>Ga0302279_10000469_pt1 | contig 58588 bp, 65 predicted proteins | sample III_Bog_N3_3_FD_194541 | JGI IMG/M metagenome (GOLD analysis project Ga0302279, IMG submission 194541) | Peat permafrost microbial communities from Stordalen Mire near Abisko, Sweden - III_Bog_N3_3 | ecosystem: Environmental > Terrestrial > Soil > Wetlands > Peat | place: Sweden: Abisko... | reverse complement strand
AGGTTCTTGCCGTGCACGCCGGTCCAGCACAAATGGTCCGAAATCCACTTCGGCTCGACCCGCCGGGCGAGGTCGCGCAACTGCCGCAGATATTCGAAATCGGGTGGCGCGGTCGAGGCGATCGACAGCGATACGCCGTGCATCACCACGGGATAGCGCTCGCGGATCCGGTCGAGCACAGCCAGCGGCTGGCCGCCCGGCACCATGTAATTCTCGCTGATCACCTCGAACCAGTCGATCGGCGGGTTGCCACCCAGGATTTCGTCGTAATGCTGCGTCCGCAGGCCGAGACCGAAGCCGAGGAAGGCTGGCCTGGCATCGCCGTCCGGCTGCGCATGCGGCGCCAGGCTCGAACGTGGATCCCTGATCTTGGTCGAGACGTTCATGTTGTTTCCGTTGCAGCCATGGCTTTCGGGACGAAACGGCGGCGCCCTTGGTCAACACCCGGGTTCGCGGCTGATGCTAGCATGAACCGCTGGCCTATGTCCGCCTCCGTCGCCGCCGGTCAGGGCCCGGCGATGCCGGGCCCCTCTGCATCCCTTCGGATCGATCAGGACTTGACGAACTTGCCGCCGACGCTGTCGCACTTCTTGTCGGACATCAGGGAGAAGCCCTGGCCCTTGCAGGAGTTCAGACCCTTGCAGGAATTGGCGGCGCTCTTGCACGCGCTCTGGCCCTTGCAGGCGTTGGCGGCAAAGCATTTTCCAGCGGCCGCGTTTGCAGGGGACGATACCGTCGATACTACCGCGCCGGCGAGAAACAGCGTGGCGGCAGCTGCTGCAAGCGTAGCACCTGATTTGGAATCCAACTTCATGACGATCTCCTCAGTCTGGGGTTAAATTTGAAAGTGAAGCCGGGACCTCACCTGGATCAGGAGATGGATTACGCCGCGACAGCGTCGTGTCGAACTCTGTTCCCTGAAACCAGACGCCGCGGTTGCAGCCGCGGCCGATTTTCAAAGCGAGATCGACTGTTCGCCGGCACCTCGATGCCCATCAAAGGCTAGCTACGGACGGCGATTGATTTGGTTACAGCTCTTTCAGAAGAAAATTGCTTTTTTTTCATCCGGCCATTCCGTCCATCGCGGAAATTCCCTTCCAGGCAGCATTTCGTTGCGCGGCAGAAACTGCCCGGGTGTTGGCCCCGCGCATGATTTGTTCGATAATTCAATGGCTTGATGCCGGCGGAAGGCCTTAGCCTCCGCTATCGCGACCTCGAACCGCAACGCACCCAAAGCTTCATTTCAACGACGCCCGTGAAGGCTTCAACTTTGCCATCTGCCGAACGGTAGCTTGCAGCTCGTCGGCGGTGAAGGAAGGGTAGGAACAGATCCGGTCGCTGCAGGCAAACGCGGCGGGCTCTCCCATGTCGGGATATTCGACATCGGCGTTCGGCAGTGCGCCCTCGCGCAGATCCAGCCATTCCAGCCGCTTGTAGCGCGCCGGAAACGCGCGCGCGGCCGCGTGCAATTGCCGGGCGCGCGGATCGTCTTTCCAGCCGACGACCGTGATATGGGTCGGTTCCACGGCGAGCTCTTCGTCCGCGAGCAAAACTCCGGCCAGCGGCCGATCCATCCCGGCGGATGCGGCGGTGAGATAGCGCATGGCGTGGACGGCAGCGTCGCGATAGATGTCCTTGCCGAAATAATGGTTCAGCAGATTCATGAAGCGGGCGACGCCGATCTGATCGTCGATCAGCTTGGCCGGCTTGGCGAAAACGCCGATTCTTGCTTCGCTGGTCTTCGAGGTGAAGAACCCGCCTGAATCATCCCGAAAGGTCATGCCGATGAAGTCGCCGGCCTTGCCGGCTCGCGCCAGCCAATCGCGATTGCCGGTCGAAACATAGAGATCGAGGAAGGCCTGTCCCATCGCCAGCGTGTCGGAAAGAAACGGTCCGCCGCGGTCGGTTTCGCCATGCCGGAAACCTCCATCCGGCAGCGTCCTGTTGTCGTCGACCCATCTGGCGGCGCGCTCGGCCAGCGCCAGGATCGTGGGATCGTTGGTGACGTCGTAGAACGCCGCCAGGCCGCTGATCGCCCAGCCATTTTCACGTGCGTAGATGTTGCTGTCGATCCGCGGAACGCCCAGCCGGCGGCGTCCGGCCTCGTCGAGCGCATAATAGGCGTGTCCGTCCACGTCGTGATTGAGGTCGGCATCCTGGCTGACACCGAACGTGCCGTCGGGGCTGATCAGGAAGGACGCCAGATAGCGCTCGATGTCGCGCGCGGCGGCGAGATATTTCGGGTCCCGCCACAGCGCGTAGGCCTGGCTGTACTGGCGCAGATATTGCGCCTGGAACGAGATGATCTTCTCGAAGTGCGGCGTGGCCCAGCTGCCTGCTTCGGAATACTGGAACACGCCGCCCCACACCGGGTCGATCAGCGCGGTCGCCGCATCGAAGGTCTGGCGCGCGCGCTTGGCCGCAATCTCGTCGCCGGATTCGGCCCTGGAGAGAGCATAGTCCATGCTGTCGGCGTCGATGTATTTTTGGCTGTCGCCCCAGCCACCGAGCTTGTCCTCATAGGATTCATCATAGGTCTTGATCAGCTCGGCACGGCGCTGCTTGCTCAGAAAAATGGATTCCGATGGCTTGACCTCGAAAGCCTCGCCAACCGATGGGCCCGGCGAGGGGTCTTCGATGATGGCCTTGAGCAGCGCCTGCATGCGTTCCGGCTCGATATAGCCGCGGATCTTGGCGATCTCGGTGCCGTCGGAGTTGAAGACGATGGTCGCGGGCCATCCCCAGTCGCCATAGCGGCTGGAAAGGTCGGGGTTGGCATCCTGGTCGACCCGGACCGCGATGTATTTCGACGCCATCAGATCGACCACCGCCGCATCGGCATAGGTCGTCCGTTCCATCACGTGACACCAGTGGCACCACTCCGCTTCCAGATCGAGCACGACGAAGCGCTTCTCGGCGGCGGCGCGCGCGAACACCTCGTCATTCCAGCCGTTCCATGAGATCGATTCGGCTGCAGACAGCGGCGAGGCTGTCAAAGCGGCGATGGCGAGGGCCAGTGCGCAGGGAATCCTCATGACGTCTCCCGATTCGGCCGCAGTGGGCGGGTTGCGCGAGATACGAGAGCGCTGCCGATGCGGGCTCAGCGAAAACCGCGCGGTCACGCGAACGTGAGCAACCGGTACATCATGCAGGTCCGGGTCATGCCTCGGCCTGCTGGCCGGTGCCGCGGAGCAGCAGGCGGTCCAGGGAGATCGCGCCCGGCCCGGCGATCGCCAGCCAGACGAACGCGGCGAAATAGGTCACCTCTTCGAAACCGAGCAGCGTCTCCAGCGAATCGATATCGTCCCATTTCGCGGCCTTGATGGCGACGACCATCACCACGGCCAGCATCACCGCCGGGATCCTGGTGAACAGGCCGAGGATCAGCATCACGCCGCCAAAGCATTCGACGCCGGAGACGAAAGGCGTGAGAATGCGCGGCAACGGGATGCCCCATTCGGTGAAATTCTGGATCATCTGCGGAAGGTTGTTGAGCTTTCCCCACCCCGTCAGCATGAAGACGTAGCCGACAACCAGCCGCATCAGGAGCGGCGCCGCCCAGGCAAAATAGGATGCGATACGCGCCGGCAAGGCAATCAAGAGATAGGCGATGAAATGCATTTTCTTCCCCAAATTCCCGGCGTTTAACCAAAGCTTCCGAGTTTCGTCCCGAACCGCCAGATTGTTACGCGCCGTTCAGCCGATATTTGCCAGCGCCGGAAAGGTATCGAGCAGCCAGATACTTATGGTTGACATGGTGCCGGTCAGAAAGCCGATGCCGGTCAGGACCATGAGCACGCCCATCGCACGCTCAACGCTGGCCAGATGCCGTTTCAGGCGCCCGAGCAGCGAGGTGAAGCTTTCGATCGTGAAGGCCGCCAGCAGGAAGGGGATGCCCAGCCCTGCCGAATAGATCGCCAGCAGCCCGGCGCCCCTGGCGACGGTGGCTTGCGCGGCCGCGACCGACAGGATCGCCGCGAGGATCGGGCCGATGCAGGGCGTCCAGCCGAACGCGAAGGCCAGCCCCATGACATAGGCGCCCCAAAGCCCGACCGGCCGTGGAATCGAAAGCCGGCCCTCGCGCATCAGGAATGAGATCCGGGTCAATCCAAGGAAGTGCAGCCCCATCACCATGATGGCGATGCCGGCAATGATCGAGAGCTCGGCTGACCAAGTGCGGATCAGGCCGCCGACCAGGCTGGCGCTGGCGCCGAGCGCCACGAAGACGGTGGAGAAGCCGAGAACGAAAAGCAGCGCCGAACCCATCACCGCGCGCCGGGAGGCGGATGCCGGCTCATCATTGGCGACATGTTCGATACTGGCGCCGGTCAGATAGATCAAATAAGGCGGCACCAGCGGCAGAACGCAGGGCGACAGAAAGCTGATGACGCCGGCGACCAGTGCGGCGGGAATCGAAACATCGTGTGTCATGGCACCATCGTCTTTATCCGGCCCAAAGCGAATGATCCCCGTCGTATGCCCGGTGGTGATACGAAAGGGGTGCTGCCAAAGTTTCGCGGCACGGTGTTTTTTTTGAAGGGTCCGGGGGCGGCCCAGAAAAACGCGACGACCTGTAACGCGCTGGGGTCGCCGGCGTATCCTGCAGGGGCGTGCGCTGCTAGGGTGAGGTAAGACCCCGTGCAGCAGAGGTGAGGCGAGGAAACAGCCATGCGTATCGGGATTCGCGTCGCCATTTCCGGCCTCGTGCTGGCGTCGATCATGATCAGCGCCGCCGGCGTCCACGTGCTGTGGTGGCGAACCGCCGAGCAGATCAGCGAGACCCTCGCCACCACCATCAACGATCAGATCGTCTCTGCGGTCGGCGACGAACTGCAGTCGATCACCACCGAGGCGCGGGCCTCCTATACCGCGGTGCGTACCCTGTTCGTCGAATCCGTGCTCGATCCCCGCGACTCCCAAAAACGCGAATTCGTGTTCCTGTCGCAGTTGCAGGCGCAGCCGACCATTTCCTGGGTCGCCTTCGGATGGCCGGACGGTTCGTTCTTTGCGGCGCACAAGCTCGGCGATTCGGCCGTCGAAATGATGGAAATGACCGCAGGGTCCTCCCGGCTGAAGATCGACCGCTACGATTCGACCGCTGCCGACGTCAAGTTCGAAGACAGCCGCAGCGAAGCGTCCGGATATGTGGTGACCGATCAGGACTGGTTTCGCGATGCCGTCAAGTCCGATCAGCCGCAATGGTCGATCTTCACCCGGCATCCGGTCGGTGAGCGGCTCGCTGCGGCGTTCGCCGGACCGATCGATATCGCAGGCAAGCGCGAGGGCGTGCTCTGCATCATGATCGAGCTCTCCCGGGTTTCCCAGTTCCTGTCGCAGCTCACCATCGGCAAGACCGCCGGCGCTTTCATCCTCGACCAATCCGGCAACGTCATCGCCTCGCCGGATCCGGAGGCCGATGAGACCATGCCCTTCAAGACCGACCATCCGTTGCTGCCGGTGGCGGTCGATGCGATACGACAGGCCGGTTCCAGCTACGATCCGGACAAGGGACAGGCCTTCAGTATGCGGATCACCCGGGACCGGAGCGCCTATGCCGCGGTGCTGACGCCGATTTCCTTTCCAGGCTGGTCGCTGGTGACGGTGGTGCCGGAATCGGAATTTCTCGGACCGGTGCAGATGACGTTGCGACGGCTGGTGATCGGGCTGGCGCTGCTGATCGCGATCGCCGGATTTTTGTCGGCGTGGCTGTCTCAGCGCCTGTTCGCGGCCCCGATCATCAAGGTCGTCAGCGAGATCAAGCATGTCGAGCGGTTCGACCTCGAGAAGGTCGAACGCCATCCGTCGCGACTGACCGAAATCGAGAACCTGTCCGGCGCCATCGCCGACATGGCGCTCGGACTTGCTGCATTCCGCAAGTATATCCCGGCCGAACTGGTCAAGCGGCTGGTCAGCGAAGGCGCGGAAGCCAGGCTTGGCGGCGCGGTGCGGCCGATGAGCGTGATGTTCGTGGATATGGCCGGCTTCACCGGAATATCGGAGCGGATGGGGGACCGCATCATCCCGTTGCTTTCCAGATATTTCGACCTGGTGTCCGCCGAGGTGCAGGCCCATGGCGGCACCATCGACAAGTTCATCGGCGATGCGGTGATGGCGTTCTGGGGAGCTCCGGCGTCGAACCCCGGTCATGCCGTCGACTGCTGCCGGGCGGCGCTGTCCTGCCAGCGCGCGATGCGAAACTCGGGGCTGGCCGACGATCTCGGCCAGACCATCAGGATCAGGATCGGGATCAATTCCGGCGACATGCTGGTCGGCAACATCGGAAGCGAGGTCAGGCTGAATTATACGGTGATCGGCGACGCCGTAAATATTGCAAGCCGGCTGGAGGGCGCCAACAAGATCTATGGATCGGAAATCATCATCGGTCCTGAGACCCGGCGGCTGGCGGGCGATGCGATATCGGTGCGCGAACTCGACGAAATAACCGTCAAGGGACGTAGCGCGGGACTCAAGATCTATGAGCTGCTGGGGATGGCGGGCTAGCCAGGCGATCCGCCGGCCTGAGCGGGGTTTTTGCGTGCGCCGACCGGCATTGCCGCGGAGCAAATTCGGCCGCCTCGGGCGGGCAAGGGGTCGGAATTCGCAAAAATATCTTTTGTGCCCGGCGTAACATTTGCCTGGTTTCGTTCGATAATCCCCTAGGGGCAAAACGCCCATGCCGGAGGTCAGATCATGATCCGCTTGCCGTCAGTTGTCGCCGCCGTCGCGCTGTCGATGGTTTTTGCTTTCGCCGCTCACGCCGCCGAGACCCTGAACTACAGTGCCAAGGCTTTCGCGGCGGCCCAGGCCGCCGGAAAGCCGATCCTGGTCGAGATCCAGGCCCCCTGGTGCCCGACCTGCAAGGCCCAGCGGCCGATCCTCGGCAGCCTCGAAAAGCAGGACAAGTTCAGGAACCTGACGGTATTCCATGTCGATTTCGACAGCCAGAAGGAAGCCGTCAAGGCCTTTGGCGCGCGGATGCAGAGCACGCTCATCACCTTCAAGGGTTCGACCGAAACCGGCCGTTCGGTCGGCGATACCGACCCGGCCTCGATCGCGGCACTGCTCGACAAGACGACCTGACGAAGCTGCCGATGATCGGCAGTATCGGATTGGCTGGGATCGCCGGGATACTCTCGGTGCTGTCGCCCTGCGTTCTGCCGCTGTTGCCGATCGTGCTGGGATCGGCCGCCTCCCAGCACCGCTTCGGACCGGCCGCGCTCGCCGCCGGCGTGGCGCTGTCCTTTGTGGCCATCGGGCTGTTCGTCGCGACGGCCGGCTATGCGCTCGGTTTCGATACCGACGCGTTTCGCACCATCGCCGCCGTTGTGATGATTGCGATCGGCGCCGTGCTTGCCATCCCGCCGCTCCAGATCCGCCTTGCCGCGGCAGGCGGGCCGATCAGCAACTGGGCCGAGCAGAGTTTTGGCGGCTTTTCCGGAGCCGGCCTCAGCGGGCAGTTCGGTATCGGATTGCTGCTGGGGGCGGTCTGGAGCCCCTGCGTGGGCCCGACCCTGGGGGCGGCTTCGCTGCTCGCCGCCAAGGGTGAAAATCTCGGCGCCGTCGCGCTGACCATGCTGGTGTTCGGCCTTGGCGCTGCGATCCCGCTGCTCATCCTGGGATCGGTGTCGCGACAGGTTCTGCTGCGCTGGCGACACGGCCTGTCATCGGCAAGTTCGGCGGCCAAACAGGCGCTCGGAATTCTCCTGGTGGCGATCGGGCTCCTGATCGTCACGGGCCTGGACAAATCGGTGGAGACGGCGCTGGTCGAGGATTCGCCGCAATGGCTTACCGACGTCACCACGCGCTTTTAGGTCAGCGATTCCTTAGAATCCGCCGGCGACCACTTATGATCCGAACTTCGACCGTCCGCCAACTATTCCAGCCCCCAGACCGGCACCGGCTCGGCATAGCCCTTCACCGCCACCGCGCCCAGCGGGATCGCTGCGCCGGCCTCGTCGCCCAATGCGGCGATGATCGCGTCCGAGACGATCAGGCGGGAGCCATACTGCTTGGTGAGCTGTTCGAGCCGGGAGGCCAGGTTGACGGTATCCCCGATCACCGTGAACTCCTTGCGCCGCGGCGAGCCGATATTGCCGGTAACGCAGGGTCCGGTGTGCAGCCCGATGCCGACCTCGAGCGGCCACTTCGCGTCGGCGGCGCGCCGGCGGTCGATTTCGACGAGAATCTCGCGGGCCGCCGCTACCGCGTGCCGGACCGCATCCAGGTCGGCGAGCGGGGCGCCAAACGCCGCCATGAAGCCGTCGCCGAGGAACTTGTTGATGAAGCCGGAGTGATGGTCGACGGCCTCGATCATGAAGGCAAATGCCGCGTTGAGATAGTCGACCACATCCTCCGGCGGCCGGCCGCGGGAGTTCGCCGTGAAATTCCTGATGTCGAGAAACATCACGCAGACCTCGCGCCGCTCGCCTTGCCACTCGGCCGGGCTTTCGAGCAGGCGGTCGACCACCGCGGGGGAGACGTGCTGGCCGAAGATATTGGTGACGCGTTCGCGCGACGCGGCTTCGCGAAAGGCGAGCTGGAATTTATTGCGCAGCCGCGCCGCCACCAGCCCGGCGACCAACCCGGCGACCAGCATGACCAAGGCTCGGCTGACATGCACCAATGGCACGATTTGGGCATGGCGCGAGACAAGATAGACCAGTCCCAGATAGCCGGATGAGGCCACCAGGCCCGTGAGCACAGCGAGCCAGAAATCCAGCCGCAGCACCGAGCCGATGATGAAGATGAAGTAGAGCATCGATGGCCAGAGCGAGAACGCTACCTCGGGGCTGGTATATTTGTTGGCCCACCACAGCAGCACCGTGGGGATGCTGGTTTCGATAACAACATTGGCAATCCGCGCCGGCCGCGGAAGATCGACGCCGCGTGCGGCCCGCCGTCGGATCGCAAACAGGATGGCAATCTCATAGGCGAGAAACGGTCCGATCGCGCGCAGCGGCAGCCACCATGTCAGCGGCTTCTGCATGTAGGATTGCAGCCTGTCCAGATCGAACCAGAACAGCAGCTGATCGGCGATCAAAAGAACCGCCAGCAGCGCGGCCACGATCCGCATCCGCATCTGCTCGCTGGCGACGATTTCGGCCGACAGTGCACGCTGGAAATCGGCATCGATTTCAGGGGCTGAACTCAAATCGGGATCTCCGGGTTGGCGGCGTGGCAGGGGCAATGTGCAGGAGAACCCGCCTTAAAAGCAATCTTTGGAGAGCCTCAACGGGATCGATCAAGCTCGATTACGGCCGCCTTCGGGTTGTCATTCCGGGCCTGCAACTCTGGCCGGCTGTCGCCGACCAGAGGTGCGTCCTCAGATGTGCGATTGCACATAACCATGGATCATATCCAGGCTCTCCGGCCTCATCCTCGAGACGCATCGCGCGATGCTCCCTGGGGATGAGAACCGGAGAGGGTACCGATATGATGAGAACTAAGGAAACGCTGGTCTAGCCATGGTACTGGGCGAGATACATCCGCAGTGAATCATGCGGGCTCTCGACATCGCTGATGACCCAGCCGTCAGGTCCGTTGACGACAATGAAGTTCAGCATGACGGCGCGGCCGTTATTGTCGAAGGTGACCGCGACATAGGTCCTGTCGAATTGCCGCCGCAGGATCGATATCGAGATCGCGCCGAGCTTCCAGTTCGCACTCTGGACAAAAAAATCGTACGGCTGATGCCTGGAAAGATCCCATGCCTTCCGCAACCCCGGGTCGAAAAACTGCTGCGCCGTGGCGGCGTCGCGCGGCAACCCGCTGGAGAGATCGGAGGTGCGGTCGCCGTAATACGCATAGACATTGCGGACCAGCGATTCCGGCGAGCGGAATCCGGCCCAGGCGGTCGTGACGCCGAGACCGACCAGCAGAACCAGTATCGCTCCGAGCAGTCTCGTCATCGCCGGCTCGCTTTATCCGTCCGCAAACCTTATCATGCGGCGGGCGCAAGCGGGCACGCGAGGACGGAAGCGGAATAGAAATGCGTGAATTGTTCGATGAAGTCACCGGAAAATCCCCGCTCGATCCGGAAGAGGCCGTCCGGCGGACCACCCGCGGCCCGCGCCGGGCGCGTTTCTATTCCCAGGCCGGCCTGGTCGAAGCGGCCGACGGTTTTGCCATCACGCTCGACGACAAGCCGGTCCGCACGCCTTCCGGCCGTGCCCTGGTGGCGCCGAGCCGGGGGATCGCCGAGGGCATCGTGGGGGAATGGCAAGCCCAGCAACAATTCATCGATCCGCTGACCATGCCGCTGACGCGGCTGGCCAACAGCGTGGTCGATGCCGTGGTCGACCGGGTCGAAGCCGTCGCCGACGACATCGCGAAATATCTGGGCTCGGATCTGTTGTTCTATCGCGCCGGCCATCCGGAAGCGCTGGTGGCCCGCGAGGCCGCTCGCTGGGACCCGGTGGTGTTCTGGGCGGCCGAGACGCTGGGTGCCCATTTCATTCTCGCCGAGGGGATCGTGCATGTCCGCCAGCCGGATTCGGCGATCGCAGCGGCAAGGGCGGCGCTGCCGGCGGACCCCTGGTCGCTGGCGGCGCTGCATGTCGTGACGACATTGACCGGCTCGGCGCTGCTGGCGCTGGCGCTGCTTTTCGGCGTGCTTGATTCCGAGGCGGTCTGGAGCGCTGCCCATGTCGACGAGGACTGGAACATCGAGCAATGGGGGGTGGACGAGGAGGTGGCGGCGCGGCGCGCGGCGCGGCTGATCGACTATACGGCCGCCGTCAGCATTTTGCGGGGCCTCAATCCCGTGGCCGGCTAAACCCGGCATCACCCCAAGGCGCCGCTAAACGACACGCGGTTAACGTGAGGTTAACGACAGCTGGCTAGCGTCGGCCGGCATGTCCCGGTGAACCCAATGTCGATCCTGATCACTCCGACCACCTCGTTGGTTGCCGCGCAGGGCGCGCCGGCGGGTGTGGTGCTGCAGCCGGGAACCGTGGTCGCGGCGAAGGTGCTGCAAATCCTCGGCAACGACCAGGTGCGAATTGCGATCGCCGGCCAGGCCATCGACGTGCAGTCGCAGGTGCCGCTGCAGGCCGGGCAGACGCTGCAGCTGGCGGTGTCGCAGACCACCAATGGCATCGCGCTCGCGTTGGTCAACCAGCAGGGCGGTGCCGCGGCCAGCCAGGGTTCGACCGGTTCCGCCAGCGCCACCGCCACCTCCGATTCAGTGACGCTGGGGCCCGGCGCGGCCGCCGGCCTTGCCGGTCCGGCGACGACGGCCCTTGCCGCGCCGGCCAATCCGCTGACGCCGCTGGAGACCGTCGCGGTATCGATCGCGGCCCAGACCGCGGCGACCCAGCAGACCAGCCTGGCGCCGCTGTTCGCCAATCTCGGCGTCGCCGCCGGGCTGGTCGGCCTGCCGCCGCAGGTGCAGCAGGCGGTGGCGCAATTGCTGGCCCAGCGCACCAGCCTCGATCCCGGCCTGACCGGCGACGATATCCAACAGGCGTTCCAGAGTTCCGGGCTGTTCATGGAAGCCTCGCTGGCCTCCGGATCGGTGCTTCCATCCGCCACCACGCCGGACCTCAAGGCAGCGCTGATCGTGCTGCGCCAGGTGCTGACGACGGCGCTGGGTGCGACCTCGACGCAGAGCCCGGCAGCCGCGGTGGCGCAGCAGGCAACCGCGCCAGCCACGTCGCAGGCCGCAGTCGCGCCGGCGCCGGGCGCGGCGCTGCAGGCTCAAAGCGCGTCGCCACCGGTTGCGGTGATTGTGGAGGCTGAAATACCGGCCACGGCATCGCCGGCGCTGGCACCGCTGCCCGGTTCCGGGATCACGACACCCGCGATTTCGCTTCAAGACGCGGCGTTGGCAGAGTCGCTGGAACTCGTCGACCGCGGCCTGGCGAATGCGGTCGTGTCGCCGGCATCGACGCCCGCGGATGCGGCGGCGCGCACCGCCGCCAGCAGCGCCGCGCTGAACCTGCTGCAGGAAGCGCTTCAGGCAGGCCCGCAGGCTGCAACAAATCCGTCGCTGCTGGGATTCGACAATGGCCTGATGCTTTCGTTGCTGCCGGCAGTGGCGGGCGCCCGGCTGGCGAAGGTCGACGACGCCGAATTTGCCCGCAGCCACGTGCCGCCGCCGCCGATCAGCGGCGCCTTGCCGGCGGCGCAGCCGGTGATGCCGGCGACGCTGGTGTCGAATTCGCCGCTGGAGACAGCGATGCATCATCTGCTCGCCGATACCGATGGCGCGATTGCGCGGCAGACGCTGCTGCAGGTGGCGTCATTGCCGGGTCAGGCCGACACGCCGGCAGCGCGGCTCGATCCGTCAGCGCCGCGGTGGAATTTCGAGATTCCGTTTGCCACCGGCCAGGGCACTGCGATGGCGCAGTTCGAGATTTCGCGCGACGGCGACGGCGGCGGCGAGGTCGAAGCCGCAAGGCGGGTGTGGCGGGCGCGGTTCTCGCTCGACGTCGAGCCGGCCGGTCCGGTCCATGCGCAGATTTCGCTGAGCGGCGGCAGCACTTCGGTGCGGATGTGGGCGGAACGGCCGGCTACCGCGGAGCAGTTGCGGGCCGGCGTGTCGCAGCTCAGCCAGGCGCTGAGCCGCGCCGAACTGCAGCCCGGCGATATCGTGATCCGCGACGGCGCGCCGGTGCAATCGGCAGTGGCTCCGGCGGGGCATTTTCTGGATCGCGCGCTGTGAGCCCGGAAGCCAGGAAACTCGCGGTCGCGCTGCAATACGACCGGTCGGGCGCGCCGCGGGTGGTCGCCAAGGGCAGGGGCAGCATCGGCGACAAGATCGTCGAGGTCGCCAGGGCCCACGACATCCCGATCGAACAGAACGAAGTGCTGGCCGGCGCGCTCTCCAATGTCGAACTCGGCGACGAAATTCCGGCCGAGCTGTACAAGGCGGTGGCCGAAGTGCTGATCTTCGTGCTGCGGCTGTCGGGCCGGATTCGCTAGGGCGGCGACTTCGACGTTCGAATCATTTCGGGGCATAGAAACAATCAATGTCATTTCGGGGCGCGTGCGACGCGCCAAGCGCGGCACGAACGAGCCCGGAATCCATGACCACCGCAGGGCTATGGATTCCAGGCCTGCACTCCGCCCGGCTATCGCCGGCCGGAACCCATCCCGGAATGACAAGTGAGCAGTTACAATCAACGCCGCCGCATCAACCCAAACTCATCTCGCTTAGGCTTTATCCATCGTCATTGTTTCACCACGATATCACCGGCATCGTTACCGCCGTATTTTCATCGCATTGGAGATGGCCCTGATCGACCGCCGTCAAATGCTGGGCCTGCTGGCCGCCGCGAGCGCCTGGCCGTCGCGCGGCTTTGCCGACGTGGCGCCGCAGCGCAGCGAGATTCGGAAAGAGCTGGCGAGGCGCTTTAGCGACGAGGGCACCGTCGGTACCTTCGTCGGCTACAAGGTCGAGGATTATCTGGTGATCGCCAGCGACACCGATCGTTCCGGGCAGGCGGTGCTGCCGGCCTCGACCTTCAAGATTCCGAATTCGCTGATCGCGCTGGAGACTGGCGTGGTCGGCGATCCCGACCATGACGTTTTCAAGTGGGACGGCGTGGTCCGCAGCATCGACGCCTGGAATCGCGACCACACGCTGCGTTCGGCGATCGCCGTCTCCGCGGTGCCGGTCTATCAGGAGATCGCCCGGCGCATCGGCGCCGGGCCGATGCAGGAATATCTCGACCTGCTGGAATATGGCAACCGCGACATTGGCGGCGGCATCGACCAGTTCTGGCTGACCGGCGCCTTGCGCATCGATCCGGTGCAGCAGATCGACTTCATCGACCGGCTACGGCGCGGCGCGCTGCCGGTTTCAAAGCGTAGCCAGCAGTTGGTGCGCGACATCCTGCCGGTGACGAAATCGGGCGAGTCCGTCATCCGCGCCAAGACCGGCCTGGTCGGCGCCGAAACCGGCAGGCCATCGCTCGGCTGGCTGGTCGGCTGGGCCGAGCACGGCGATGCTCCGACGGTGTTCGCGCTCAATCTCGATTGCAGGGAGCCGCGCCATATCGCCGACCGGATGAAGCTGGCGCAGCTCTGCCTCGGCGATATCGGCGCGCTCTGATCGGGGACGTCAGCGCCGGTCCAGCGCCAGCGAAACGTCCGTAATGTCGGTTCCCTGCGGGCGGATCGACACGCTCTGCCGGCCGCCGCGGGTGGTCAGCGACAGGCCGGCCGAAAAACCCTGTCCTGTTGCGAAGGCTTCGATGTGATCGCCGCGCACGCGTCCGGAAATGGTCCCGGAAGCGTTGCGGCTGGCTTCGTTCCAGGAACCGGAGATCGCGCCGCCGCGGTATTCGACATCGCTGGACAAATCGAAGTTATAGCTGTCGCTGGCGCAGCGCAGGTTGAGCCGAAGCTGGACGCCGGCCCGGTCGACGTCGTAGGCCGCGCGGCAGCGCAGCCGCTGCTCCGATCCGTCGGAAGTGCGCAGAATGCCGCCGCCCGACCATGAACCCGCCATGGCGGCCAGGGGCGACGCGGCGGCCTGGGCGGCGCTGCCGGGCAGGCACAGCGCCAGCAACAGCAATGCCGGCGCGAGGTTGACTCGGAACGCGAATGTGGACCCAGACATGGTTGGCCTCCATTTTCGGTTTCAGCTTCAACGCCGATGGGCCAAAGCGGCTCACCGGCTTCCCGCAGGATCTGGTTTGTGCCGCGCCGCCGGACTAGGCTGGGCGTCATCACAAGCAAGCGATCACGGAGGAAATCATGAAGTCTGCCGTCTGGATGTCGTCACTCGCGATCGCCGCGGCCGGCGGCTGGGTTGCGGCCACGATGCTGGCGCAGCCCGCGACCGGCAAGGAACCGCGCTTTCCGCAGCTCACCATGGATGCGCTCAACGAGGCGCAGAGGCCGCTCGGCGAGGAGATCGTCAAGGTTTCGAGCGTCGGCCTGGCCGGGCCGTACAACCCGATGATCCGCAGCCCGGTGCTGGGCCAGCGATTGTTCGATCTGTTTCATTATCTGCGTTGGGAAACCTCGGTCCCGACCAGGCTCAACGAGTTCGCGATCCTGATCATCGGGCGGCAGTGGCGCTCGCAGGTCGAATGGTACGCGCACGCGCCGCTGGCGGCCAAGGCGGGACTGTCGGCCGATATCATCGCCGAACTGAAGGCCGGTCAGCGGCCGCAGAAGATGGCCGAGGACGAGGCGCTGGTGTACGATTTCGTCACCGAGCTCATTACCACCAAGAAACTTTCCGACCAGACCTTCGCCCGCGCCCGAAAACTGTTCAACGATCAGCAGATCGTGGATCTGACGGCGGTGGCGGGCAACTACGTCATGGTGGCGATGATGCTGGCGATGGCGGAGGAAACCACGCCGCCGGGCAAGGAGCCGCCGTTCAAGGTTGACGAGGAGTAGCCGGCTCGTCAGGGCCGGACCGGCTTTCGGAAAGGATTGAAGATGACGGAAATGCCACTTGCGCCACGGCCGCTCGGCGAGATCGCGAGCTACCATGCCCACGTTTATTACGATCCGGCGACGACACGCAGCGAAGCCGAGCGGTTGCGACACTGGATCGGCGAGCGGTTCTCCGTCACCCTGGGGCGCTGGCACGATGTGAAGGTGGGCCCGCACGACCAGGCCATGTTTCAGGTGGCGTTTGCCAGCGAGGTGTTTCCGACGCTGGTGCCATGGCTGATGCTCAACCACGGCAGGTTGAGCATCCTGGTCCACCCCAACACCACCAATCCGCGCCGGGATCATCTTTCCGATCCGGTCTGGATCGGACCGGCGCTTTCCGTGCATGGAGAGGGGTTGCCCGAGCATACCGCCATCGAGGAGGCGCCGCTGCCGAACACGCATCCGGTGGTCGCGCCCTAGCGAATTGGCCGTTGCAAACGCGGGCTGCCCTCTCCCAGGGTGAGAGCCCGGCGGTCGATCTAGCCCTCCGCCGCCCGCCCGATGCGGCCGAGATGGGTGAAGCCGAAGCCGGCCTGGTATTTCAGGCCATAACCGAGCGCACGGTCGACGCCGATATGGGCGAGCCAGATCATCGCGATGGAGAGCAGCAGCGGCGAGGCCGTGCCGAAGCCCACGACCATCAGCGCCATCGGCGCCATGTAGCAGTGCGCGGCATTGTAGACGATGGCGCCGGTCCGGGGGTCGGCGAGATAGGCCACGAAGCTCAGGTCCGGCAGCAGAAACAGGATGAGGTAGATCCACCACGAGCCGCCCCAGACCGCGTAAAGCAGCGTCATTCCGGCAAACAGCGTCAGTCCCTCCAGCCGCAGCAGCGTGCGAAGTCCGCCGGTGACGGCTCCGGTTGCGACCTTTTCATCCATCTTTCACCCTCCCTCGAATCCCCTCACGACGGTACCGCTCTGCCGCCGGGGGTATGAGTTGCCGCGCTTGAAAGCCGGTTTCCCGCGCGCGAAATCCCGTGTTAGAACGCAGGCCAATTTGGGCGGGAATAGCGACATGAAAGACATCCTGGATACCCTCGAGGAACGCCGCGCCGGCGCCAAGCTCGGCGGCGGCGAAAAGCGCATCGAGGCGCAGCACGCCCGCGGCAAGCTGACCGCGCGGGAGCGCATCGAACTGTTGCTCGACAAGAGCAGTTTCGAGGAGTTCGACATGTTCGTCGAGCACCGCTCGGTAGAATTCGGCATGGACAAATCCAGGGTGCCGGGCGACGGCGTGGTCACCGGCTGGGGCACCGTCAACGGCCGCAAGACCTTCGTGTTTGCCAAGGACTTTACCGTGTTCGGCGGCTCGCTGTCGGAAACCCATGCCCAGAAGATCGTCAAGATACAAGACATGGCGATGAAGGCGAGGGCGCCGATCATCGGGCTCTACGACGCCGGCGGCGCCCGGATCCAGGAAGGCGTCGCCGCTTTGGCCGGCTATTCCTACGTGTTCCGCCGCAACGTCATCGCCTCCGGCGTGATCCCGCAGATCTCGGTCATCATGGGGCCCTGCGCCGGCGGCGACGTCTATTCGCCGGCCATGACCGACTTCATCTTCATGGTGAAGAACACCAGCTACATGTTCGTGACCGGCCCCGACGTGGTGAAGACCGTGACCAACGAGGTGGTGACGTCGGAAGAACTCGGCGGCGCCTCGGTGCACACCACGCGCTCCTCGATCGCCGACGGCGCCTTCGACAACGACGTCGAGACGCTGCTGCAGATGCGCCGGCTGATCGATTTCCTGCCCTCCAACAACACCGACGGCGTGCCGGAGTGGCCGAGCTTCGACGACATCGAGCGCGTCGACATGTCGCTGGATACCCTGATCCCCGATCATCCGAACAAGCCCTACGACATGAAGGAGCTGATCCTGAAAGTCGTCGACGAGGGCGACTTCTTCGAGATCTCCGAGACATTTGCCAGGAACATCGTCACCGGTTTCGGCCGCATCGCCGGCCGTACCGTCGGCTTCGTCGCCAACCAGCCGATGGTGCTGGCGGGCGTGCTGGATTCCGACGCCTCGCGAAAGGCCGCGCGCTTTGTCCGCTTCTGCGACGCCTTCAACATCCCGATCGTCACCTTCGTGGACGTGCCGGGCTTTTTGCCGGGCACCGCCCAGGAATATGGCGGCCTGATCAAGCACGGCGCCAAGCTGCTGTTCGCCTATTCGCAATGCACGGTGCCGCTGGTGACCGTGATCACGCGCAAGGCCTATGGCGGCGCCTTCGACGTGATGGCGTCAAAGGAGATCGGCGCCGACATCAACTACGCCTGGCCGACCGCGCAGATCGCGGTGATGGGCGCCAAGGGCGCGGTCGAGATCATCTTCCGCGCCGACATCGGCGACGCCGACAAGATCGCCGCGCGCACCAGGGAATATGAGGACCGCTTCCTGTCGCCGTTCATCGCCGCCGAGCGCGGCTATATCGACGACGTCATCATGCCGCACTCGACGAGGCGGCGGATCGCCCGTGCGCTCGCCATGCTCAGGGATAAGCATGTCGAGATGCCGATGAAGAAGCACGACAATCTGCCGTTATAGGTCAAGGCCCTCTCCGACCGCGGAGCCCGATTTACAAGCCGGTGAGGCCGCGCCTATACTCTGGGTTGTGGGGAGGGCGTGATAATGACCATCGTGGAAGGTGACACGGTCAGGAAAACGACGGCGCAAGACGCCGCGCAGGCAGCGGAAGTTCAATCCAAAATTCTCAGCGCCTACAAGGAAATGCTTTCTTTTCAGTTCGGTGGCACGGTGCTGCTGGCCGGCAGCGTCGCACTCGCGCTGCTCGCCTGCTATCGCTTCGGCCAAATTTCGCCACCGCTCCTGGTGCTGGCGATACTGGCAGGGATGCCGGGCGCTTTTTTCAGCGCGCTGACGCGGCTTTACAATGTGGATCAGGCCAGCCTCGCGCTGATCACGCCGACGGTCCGGCAGCTCGGCGGCCGCTATCTCATGATGTATTCGCTTGTGCCGCCGATCATAGGCGCGATCGCGGCAGTCGTTCTTTATCTGATATTCGTCGGCAGACTGCTGGAAGGCGGGCTCTTTCCCTCGTTCAGCTGCAGGAAAGGGATGGAATGCTTGTCGGTTCTGGATCTCATGAACAATTATTGGCCGTCGTATCCGGAGGACTACGGCAAGGTGCTGGTCTGGACGTTCGCCGCCGGCTTTTCCGAGCGGCTGGTCCCCGATGTCCTGCAGGGCTTGGTGTCGAAGGAGGAGGGCGGCGGCAAGTAGGCGGCTTCGCGCAGTACGAGGCGTTTGTCTGATCTGCCGTCGTTACTTCGTCATTTCGGGGCGCGCCGGCGGGAACCCGGAATCTCGCGCTTATGATCTTTCGGATTCCGGGTTCAGCCGGACGGCCAGCGCGAAGCGCCGACCGTTGAGGCTGCCCCGGAATGACGAGGAAAAAACCAACCGGGAAGCACGCCCATGCCAAAAGCCTATTTCGTCGTCCGCGCCACCGTCACCGATCCCGCCAGACGTGCGGCGTTCGATCGCTGGTACAGCCAGGAGCATCTGCCCGACGCTTCGAAGGCGTTCGGCGCAAAGAAGGCGTGGCGGTTCTGGGGCGTCGGCGATCCCTCGCTGCATCAGGCGATGTACGAGTTCGCGGACCAGGCTTCGCTGGAACGGGCGATGAGCGGCGACGACCTGAAGCGGCTGGTCGCCGACTTCGACCGCGACTGGCCCGAGGTCACGCGCACGCGCGAGCTTCTCGTGCTGGCGGAAGAGTTTCAAGCGGCGTGAACGTATGGCGAGGAAATAATTTCCGGGAACCGGACGGTTTCAACAGCTGATGCCGGCTCGGCCGCGGCGATGACGAAAAATATTTCAGTTCAGCTGCCGTTCATTTCGGCCCTGCAAAATCCTCTCGTCTGTCACTACGCAAGGAAGGAACTTTGATGGAACATCGTCGTCACTTTCTGACACTCGGCTTTGCCGTCGCTATCGGCGCCGCGGCATTTGCCGCGGGCGCGCAGGCCGCGCCGCTGTTGCCGACCCCCTTGGCACAGGGCCAGGCGCTACAGCGCGGGCAGGCCGCCGAGCCTGCGGTTGTCGCCCAGGATGAGGTCGATCATCTCAAGCCCGAGCAGGTGTACTGGCATCGCTGGCACCATTGGCATCACTGGCACCACTGGCATCGTCACTGGTAAGGCGGCCACACCGTCAGCCGGCGCGAGGCGGGAACCAGCGTGGTTCCCGCCTTTGCGTTTCTGCAAAGCCGCTGCGTCGGCAAGATCGGTCCGAAGGCAGGTTCAGCGGGCCGGCAAGATCATTTGGCCAGAAAAGCGAGCATCAATTCGTTGAATTTTTGCGGCGCATCGAGAAACACCAGGTGTCCGGCATTCTGGATCACCACGGCGCGCGCATCGGGCATCCTGGCGGCCAGCGCGGTGGCGAGTTCGGCATTGTGGCCCATCTTCGGCCGCAACGCCTCCGGCGCGCTGGGGCGGCCCGGCGCGTTGTGATCGTCGGCGCCCATCACGAACAGCGTGGGCCCGGCGATCAGCGGGATTTCATGCACCACCGGCTCGCGATAGATCATCTGCGCCGAATTGACGAAGGCGCGCAGCCAGCGCGGATATTCCGAACTGCCCTTGATGTTGAAGCGCGCATCGATGAACGGCGTGATCTGGTCCGGCGGGATTTTCGGCGAATAATTGGTATCGAGCTGCTTGCGATAACCGTCCGCGGTCAGCTTGTCTTCGCTTTCGAGAATTTTCTCGGTCGGCGTCGGCGGCACGTAGAGCCGGTAATCCTCCAGCCCGATCGGCGCTGCCAGCAGCAGATGGTTGGCCCGCTCGGGGTAGGCGCGGGCGATGCGCACGCCCAGCATTCCGCCCAGCGAATGCGCCACGATATCGGCCCGCGCGATTCCAAGATGATCGAGCAGCGCGACGGTGTTGCGCGCCAGCGTGTCGAAATGCAGGTCGGCCGCTGGTTTGGAGGATTTGCCGAAGCCGATCTGGTCCGGCACCACCACGCGGTAGCCGGCGTCGTTCAGGGTGCGGATCACCGGGGCCCAATAGCTCGACGGGAAATTGCGGCCGTGCAGCAGCACCACGACGCGGCCGTTCGGCTGCGCCGGCGCCACGTCCATATAGGCCATCCTGACCGGCTCGCCGTCATTGACCAGCGGCAGCATGCTGACCGGATAGGGATAGGCAAAACCTTCAAGGCCGATGCCGTAGGGTTCGCGCGGCAAGGGCTCGGCGGCGCCGGCGGATATCAGGAAGGAAAGCGGCAGGGCGGATAACGCCAGCAATGCGGCAACCAAAACGCGGTTCATCGGAAACTCCTGATGGCGAGAGCCATTTCGCTATCTCTTGGAACCGCGATGCCGCGATGTAAAGCGGGCCGGCTTCACGACATCTTGTCCACGGCCCGGCAAGCCGGTGCGGCTATTCGGCCTCGCCGAACAGCAAGGCGAACTGCTTTTCGCCGTTGCGGCTGAAATTGACGACCCGGCTGCCGGGAGCGGTGTCGCGCGCGGCCCATTTCAGCTCGGTGAAGCGCGCCATCAGCGCCGCACCGAGCGTGCCGGCGAGATGATGCCGCCGCTCGCTCCAGTCGAGGCAGGCCTTGCACACCGGCCGGCGCGGATGTGCGAGGTCTTCCGTCGCTATCTGCAGGGTCCGGGCCAGGAAACGCTCGCCCTCGAGGGTGAGTTCGATCGCCTGTTTGCTTTGACGCACCAGCCGGCGCTTGCGCAGGCTGTCAAGCATCTGCACGCCGAGATCGCCGGCCAGATGATCGTAGCAGATCCGGGCGCGGCGCAGCGCCGGGTCCTTCGGCCCGGTGCGCACGCGCATATGGCCGGCGCGCGCCGCAAGTGCAGCGAGGCCTTCCAGCACCCCGGCGACGTCGGGGTCGGCAAGCCGGTAATAGCGGTGCCGCCCCTGCTTTTCCTGCTCGATCAGGTTGCCCGCTTCCAGCCTCGCCAGGTGCGAGCTGGCGGTCTGCGGCGTGACGCCGGCCTGGTGCGCGAGCTCGCTCGCGGTCAGCGCGCGGCCGGTCATCAGCGCCGTCAGCATGTTGGCGCGGGCGGGATCGCCGACCAGCGCGGCAACCATGGCAATGTCGGGACCTGCTTTCATAGTTCGATGTTAGCCGAAGCATTGACGTCGGGCAAGCCGCCAGTATGCGGTATCCGAAATTCGTCGCAGCGGGAGTTTCCTTGGCCATCACCGTTTTCATCCGCTACCAGCTCGATCCGTTCAAGCGCGGGATGTTCGAGGAATATGCCAGGCGCTGGCTTGCCATCATTCCGCGATGCGGCGGCGACCTGGTCGGCTACTGGATGCCGCACGAAGGCACCAACACGATTGCGTTCGCGCTGATCTCCTTCGAGAATCTCGCGGCCTATGAAGGCTATCGCGCGCGGTTGCGCGGCGACGGCGAGGGCATCGCCAATTTTGGTTTTGCCGAAGCCAACCGGTTCATCCTGGCGGAGGAGCGGACATTTTTGCGGCAGGTGACCGGATAGTTCCACCCCGAGTACTGGCACCGGGCGTTGCCCCTCGCTATCCTTGCGCTAACCAAACCCGATCCAACAACAGGGAGAGACCATGCCGGTCAGCACCGAGGACAAGCGCGCCGTCTTCCGGAATCTGCATGAACAAGGCTGTTTCGTGCTCCCCAACCCCTGGGATGTCGGCAGCGCGCGGGCGCTGCAGCACCTCGGCTTCAAGGCGATCGCGTCCACCAGCGCGGGCTTTGCCTGGTCGATCGGGCGCCCCGACAACCGCGTCACCCTCGAGGAGGTGCTGGCGCACCTCACGGCGCTGTGCGGCGCGGTCGACCTGCCGGTCAACGCCGATTTCGAGGGTGGCTTTGCCCACAAGCCCGAGAAGGTCGCCGCCAATGTCGCAGCTGCGGTCCAGACCGGCGTCGCCGGGCTGTCGATCGAGGATTCGACGGGCGATGCTCAAAAGCCACTCTTTGAGCGGGCGTTCGCGGTTGAGCGCATCAAGGCGGCGCGCGCCGCCATCGATGCCGACCATAGCGGCGTGCTGCTGGTCGGCCGCTGCGAAGGTTTTCTGGTCGGGCAGCCCGATCTGGCCATGGTGATCGACAGGCTCAACGCCTATTCGGAAGCCGGCGCCGATTGCCTCTATGCCCCGGGCATCAAGACCACCGAGCAGATCGCCGCGGTCGTGAAGGCGGTGCATCCCAAGCCGGTCAATCTTCTGATCGGCGCATCCGGCCTGTCGGTCGCGCAGGCCGCCGATCTCGGTGTCCGCCGCATCAGCGTCGGCGGCTCGCTGGCGCGGGCGGCGTGGGGCGGGTTCATGCGCGCGGCGCGGCTGATCGCGGAAACCGGAAGTTTTGCCGAATTGGGCAGCGGCTATTCCGGCGCCGAATTGAACAAGATGTTCAGCTGATCCCACCGCCAGCGGGCCGGAGCCCGCCGCGGTCGGCTGGATTGCCGGATCAGCCCGCTACTGCTTGGCCGGCGGGTTCGCGGTCGGAGACGGATGCACCGTCGAGCCCGGAGGCGAAGCGGTCTGTGGCGCGGGCGGGTTCGCCGGAGCGGCCCCCGTCGTCACTCCCGGGCCGGCATTGCTGTGAGGCGTGACGTCGCGCATGCCGGCAGGGGCCGGTGGAGGGGAGGGCTGCGCAGAATTCTCTGCGGTCGGGGAGGTGGTGCCGGCCCGATTGCTCGACGAATTGTTCAGGCCGTAGAACACCGCCCCGAGGATCACGGCGATGGCGACGGCGAAAATTGCAATCCTGCCGCTGCTGGCGGGACCTTCGGCAAGTTCGGGATCGACCTGCAGGGCATTGTCGATACGAGCGGCACGGCGAAGCTCGTCGTCGACGGGTTCGCGATAGCTCCGGGAACGATAGGGATCGTCCGGAGAACGGGTGGAAATGTCCGGGGAACTGGGGGGAGCGTCCGGACTTCGGTGGTCGGCCATGACAGGTTCCTCCGTTGGCCGATGACAACCTGCGGCAGCGCCGGGAGTTCCAGGGAACCCGACCTGCTGGGTCCCTCTGCGGAGCATCGTCAAGAACGCTGCACCGCGTCCGGACACGGTAAATCTCAATTCGGCTGCGTGCTCCGGACCCGCCGCAATCGGCTTGCATCACTTCGCCCGCCGGGCTCTTGCCACCTCGGCTGGCGTCACCATGGGGGCCGCGTTGCCCCAGGAATTGCGCAGATAGCTGGCGACGTCGGCGATTTCCTGATCCGACAATGTCTCACCATAGGCCGGCATCGAGCCGGGATTGGGCGCGCGTGGCGTCGTCACCGTCTGCGCGCCATCGAGGATGATGCGCAGCGTGCTGGAGGGATCGGCCGACTGCAGATTGGCGTTGCCCGGCAGCGGCGGATAGATCCGCGGCGCGCCGGAGCCGTCGGCCTCGTGGCAGGCGATGCAGGCATGAGCGTAGACCGCGGCCCCCGCCGCCATGGTAGCCGGCGGCGGCGGGGTCACCGCGGGCTCCGGCAGGCCCGCGCCGAGATCCTTGAGATAGACCGCGATGGCGCGGACGTCGGCGTCGCTCATTTTTGAGGTCGAGCCGACAACGACCTCGGCCATCAATCCGTCGGCCTGGCTGCGGCCGTTGCGGCCGCTCTGCAGATATTCGACGACGTCGCCAACGCTCCACGATTTCAGACCGCTGCGTTCGGCGCCATCGAGCCGCGGCGCGAACCAGCCCTGCACCCGCCCGCCGCCAAAGGCCCGGCCGCGCCTGTCGGCGCCGAAGATATTCTTGGGCGTGTGGCAGGCGCCGCAATGAGCCGGTCCTTCGACCAGATAGCGACCGCGATTCCATTCCGTGCTCCGTTGCTGATCGGGCATCAGGATGCCCGGCTTGAAGAACAGCCAGTTCCAGGCGCGCATCAGCACGCGGTAATTCAGCGGCCAGCGCAGTTGCGGCGCAGAAGGTCTGTTCCTGACCGGCGTCAGCGTCGCCAGATAGGCTCGGATGGCCAGCACATCCTGGCGGGTGAGCCGGGTGAAATTGGAGTAGGGAAACGCCGGATAATAGTTCGATCCGTCAGGCGCCACGCCGAGATGAAGCGCCCGGTAGAAATCCTGATCGCTCCAGGCGCCGAGGCCGGTGTCGTCATCGGGTGTCAGGTTGGACGAATAGATCGTGCCGAACGGGGTGGCGATCGGCTTGCCGCCGGCGAACGGTTTTGCCGGGTCGGCGGTGTGGCAGCCTGCGCAATCCGCGGCCTCGGCCATCGCCTTGCCGTGCGCGACGGTCTCGGCCGCAGCGGAATCGGCGCGCGCCGGCGCCCAGGCCGATGCGCTGCACAACAGCACGGCGCCGAGAATCGCCCGCATTCCGCAATATCGCTTCTGCACCGGCCAGCCTCCGCAAGCAATATAGCGCGAAACCGCCGGGGCGCGGGCGCCACGTCGTTGCGCCGCCGAGCGGCGCCGCGACACAAAGCGACAATGCCCGATCCCGATTCGGGCATGAAATTGCGATCTCCGCCATGCGGGGCTGCGTTGCCCAGAATTGTGGTGCGCCCGGCGCAAAAACCGACATAGACTGGCTCTAACGAGTTGAATGACTAAGTAAAAAGCGGCCGCGCCGATAGGTGCCGTGCCAGGCTTGCCAGCAGTCGCCCGTTCAGGGCGCAAGAGGGTGGAATGGGAATCAACCAAGGTCCGATCAGTCTCGACCAGAAATACACCCAGGAGTCAGGCCACGTCTTCCTGACCGGGATCCAGGCGCTGGTCCGCCTGCCGATGGCGCAAATCCGCCGCGACCGCGCCGCCGGGCTCAACACCGCGGGCCTCGTTACCGGATACCGCGGCTCGCCGCTCGGCGGCTACGACCAGCAGCTGGTGGCGGCCCGAAAGCACCTCGCGCAATACGACGTCAAGTTCCAGCCCGGCGTCAACGAGGATCTCGCGGCCACCGCGATCTGGGGCTCGCAGCAGCTCAATCTGTCGCCCGGCGCCCGGCACGATGGCGTGGTCGGCATCTGGTACGGCAAGGGCCCGGGCGTCGACCGGTGCGGCGATGTGTTCCGCCACGGCAATGCGGCAGGCTCCGCCAGGAATGGCGGCGTTCTCTGCCTGGCCGGCGACGATCACGGCGCCAAATCCTCCACCGTGCCGCATCAGTCGGACCATGCCTTCATCTCGGCGCTGATGCCCTATCTCTATCCGTCCAGTATCCACGAAATGATCGAGATGGGCCTGCTCGGCATCGCGATGTCGCGCTATTCCGGCTGCTGGGTCGGCATGAAGGTGATCACCGAGACCGTCGAGACCACCGCGGAGGTCGACCTCAGCGACGAGATGAAGCCCTTCATCATCCCGGCGGATTTCGAAATGCCGCCGGGCGGGCTCAACCTGCGCTGGCCCGACGACCGCTTCGACCAGGACAGGCGGCTGCAGGACCACAAGGGCTTTGCTGCGATCGCCTTCGCGCGCGCCAACAAGGTCAACCGCATCACCATGGATTCGCCGAAGGCGCGGTTCGGCATCATGGCGTCGGGCAAGAGCTACGAGGACATCCGCCAGGCGCTGCGCGAACTCGGGGTTACCCCCGAGGTCGCCGCAAAGATCGGCCTGCGGCTTTACAAGATCGGCATGCCCTGGCCCCTGGAGCCGCAAGGGGTGCGCGAATTCGCGGTCGGGCTGGAAGAGATCTTCATCGTCGAGGAGCGCCGCGAGATCGTCGAGAACCAGGTCAAGCAGGAGCTGTTCAACTGGCGCGACGATGTGCGGCCGCGCATCGTCGGCAAGATGGACGAACACGACAAGCGCTTCCTGCCCTTCGCCGAGGAACTCAGCGTCGCCTCGTTGGCCAGTTCGCTGACCGAGCGGCTGCTGCGGCTCGATCTCAATCCTGAAATCGCGACCATGCTGCGCGCCAGGGCCGACTGGTTCAACGGCCGCCAGGCCACCCAGATGCAGGCGGTGGCGCCGATCACCCGCACGCCGTATTTCTGTTCGGGCTGTCCGCACAACACCTCGACCAAGGTGCCGGAGGGCAGCCGCGCGTTTGCCGGCATCGGCTGCCATTTCATGGCGCTGTGGATGGACCGCAACACCGAGACCTTCACCCATATGGGCGGCGAGGGGGTGCCGTGGGTCGGCATCGCGCCGTTCACCGACGAGGAACACATCTTCGCCAATCTCGGCGACGGCACCTATTTCCATTCCGGCAGCCTGGCGATCCGCCAGGCCATCGCCTCCAAGGCCAACATCACCTACAAGATCCTCTACAACGACGCCACCGCGATGACCGGCGGCCAGCATGTCGACGGCGACCTGTCGCCGCAGCAGATCACCTTCCAGCTTCACAGCGAGGGCATCCGCGACATCTATCTGGTGTCGGAAAATCCCGAGGCCTATCCGGCCGCCGACATCGCGCCCGGCACCAAAACCGCGCATCGCGACCAGCTCGACGCCGTCATGAAGACGCTGCGCCAGGTCAAGGGCGCTTCCGCCATCGTGTTCGTGCAGACCTGCGCCGCCGAAAAGCGCCGCCGCCGCAAGCGCGGCACGCTGGAGGACCCGGCCCGCCGCGTCCTGATCAATCCCGCGGTCTGCGAAGGCTGCGGCGACTGTTCCGTGCAGTCGAACTGCATTTCGGTGGAGCCGCTGGAGACCGAACTGGGGCGCAAGCGCACCATCAACCAGTCGAGCTGCAACAAGGACTATTCCTGCCTCAAGGGCTTCTGTCCGTCCTTTGTCACCGTGGACGGCGGCAGACTGCGCCGCCGCGCCCCGGCCGATCTCGGCAGCATCGGCGATCTGCCGGAGCCGGCATCGCGCCCCTCGCTCGATCGACCTTACAACATCGCGGTCGGCGGCGTCGGCGGCACCGGCGTGCTGACCATCGGCGCGCTGCTCGGCATGGCCGCCCATATCGAGGGCAAAGCCAGCATGATCCTGGACATGTCCGGGCTGGCGCAGAAGGGCGGCGCGGTGCTGAGCCATGTCCGGCTGTCCGAGCACACCGCCGACGTCACCTGTTCGCGCATCGTCACCGGCACCGCCGACCTGGTGATTGCCGCCGACGAAGTCGTGGCGGCCGCCAAGGACACCATCTCGCTGTGCGAATCCAGCCGCACCCATGGCGTCATCAATACCCACCTCATTCCGATCGCGGACTTCATCATGAACCGCGATTTCAACTTCCAGAGTCGCAAGGTCAATGCGGTGCTGGAAACCGCGTTGCGCAAGGATTCCGCGTTCTTCGATTTCACCCGGCCGGCCGAAGCCCTGCTCGGCGATTCCATCGCCACCAACATGATGATGATGGGCTATGCCTATCAGAAGGGACTGTTGCCGCTGCAGGCCGCCTCGATCGAGCAGGCGATCGGAATCAACGGCGTCGCGGTCAAGATGAACACCCAGGCGTTCCAGCTCGGGCGGCTGGCGGTCGCCGATCCGGCGCGGCTGGCGGCGATGCTCAAGGGTCAGGACGAGACGGTGGCGCCGAAGACCCAGGAAGCAATGTCGCTCGATGAAATCGTCGCGCATCGCAGCGCGCTGCTGACCGCCTACCAGAGCAAGAGGCTCGCCCGGCGCTACCGCGATCTGGTCACGCAGGTGCGCAACGCCGCCACCGATGGCGGCTATGGCGAGGCCTTGCCGCGCGCGGTGGCGATCAATTACGCCAAGCTGCTCGCCTACAAGGACGAATACGAGGTGGCGCGGCTCTATACCGACGGCCGGTTCGAAAAGCAGCTGCGCGACCAGTTCGACGGTGATTTCAAGATCAGCTTCAACCTCGCGCCGCCATTGCTCGGCGGCGGCGTCGACGCGCTGGGGCGGCCGCGCAAGCGCGCCTTCGGCGCCTGGATGATGCCGGTGTTCCGGATTCTCGCAGGCCTGCGCGTGCTGCGCGGCACGCCGCTCGACGTCTTCGGGGGCAGCCCCGACCGCAGGCTGGAACGCGAGCTGATCGCAGCCTACGAAAAGGACGTCGCCGGCGTACTCGCCGCGTTGTCGCCGCTGACGCTGGACACCGCGATCGAGCTGTTGTCGCTGCCGGACCGGATCCGCGGCTACGGCCCGGTCAAGGAGAAATCGGTAGCGGACGCCAAGGCACGCCACGCGCAACTCGCAGCCGATCTCGCCAGCCCGCCGCCGGCGCCGCGGCAGATCGCGGCGGAGTAGGTTTTGCCGGAGTGCCCCGGATGCTGCGCCGCGCGCCACCGTTGCGGCGTGGTGCGCTGCTGATCCGGCGCCGGCGAGCGTTTCAGCTTGGTGCGTGTGGATCGCGGCTCTGCCAACGGGTCGGGCGAATGCGTGCCCGATGACAGGCTCCGCAGCGCGAAGGGCGCTGTACCGCGTCCTCGACACGCCAATTCGAGATCTTGCGTTTTTCGTCTCGCCTGACGGAATATTTCGGCGCTTGCCAAGGCGGCTCCGAAAGGCGAGAAAACCGCTGGGAAGAAACACCGGCGGAGAGTTTATTGAGCATCAAGGGCAAGGCCTATATTGCCGGGATCTACGAGCATCCGACCCGGCATGCACCCGATAAGTCCACCGCACAGCTGCATGCCGAAGTCGCCAAGGGCGCGATCGAGGATGCAGGCCTGACCAAGGCCGATATCGACGGCTATTTCTGCGCCGGCGACGCCCCGGGCGGCGCCTGGCCGATGGTGGACTATCTCGGCCTCAAGGTACGCCACATCGATTCCACCGAGACCGGCGGCTGCTCCTATTTGATCCATCTCGGCCATGCCGCCGAGGCGATCGCCGCGGGCAAGTGCTCGATCGCGCTGATCACGCTGGCCGGCAAGCCGCGCACCAGCGCGATGGCGCCGCGCGCCGCCGGCGCGGAAGCCGATTTTGAAGCCGCCTATGGCGCGACCACCCACAATGCCTACGGCATGTGTGCCATGCGCCATATGCACGATTACGGCACCACCAGCGAGCAGCTGGCCTGGATCAAGGTCGCGGCATCGCATCACGCCCAGTACAACGAACATGCGATGCTGCGCGACGTCGTCACCGTCGAGGACGTGCTCAACTCGCCGATGATCTCCGATCCGCTGCACCGGCTGGATTGCTGCGTCGTCACCGACGGCGGCGGCGCGCTGATCGTGACCACGCCGGAAATCGCCAGGAGCCTGAAGAAGCCGCTGGTGCGCCTGATCGGCCATGGCGAGGCGATGAAGGGACCGCGCGGCGGCAAGGATCTCGACCTGACCTATTCGGCCGGAGTCTGGTCGGGCCCGCGGGCGTTCGAAGAGGCCGGCGTGACGCCTGGGGACATCAAATACGCCTCGATCTATGACAGCTTCACCATCACCGTGCTGATGCAGCTCGAGGATCTCGGCTTCTGCAGGAAGGGCGAGGGCGGCAAGTTCGTCGCCGACGGCAACCTGATTTCCGGTGTCGGCAAGCTGCCGTTCAACACCGATGGCGGCGGGCTCTGCAGCAACCACCCGGTCAACCGCGGCGGCATGACCAAGATCATCGAGGCGGTACGGCAGCTGCGCGGCCAGGCCCATCCCAAGGTACAGGTGCCGAATTGCGATCTCGCGATCGCGCACGGCACCGGCGGACTGCTCGGTGTGCGCCACGCCGCCTCGACCTGCATCCTGGAGCGCGCATGATGGCTGAAGCGAAGAAATATCCGGCGCCGCAAGGCAATCCTGAAACCAAGCCGTTCTGGGACGCCGCCTCCCAGGGCAAGTTCCTGATCAAGCGCTGCACCGCCTGCGGCGAGCCGCATTATTTTCCCCGCTCGATCTGTCCGTTCTGTTTTTCCGACAAGACGGTGTGGGAGGAAAGTTCGGGGGAGGGCGAGATCTATACCTTCAGCCTGATGCGCAAATCGGCGACCGGGCCTTACGCGATCGCCTATGTCACGCTGAAGGAGGGCCCGTCGCTGCAGACCAACATCGTCGACTGCGACCTCGACAAACTCAGGATCGGCCAGAAGGTCAAGCTGGTGTTCAAGCCGACCGACGGCGCGCCGCTGCCGTTCTTTACGCCGGTGTGAGATTGTATCGTCTCCCTTGGGAGCGAGGGTGCTTAGGAGAGGGCGTAGTCACAACGGACGCCGTGAGTTTATCACCCTCTCCCCTTGCGGGAGAGGGTGGCAGCCGAAAGGCTGCCGGCTGAGGGGTAGTGCTCTGCGGTGATCCCTCACCGAGCAGAGTTTGTTGCTGGCGCCGGTTATGCCCTCTCCCGCAGGGGGAGAGGGCGCATTCTTGAGCGCCGCTGAGGAAGAAATCCGGAGGAAACATACCAAATGCCGATCAAGTACGAAGAGTTGATGGCGCTGAAAAATCTGGGCCAGAAATACGCCTATGGCGATCGCGAGGTGATGCTGTACGCCTACGGCATCGGCATGGGCGCCGATCCCCTCGACGAGAAGGAACTGGCCTTTGTCAACGAGGCCGTCGCCACGCCGCGCGCGCTGAAGGTGGTGCCGACCTTTGCCTCGGTCGCGGCATGGGGAGCTGGCCCCGGCGAAATGCATCTGAACCGTCTGATGGTGGTGGATGGCGAGCGCGACATCACCTTTCACAGGCCGCTTGCGGTGGCCGCCAACATCACCGCCGATTCCACCGTTCTGGACGCCTTCGACAAGGGCAAGGACAAGGGGGCGGTGATCCGCCACCAGACCGTGCTCAGGAACGAACAGGGCGAGCCGCTGGCGACGCTGGTGGCCTCGCGCTTTGCGCGCGGCGACGGCGGATTTGGCGGGCCGTCCGAGGGCCAGCCCGAGCCGCACAAGGTGCCGGGCCGCGCGCCGGATCGGTCCATCGACATCCCGACCCGCCCCGACCAGGCGCTGGTCTACCGGTTGTGCGGCGACCGCAATCCGCTGCACAGCGATCCCGAATTCGCCAGGCGGGCCGGCTTCCCGAAACCGATCCTGCACGGCATGTGCACCTACGGCATCACCTGCCGCGGCATCCTGCAGACCTACGCCGATTACGATGCCGGCGCCTTCCGCCAGCATGCCGCGCGATTCTCCGCGCCGGTCTATCCCGGCGAGACCGTGACCATGGACATGTGGAAGGACGGCAACGTGATTTCGTTCGAGGCGCGGGTGAAGGCGCGCAATGTCGCCGTCATCAAGAGCGGCAGGACCGTGCTGGGGTGAGATAGGTTCGCGCCCCGGACGCAGTGCAGCGTCCTGGACACAATGACCATGAGGGAGAGCACCATGGGACTACTCGACGGCAAGGTTGCGCTGATCACCGGCGCCGGCGGCGGGCTCGGCGAGGCCTACGCCAAATTGTTCGCGCGCGAGGGGGCGGCGGTCGTGGTCAACGATCTCGGCGGCCCGCGCGACGGCAGCGGCGGCGACGCCTCGATGGCGCAGCAGGTGGTCGACGCCATCACGGCCGCCGGCGGCCGGGCGGTCGCCAATGGCGCCGATATCTCCACCATTGAAGGCGGCCGCTCGGTGTTCGACGATGCCATCCGGCATTTCGGCCGCGCCGACATCCTGGTCAACAATGCCGGCATTCTGCTCGACCAGACCTTCGCCAAGGCGACCGAGGCCGCCTGGGACAAGGTGATCAAGGTGCACCTCAAGGGCACATTCTGCGTCACCCAGCCGGTGTTCCGCTGGATGCGCGAGAACGGCGGCGGCGTCATCGTCAATACTTCCTCGACCTCCGGCCTGATCGGCAATTTCGGCCAGTCCAATTACGGCGCGGCCAAGGGCGGCATTTTCGGCCTGACCAACGTGCTGGCGATCGAGGGCCGCAAATACAATATCCGCTTGTGGTGCCTGGCGCCGGGTGCGCTGACCCGCATGACCGCCGATCTGCCGCGCTATATTGAAAACCCGAATGCGGCACTGGGGCCGGACGGCATCGCTCCGGCCGTGCTATACATGGTCAGCGATTTATCGGGCGACCAGACCGGCAAGATTCTCGGCGTCTCCGGTCCCCGCGGCGTGCGTGAAATGCGGATGATGGAAAAGCCGGGATGGAAGCCGCCGCATACGGGATGGAAGGCCCAGGATGTGGTCGAGCACGCCAGCGAGATCTTCTTCTCCGACGAAGAGATCAAGATGGGCGCGCGGCGATTTTGAACCTGAAACGTCATTCCGGGGGGCGAGTGAAACGCGGTCCTTTGTCATTCCGGGATGCGTCTTCAGTCGGCGATAGCCGACTTGAGGCGCAGGCCCGCAATCCATACTCCCGGCGGCGATTATGGATTCCGGGCTCGCGCAAGAGCGCGCCCCGGAATGACTTTTGTTGCTGATGGTCACTGCTAATCTAAATGATTCGAACTTCGGAATAGCTGTACCAGGTCGAACGAGGCACCCATGACAAGACTCACCCACCACGCCGCCGGCACCTTCGCCATTGCACCGACGCCGTTCCACGAGGACGGCCGCATTGACGAGCCATCGATCGACCGGCTGGCGGATTTCTATACCGAGGTTGGCTGCGAAGGCGTCACCGTGCTCGGCATTCTCGGCGAGGCGCCGAAGCTCGAAGCTTCGGAAGCCGAGCAGGTCGCCAGCCGCTTTGTCAGGCGCGCCGGCAAGCTGCAGGTCATCGTCGGTGTCTCGGCGCCGGGGTTCGCCGCGATGCGTTCGCTGGCGCGGGCCTCGATGGATGCCGGCGCCGCCGGGGTGATGATCGCGCCGCCGCCCCATCTGCGCACCGACGAGCAGATCGCCTCCTATTTCAGGCAGGCGGTGGAAGCGATCGGCGACGACGTTCCGTGGGTGCTGCAGGATTATCCGTTGACCCTGACGGTGGTCATGACGCCTGCGGTGATCCGCGGGATCGTCATGGATAGCCCGTCCTGCGTGATGCTCAAGCACGAGGACTGGCCGGGACTGGAAAAGATCTCCGCGCTGCGCGGCTTCCAGAAGGATGGCTCGCTGCGGCCGCTGTCGATCCTGACCGGCAATGGCGGGCTGTTCCTGGATTTCGAGATGGAGCGCGGCGCCGACGGCGCGATGACCGGCTATGCCTTTCCGGAGCTCCTGATCGACGTGGTGAGATTGTCGAAGGCGGGCCAGCGCGACGCCGCGCATGACCTGTTCGACGCGCATCTGCCGTTGATCCGCTACGAGCAGCAGCCCGGCGCCGGATTGGCGGTGCGCAAATACGTGCTGCAGAAGCGCGGCGTGATCGCCTGCGGCGCGCAGCGCAAGCCGGGCTCGAACATCACGGCGGCGGCCCGGGCCGAAGTGGACTATCTGCTGTCGCGGGTGGCGCGGGTCGACCGCCGCGCCAGCCTGCAGCCGCAATCCAGTGCGGCGGGTTAGAGAATTCCTCATGGTGAGGAGCGCCACAGGGCCGCGCTTGGCGCGGATCCGTTGGCGCCTCTCGGACCATGAGAGACCGCACCTCTCATCCCACGAGACGCGGCCAAGGGGGCCGCTCCTCGGGATGAGGTCCCTACAGGAGTGAGACCTTATGCCAACAGAAATCGTGGTTCCACGTCCGGCGTCCACCATCCTGCTGCTGCGCGACAGCCCGCAGGATGAAATCGAGGTCTTCATGATGGTGCGCCATTATGAGATCGACTTTAATTCCGGCGCGCTGGTGTTTCCCGGTGGCAGCGTCGATCAGGGCGACCGCGAGATTATCGGCCGGCCCGAACTCCATGGCGGCGGAGCCGGCCTCGACGACGCCGAACTGAGTTTCCGGATCGCCGCGATCCGCGAGACGTTTGAGGAGAGCGGCATCCTGCTGGCGCGGCCGCACCATTCGGACGCATTGGTCGATGCCAAGAGGGCCGGCGAGATCGAAGCCCGCCATCGCGCCGCATTGTGCGAGGGCACCATATCATTCCAGCAGGTACTGGCCGACACCGGCATGGTGCTGGCGCTCGACCTGTTGCTGCCTTACGCGCACTGGATCACGCCGGAGGGCATGCCGAAGCGGTTCGACACCTGGTTCTTTCTGGCGGCAGCGCCGCCGGAGCAGGCCGGCGCACATGACGGCCGCGAATCCACCGACTCGATCTGGCTGTCGCCGCGCGAGGCCCTGGCGGGCGGCGACAGCGGCCGGTTCAAGCTGCCGTTTCCGACCACGCGCAACCTGATCAGGCTCGGCAAACAGAAATCCGTGGATGCCGCCCTCGACGACGTCAGGGGCAGGCCAGTCGTCACCGTGATGCCGGTGATGACCCGGTTGAACGGCGGCCGCCAGCTTCGCATTCCGCTCGAGGCCGGCTATGACGGCGAGGTGTTCGAGGTCGGCGCGGCGTAACCCACGACCGCCGTCGATGACGCCTGGTGTCCCAGCGGTGCCGTCATGCGTGGGACCTGCCGTGCCTTTGGGGTGTGTGCCCCGGGGAGCAAAGCGGGCTTGCACATCGTCAGCAGGGTCGTCGCGAGGCCTTCGGTCACCGCGAGATTTCCCGGTGCGCCGTAGCGAGCCAGTACCACAGGCTGAGCCGGCCGTAGCGACCCAGCATGACGCCGCCGAGCAGGGCGCCGCCGCCAATCAGGAGCAGCGCGTAGTTCCCGTCTGCACGCAGTTCGGGGTAACGGCCGTAAATATAACCGAAAGCATAGCGCAATATGACGAGAGCGATGCAGACGATCAGCGGAATTGCGCTGCCCGGCAGCATGAGCTGTGCCGCTCCGGGCGTGATCGCCCGCGGCGTCTGCGTCAGGTACCATCCGATGACGGCGCCGATCGCGGTCGAGCAAAGCCAGTCGGCCAGGGCAGCTCCCGGAGCCGCGCTGGTGCCGACCGAATTGCCGATCGACATCGCCAGCATCACCGCGGGGAAGATCAACAGCGAACGCAGCGGAACATGGCGCTCGCGCAGGTTGATGCTGCCGAGCCAGAGCACAGCGACGATCAGCGGTAACGCCCACACCGGCGTATGCCCGACAATTTTGGCAATGGCACTCATTGACGCTCTCGATGGGTGTCGGCGTGGGATGGCCTGACGGGCGCCAGCAATCCATCTTTCCAATGTCAAGATGTTGATACTACCGGTCGCCGGATCAGGCAACAGAAATCTTTACAATGTAAAAATAGAATCGCGTCGCCGCTGTGACGCTTGGTTGGGGAAAGTCGCGGGACGACGCCGGCGGCCGGTTCAACCTGGCGTTTCCGACCAGGCGCTGGCCGAACAGTAGTGCGTCGTCGCCGCGCCCGGCGACTGCAATCCTGTTCCAGATGTCAGCGTCCGCCGGCAGGCGTCGACGTGCCAACAGCCATGGTTCGCTCAATCCTCTTTCGGGTCCTTGCCCAACGCCATCGCCTCGATCGCAAGGGCTCGCGCGGTATATTCGTCCGCCAATTCGGTCAGGCTCTGGGCCAGCATCGGGTCTGTGGTGTCGCGGGCGAGACGCCGTGCCTGGGAAGCCCGGTCTCGAAAGTACGACGCATCGGCCATTGGCGCACCGCTTGTATCGGGCGGGAGCGCGACGGGCTCTCAGTCACCGGTAGCTGCCACGGGGATGTCGATGATGTCACCGACGTTATTATACATGTCCGGTCTCCGACATTAAACTTTTGCCTCGGAACTGGGCCAATTGACGCGGTCTTGCAGGGAACCGTTCGTCCGCCGTCCCGCCGGACTGTTATCCTGCCTTGCGTTGACGGGTCGGGCGTTTGGCCTTGGCCTCGCCCTTTGCTTCATGCTTGCCGGGAATGGCCATCAGCATCTCCCGCTGGCCCGATGCGGTCTTTTTGGGTTTGCCGCCTTTGACCGGTCTCGCCGCCGGCTTGCCGGCGGTTTTCAGGCTGTTGCGCAACGCATCCATCAGGTTGACGACATTGCCGGTGTCGCGCGGCTTCGCCGCGGTGCGCACGGGCTGACCCTTGCGCTTACGGTTCAGCAGCTCGACCAGCGCATTTTCATAGCGGTCTTCGAACTTCTCCGGCTCGAAATCTGCCGATTTCGTCTCGACGATATGCCTGGCGAGATCAAGCATTTCCTTGGTGACCTTGACGTCCTGGATGTCGTCAAAATACTCGTTATGGTCCCTGATCTCGTAGGGGTAACGCAGCAGCATTCCGACCAGGCCCTTGCCGCGAGCCTCCAGCGCGATGATGTGCTCGCGGTTGGTCAGCACGACACGCGCGATGGCAACCTTGTCCAGGGTGCGGATGGTCTCGCGGATCACGGCGAAGGCGTCGTGGCCGACCTTGCCTTCGGGCACGATGTAATAGGGCCGCACCAAATACAGCTCGTCGATCTCGGACTTCGGCACGAATTCCTCGATATCGATGGTCCGGGTGCTTTCCAGCGCGATGTTGTCGAGTTCGTCCCGATCGACCGTGACATAGGTGTCGGTGTCGACCTTGTAGCCCTTGACGATGTCCTCGTTGGCCACTTCCTCGCCGGTCTCGGCATCGACCTTGGCGTATTTGATGCGGTGGCCGGTCTTCTTGTTGATCTGGTTGAAGGAGACCTTTTCGCTCTCCGAGGTCGCCGGAAACAGCGCGACCGGACAGGTCACCAGCGACAGCCGCAAAAAGCCCTTCCAGTTTGCCCGCGGCGCCATCTTTGGAACTCCCTACACCAGACGGCGACTCAATCGGTCAGGCGGCCTTCGGTTCCCTCACTCGCATTCAGGGCAGGTATCGCCGGTCGCTTCAAGCGTCTCGCGCACCGCCGCGACTGCCTGATCGGGCGACAGCCCGGCGAGGGGCTGCTCGCGCGCGATTCGGAACGCCTCGCTGCGGGCGTCGGGATCGGCCCGGTCCTTTGCCCAACCGTGGTGATCGCATTTATGGATGGCGCCGACCTGCAACAACAGTTCGATCGCCCATCGGTCCACCGTCCTGAAATCCGGTCGTCCTCGCGTCAGCATGCGCAACTCCATCCGGCGAGTGAATCCGCTGACCCCTGCATCGGTTCCTGGCCGTCACCGGCCGGCATGATCTCCAAATAAGCGATTCATCGCCGACGGAGTCCTGAGCCGCGGACTTTTGATTCCGCGCCGGAACGATGCGCCGAAAGCCGCATTGTTCAGCCGGACAAGCCTGAACCTGGCCTGGCGCTCTTCCAACAGCGCCGGGCTTTGTCTTTGACGGAACGGCGGTGGCCGAACTGGGGATCATCGATGCGGCTCTTTTCCTGCCAAGCCTGCGGCAACGTCGTGTATTTCGAAAACCGCAGCTGCGGCCGCTGCGGCCACCGGCTGGCGTTCATGCCGGAGAGGATGACGCTGTCTGCGCTCGATCCCGCCGGCGATCGGTGGCAACCGCTGGAGTGTCCGGGACAAAGCCGCTGGCTGTGCAGGAACGCCGAACGCGACGCCTGCAACTGGCTGGTTGCTGACGGCAGCAACGACGCCTATTGCCTGGCGTGCCGCCACAACGGCACAGTGCCGGATCTTTCCGATGCAGTCCGGCTATCCGGCTGGCGTGAACTGGAGGTCGCCAAGCATCGGCTGTTTTATTCGCTGTTGCGCTGGAAGCTGCCGCTGAAGACCCGCGCCGAGGATCCGCGGCACGGCCTGATTTTCAATTTTCTCGCCGACGATCCGGCCACCGGGCACAGGGTCATGACCGGGCATGACGACGGCGTGATCACGGTCGCCCTGACCGAAACCGACGCCATCGAGCGCGAACGCCGCCGCCTGCAGATGAACGAGCCTTACCGCACCCTGCTGGGGCATTTCCGACACGAGGTCGGGCATCATTTCTGGGACCTGCTGGTCCGCGATGGCGGCAAGCTGGAGGCCTGCCGGGCGATCTTTGGCGACGACCGGATCGATTACGACGATGCCCTCAAGCGGTATTACGCCACGGGGGCACCGTCGGACTGGCAAGAGCATTACGTCTCGGCCTACGCCACCATGCACCCGTGGGAGGATTTCGCGGAAACCTGGGCGCACTATCTCCATATCGTCGATACCCTGGAGATGGCCGCGGAATTCGGATTGGAAGTGCATCCCGCGCGCGATCGCGAAGGCGGGTTGTCGGCACGGATCGACTTCGATCCTTACCTCGTCCGGTCGTTCGATCCGATCGCGAGGGCCTGGCTGCCCTTCGTCTTTGCGATGAATAGCGTCAACCGTGCGATGGGCATGGGCGATCTCTATCCTTTTGTGCTGTCGCCGGACGTGCTGGTGAAACTCGACTTCATTCACCGGCTGGTCCGAGACAGCGTATCGCTGGATCCCCGCGGAATCGTTCGAATGTCATCGCAATTGCCCGGTGCGGCCGAGCCGTCGATGGACGATGTTGCCGCGGGCTGACGCGCCGTGCGGCACGCCCTGATTGGCGCCCGCCAAGACCTTCAATCCGGCCGACCTGTCACGCGCGGCTGCTGTTTGTGTGACGACGAAAGACCCTGACCCCGAATGCCCCGTTACCGTTTCAATCTGGAAGATCATCGTTTTGTTGCGGATCGCGGCCTGCATGAATGCGCGGACGAACTGGACGCCCAGGCCCTGGCCGATGAAATCGCCGATCGGCTGGCGCAGGCGGAGCCGCATTTGCTGGAGGGCGGCCATGCCATCGTTGTTCGCGACGAGCACAACCGGCAGATTTACCGGGCGGAAATCGACAGGATCTCGATTGCAAGGCGGAGGAATTGAGATCCCTGGTCCGGTGTTTTGCCGACAATGCCAAGATTCCCGACGTCTGGCTAGCGCGGCGGCTTCAACTCGCCGGCCCGCCAGCCCAGAGCGTCGGTCTTCAGGGGATCCACCGCCATGACGACCTTGGTGAGGCGATGGCAGGTGCTGCACTCGAAGGTCCGTTCCTCGAAACCGCGCTTGCCCGGAGAAATGCGCGCCAGTCCCATCCTGTGCTTGCAGGTCGGGCACATCGGCCGCTCCGTACTGGAACTTGAAACAGACATGGCCAGCGCTCCAGCACAGCATTCGCCTAGGGGGTTGACGCGGTCTGTCCGCATCGGGACGTCGGCAAACACTTCGGAGGCGAATCTCCGGGTGCATCTGCCGGACGCCAGCAAAATAGTTCGGCGACCGGAGATGCGTCGGCCCGCATCGGTTGCTACCCGGGCAAAGTCGTCTGCGCAGGAGCGGTTGCGATATCGCGAAGCTCCTGCTTTGCCTTCAGGGCCTGTTCGGCCTGCTGCCAGAACTCGTCGTCCCGTCCTTCGGGTTTTCCGGCCTGTTCCCAGAGTTCATGGGCGCGGACCCTGATCTGCTGTTCCAACGTGGCCATGCCGACCTCGGTTCCTTTGGTTGCCGATTGTTTCCTCAGCCTGCCGCCCTGCGATTGACGCCCTTTCGCAGAGCCACGGTGTTGAGCTTGGTGTTGGCGGCCTTTTCTTCGTTCAGGTTGGTGGTCAGAAACCGCACGATGTCGTCGTGGCCGAGTTCCTCCGCCCAGGCGATCAAGGTGCCGTAGCGGGCGATCTCGTAGTGTTCGACAGCCTGGGCGTTTGCCACGATCGCGGCATCGAGCACGGATTTGTCGTCGATCTCGCCCGAGGTCGCATCGGATTCCTTGATCAGCCCGTCGATCGCCGGACAGTCGGTTCCGGACGGCTGCTGGCCGAGCTTCCTGAATACCTGATCGAGCCGCTCGATCTGCTTGTTGGTTTCCTCGAGATGGGTCTTCAGGCCCTGCGCCAGGTCACGGTTTGTCGCCTGGTCGATCATCTTCGGCAGCGCCTTGGTGATCTGCCGTTCGGCATAATAAATGTCCTTCAGGCCGTGCAGCAGCAGGTCTTCCATCGTCTTGATCTCCTTTGAAAACAGGCCCATGTCGTTCCTCCATCGTCAAACGTTTGAATCTTCAAAAAGTCTGCAGGTTCAACTTCCTTTGGCCACCGGAGTTCCAGCTTCGATGCTTGTTTGCATGCCGCCGAGAAACGGAGAGCTTTGCGATCACCTATCGCCGTTGACTTCGGATAGCGGATCGATCGCCGGGGCATTGAGTGCGGCACCGTCGACCGCGAATTGCGAGCCATGACAGGGGCAGTCCCAGCAAGTCTCGAAAGAATTCCAGTGCAGGTGGCAGCCGAGGTGGGTGCAGGCGGCGGACCGCTCGAACAAACGCCCGGTGCCGTCGCGATAGGCGGCAACCTTGCTGAGGCCTTGCCGGACGATGGCTCCCTGGCCGGGCTTCAGATCCTCCAGCGCGGACAATTCGCCGGGAGCCAGATACTCGGCGAAGTTCTTCACCGCGGTGATATTTTCCTTCAGGAAGTTGCCGGCGGCCGACGGCGTGACGCGGGCGGGATCGTAGACCTCGGTCCATTTCGCATCTGCACCCAGGATCAGCGCCGAGTTGATCATGGCTCCGACTACCCCGTGGGTGATGCCCTGGCCGGAGTCGCCGGTGTGGACATAGATATTGTCCTCGCCGGGATTGGGTCCGATGAAGGCGGCGTAGTCGATGGTATCGAGCACCTGTCCCGACCAGCGATGCGTGATCTCCCTGGCGGCGGGAACCAGATTCCGTGTCCAGGCTTCCAGCGCTTCGAACCGAAGCGCGGCATCGTCCGACGTGCCGGTCTTGTGATCGGCGCCGCCGACAATGAGGTAGTCGGTCTGCTTCTCGCCGGGCTGCAGGCGGACGTAGTGGTAGGGGTCCAGCGTATCCCAATACAGCGCATCCGGCATCGCGCCGCGGGGAATCGCAAAGGCCATTGCATAGGTTCGATACGGCGCCATCTTGCTATGCAACGCGAACCGGTCGTTGATCGGAGAATTGCTGGCCACGACCGCTGCTTGCGCGGAGATCTTTCCGCCGTCCGCGGTGACCAGCACCGAGCTGCCGTCCTGCTGCTCGATTTGCCGCACGGTGGTTCCCGAATGGAGGGCGCCGCCCCTGGCCTCGACGATCGCGGCAAGGCCGCGGAGATATTTGAGCGGATGGAATGTGCCTTGCCGGGGATATCGCAGCGCGTGCTGGTTTTCGCAGTGGGCGAGGGGAACGCCGACCATGCGGTGGACCGGCGCGCCGACCTTGCGGACCGCGTCGAGTTCGTCCTCGATGATCTTCGAATCGGTGTTCAGTGCCTGAAAAAGATAGCCGTCGAGGCGGCGGAAATCGCAGTCGATCTGCTCCTGCTTCTGGATCTCTTCGATCCGGTCGACGGCCGCCGCCTGGCTTTCATAGAACAGTCGGGAGGCGCGCTCGCCTCGCAACCCGATCATCGCCGAGGTCAAATCGTCGCACAGCGGCGCCAGATGCGCGCTAGTGCGCGCGGTAATGCCGCCTGCAATCGGCCCGCGGTCGATCACGACAACCCGCTGGCCCTCGACGGCGAGTTCGTAAGCGGTCGAGAGGCCGGCGATGCCGGATCCGACGATGACGGTGTCGCAACTCTTGTCGCTATCCAGCAGCCGTGCGGCCGGCGCGACCTCGACGTCCATCCAGAGCGACCGGGAACGCTTGTCGAAGATATCTGTCATGGACTTGCCTGAACGATGATTGAAATCGGCGGTTGCGCGATTTTGAACTAATGAGGAACCGATGGGATCGTTCCCGGTCGCCGGCGCGCTTTCGACTGCAAAAGTAGCCGCAGCTTGAGCGCGTCGGCGGGAGCCGCGCTTTTCTGATCGTTGTCGAAATAGACGAAGACATCGCAGCCCTGCTTCTTCCAGGACCTGATCCGCGCCGCCCAATCTGCCAGCACGCCGTCGCTGTAGCGCCCCTTGTATCGCCCGCGCGGCCCGTGCCCGCGGATGTAGACGAAGTCGGCGGTGCGCCGCCATGGCGCCGGCGCATCGTGATGATCGGAGATGCAGAGGCAGACATTATGCTGCGTCAGCAGCCTGAGGATGGCCGGAGCGTACCAGCTCGGATGCCGGAACTCGAAGCAGTAGCGGCGGCTGCTGCAGAGCAGCTTGAAGAAGGCTTTGAGGCGATCGGCGTCGGCCTCGAAACGTGGCGGCAGCTGAAACAGGATGGGGCCGGCCTTGTCGCCGAGCAGCGTCAGGCGGTCTTCGAGCAGCGCAAGGCTGTTCACCGAATTCGGCGCCAGCCGCTTCCAGTGCGTGATGAACTTCGAGGCCTTCCAGGAAAAGACGAAATCATTGCCGGTCTGTTCGCGCCAGGACTTCACCGACTCCGGCGCGGGCGTCCGGTAGAACACGCCGTTCAGCTCCGTCGTGGCAAACTGGCTGGCATAGAACTGAAGCTGGTTCCGGATCGGCAGGCCCTTGGGAAAGAACGGTCCACGCCACGACTCGTAATGCCAGCCCGATGTTCCGATCCGAACCCGCGCCATGCCGTCATCAGGGCTTCAGCACGACCTTGATGCAGCCATCCTGCTTGTCGCGAAACGTCTTGTAGAGTTCCGCTCCCTCGGCCAGCGGGGCGCGGTGGGTGATCACGAAAGACGGATCGATCTCGCCCTTTTCGATTCGCTCCAGCAATTTCGGCAGATAATGCTGCACCGGCGTCTGCGCCATCCGGAAGGTCAGGCCACGATTGATCGCCGATCCCATCGGGATCTTGTCGACGAAGCCGCCATAGACGCCGACGATCGAGACCGTGCCGAAGTTGCGGCAGCAATGGATTGCCTGGCGAAGCACATGGGGACGATCGGTCCCGAGGAAGGTGGCCACCTTGACCCGGTCGAGCACGGCGTCGGCGCCCGATCCGGTATCCGGCTCGGTGCCGACCGCGTCGATGCAGGCGTCCGCGCCGCGGCCGCCGCACGAGATGGTGAAGGGAACGACGACGCGGTCACCGACCTTGAGGGTCCGGTTTTCCGCGCCGACTTCGACGACTTCGCCCATGGTCTCGTGGCCGAGCACGTCGCCCTTCTCCATTGAGGGAATCAGGCCGTCGAAAATATGAAGATCTGAACCGCAGATCGCACAGGCCGTGACCTTGATGATCGCGTCGCGTCCGTCCTCGATCCTCGGATCGGGAACGCTCTCGCAGCGAATGTCGACTTTGCCATGCCATGTCAACGCTTTCATGTTCCCGACTCCTTCAATCCTTCGCTTGAATCGAAGGCTAAAAAGATTCGCCGTGATCTTTGTTCCGCGGTGAAGTCAAAACCGATGCCTGGAACATGCGCGGATGGCGAGGATTTAGAAAGCCAACTCAGTTCTTGTCGCCAACATCCGGAGACCCGCTTTGTCCGACATCCGACAATTCGCTGTCTTCACCGGCGCCTCCACCGGCATCGGCCTGGAACTCGCGAAATGCTGCGCCCGCCGGTTTTGATCTTCTGATCGCCGCGGACGAGCCGGAAATCGAAACCGCGGCGGCCGAGATCCGCGCGCTGGGTAAGGCGGTCGACACCGTGCAGGCCGATCTTTCGAGCCGCGAGGGCGTCGACCGGCTGTATCAAGCATCCCAGCGCATCGGCCGTCCGGTCGACGCCTTGCTGGCCAATGCCGGAAGGGGACTGGGACATGCTTTCCTCGATCAGGATTTCATCGCGGCCGGGTTATCGAATGCGGCGGCGCATGGCCGGCCGCATCCTGATCACCGGATCGATTGCCGGATTCGTCCCGGGAAGTTTTCAGGCGGTCTACAACGGCACCAAGGCCTTCAATTCGTTTTCCTTTGCCCTGCGCGAAGAGCTGCGCGATAGCGGAGTGACGGTGACCTGCCTGATGCCCGGCGCCACCGAGACCCGATTCTTCGAGCGGGCGGCATGGTCGAAACCGGCGTCGGCAGCGCCAAGAAGGATGCTGCCGCCGATGTCGCCGAGGCCGGCTTTGCTGCCATGATGAAGGGCGAGGGCGACGTCGTCGCCGGCATGAAGAACAAGATCCAGTCTGAGGTCGCAAACGTAACGCCGGCGGCCGTGCTCGCCAGAAAGCATCGCGGGATGGCCGAGCCGGGATCCGCAAAATCCTGAAGCCGATCAGAACGGCACTCCGGCGCGCGCGCGAAGGCAAAAGCGGCCTTTATGCCCGGATCGTTGCGTCGGCAATGCCGCCTTGTGTCACGTCAGTGGCGTTGAAGCGGAAGTCTGGTCCGGCCGCAGCATCCCCTGGGGACACGCGCCTGTCGCCCGCAATTTTGACTCGTTCGTGAAACAGGCTTCATTGCCTTCGGGAACTCCATCACCCATGGTCGAGGCGATGCTGCACGGCGCTTATTCGATCCGATGTCCCATCAACCGATCATGACGGTGCGTCGCTGCTGCCAGGGATTCCTTGTTGCCGTCATATTGCTTGCCACCCGGTCGGTCGCCGAGCCGTCCGATGGCAGGCTGGTTCTGCGGCAGCTGCAGGCGAGGGCTGTTTACGACGACGGGGTTGTCCCGGCGCCGCTTCCGTCATTTTCGGACAGCATGCCCGGCGACCAGGAGACAGTTGCACCGGCCGTCATTGCTGTCGCGAACGCCAGGCAACCAGAGCCGGACATGGACATATTGGCGTCAATGTCAGGCAAGTGCAGCACGCTCAAGATCGCGGGACGTGATTTCGCTTGCCGGGCGGTTGCCTTCTTCCACAGCGGGGAGGGGCGGGCCAATTTTGCGATTGCGCTCGATGACGCTGCTGACGACAGCCACATCGTCACGTTTTCCGGTGAAAACAGCCGGCGGGAGCAGGACAATTCCTACGAACTGCAGATCGACCGCATGCTGCTGAACTCCAGGAGCCGGCCGAAGGTCGATGGCCTGCCGGTGCCAGCGGTGGAATTGGCGACTGGAACATGCAAGCAGCTTGGAAGTTTCGTGACGCGACAGGTTTCCAGCATCTCCTGCAGCGCGGTCGACCGGAACGGCAGGAAATATGAACTGCAGTTCGATTCCGACGGCTCGCCGATCATGGTGCGGAGGATCTGGCGAGCCCCGCTGGCGACGGAGAGGCGGCGTACCCTGCGGACCGAGCAACTCGAATGCCGTCACAAGGCCAGCCTTGCGCAGGTCCTGCCCAGGGATCTTACGGCTTACATCATCGGGTGCCTGGAAGCGGATAGCCAAAAATCGACGCCGGCCGCGAATCCGTAAAAGCGAGGGCGTCAGGGCCGCGACAATTGAGGCGGCGGCTACCGGATCCGGCGAAAGGCGAGGCGGTCTTGCGGCAGCATCTCCGTTCTGACGTGCGCCATGACTAGACGATGCGGTCGCGTTTCGGAATTGCCCTGGATGGCCTATGGATTGCCGATTTGAGCGCAGCCACGACGGCGCCGGTCAGCTCTCGCGAAAATAGCGTCATAAAGCGCCTGACCGCCGTCAGCACATCCCTGAAACCGGGGCCTTGATTTCCAGCGAGCACGGTGCGCTCCCGTTTTGGAGAATGCATGGCCTCGTTCCTGAATTGCCGCACCGAGAAATACATTGGAACGCTTGCGGGGGAACGTGATGTCGTTCACATCGGCCAATTAAAAAGCAATTCGGCGACTATCGCGGCTATCCGCGGAGGATGCCGGATCTCGCCAGCGGCCTGATCAATTCGACCTCCTGTCGGCCAACCAGGCGCGGATCGGCAGCATCCGAAGCATCGCTGCGATCGGTGACGGCCGCTCGAATTGGTTTTTCCCGAGGCGCGACCACGAACAGGGGGTCACCGAGGAACAGGTGATGCCGTGTGGCATCGTCGTGCCGGCTGCAACGCCGCTTGCCGATCGTGAGGCGCTGGGCGTCGCAGGCCGCGCTTGCGACCCCGGGGCGGCAATCCGCCAGGTTCTCCAAACCGCGGGCCGGGCGCCGCGCCGATAGGCCCGACGTGTCAAAAATGTCTTGGCGGCATCGTGAAAGCGTCCCTGCGGGCGGCGATTGCTACTTTGCATGGGGTTGTTTTCGATATTTTGCCTCGACGGCGGGTGCGCGGGCGGAACTGAAGGCCCGCAAGCTCGAGCCATCCGAAGATCCGTCGCTCGCTCCTGATTTCGGGCTTGACTCTTTGCCGCAATTGGTTCACTATACGTTCCAACTAACCCCGATGATAAGGGGTGGTTAACAAACTGCGATCCGGTGGTATGACGGCCCCTGTGGCCACGCGCGTTTTCTGAGCGCGGCCGCCGGGGTGCTGCGCCGTCCGGCTCACGCCATCGCTCGGGTGCCTCCGGCATGTTCGCTTAAATGCTGATTCCAGCGTATAAAGCCGGGTGCCCGGAGCCGCCATGTCCCTTGCCGCCATCGTCCGACGGATACGGTCGTTCTCGCTGTCGATCGGTCAACTGACCTTCGGCAGCTTCCTGGTGCTGCTGGCGATGATCGCGATGACCAGCGTCGCCAGCGTGATCTCGATCCGCCACATCGATGCGACCTTTGCCGAACTGCAGCGGCTGCAGGACGTCGGCGACCTCGCCCAGGAAATCGACCGGCGCGTCAACGAGCTGCGGCTGGCGGCGCGCGATTTCGTCACCGATCCCGCCGCCCAGTCGGACCGGGTCGGCGAGGCGTCGGCGACCTTGACGGCGCTTTTGAAGAAGACGCGGCTCGAGATCGCGCCCGAGCAGCGGGACATGATCGACGGCGTCACCCAGCGGCTCATCAACTACCGCCAGGGCATCGAGCGGGTCTCGGCCCTGATCGCGCGCCGCGAGCAGCTGGTCGCGGCCTTGCCGCCGATCCGCGAGCGGTTCGAGCAGGCGATCGCCGAAGTGCCCGACCGGCTCACCGCCAGAAACCTGTTCCGGGCGCAGAACCAGATCGCGGCGGCGCTGCTGGCGAACGATCCGGCCTCCGCCGGGCAGGCAGCCCAGCGCATGCGGGCGCTGCCGGTCGACGATCCGGCGCTGCGCGCCGCCGCCGCCGCCTACGCCGACGCGATCATGGCGATCTCCGGGGCGGAAGCCCAGATCGCCGCGCTCGACAAGGAAGTGCTGGGCACCGAAGGCCGGCAGATCGGCCGGGTGACCGAATTGCTGCGCGACCTCAGCGCGCGCGGCGGCCGCGAGCTCGGCAACGAGTTCGCCCGGACCCTGGCCCACGACAAGTGGCAAAGCATCATCCTCGGCAGCGCCGGCGTGCTGATCGGGCTGGCCGCGGCCCTGTTCGTGGTGGGCCGCACCGTGGGTCCGCTCAAGGCCATCGCCGGGGCGATCCGCGCGCTCGCCGCCGGCGAGAAACATACCTCGATTCCTGCCACCGACGTCGACAACGAGATCGGCGACATCGCGCGCGCCGCCGAGGTGTTCCGCCGCTCGCTGGTCGACGCCGACGCGGCGCGCGAGGCGGCGATCCGCGCTCTGGCCGAGCAACGGCTCGCCGAGGAGAGCTATCGCAAGCTGTTCGAAGGCTCGATCGACGGAATTTACGTGACCACCCCGGCAGGCACGCTGCTCAACGCCAACCCGGCGCTGGCGCGCATGATGGGATACGAGACGCCGGAGCAGCTGATCGGCGGCATCGGAGACATTACCCACACGATCTATCTGGATCCGGCGGCGCGCGCCGAGTACCAGGCCTTGATGCAGCGCGACGGCATGGTGCGCGAGTTCGAATACCAGGTGCGGCGGCGCGGCGGTGCGACGCTGTGGCTCTCCGACAGCGCCACGGCGGTGCGCGACGAGTCCGGCGCGGTGGTTCGCTACGAAGGGACGGTGCGCGACATCACCGACCAGAAGCGCGCCGAGGATGCCATCGCCGAGGGCAGGCGGCTGCTGCAGCAGGTGATCGACACCGTGCCGGCGGTGATCAACGTCAAGGACAGGCAGCTGCGCTACGTGCTGATGAACCGCTACATGGCCGGCATTTTCGGGGTCGAGCCGGCGGACGCGATCGGCCGCACCACCGGCGAGCTGATGTCGCGCTACGGCGCGCAGAAGACCGACGAGCACGACCGGCGGGTGCTGGCCGCGGGCAGGGGCCTCGGTTTCTACGAGGAGGAATACATGGACTCCTCCGGCCAGCTGCGGCAATGGCTGGTCAACAAGCTGCCGCTGCTGGATGCTCGCGGGGAGGTCGAAGACATCGTCACCGTCGCGCTCGACATCGGCGAGCGCAAGCGTGGCGAACTGGAGATGCGCAAGGCCAAGGACGCCGCGGAAGCGGCGCTGCGCAACCTGCGCGAGACCCAGAATTCGCTGATCGAGGCCGAAAAGCTCGCCGCGCTGGGCCGGTTGGTGGCCGGCGTCGCCCACGAGGTCAACAACCCCGTCGGCATCAGCCTGACGGTGGCCTCGGCGCTGGAGCGCAAGACCGCGCTTTTCGCCGCCGAAGTGGCGCGCGGCGATCTCAGGCGATCGAGCCTGAACGATTTCATCGAGACCAGTCGCGACGCGTCGTCGCAGCTGGTGGCCAACCTCAATCGCGCAGCCGAGCTGATCCAGTCGTTCAAGCAGGTTGCCGCCGACCGCAACTACTCCGACCAGCGCAGCTTCGACCTCGGCGACCTGACCGAGCAGGTGGTGATGAGCCTGCGGCCCGGCTTGCGCAAGCACCATCTGACCCTCAACGTCGACTGCCAGCCCGATCTCATCATGAACAGCTATCCCGGTCCCTACGGCCAGGTGCTGACCAACCTGTTTCTCAACGCGGTGGCGCACGCCTTCCCGGACGGCAGGCCCGGGGTCGTCGATATCAGGGTGCGGGAATCCGGCAAGGACAACGTCGAGGTGATCTTTTCCGACGATGGCTGCGGGATGTCGCTCGATGTGCGGCGCCGCGCCTTCGACCCGTTCTTCACCACCCGCAGGGACCAGGGCGGTACCGGTCTCGGCCTGCACATCGTCTACAGCATCGTCACCAACCGGCTGGGCGGCCGGCTCGAGCTTGATTCCGAACCCGGCGGCGGCACCCGGATCCGGATCATCCTGCCCCGGGTGGCGCCGCTGGAGCAGGCCGCCGAATAGCCGCTTGGCTTATTCGAGCTCGGCCAGTTTGCGTAAAGTGGCCTTGAAGATCTGGCTGGCCTTGCCGACCAGCGCGGTGCCGTCCATCACAGCCGAGGTATCGGTGAAGGTCCCGGAGACGCCGACGCCGACCGGACTTGGGCCGCCGAACAGCGGATTGGCATCGGGACTGCTAGTATGGCGCTGCACCAGCACCTCGCCCTTGAAGGTGTCGCCCTTCGCCGTATAGCTGCCGGTGTAATACAGATAGGCGTCGCCGCCGAGGATCTTGCCGTCGCGGAACATGACCACGCCGCTGCCCTTGCCCGAGCGACCGTCCTGCAGGCTGACATGGATCGAATAAAGACCGTTCTTCATGCCCGATGATGTCCCGGCTATCGGATCCGTCGCAGCGGAGGCGATATCTTGTTATGCCAAAGCGAAGGGCGCAGCGTCAACGCGCAGGTTGAGGGCTTTTCCGGCAGCCAGCCGCTGCGGCGATCACAGCCGCCCGGCATGACACAAAGATGACAGTCGCCCCAAAATCGGCCCCAAAACCAGCGAGCAGGCGCCACCGGAGACTTCAGGCGTATTTCCTGTCGCGCTCGAGCAGTTCGATCGAGATGCCCTGCGGCCCGCGGATGAAGCAGATCCGGACGCCCGGTCGGATTGTCGTCGGCTCCTTGGTGAATTCGACGCCCTTGGCCTTGATGCCGGCGGCCACCGCGTCGATGTCCTTCACGGTCAGCCCGAAATGGTCGAGCCCCTGATAGGGCGTCAGCGGCGGGGTGTTGACGCCGTCTCCCGCCGTCACCGGCGCGATGAACACGTTGGCGCCGCCGAGCTTGACGTCGATTCGTCCTTCGCCGCGGATGATCTCGGCACCCAGGACATCTGCCAGCCAGGCTGCGGTCGCCTCCGGATCGGGGCTGCGCAGATGGACATGGTCCCAAGTCACTGTCGGCATTGTCAGGTCTCCCATTGGCTGTCGAGGCGTCGCGTGTCGCAGGCGCCAAGCGCTCGCAGCGCTGCAGCCGCAATTTAGCCGTCGCGTCCGCTCATGGCCATCCCCTCCGGCCGCCGGACCGGCGTCGTTCTTGCAACCATCTTGCAACTTTGTGGGCGGCTTTGAACCAAAGCCGGACCTCGCATGACACATTCGCAAGCCTTGCGAAGATCCCGGCTGGTCGAATGTCGGATTGCGAATCGCGATCGCAGGCATTTGCTGAGGTGCGATAACTTCACGGTAACTTCTTTGTCAGAGCGGGTCCGGCAGCTCCGGGAACCAATCGCTGCGGCTCCGGTTAAGCGAACGGTCCGCGTGCCATGCGCGGAGGAGCAGGCCGAAAATGCTGGTGGTGCGATATTTCTGCTTTGTCGGCGCTGCATTGCTGGCGCTGTTGTTCGTCGCGGACGCCTGTCTGCCGAAATTGGCGGCTGCCGACCGGACCGCTTCGGCGGCGGATCTGCCGCTGATCCGGATTCAGTCGGATCGGAAATGGCCGCAGCGCGTGGTGTTCGACACCAGCGTTGCCCCCGTCAGCCCGGTCCAGGTCGCCAGGACGGAACCGCCGGTTGCGGCTTCGGCAGCTCCGGCGGGGGTCGCCGATGCGTCGGCCAACGCACACATGCGCGAGGCGTTCGCGCAGCTCAAAACCTCCGATCCAGCGCAGAGCGAGCCCTTCGTCGCGAAACTGCCTGAACCGAAGCTGCACCCGAAACGCAAGGTGGCGAGGCGGCGGCCTAGCCCGCCCATGGTGATGGTGGCGCAACAGCCGCCCTTCGGTCTTTTCAACAACACGTGGTGAGCCGATCGCCGCAACGTGCGGATCCGGCGGCTTCCGGCGACGCCAGCCGCGAGTGATTTTCAGCAGCCGCGGCAGATGCTTTTGAGCCGGGTATTCAGCAGCCGGTCGCGGTCTTCCGAGGCGGCCTTGATATAGGCGTCGTTGCCATGGCGATGACCACCCGCAAACTCCGCGCCGCGCATACCGCGGCCGGCACCGTGAATGCCGCGGGCATCGGCCGTCGAGGTCAGCAACGCCAGCACCAGGCTCGCCGTGACCACGGTCGATCGGGTCGCATGCGCCGTCACTCTCCATGCCCGCTGCTGCATCATGCGTGCATGATTGGGGCCGCTCACGGCGGAATCGAGGCGCCGGGCAGCACGTTGGGCGCCGAGGCCGATGAACTTTTTGAGAGAACATTGAACGTTCCTGCGGCGGCGCCGTTGGTTCCATGCAACTTCAGCAACAGGAGGATATGTCGTGAGAAATGCAGCTATTGTTTTGGCGACTGCAGGTGCACTGGCCATGGCAGCAATCGCCGCGCCTGCCCCGGCGGAGGCTCGGGGCGGATTCGGGCCGGCGCTGGCCGGCGGACTGATCGCGGGAGCCGCCATCGCGGGCGTGGCTTCCTCCGCCTACGCATATGGGCCCGGCTATGGATATTATGGCGGGTATGCCGCGGGCTACCCGCGCGGCTGCGCCAAACCCGGGTACGGAGAATATTATAACTGCGGTCGCTATGCGAATCCCGGCTACGGGGCGCCTGCGTATTACGGTTATGGCTACGGTCCCTGGTAGGATCGCAGAATTGGCTATTCGGCCGCGCTCGCGGTCCGTTCGGGAAACGCCGCAGCCAGCGCGGCGCGATCGGCCCTGAGCACGCCGCGTTCGGTGATCAGTCCTGTCACAAGCCGTGCCGGCGTGACATCGAAAGCATAGTTCGCGACCGGCGAATCCTGCGGCACGATGCGCACCGTCTCCAGCCGGCCGTCGGCGGTGCGGCCGGTCATGTGCGTCACCTCTTCTGAGCCGCGCTGCTCGATCGGAATCTGCCCGATCCCGTCGTCGACGCTGAAATCGATGGTCGGCGACGGCAGCGCTACATAGAACGGCAGGCCGTTGTCATGGGCGGCGAGCGCCTTGAGGTAGGTGCCGATCTTGTTGCAGACATCGCCGTTGGCCGTCACGCGGTCGGTGCCGACGATCACCAGATCGACCATCCCATGCTGCATCAGGTGACCGCCGGTATTGTCGGCAATGACGGTGTGCGGCACGCCGTGATGGCCGAGCTCCCAGGCCGTGAGCGAGGCGCCCTGGTTGCGCGGCCGGGTCTCGTCCACCCAGACATGGACAGGCCGGCCGCGGTCATGCGCCAGATAGATCGGCGCCGTCGCCGTGCCCCAATCGACCGTTGCCAGCCAGCCGGCATTGCAATGGGTCAGGATGTTGACGGGCCGCCCGGGTTGCTTCCTGGCGGCGATCGCCTCGATCAGGACCAGGCCATGCCTGCCGATGTCCTTGTTGATCGCGATATCATCTTCGGCAATCTCGGCGGCGCGGGCATAGGCTGCCGCGGCGCGGGCCGGCGCGGGCATCCGCCGCAGCATCGACCGCATCGACTCGAGCGCCCATTTCAGGTTGATCGCGGTCGGCCGAGTGGCGATCAGGGTACCATAGGCAAGATCGATCGCGGTATCCGAGCCATCGTCGCGCATCGCCAGCGCCATCCCGTAAGCCGCGGTGGCGCCGATCAGGGGCGCACCGCGCACCAGCATCGAGCGGATGGCGTCGGCCGCGGCATCGCAGCTCGTCAGCCGCGCCACCACGAGTTCATGCGGCAGTTTCCGTTGGTCGATCGCGCTGACCGACCAGCCGTCTGGCTCGAGCCAGATGCTTCTGACATGCCTGCCATCGACCTTCATGACGTACCCTTGGCAATGTTATGGACTAGGCCCGCAGGATTCGGCCGGCCACGGCATCGAGCTTTTGCAAAAGCCCGGGATCGCGCGCTTCCGGCGCGGTGATCAAGGCGGTGTCGAGCGCGCGATCCGAACCGATCGGGCAGGGCTCGTGTTCCCTGGGAAACTCCCTGGCCAGGCGCGCCACCAGACCCTTGGCCTTTTCGGCGTTGGTCGACAATACCCGGATGATGTCCTGCACGGTGACCGCATCATGGTCGGCATGCCAGCAATCGAAATCTGTCACCATCGCGACCGTGGCGTAGCAAATCTCCGCCTCGCGCGCGAGCTTGGCCTCCGGCATATTGGTCATGCCGATCACGGAATAGCCCAGACCCTTGTAGGTCATGCTTTCCGCATAGCTGGAGAATTGCGGTCCCTCCATGCACAGATAGGTTCCGCCGCGGGCGATCGTGATGCCTTCGGCCTCGGCGGCGGCGGCCAGATGGATCCGCAGCCGAGGCGACACCGGATGCGCCATCGACACATGCGCCACGCAGCCCTTGCCGAAGAACGAGCTTTCGCGCCTGTAGGTGCGGTCGACGAACTGATCGACCAGCACGAAAGTGCCGGGCGGCAGTTCCTCCCTGAACGAGCCGCAGGCCGACAACGAGATCAGGTCGGTAACCCCGGCCCGCTTCAGCACGTCGATGTTGGCGCGGTAATTGATGTCGGACGGCGACAGCCGGTGGCCCTTGTCATGGCGCGGCAGGAACACCACCGGCAGGCCGGCGATGCTGCCGTGGCGTACCGCGGCCGAGGGCTCGCCCCATGGGCTGGCGATGGCCTCTTCACGCGCGTTCTCCAGCCCCGGCAGGTCGTAGATTCCGGAGCCGCCGATGATGCCCAGCACAGCCTTGGTCATGCAATTTCCTTTGATCCGTGGCCAGCTTTGTCGGCAGCTGTGCAGCGTGCCGATGAAACTCGGACCAGCATATTCTCGACTTTACCCATCGCTTCGATGCCTGCGCGCAGGTGAGGAGGGATCTCGGTTCGCGCTCAAGGAAGCGAGTAAATGGCGCGCTCGGAGAGATTCGAACTCCCGACCCTCGGATTCGAAGTCCGATGCTCTATCCAGCTGAGCTACGAGCGCATTCCGTGGTTCCCGATACCAGAGTTGTCGGGCCAGTTCTACGGCGGCGCGCGCGGGAACGTTTAGTGAACGGGATTCCGGGGATTTTTACCCCGGTCCCGATGCTTAACGAATTCCCAACACAGTGCGGCCAGACTTCTGCGGTCTGGTCGCCTGCCGAACCGACCATAATCCGACCCGCAGCCTTGCTCCGACCAGAATCACTCCATGCGCCTTTCGTTCCTGCCCCTGTTGTCGCTCTCGCTGCTGGCCGCCGTGCCGGCGCGCGCCGATCTTCGGATCACCAGCGACCATGGCGGCTATGTCAGCGAATACAAGGAGAAGTACCAGCGTATCCGCGACCGCAACGAGCGCGTCATCATCGATGGCGTCTGCAATTCAGCCTGCACCCTGGTGTTTGGCATCGTGCCGCTCAACCGGGTCTGCGTGACGCCGCGCGCCAGCCTGGGCTTTCACGAGGCCTATTACGACAAGGCGTTCACCTTCGGGATCAAGGTCACCAGCGCCGAGGGTACGTCGGATCTGATGTCGTATTATCCACAGCCGGTGAAGGACTGGATCCGCCGCAATGGCGGGCTGACCACCGAAATGAAGAAAATCAGGAACGGCGTGGATCTCTGGAAGATCGTCGATCCCTGTCCGGAAGAGTTCTGATTTTCGCCTGACGATGCCAAGCGGGGGGCCTGCCCGGCGCAGGCCGACCTCCCCGGGCAGCCGACATGCCGCTTTGGCGATTGCCGGATCGCGTCGGTTCGGGCAATCACCCGCAGATGAACAAGGACGTTGAAAATCTTGCCGCGAGGGCGGCGCCGGCGATGTTTGTCGTGCTCTGGAGTACCGGCTTTGTCGGCACCAAATACGTGCTGCGCGATGCCGAACCCTTGACCTATCTGGCGATCCGAATGACGCTGGTGGTGGTGCTGATGGCGGTCATTGCCGCGATCGCGCGGCCGCAATGGCCGGATCGGACGGGCGTCGCCCACAGCGTGGTCGCCGGCATCCTGGTGCACGGATTTTACCTGGGCGGGACCGCGATCGCGATCGCGCATTCGATTCCGGCAGGCCTCTCGGCCCTGATTCCGGGCCTGCAGCCGGTCTTGACGTCGACGCTGGCAAACCGCTGGCTCGGCGAGCGCGTTGCGCCGCTGCAATGGAGCGGGTTGGTGCTTGGCCTCGTGGGCGTGGTGCTGATCCTGCACGACCGCCCGATGGGCGGGGAGGCGGGGTGGGGCTGGCTCGCCTCGGCGGTTGCGCTGGTCAGCATCACCCTGGGCACGCTCTACCAGCGGCGCTATTGCGGCAAGATCGACTGGCGCGCCGGCAATCTCGTGCAGTATGTCGCGGTTGCGTTTTTCTTCGCTGCCGGCGCCTTCCTGTTCGAGAACAATGTGGTGCACTGGACCGGCGAGTTCGTACTGGCGCTGTTCTGGCTCGCAGTGGTGTTGTCGATCGGGTCTATCGGATTGCTGTATTGGCTGATCCGGCGCGCGGCAGCGACTTCGGTGGCGAGCCTGTTCTATCTGGTGCCGGGGGTGACCGCGCTGATGGCCTATGCCCTGTTCGGCGAGCAGCTCAACGGGATCGCTATCGCAGGCATGCTGGCCTGCGCCGCAGCAGTGTTTCTGGTCAACCGGCGCACGCCGGTCTGACGCGGCCTGAAAGAGGCCTCCGAGTTTCCACCCGGAGGCTTTTGCGCGCGACGGATGCCGTCAGCGCTTTGACTTCTTGGCCTTCTTTTTCTTCTTGGCGGCCTTCTTCGCAGCTTTCTTGACGGCCTTCTTGGGCGACTTCTTTGCCGCGGATTTCTTGGCAGCCTTCTTGGCTTTCTTGGCGGCTTTCTTCGGCGTCACCTTCTTGGCGGCTTTCTTAGCTGCCTTCCTGGTCTTTTTGACCGCCGACTTGGCGGCTGGTTTCGGCGCTTCGACGGCGCTGCTGATGGCATCCGTCGGCTGTTCCAGAACGGGTTTCTCGTCGTCCATATCATCCCCCAGGGTTGTCGAAGCGATGACGATAGCGGGATTCGTCGCGTTGTTAAAGAGATGCCGTGAGCTTATGCGCCGCGGAGCCTGGCGTAGGCGGCGAGCGCGCGTTCGCGCCCCACTTTATGATCGATGATGGGCTCCGGATAAGTCCGGCCCAGCTCCACGCCGGCGGCTTTGAGCTCAAGCGGCGCAGCGCTCCATGGCTGGTGGATCACGCGGGCCGGCAGCTGCGCGAGCTCCGGCACCCAGCGCCGGACATAGAAGCCATCGGGGTCGAACTTCTCGCCCTGCAGGACGGGGTTGAACACCCGGAAATACGGTGCGGCATCCGCTCCGCAGCCGGCGACCCATTGCCAGTTGGCGGGGTTGCTGCCCGCGTCGGCATCGACCAGGGTGTCCCAAAACCATCGCTCGCCCTGTCGCCAGTCAATCAGGAGATGCTTGACCAGGAACGACGCCGCCACCATCCGCACCCGGTTGTGCATCACGCCGCAGTGCCAGAGCTGGCGCATCCCGGCGTCGACGATGGGATAGCCGGTGAGGCCGCGCTGCCAGGCCCGCAGGGCCATGTCGTCATGACGCCACGCAAAGCCGTCGAACGCGGGCTGCAGGTTGCGGACCATGAGGTCGGGCACGTCGAACAGCAAATGGCGGCAGAACTCGCGCCAGCCCAGTTCGCTCAGGAACTTGTCGATGTCGGCCGACAGGGCCGGGCGCTCGGCGGCGGCAAAGCCCGCGGCGTGCCAGACCTGCCGCGGGCTGATCTCGCCAAAGCGCAGGTGTGGCGACAGCCCGGACGTGCCGATGCGATCGGGCCGGTCGCGCCCGGTGCAATATCCGGCCACGCCGTCTGCCAGAAATGCCGTGAGCCGCGACCTTGCCGATATCTCGCCTGGCTTCCAGGTTTCGCGCAATCCGCCGGCCCAATCCGGACGCGCGGGTTCAAGATGCCAGCTTTCCAGCCTGTCGCCGGCAAGGTCGGCGGCGGGACACAGCTTCCGCGGTGCAGGCAACGGCCTGGGAGGATCGAGCGATGCCTGGAGCCGCCGCCAGAACGGCGTGAACACCCGCATGCCCCGGCCTTCCTTGTTGCGGATGCTGTTAGGGTCCGCCAGCAGGTCGCCGCCACAGCGTTGCGCGGTGACACCGATCGCCATCAGGCTCGCTGCGACCTGGTCGGCCACGGCCCGATGCGGCGCCTGCGCGATCTCGTTCCACAACACCGTGCCGGCACCGCTGTCGCGCGCCAGGCCGGCGATGATCTCGGCCGCGGACCCACGGCGCAGCACAAGCGAGGCGCCAGCGCGCTGCAGGCTTGCCTGCAGGTTCCGCAGCGACTGCGCCAGCCACCAGCGTGCCGCCCCGCCCAGTGGTCGCCCGTGGGGCGCACGGAGCGGGCTGCTCGTCTCGTCGAACACGTAGAGGCAGATCACGGGGGCGCCGGTAGCGGACGCGGCGTGCAGGGCCGGATGGTCGGAAAGCCTGAGATCCTCGCGAAACCAGACGATGCAGGGAGCGGCAGATTTGGTGGCCATTCAGGGGGTCAACTCGGATGTCGCGGGTCGGGTCCGGGCCGGGCAGCGTGTTGCAACTCCGGCGACCTTGATGCGTAGTACATACCGACACGCGCGAAAAGCGCCGGAGGTTGTCGTGAAACGCTATGTTATTCTCTATCTGGCGACCCTGGTGGTCATGGTCCCGATCGATTTCCTGTTTCTCGGGCTGGTCGCCAAGAACTTTTTCGCCGCCGAGGTCGGCGACATGCTGGGCGACGTGAGGCTCGCGCCTGCTATTCTGTTCTATCTCCTTTACGTGGTCGGAATCCTGGTGTTCGTCAGCGGCCCGGCCGCCGCGACGTGGCCGTCGACCCTGCTGTACGGCGCGCTGTTCGGGCTGTTCTGCTACGCCACGTTCGAACTCACGGCGTTGTCGCTGCTCAAGCACTGGACCTGGCCGGTGGTTGCGCTCGATGTCTCCTGGGGCACCGTCGTCACGGCGGTCTCCGCGACGCTGGGTCTCATCATTGCCGGCTGGGTAACACCGAAAATCTGAGCGGGCGCAGGGTCAAGGCCCCTCAGCGGCTCGCCCGGAGACGCCCAAAGGCCGGCCGCAGTTGGCGGCTCCGGGAGGGGTGGGAGGCCCGCCGTTTATTTCGGTTGCGGCACGATCCGAATGTAGGGTTTTGGCGATTTCCAGCCCTGCGGATAGATCGTTTTGGCCTCTTCGTCGGTTACCGAACCGGCAATGATGACATCCTCGCCCTGTTTCCAATCGGCCGGGGTTGCGACCCGGTGCTTCGCGGTCATCTGCAGCGAATCGACCACCCGCAGGATTTCCTGGAAATTGCGCCCGGTCGTCATCGGGTAGACCAGCACCAGCTTTATTTTCTTGTCCGGCCCGATGATGAAGACGTTGCGGACGGTGGCGTTGTCGGCGGCGGTGCGATTGTTGGCGTCGCCGGAGGTCGCGGCCGGCAGCATGTCGTAGAGTTTCGACACGTGCAGGTCGGTGTCGCCGATCATCGGGAAATTCGGGGCGGCGCCCTGGGTCTCCCGGATGTCTTCGGACCATTTGGCGTGCTTGTCGACCGGGTCGACGCTGAGCCCGAGCAGCTTGACGCCGCGCTTGTCGAATTCCGGCTTCAGCTTGGCCAGCGCGCCAAGTTCGGTCGTGCAGACCGGGGTGAAATCCTTGGGGTGCGAGAACAGCAGCGCCCAGCCATTGCCGATCCAGTCATGGAACTTGATCCTGCCGTCGGTGGTTTCGGCCTCGAAATCCGGGGCCACAGCGCCAATCTGAAGAGCCATTTCGACCTCACATCGTTCAATCCAGGTTCA
>Ga0302279_10000468_pt1 | contig 58594 bp, 38 predicted proteins | sample III_Bog_N3_3_FD_194541 | JGI IMG/M metagenome (GOLD analysis project Ga0302279, IMG submission 194541) | Peat permafrost microbial communities from Stordalen Mire near Abisko, Sweden - III_Bog_N3_3 | ecosystem: Environmental > Terrestrial > Soil > Wetlands > Peat | place: Sweden: Abisko... | reverse complement strand
CCTCCTGCCGGGAGCACGCCTCCTCCCGCCGGGAGCACGCCTCCTCCCGCCGCGAGCACGCCTCCTCCTGCCGGGAGCGCGCCTCCTCCCGCCGGGAGCACGCCTCCTCCTGCCGCGTTCACGCCTCCTCCGACCGCGAGCGCGCGTCCTCCCGGCCTGCGATCGCGATCACGCGTCGCGCCCCGCTCTGCTCGTTCGTGCAATAGGCTCCCTCGCGCATGCCCTCGCTCACCCCGTGGGATCAGCGCGCGATCGCGAAGAGCGCGGCCCTCACCTCGACTCTGCTGGTCCTCGCCGTCCTGGTGACGGCCGTGACCGACGAGGGGGGGGTCGCGTGGGGCGAGCGCGTGTCGCGGACGGCGCCGCTGAGCCCGGTGTGCGCGGCCCTCGCGGTCGCCCTCTCGCTCTCGGGGCGGGATCGTCGCGGCGAAGGACGCGCGCTGGAGGCGCTCGGACGTAGCCCCTTCGCGTGCGGAGCCGGCGCGGCGGCCGGGGCGCTCGCGGTGGGTCTCGTCGTGGCGGTGCTCCTCTTGGTCGACGCGAGGCTCTCGGTCAGCGCGTTCTTCCCGACCGTCCACGCGACGGGCCCCTACACGTTCGACGGCGGGGTCTTCACCAACGTGCGCACGGGCTGGCGCGTGATGGCCGACGGGTCGATCGCGCTGCCGCCGGCCGGGCAGCCGGCGCCGACGATGGCCTCGCAGGCGAGCGCAGGGGCGGTGCTCTCCGCATACGCGCGGCCGTGCGCGGCGCTGCTGACGGCGCTGGCGAGCGCAGGGTTCGTGGCGACCGTCGTCGTCGCGCGCCCCGGGCACCGGGGACGTGCGGTGCTGCTCCTCCTGGCGACCGCCGGGTGTTCGGTGTTCTTCCTCCAGGCGGCTGCCGCGGGGCGGGTCCCCGTGCTCGTCGTGCCGGTGCCGTCGACGTTGCTCCTTCTCGGCGCGGCGTGGGCTATCGTGCGCGACGCATGGCAGCCGACAAGAGCAACGAGCACGAGACCACGAGCAAGGTAAGAGGCGGCGTGACCGGGACGTGGGGGGCGCAGGGCGGGCGATGGTCCGTACTGGTCCACGGAGGCGCAGGCGACGTGCCGGACGAGTCGCTCGCCGGCCATATCGACGGAGCCGTGCTCGCCGTGAAGCGCGCGGTCGCGACGCTCACGGCGGGCGGCTCGGGCATCGACGCGGCGCAGCACGCGATCGAGGTGCTGGAGGACGACTCTCGCTTCAACGCGGGGACGGGCGCGTGCCTCAACTCCGCGGGGAAGCTCGAGCTGGACGCGGCCATCATGGAGGGGCGAGACCTGCGGGCCGGCGCGCTCTGCTCCCTCCCCGCGTTCCGCCACCCTATCGCCATCGCGCGCGCGATCCTGGACGCCCAGGAGCACGTCCTCTACGCCGCGGCCGGGGCCAGCGCCTTCGCCGAAGCCCACGGCTTCGTGCGGGCCGACGAGAACGAGATGATCACCGAGGCCGCGAAGGACCGACTCGAGCGTCGCCTCGTGGGGCTGGTCGACGGGAACTGGGCGGGCGGCACCGTCGGCGTGGTGGTGCGCGACCCGAACGGCACGGTCGTCGCTGCGACGAGCACGGGGGGCAAGGTCGGCAAGGCTCCGGGGCGGGTCGGCGATTCCCCCATCCTCGGCGCGGGGACATACGCCGACGACGCCGCCGGTGCCTGCTCCAGCACGGGGGACGGCGAGGCCTTCATGCGGGTGTGCCTCGCCAAGACCGCCATCGAGTGGCTCCGCATGGGCATGCACCCCGACGACGCGGCGCGCGGCGCCATCCGCTACGTGCTGGAGCGCGCGGGGGGCATCGGAGGGATGATCCTCATCGACCGCCACGGCAGGCTCGGCTGGGCCCGCTCGACCCGCACGATGACCTGGGCGGCCGCGAGCGAGGGGTGGCCCGAGATCCGTTCGGGAGCTTGAGTTGCCGCGGGGGACGCTGAACAAGGCCGCGCGATGGGCGCTCGCCACGACGGCCGGCGGCGTCCTCTGCGTGGTGGGGGACCACCTGCATGTGACCCACGACGTCCTCTTCTATCCGCACCCGGTCTTCTGGGGGCAGGCGTGGTGGGTCTTCCCGCTCTTCGCCGCGGCGACCCTCAACGCGGTGGGCGGCGTGCGCCTCGTCTACCCGGTCCCGACCCCGCCCGCAGGGGCGACGCGAAGCGCGGCCGTGCTGGAGCACCTCGTGGTGTTCGCCCTCGCCTACGCCACGACGGCCATTGTCCCCAGCCGGACGGCGCTCCTCTTCGGGCTCGCGACGCTGTTCCTCGTGGACCTCGTGAGGGGGATGCCCCGAAGGCTCCTGCTCTTCTGCGTCCTCGTCGCCATCGCCGGAACGAGCTGGGAGATGATGTGGTCGGGGATCGGCATGTTCACCTACCGGCACCCGGACATGCTCGGCGTCCCCGCGTGGCTCCCCCTCCTCTACCTCCAGGCTGCCCTCGCCGCCGATTCGGCGAGGCGGCTGCTGGACGCGGGCGCGGATGAGGGCGAGACCCCACGAATTCCAGCAAATCCCCCTTGACCGGCACCCCTTCGGGTGGCTTCCTTCGGCCTTCGCGCGCGCGTCTCAATCGCGCCGTCGCCAGGGAGCGTCCCCATGCAGAAGTACTACGTCGAGAAGGTCAAGAACTACATCGGCGGCGAATGGCACGCCTCCACGACCGACCACATCACGGTGACCAACCCGGCCACCGGTGATTCGCTCGGCTCCGTCCCCAAGGGGTCTACCGCGGACGTCGACGCCGCCGTCGCCGCCGCGAAGGCCGCCTTCCCGGCCTGGCGCGACACGCCGCCGGCCGTGCGCGCGCGGCACCTGTTCGAGCTCCGCAACGTGATGATGCAGAACTACGACGAGCTGCTCGCGATCTGCACGCAAGAGCACGGCAAGACGCTCGAGGAGAGCAAAGGCGACGTCTTCCGCGGCATCGAGAACGTCGAGACGGGCGCGGGCATCCCATCGATGCTGATGGGCGACGCCTTCGAGCAGGTCGCCAACGGGATCGACTGCGTCTCGGTGCGCCAGCCGATCGGGGTCTTCGCGGCCATCGCGCCGTACAACTTCCCGTCGATGGTGCCGCTGTGGTTCCTCCCGTACTGCATCGCGACCGGCAACACGATGGTGGTGAAGCCGAGCGAGCAGGTGCCGTTCTCGCAGCTGCGCCTGTTCGAGCTGATCGACAAGATCGGGCTCCCCAAGGGGGTCGTGAACACGGTCAACGGCGGGCGTGACGTCGTCAACGGCATCCTCGACCACAAGGACATCGCGGGGGTGAGCTTCGTCGGCTCGACCCCGGTCGCCGAGCACGTCTACCGACGCTGCGGCGAGACGAACAAGCGCGTGCAGGCGCTGGGCGGGGCGAAGAACTTCACGATCATGATGGACGACTGCGTCTGGGACAAGTCGGTCGCCAACGTGATCGACAGCGCGTTCGGCTGCGCCGGGCAGCGCTGCCTCGCGACGAGCGTGGTCGTCGGCGTCGGCGCCGCGCACGGCAAGCTGCGCGAGCTGCTCCCCGAGGCGTGCAAGCGGGTGAAGGTCGGCTACGGGATGGAGCCGGGCGTGACGATGGGCCCGCTCATCAGCGCGGTCCACAAGGAGCGCGTGCTCGCGTACATCGAGCGCGGCATCAAGGAAGGCGCGGAGCTCCTGGTCGACGGGCGCAACTGCAAGGTCGAGGGTTACCCCAAGGGGCACTTCGTCGGGCCGACGGTCTTCGCGAAGGTCTCCCCGTCGATGGCGATCGCGAACGAAGAGATCTTTGGCCCGGTGCTCTGCCTGCTCGAGTCGGCGACGCTCGACGAGGCCATCAAGATCGCGAAGAACCACCCGTACGCGAACGCCGCGTCGATCTACACGCAGAACGGCACGTCGGCCCGCACGTTCGCGCGCGACATCGACGCGTCGATGGTCGGCGTGAACATCGGCGTCGCGGCCCCGATGAGCTACTTCACCTTCGGCGGCAACAAGCGGAGCTTCTTCGGCGACCTGAAGGCGCACGGCTCGGACAGCATCCGGTTCTACACGCAGAACAAGACCAGCATTCAAAGGTGGTGGTGAGATGAGCAGCTTCGCCGCAGCATCCCGCAAGGTCCACGTCGGCCTCATCCAGGCTGCCACGCCGTTCGATCCGTCCTGGTCGGTGAAGAGGATCCAGGACGCGTCGCTCGAGAAGCACCTCCCGCTCATCGAGGAGGCCGGCAAGCGCGGCGTCCAGATCCTCGGGCTCCAGGAGATCTTCAACGGACCCTACTTCTGCCCGAGCCAGGAGCCGAAGTGGTACGAGGCGGCCGAGGCCGTGCCGGGCCCGACGACCGAGGTGATGCAGGCGATCGCCAAGAAGCACCAGATGGCCATCGTCGTCCCCGTGTACGAGCGCGAGCAGGCGGGCGTCTATTACAACACGGCCGCCGTGATCGACGCCGACGGCAGCTACCTCGGCAAGTACCGCAAGAACCACATCCCGCAGACGAACGGGTTCTGGGAGAAGTACTTTTTCAAGCCGGGCAACCTCGGCTACCCGACGTTCCAGACGCGCTACGCGAAGATCGGCGTCTACATCTGTTACGACCGTCACTTCCCCGAGGGGGCGCGCCTGCTCGGGCTCAACGGCGCCGAGATCGTCTTCAACCCTTCGGCCACGGTCGCGGGGCTCTCGCAGTACCTGTGGAAGCTCGAGCAGCCCGCGCACGCGGTGGCGAACGGCTACTTCGTCGCGGCCTCGAACCGCGTCGGCACCGAGGCTCCGTGGAACATCGGCAAGTTCTACGGCACGAGCTACATCGTCGACCCGCGCGGGAACTTCCTGGCCACCGCCAGCGAGGACAAGGACGAGCTCATCACGGCGTACTGCGACCTCGACCAGATCGAGGAGGTCCGTCGCACCTGGCAGTTCTACCGAGACCGTCGCCCGGAGACGTACGGCGACATGGTCAAGATCTGAGGCAGTCGCGAACGAGAGCAGGGAACAGAAGGGTCGGAAGATCAGAAGGCGAGATTGAGGGAACAACTCCCGTTTCCGACCTTCTGACCTTCCTGTTCAATCCCCCAAACCAGGGAGCATCTGATGTCCGATTCGAAGAAGGAGCCCACCTCCGCCGAGGTGCGCGCGAAGCACAAGGAGTTCCTGTTTCCGAGCGTCGCCAACTACTACGCGGAGCCTGTCGTGCTCGCGTCGGGGAAGGGCTCGCGGCTCAAGGATCAGGACGGGGCGAGCTACCTCGACTTCTTCGGCGGCATCCTGACCGTCAGCCTCGGGCAGGCGCACGAGAAGGTGAACAAGGCGCTGCACGCGCAGATCGACCGGCTCGGGCACGTCTCGACGCTCTACCCGACGCTGCCGATCGTCGACCTCGCCGAGAAGCTCGTCTCGCTCGCCCCGGGGCAGCTGAAGAAGGCCTTCTTCACGGCGAGCGGCACCGAGGCCGACGAGACCGCGGTCGCGCTCGCCCAGATCCACACCGGTCGGCAAGAGATCATCGCGCTGCGGCACGGCTACTCGGGTCGGTCGCTGCTCGCGATGTCCCTCACGGCGCACTCCTCGTACCGGGTCGTCCCCACGCAGATCGCGGCCATCAAGCACGCGCACGCGCCCTACTGCTACCGCTGCCCCTTCAAGCTGACGTACCCGAGCTGTGACGTCGCCTGCGCGCAGGACATCGAAGAGCTGATCAAGACGACGACGACCGGCCAGATCGCGGGCTTCCTCGCGGAGCCGATCCAGGGGGTCGGCGGCTTCGTCACGGCGCCCGACGGCTATTTCAAGGTCGCGGTCGACATCGTCAAGAAGTACGGCGGCGTCTTCATCTCCGACGAGGTGCAGACGGGCTTCGGCCGCACCGGGAACAAGATGTGGGGCATCGAGCACCACGACGGCGTCGAGCCGGACATCATGACGATGGCCAAGGGGATCGCCAACGGGCTCCCGATCGGCGCCGTGCTCGCCACGACCGCCATCGCCGACTCGTGGAAGGGCGGGAACATCTCCACCTTCGGCGGCAACCCGCTCAGCGCGACGGCCGCGAACGCGACGATCGACACAATCGTCGAGGAGAAGCTCCCGCTGAACGCCTACGTCATGGGCAAGTTCCTCCGCGACGGGCTCGAGGCGATCCAGAAGAAGTACCCGCGGGTCATCGGCGACGTGCGCGGCAAGGGGTTGATGCAGGGCATCGAGCTCGTGAAGGACGAGACCGCCGGCGACCGCACGCCCGCTCCCGAGGTGGCCGTGCGCCTCTTCGAGGAGACGAAGAAGCGCGGGTTGCTCATCGGCAAGGGGGGCCTGTACGGCAACGTCATCCGCATCGCGCCCGCGCTCAACATCACCAAGGGGGACATCGAGGAGGGGCTCCGCATCATCGACGAGTCCTTCACCGCGATGCAGGCGGGATGCTGACGGGCTCTGGTACCACCCGCGCGGGCGCTGGTAACGGCCTGGCAGCGGAGCGCCTCGAGACGCTCCTCCCCGACGACAAGCCCGTCTACACCGACGCCGAGGCGCGCGCGGAGGCCGAGCGTTGCCTCTATTGTGTCGACGCGCCGTGCATCAAGGCGTGCCCGACCTCGATCGACATCCCGACGTTCATCCGCAAGATCGCGACGGGCAACGTCCGCGGCTCCGCTCGCACCATCCTCGAGCAGAACATCCTCGGCTACTCGTGCGCGCGCGTCTGCCCGGTCGAGGTTCTGTGCGTCGGAGACTGCGTCTACCAGCAGTGGCACGGCGCGCCGATCGCCATCGGGCGACTGCAGCGCTTCGCGACGGAGACGGCGCTCGCTCCCGGCCAGCCGGCGGTCCTGACGCCGAAGGCTCACGGGGCCGCATCGAAGACCGTCGCCATCATCGGCAGCGGCCCGGCGTCCCTTGCCTGCGGCGCGTACCTCGCGCTCGAGGGGCACCGGCCCGTGATCCTCGAGAAGAAGGCGGTCGTGGGAGGCCTCAACACGACAGGGATCGCCCCCTACAAGATGCCCGCTGCCGACTCGGTCCACGAAGCGGAGTGGGTGAGATCGCTCGGCGTAGAGGTGCGAACGGGCGCCGAGGTGGGGACGACCGTCCGGGGCGCAGCGCTCCTCGCGGAGTATGACGCGGTGTTCATCGGCGTCGGCCTGGGTGCCGACGCGAAGCTCGGCGTGCCCGGTGAAGACGGTCCGGGTGTGCTCGGGGCGACGGACTGGATCGAGCGCATGAAGCTCGGGGCCGGGAGCGCGAAGACGCAGCTCGGCGACGTCGTCGTGGTCGGCGGGGGGAACACGGCGGTCGACATGGCGCGCGAGTGCGCGAGGCTCGGGGCGCGGAGCGTGACGATGGTCTATCGCCGCGAGCTCGAGGTGATGTCAGCGTACTCCCACGAGCTCGACGCAGCTCGCAAGGAGGGGGTCCGGGTGGTCCCGCACGTGGTCCCCGTGGGGTTCGCCCGCGATGCGGCCGGCAAGCTCACCGGCGTGACGCTGGCCGAGGCGAAGGGCGGACGCGCCGTCGACGGAACCCACTACGTGCTCCCGTGCGACCTCGCGGGGCTGGCGATCGGCCAGGCGAAGGTCACGACGATCGTGGCCGAGCTGGCGGGGGTGACGCTCGACGCGAAGGGGTGCGTCGTGGTCGACGCCGTGACGAAGCAGACGCTGAACCCGAAGGTGTACGCGGGGGGTGACTGCGTGAACGGCGGCAAGGAGGTCGTGAACGCCGTGGCCGACGGGCGCGACGCGGCTCGCGCGATGATTCGATCATGGCAGGAGGAGGCGAACCGTGGCTGATCTGACGACCGACTGCGCCGGGATCAAGAGCCCGAACCCGTTCTGGCTCGCCTCGGCGCCGCCGACGAACACCGGCGAGCAGATCATGCGCGCGTTCGACGCCGGCTGGGGCGGCGCGGTCTGGAAGACGCTCGGCAACCCCATCGTCAACGTCACGAGCCGCTTCGGCGCCGTCGACTACGCCGGTCGCAAGATGATGGGGCTCAACAACATCGAGCTCATCACCGACAGGCCGCTCGAGGTGAACCTGCGCGAGATGCGCGAGGTGAAGCGGCGCTACCCGAAGCACGCGGTGATCGCGTCGCTGATGACGGAGTCGCGCGAAGACTGGCGCGTCCTCATCCAGAAGGTGGAGGACACGGGCTGTGACGGCCTCGAGCTCAACTTCGGCTGCCCGCACGGGATGTGCGAGCGCGGGATGGGCTCGTCGGTCGGTCAGGAGCCGAAGCTGCTCGAGGAGATCACTCGCTGGACGAAGGAGTTCGCGAAGACCCCCGTCCTCGTGAAGCTGACGCCCAACATCGGCGACATCCTCGAGCCGGGCGGGGCCGCGGTGAAGGGCGGCGCCGACGGCCTGTCGCTCATCAACACCGTCAAGAGCATCATCGGCATCGACCTCGATCGCATGGTCGTCCTCCCGCGGGTCGGCGGGCAGTCGACCAACGGCGGGTACTGCGGCCCGGCCGTGAAGCCCATCGCCCTGCACCTCGTCGCCGCCCTCGCGCGGGACAAGTCCATCGGCGTCCCGCTGTCAGGCATCGGGGGCATCTCGACCTGGCGCGACGCGGCGGAGTTCATCGCGCTCGGGTCTTCGTCGGTACAGGTGTGCACGGCGGTGATGCACCACGGCTACCGCATCGTCGAGGACCTCATCGACGGGCTGAGCGCGTTCCTCGACTCGCAGAAGATGACGAGCGTGCGCGAGCTGCAGGGGCGTGCGCTCCCGTCCTACGTGGAGTGGGGCGAGCTCGACCTCGGGTACAAGCTCATCGCCGACATCGACGCGAAGAAGTGCATCGGCTGCCAGCTCTGCGTGACCGCCTGCTGGGACGGAGCCCACCAGTGCATCTTCACGGGGCCGAACGACGGGGTCCGGCCGCCGCACGCACACTCGCACGGCCCGGCGGTGGCGCCGAAGCCGCAGGTCCTCGGGCTGCTCGCGGGGGACCGCGTGCCCTGGATCGACGAGCCGGAGTGCGTCGGCTGCAACCTCTGCGCGCTGGTGTGCCCGGTCGACGGGTGCATCACGATGCGGGAGGTCGACGGGGGAACCAAGCACGAGACCTGGAACGACCGCGTGAAGGAAGGTCGAGACCACGTGCCCGGCGGCATCCACGACCCGTAGCGGACGGAGTCGAGCCGGCGGGACCGAGATCATTCGAATCGTCCCTCGCGGACGTGGCGGTGTAACCTCGTCCGGAGACGCGCGTGTCAGAGAAGAGCGAAAGCAGCCCCGTCAACGAAGGCGACATCGTCGCGGGGAAGTATCGCGTCGAGCGCGTCCTCGGCGTGGGCGGCATGGGCGTGGTCGTGGCCGCACGGCACGTCGAGCTCGGAGAGCTCTTCGCGCTGAAGTTCTTGCTCCCGAACTTTCGAGAGGATCCGGAGGTCGCGCGGCGGTTCGCGCGCGAGGCGCGAACGGGGATCCGGGTGAAGAACGAGCACGTCGCGCGGGTGTTCGACGTGGGCACGCTGCCCGACGGCGCGCCGTACATGGTGATGGAGCACCTGACCGGGAAGGACCTGGCGAACGTCATCGAGAAGCGCGGAAGGCTGCCGCTCGAGGAGGCCGTCGACCTGCTCCTCCAGGGCTGCGAGGCGCTGTGCGACGCACATTCTCTGGGCATCGTGCACCGCGACCTGAAGCCCGCGAACCTGTTCGTCATCGCGGGCTCGGATGGTCTGCCGTTCGTGAAGGTGCTCGACTTCGGCATCTCGAAGCTCATCACCACCGCGGTGGATGACCTCTCGGCGACGTCGAGCGCGGCCATCCTTGGCTCGCCGCTGTACATGTCGCCAGAGCAGCTCACGTCGAGCAAGGACGTCGACCGACGTGCCGACATCTGGTCTCTGGGGATCATCCTTTACGAGACGTTGACGGGGCGCACCCCCTTCGAGGCGGACTCCTTCGTGGGCCTCACGTCGGCGATCCTGGGCGGGAAGTTCGAGCCGGCCTCGAAGAAGCGGGCCGGCATCCCGCCCGCGGTCGACGCGCTCATCGCATCGATGCTCAAGGTCGACCGGGCCGCACGACTCCCGTCGGTCGAGGCGCTCGCCCAGCGGCTCGCCCCGTTCGGCACGGCGAACGCGCGCACTTCCAGCGAACGCATCGCGCGCATCGCGACGCGGCCGCCGGTCTCGAGCGAGGTGCTCGACCCGTCCTCGGCAGCCCCGACGCTCGACGTCGTCGCCGAGATTCCCGTCTACACGACGGGTGTCGGGGACCGGAACAGCGCCACGGTCGTGCCGTCGCGATCGATGGCGCCCCCAGGCCAAGCCCGGCGCAAGCCTCCGATGCCGCTCATCGTGGGAGCGGCCCTCGCCCTCGCAGGGATGGGCGCGGTCGGCGCGTGGATGGCGCTCCGTCCGAGCGCGCCCTTGCCGTCGACCACGAACAGCGCCGCTGTCCCGTCGAGCCTCGCGCCTGTCGCCACGGCAGTCCCGTCAAGCGTTGCGTCCACGACGAGCGTCGCGGCGAGCGCGCCTTCGAGCGTGCCGTCGAGCGCCGAGCCTGTCGTCGCCAGCGCCGGGCCCCGCGAGGTCCCGCACCCGCCGGCGTCTGCCACCATCGGACCAGCACCGAAGGTAGGCGGAGCGTCGAACGCCGCCACACTGACCCGTGCGTTCACGCGCCGCGAGACCGATGTCGCGCGCTGCTTCGATCAGTCCGCCGACCCGCACGGCACGCCGAAGCTCACCATTCGCTTCACAGTGGACGTGGACGGCCACGTGAAGGCAGCGCAGATCTCCCCTCCCGACGTGGCGGCGACGCCGCTCGGTCAGTGCCTCTCGGACGTCGCGCGCAGCACGCAGTTCGGACCGCAGACGGAGGAAGTGTCGTTCCGGATCCCGATCGCGGCTCGGTGAGCTGACGAGCGCCACCACTCGTCTAATATGTGCAGTTTGCGGGGGGCGCCCCGTTCGTCGTGGTGCAGGTATGCGAATAGTAGGGCGTCGGCGAAGCCACGTCCGCGCTGACGTTCGTCATGATGGGCGACACCCCGATGCTGATGGCGCCGTACGCACCACCGCCACCGCCACCGCCTGCGCCAATGCCCGCGCTCGCCGCCGCTGGGTTCCCACTCGTCGGGGACGTCGTCCCTGCGCCGCCAGCTCCGCCAGCTCCGCCCAGCGCACCTGCCACGTCGCCCCCGGGTGCCGGCTCGTTGAACGCCAGACTCGTGGTCCAGTCCAATCCGCCTCCGGGCCCCGGCGCCGCGACGTTTCCTCCCTGCCCGCCACTGCCGCCGTTTGCGACGATCGTCCCGGCGAGCATCTTGGTCGTAGCGCCTTCGAGGATGATCATTCCGCCCGAGCCGCCTCCGTTGCCGCCAGTCGCTGTTGACGTGCCGGCGCTCCCGCCTCCTCCGGAGGCGTTCACGAGCACGTTGGCGCCTATGCTGATGTCACCGCACGCGCTGATCTGGAGGGCACCGCCCCCCTTGCCGACGACGTCCGCGGCGCTCCCCCCGCCGGGACTGCCTGCGGTGAGCAGGAACGCAGACCCGTCGACAGACCCTCCCATGCCGCCGAGAACGACCATGGTCGTGCCAAGCCCGGTGCCGCCCGTCCCGCCGACCACGCCGTGACCGCCACCGCCGCCGCCCGCGCCGAGGGTACCCGAGACGCCGACGCCGTTTTTCGACTGGCCAGGACCGGCCGCCGTGAATAGCCCGGCGAGGTTGATGCTGCCAGGCGTCGCCGTCGTACCCGTGATCGACACGTCGTCGTCCACGAGCAGGACGAGCGCGTTCGGGCCCGTGATGGTGACCGATGTGCCGACGAGGGAGAGGCTCCTGAGGTGTGCGACGATGAACGGGGTCCCGCTGGCGCTCATCGTCACCCCGCCCCAGAGGACGAGGATGGTTTGCGATGAGCCCCCGCTCTTGACGTAGGTGAACGTTCCAAGGTTGCTCGTGTCGATCTTGATGGCGTCGCCCGTCCCCGTGGTGAGGGTCGGGAGGCCAGTGTTCTGCGTCCCCGTGCAGGTGAAGGTATCGTTGACGTGAAGGTTGGCGGCGGCGCCCGCGCCGTTGGCGGGGACGAAGTCCTTGCACTTGCCGTTCATCCCGTCGCAACCGAACGCGCATGGCGTCCCCCCCCCGAGCGAACCGGCGGCGGCGCAGCTGTACGAAGTGTTGATCTGCGTGCCGTAGTCGCCGTTCCCGCAGACGTTGGCGCCGGTGCACTGCGCGCACGTCAGGGTCGGTTCCTCGCACACCGGCACCACCATGAGCCCTGCGGAGAGCGTCGCGCACTGCGAAGTTCCCGCCGGCCCAGCGATGCACGTACCCGAGGCGCTGCAGCAGCTGTTGCACGGTTGCGCCGGGGAGCATTGCGTCGTGCACACACCCGTCGTCGTGTTGCAGGCCATGTTCGCCGGACACTCCGCGGACGACGTGCAGCCGACGCTTACGTCCAGGCGCGCGTCCTTCTCGCCGCCCGAGTCGTGAGTCGTCGCCTCCGGCGCTGCGTCGCGGCCGCCGCTGTCCGTCCCGGTGTCCATGGTCGCGTCGTGGGCGCTGCCGTCGGCGCGCGCGTCGGGTCGGGTTCCTTCAGCGTCACTTGCATCGACGTGGTGGTGGTGGCCGCCGTCCACCGGCGCGCCCCCACCATCCTTCGCGCCCGAATCGCTCCGATGGCTGGCGTCAACGACGCTGCTGTCGAGCCGGGGCTCGGTCTCGCCAGCATCCCCGTCCCCCTCGACAGGCGCCCCACCGGTGTACCCCGTCCGCACGCAACTGCAGCACGCGACGACGAGCGCGAGGAGAGTTCGAGAGCGACATTCGTTCATGGACAGGACCTCTTGAGACGTGCTGCGTGGCGGCGCAAGAATCGCATTCCTCTACGGGAAGCGACCCGGTCGCGGGTTCACATGAACGGCCCGTACGAACAGGTCGTGGGGTAGGCGCCATTCACGGTCGTACACGTGTTCGACACTGACGGCAGGGGTGAGGTGGCAGGCGCTGCCGGCATCGCCGTCACGAGTGGCGAGACGCCAATGCTGATTGCACCGACGGCACCTCCGCCCCCGCCTGCGCCCACGCCGACTCCTGCTGACGTCCCGGGGGTCCCGGCGGGCTTGGAGCTGGCACCGCCCGTGCCGCCGGCACCGCCGCCCCCCAGCGCGCCCATGATTCCATCACCGCCCGCCGCACCGGCGCTGATCGCGCTGGTCGTGCTCCATTCGTGTCCGGCTCCGCCCGAGCCAGTGGCTGCAAGTGAGCCACCCTGCCCGCCGCCGCCGCCGTTCGCGACGAACGTCCCCGCGAGGCTCGAGCAGGTCGCCCCCTCGATGATGATTGATCCACCCGAGCCACCGCCGTTGCCGGAAAGCTCGGTCAGCGTGCCGCCTTCCCCCCCCGAACCAGACGCATCGATCGTCACGAAGCTGCCGATGCTGATGTCGCCGCACGCACTGATCTGGAGCGCACCACCACCCTTGCCGGCGTTATCGCCGATCGTCGCCCCGCCAGGGCTGCCGGCTGCGAGCAAGAACGGTGTCTCGTACGGCATCCCGGCAAGCGCGCCGGCGAGTGTCACCGCGCCCGTCAGGTCGCCGCCAGCGGAGCCCCCCACGCCGCCGCCCGCACCGCCGGATCCCGCTGCGCTCATGGAGGTGCCGCCCGTGCCGACAAGGTTGGCCCCTGAGAACCCTGGGCCACCGGTGGTCGGGGTCGCGGACAGGTTGATGAGGCTGCTCGAATTGGCCGCCCCACCCAGAGACACGGAGCCATCGACGAGGAGCACGAGGGCGTTGGGGCCCATGATGGTGACTCCCGTGCCGGTGATGGAAAAGCTGCTGATGTGCGCGACGACCGATGGGGTCCCGCCAGTCACCGGCTTGAATACGGGGCCCCAGATTGCCGGGATGTTCGTGGACCCCGGGACACCGTTCTTCACCCAGGTGATCGTGCCGGCGGCGGGAGTGCCCGTCAGAGTGGTGCTGATCGTGAGCATGTCGCCCGCCCCCGTGTTGATGACGGGAACGGTGGTGTTCACGGGCGACCCGAGGCACGTGAAGCTGTCCATCGGGGCGAGGTGATTCCGGGCCCCGTTGGCGGGGACGAAGTCCTTGCATGCCCCATTCATGGGGTCGCAACCGAACGCGCAGGCCGTCATTGTCCCGAGCGCGCCGGTGGGCGTGCAGGCGTACGAGCCTGTGAGCGCGCTGTCGCAGACGCTGGATGTGACGCACGCGGGGCACTGCCCCGCGGGCTCGCACTCCGCCGCCTTCATGCCGTTCGTCTGCACCACCTCGCACACCTGGCCCCCGAGAACACACGTCCCGGTCGCTCCGCAGCAACCGCCGGTGCAAGGCTGCGTCGGTGCGCACGAGGTCGAGCACTTGCCCGTCGACGGGTCGCACGCCTCTCCGACTGGGCACGTCGACGCAGCGCAGGCGAGAATGCCGACATCCACGCCGCTGTCCTTCGGCCCCGGAGCGTCTTCCTGCTCGCCCGTGTCGGTCATGGAGTCCCGCCGATTTCCCGTGTCGACCGTCGCGTCCGTCTCGCCGGAGTCGGGCTTGCCGGAGTCGGGCTCACCCGAGTCCCGAGCGTCAGGCTGAGGGCCGCCGCCATCCCGCCTCGCGCTGCCATCGCGTGGCGTGCCGCCGTCCCTCTTGCCCCCGTCCTTGCGAGTGGCGACGTCAACGGCCGCGCCGTCGAGCCTCGGCGTCGTGGCGTCCTCCTCGCCCCCGTCCGCGCCTCCGCCGGTATAGCCCGTGCGCACACAGGCACCGCACGCGACGACCAGCGTCAGCAGGGCCTTCACGCGCCATTCTTTCATAAGGGCCCCCAGTGTCGATAGAGTGAGGCGTCTTGCATCGTCGTCGACATGGAAGAGTCGCACAACTGCTGGCAGCAGCAACCCTGCTGCTGCAGATGCCCGCGCGCGCAGAGACCGGCGACACGACCGATGCGCTGCCCGGCGTCGTTCGTGTACCCGTCGTGGACCCTTCCGCGCGCGGCCTCGCCGTGGCTGCGTCGGCCGGCTATGGCTACACGGAGTCGGTGCTGCACAACGGAGACCAGTACAGCCGCGCGTCCGGGTCCGTCGCCGTCAGCTACCAGCCTGTCTCGTACTTTGCCGCCGCGCTCAGGCTCGACGCGCGCTACGATGTCGACACGAGCAACTCCGCGGCGCACGGGTTCACCAGCGACCCGCGGCTCGAGCTCCGTGCGATGACCGCCGGCGGCGAGGCGTTCCGGTTCGGCGCGCAGGTCGGTGTCTGGACGCCCGGGGCCACGTCCCTCTCGGCATCCGCGCGCGCCATCACGCCCGATGCCTCGGTGATCGCGACGTACGCGCCACCGGACAGCAAGCTGCTCGCTTCCGCGCGTCTCGGCTTCCGCTGGGACAACAGCGCAGAGAGCGTCTCGAACCTCGCGCAGATCCCCTTGCCCGATCGCGTCGAGCTCGGTCTCAACTCGGCGAACGCGGTGCTGACCGGGCTGGGCGCCACGTACGCCGTGACCCCGCGCGTGACGCTGCTCGGCGATGTGACGTGGGACCTGCTCGTCGGGGCCGCCGCACCGAGCGTGGTCGATGCCCCCATCCTCGTCAGCGCCGGAGTGCGGAGCGCGCTCGATTCAGACGGCAAGCTCGAGCTCCTCGGCGCGCTCACGGTCAGCCCCAGCGGTCGGCCCACAATCGAGCACGTGACTCCGCTCATCGACATCGAGCCGCGCGTGAGCGTGCTCCTCGGGCTCGTGTTCCGTCCCTTCGCCAAGCGTGCTGTTGCTTCCGCGGTCATCGCTCCCGTCGTCACCGGTCCCGAGCCGACGACGCTGCCCCCTGCGGCGGTCGCGCATGCGAGATTGAAGGGGCGTGCGGTGGCCGACGACGGGGTCACGCCCCTCGCACACGCGCTGGTCGTGGCGACCCCCGCAGGCGGCGGCGAGAAGCAGCAGGCGGAGACGGACGGCGACGGTCGGTTCGAGACCGGCGAGCTCGAGGTCGGCGACGTGAGTCTCGAGATCACGGCGCCGGGCTTCCAGCCGCTGAAGAGGATCGTGACCCTCTCCGGCACGCCGGCGCCGTTCGAGGTCGTCGTGAAGCACAACCTCCCCGCCGGCGAGGTTCGCGGCGTCGTCCGCGATCTCGCCGGAAAACCGCTCAAGGCCACGGTCCGCATCGTCCCTGGCGCCGCCGCCGCGAGCGCGACGTCCGCCCCCGTCGACGTCCCCCTGGGCAATGACGGGAGGTTCCGCACCGACGTCCAGCCCGGCAGCTACGACGTCGTCATCCGCGCGCCCGGCTACGTCGACCAGAAGCGGCACATCACAGTGGAGCGGGACGGGGTCATCATGGTGGACATCGAGCTACGAAAGCAGAGTCGATGAGCGGCGGCGGCGAGCGCCCGAGGCAAGGCGAGCTCGCGCGCCCCGTGCTCTTCGTCGCGCTCACCCTCGTCGCGACGGCCGTGTCGGGCTGTCGGCACTGCGGCTCGCACGACGAGGCCGTCGCGCACCTCGTCGAGCTCCACGGACCCGTATCGAAGGAGCTCGCGAAGCAGCCCCAGAGCTGGCAGGACGCTCCGGTCGGCGCATCGTTCGCGCTCGGCGACGCCGTGCGCACGCAGACCGGCGCAACTGCGACCGTCGACCTCGCGGCAGGTGGGCACGTCCAGCTCACCGAGCGAACGACCGTGCGCTTTCTCGCGGACGGCGTGCACACGCGGCACCTCGCCATCGAGACGGGCGAGGCCGAGGTGGAGCCAGGCACGTCGGCGATCGGCGTCGAGACGACCATCGGCATGGCGGAGGTCGAGGCTGGCTCTCGCGTGCGGCTCGCGCGCGACGGGCAGCGGCTCACCGTCGACGTGCTCATCGGTGGCGCGGAGTTCGACAGCGTCGACGGCGGCGCGCGGCGCGTGGTCAAGGCCGGCCATCGCTTCCAGGTGAGCATCGGCGGCGCCGGCGTCGAGACCGTCGAGAAGGAGCCTGGCTCACCCGCCGACGCTTCGGCGCCTGCGCACGACGCCGCAACTCACGCGGACGGGCACGCAGACACGGGTGCAGACGGAGGCGCGGACGCCGTGATCGCCGAGGTGCACGGCGCAGGCGCGAAGATGAGCGTGTCGCGAACGGCTGCTCTCGCGGGCCTCGAAGAAGGGACCACGCAGCTTGCCCCGGGCGCGCACCTCGTCGTCCCCGACGGCGCGACCGTGACCCTCTCGCGCGGCAGCGAACGGCTGACCGTCCTCGGTGGCTCGGACGTCGAGATCGGCGCCGCCGACGCTCCCGTCGCGCGTGTCTCGTCGGGGCGGGTTCTCATCAAGTCGCAGACGCCGGGCACGCGCATCCAGGTGCCCGGAGGCAGCGTGGACCTCGTCACGGTCGGGCCGGGCGACGTGCAGGCAGACGTCCGCGTCGAGCGAAAGACGGCGCGCGTCGTCGCGAACCGCGGCGAGCTCTCGCTTCGCGGCACGCTCCGCGTCGCGAAGGTCGGCCCCGGCGAGAGCGGAACGCTCGACGCGAAGGGCGATGCCACCGCGGACGCCATCACCGTCGCGGCGGCCGACGTGAGCTTCGCCGCCGGGGAATCCGCGATCATTCACAGCCCCACCGGCGTGGCGGCCGTCCAGATTCGAGGCAGCAACTGCTCCGGCGACTCGCTCGTGCAGATCACCTCGGGGAAGACCGTGAGGCGCGTCTTCGCGCGCGTCGACGATTCGACGACGGGCAACGTCCAGCTCCCGGCGGGCACGCACGAGTACTCCGTGAGCTGCGTCGACAGCGGCGTGGTCGTGCCCGAGCAGCGAGGGAGCATCCGGGTGCTCGCAGACTCCGGCGTCGCCCACCTCGCGCGGACGGCGGCGACCAACGTCGCCGACGCGGACGGCCGGCACTATCACGTGCTCTACCAGAGCGTCCTCCCGCAGATGACGTTCCACTGGCCCGGCGCACCGCCGGGCGCCATCACGTTTCACGCGGCAGGCCCGGGTGGAGAAAAGAAGTCTCCAGCGCCCTCGGGCAACGTCGCCCTGCCGGCGGGCTCGCTGGGCGAGGGCACGTATCGCTTCTGGTTCGACGTCGACGGTCACCCGGACCAGAAGGCGCCGGAGACCACCCTCGCAATCGCCTTCGACAACGCCGCGCCCGCCGCCGAGATCCGCGCGCCGCTCGTCGGGCAGCCGGTCACGCCGACCATTCACGTCAGCGGTGTCGCGGGCGAAGGCTCGTCCGTCACCGTGTCAGGCGTATCCCTCCCGCTCGACGGCCAGCTCCGCTTCACGGGCGACGTCCCGGCACCCCCTGCCGACCACCGCGTCCTCGCGATACGGATCGCGCACCCCGCGCGAGGCATCCACTACTTCATCCGTACGTTCGGCGCGGCCGCCGACGCCCCGTAACGGGCGCCTCCCGCGATAGCGCTCACCGCCAGAACAGTGAAACGGGCGTCCCCACGGGGGAAAGTCGTGTGCCCACGGGTAAAACTCGCGTGCCGATGGGTAAAACTCGTGCGCCCATGGGTAAAACTCGTGTGCTCACGGGTAAAACTCGCATGCGCACGGGTAACACTCGCCCGGGCACCGCTAGCCCGTCAGTGCCGCACCACGCTCGGCGGCGCGTCATCGACGGCCGCGACGGTCGGTCGGGCCCCGTTTGCCTTGTACGAGTGCTCCGGCCCGGGGAACGTGCCAGCTTCGACCTCCGACACGTAACTCTTCATCGCCCCGACGATCGCGTCGCCCAGCTCGGCGAAGTGCTTGGCGAACTTGGGTGAATGTCCGCGCGACATGCCGAGAAGATCGGTGCAGACGAGCACCTGCCCGTCACATCCGGCTCCGGCGCCGATGCCGATGGTCGGAATTCCGAGCTCCGCGGTCACGAGCGTGGCCAGGTCGGGTGGAATCGCCTCGAGGACGATGGCGAACACGCCTGCCTCGGCGAGCGCGCGGGCGTCGTCGAGCACCTTCTCGGCAGCGGCCTCTCCCCTCCCCTGGACCTTGAATCCGCCGAACGCGTGGACGCTCTGCGGCGTGAGACCGATGTGCCCCATCACGGGGATGCCGGCCTGGACCATGCGTCGCACGCTCTCGGCGATCTCCTGCCCGCCCTCGATCTTGACGCTCTCGAAGCCGCCTTCCTTGATCAGCTTTCCCGCGCTCTCGATCGCCTGCGTCGTCGACGCCTGGTAGCTCATGAACGGGAGATCCCCGACGAGATGCGCGTGCTGGAGGGCGCGAGCGACGGCGCGGCCGTGGTAGCAAATCTCGTCGAGCGTCACGGGGAGCGTGTTCTGCAGCCCCTGGACGATCATGCCGAGCGAGTCCCCCACGAGGACGGCGTCGACGCCGGCCTCGTCGACGAGCCGGGCCATGGTGAAGTCGTAGGCGGTCACCATCGAGATGGGACGCCCGCCCGCGCGCACTTTGCGGGAGCTGAGGTCGGGGGCGGTCACTTTACGTACAGCGACCGTACGCACACCGGTACCGGCGGGATTCGAATACATGGTCTCTCGGGTCGCGGCCGGGGAAGACGGGACGCGTTGCTTGCTCGAAAGAGAGCAGAGCGACTCAGCCCGAGGTCCGGTCCACGCCTACTTCAAACGTAGCGCCACTCTCGCCGGAGGACAACCAGGCCGGCAAGCCGGACGCCCGAGGCGCTTCGCGTGAGACTGTGGCAAGCACGCCCACGTCGGAGGAGCTTGGCCCCTTCCCGCGACGCGACTACGGTCTGCTCGTGTCGTCCCCCCCGCATCGGATCCTCATGTCGCTCGCGCTGCTGGCGTTGCTCGGGTGCGAGTCGCCCCCGTCGGCCTCGAGCCTCTCGGAGTGGACGCCGGGCGACCACGACCGCACCGAGCAGACGACGCGCGCGAGCACGCCGCAGGCGCAGGCCGCAGCGGCGCAGCCGAAGCAGATGAAGAAGAGCGCGGGCAGAACGGCCGGCGAAGAGGCGCAGCGGCTCGACCCGGTCATCGAGGCGACGTGGGCGCAGCAGTGCGCGACGTGCCACGGAGTCGTGGGCCATGGCGACGGCCCGACCGGCCCGATGTACCACGCGGCCGACCTCACGCTCCCCGACTGGCAGGCGAGCGCCACCGACGCGCAGATCACGGCGGTCATCCTGAACGGCAACGGCAAGATGCCGGCCTTCCCGAGCCTGCCGGCGAAGATCGTGAGCGGGCTCGTCGCGCGAATCCGAACCTCCAGAGGGCATTGAGCTTTCTCGGCAAGAGCCGCAAGAGCCAGCTCCTGCGGCTCCCTCTGCTCATCGCCGCGCTCGGCATCGGCGCGCTGCTCTCGCGTCACTGGCCGACGGACCACGAGGTGCGCATCGTGCTCGGGGACGCCGCACCGAACGTCGACGAGGTGCGGCTTCGGTACGCCGAGGCGCACGCCGGCGCCCCCGCGGAGAACATCGAGTGGCTGCGCGAGGTCACCTTCCACTACGCGACCGGCCACGCGCCCAGGGCCCTGAGCCACGCGCCCCGCCTCCCGAACGGCGACTACGACGTCGAGCTCGAGATCGGCCTCGTCACCGAGCCGTCGCACGCAGGCAGCGCTCGGCGTTCGATCTCGCTCAAGAGGGCCGTCCACCTCGACTCGGGCACCGCACAAGTCGACGTGTCGACCGCCGTGCGGGATAGTCTTGCTGAGCCGAAGCCATGAGCCCCGACCCGCCGACAACGACCGACGAGCACGACGACGCCTCGCTTCGCACGCGAGCCACCCACGCCGCGCTGCCGGTCGGCACGCTCGTCGCGACGGTGCTGTCGGGGGCCGCCAAGGGGACGACGCGCGCCGTCGGGGCGCGGATGACGATCGGCAAGGCGCCAAGCAACGATCTGGTCCTCTCCGACGACACCGTGTCGCGACAGCACTGCGAGCTCGTACGGACCGGCCAGGCCATCCACGTGAAGGACCTCGGCTCGACCAACGGTACGCGCATCGACGGCACCCGCATCCAGGACGCGCAGCTCGGCTCGGGCTCCATCCTGCGAGTCGGCGAGGTCGAGATCGCCGTGAGGCCCGCCACGCAGCGTGTCGAGGTGATGCCCAGCGACGCCACGGAGTTCCACGGCGTGATCGGCAGCACCCTCGCGATGCGGACGATCTTCGGCGTGCTCGAGCGCATCGCGCCGACCGACGCGACCGTGCTCCTCGAGGGGGAGACCGGCACGGGCAAGGATGTCTTCGCGCGCGCCATCGCGGCGGCGAGCCCGCGCGCGCACAAGCCGTTCGTCGTGGTCGACTGCGGGGCCGTGAGCTACTCGCTCATCGAGAGCGAGCTGTTCGGGCACGAGCGCGGGGCGTTCACGGGCGCCGTCGCGGGGCGCGCGGGCGCGTTCGAGATGGCCGACAACGGGACGCTGTTCCTCGACGAGATCGGCGAGCTACCCGTCGACGTGCAGCCGAAGCTGCTCCGCGTCCTCGAGACCCGCGAGTTCCGGCGCGTGGGCGGCAACAAGACGCTGCAGGTGAACGTGCGCGTCGTGGCGGCGACGAAGCGTAACCTCCTGCGCGAGGTGCAGGCGGGCAAGTTCCGCGAGGACCTCTACTTCCGGCTCGCGGTCGTGCCCGTCACCGTCCCTCCGCTGCGCGCGCGGCGCGAGGACATCCCGCTCCTCGCCCGCCACATTCTCGACGTCACGAGGAAGACCGCCGGCACGACCGCCGCGCCGCACACTCTGGGCCCCGCGGCGATCCAGGCGATGATGGCGCACGACTGGCCGGGCAACGTGCGCGAGCTACGGAACGTGCTCGAGCGCGCGGTGTACCTCGCTCGCGCGGAGGGGGCGACGGGCAGTGCGGAGCTCGCGCTCACCATGCTCGCGAGCGGCGCGCGCAGCCCGACCGACGACACGTTCCAGTTCGAGGCGGGCAAGAGCTACCGCGACATGCGCACCGCGTACGAGACCGAGTTCGAGCGTCGCTTCGTCAAGTGGCTGCTCGGGCGCCACGACGGGAATTTCAGCGCCGCCGCGCGCGACGCGAAGATGGATCGCAAGCACCTCCACGAGCTCGCGAAGAAGCACGGGCTCAAGGGGAGCGACGGCGACGCATGACGGGCAAGATCGAGTCGCAGACCGCGCTGGGCGCGACGATCGAGGCGCGTATCGCCGACATCCTGCGCGGCTCACGGGGCGCGGAGATCGCGCGGACCCTCGTCGAGACGCCGGGGACGACCATAAGGCCGAGCGAGATGGGCCGCATATCGACGCGAGGCGACGCCGCGGTGGACGCGCTCCGCAGCCTCGGCGGCTCGCTCGACGGGAAGATAGAGCTCCACCGGACCCTCGGCGAGGGGGGCATGGGCATCGTCCACCTCGCGACGCAAGCCACCGTCGGGAGGCACGTCGCGGTGAAGACCCTCCGGAGCGGCGTCGCGACCCCCGACGCCACGCTCCGCATTCTTCGCGAGGCGTGGGTCACAGGCACGCTCGAGCACCCGAACGTCGTCCCGATCTACGACGTCGGCATCGACGCGAGCGGCGCGCCCATCATCGTGATGAAACGCATCGAGGGGCAGCACTGGGGGGAGCTCATTCACGCCACGGACGAGATCGCGCGGCGGTTCCCTGCGGTCGACCCCGTCGAGTGGAACCTCGAGATCCTCGGCAGCGTCTGCAACGCCGTTCACTTCGCGCACAGCCGCGGTATCCTCCACCGCGACCTCAAGCCCGAGAACGTGATGATCGGCGCGTTCGGCGAGGTCTATGTCCTCGACTGGGGAATCGCCGTCAGCCTCAACTACGACGCGACCGGGCGATTGCCGCTCGCCGAGTCCGCCACGGACGTCGCGGGGACGCCAAGCTACATGGCGCCGGAGATGCTGCTCGGCGACCCGTCGAAGCTGTCGGTGCGGACGGACGTCTACCTGCTGGGCGCGGTGCTCTACGAGATCTTCGTCGGACGGCCGCCGCACGAGGGGCGCGATCTGCATGAGATGGTGACGCACATCCTCTCGTCGCCGATCACGTTCCCCGACGACGTCCCCGAGGAGCTGGTCGAGATCTGCGCGAAGGCGATGAGTCGCGACCCCGAGCTCCGCCACGAGAGCGCCGATGCGTTCCGGCGCGCGGTCGACGAGTACCTGCGCCACTGCGGCTCGCGACGACTCGCCGCCGATGCCTCGCGCAGCCACGAGCTCCTCGAGGTGAGCCTGAAGCGCGAGGCGCACCCGACGCGCGCCCACGAGATCGCCCGCCTGCTCGGGGAGTGCCGCTTCGGCTACCGCGCTGCGATCGCCGCGTGGCCCGAGAACCTCGACGCGCGCGTCGCTCACGACAACGCGCTGCTCTCGGTCCTCGAGCACACGCTGGCGCTCGGCGACACGACGACGAGCGCGGCGCTCCTGCGCGAGCTCGAGGTCAAGCCGCCCGAGGTCGCCCTCCGCGTCGAGGCCGCGGTGAAGGCCCACCGCGAGCACGAGGAGCGGCTCCACAAGCTCGAGGTCGACCACGACGCGTCGGTGGGCGGTCGCACGCGGAGCCTCCTGGCCGTGTTGTTCGGCGCGCTCTGGACGACGTCCCCGCTCATGGCCTGGGCGTACGTGGAGCGCGTCGGCGCCGAGCCCGCCTTGCTGCCGGCGTTTGCGCCGCTGTCGTTCCTCGTGCTCGGCGGCGCCGCCTTCGTGTGGGCACGCGAGACGCTGACCAAGACGCTCTACAACCGGCACCTGATCGCGACGGCGAGCGTTTACCTGACGGCGCAGTGCCTCCTCGGCATCGGCGGCATGTCTGCCGGGCTCTCGCCGTACCACGTGCATCTGATGAGCATCTACGGCTGGGGGCTGCTCTACGCCATCCTCGCCGTCTGGGCGGAGCCGTGGTTCGCCTTCGTCGCCGTGACCTGCGCGGTGTCCTTCATCGTCGCGGCCCGGATCCCGGGCCTCATCTTCCCGCTCATGTCGCTCGACAACCTCGTCTTCACCATCGTCGTCGTCCGCGCGTGGCTGCCGAAGGGGGACATCGCGCGGTTCAGGGAGCAGAGCCAGCGCATGGTCCGTGAGCACCACGCACGCCACCACGCGCGCCTGAAGTAGCCGCCACGCGCCGAGCTTACTTCGCGACGAGCACGACGACGGTGCGCTCGGCGACGCCGTAGGACAGACCGTTCACCACCACCTCGTTCCCCGGCGCGGTGACGTAGCTGGTCTTGCCGGCCGCGCTGGACGTGTCGAGCGCGACGTACCAGCTCGAAGCCGACGGCGCGGCAGGGAGCGTCCAGGTGACGCTTGCGTCGTTCGAGTTGTACGCGACCATCACGGCCGCGACGCTCTCGCCGTATTCCGTCGCGTCGAGCTCGAACGCGAGGAACGTCTGCGAGGTGCTCGCGAGGTACGTGCTGCTCGCCTTGGTGCCCGCGGCCGTGAGCCACGTGATGTCCGGGAGGCCGTTGCCGTTGTGGTCCGTCCCCGTGCGAAAGGTCGCCGGCCTCAGCGACGCGTGCGCCGCTCGCGTCGTGAACGCGCCCGAGACGAACGCCGTCCTCGTCGTGTCCGCGGAAGGCCAGTCAAGCCAGTTGCCGGCGGAGTCGACGTTGTACGGGTTGTCGTTGCACATGATCGTGCGTCCGAGCTCGTCTCCGCCGGTGATCATCGGCACACCGACCGAGGTCGCGAGGAGCGCGACGGCGACCCGCTCCGCCTGCTGCTGGTCCGCCGCGGCCCCGCCCTGGTTCCACTGCGTCTCGTCGGCCGCGCCGCCGCTCGAGGGGCCGTACGGCCACCCCTGCGTGTCGTCGGGCGCGCTGCACGCGAACTCGTCCCGCAGCGTGAAGCCGTCGTGCGAGACGACGTAATTGATCGATGACGCAGGAGAGCGCGATGCGTAGAGACTCGGCGACCCGCCCCACTCGTCCACGAGCGACGAGAGCGGCGTCGCGACCACGTTGAGCTTGTCCTCGAGGGTGCGCACGCCGTCGCGGTACTGCCCGTTCCACTCCGACCAGCCGTCGGGGAAGCTGCCGAGCTGGTAGGTGCCGTTCCCGACCGCCCAAGGCTCGGCGATGATCGCGGCTCCAGGGAGCGCGAGCGCGATCTGCTTGAGGAGCCCGCTCGCGCTGGTGGCGTCGAACGTGTAGCAGCCGGACGTGCACGAGTTGCCGAGCTCCGCGGCCTCGTCGAACCGGAAGCCGTCGACTCCGAGCTCGCCGGAGAAGTAGCGGAGCGAGTCGAGAATGAGGCTCGCTGCGAGCGAGTTCGCCACGTTGAAGTTCGCGCCGACGCCGGTGTTGTCGACGAACTTCGAGCTGTCGGTCGTGAGCTCGTAGTAGCTCGCGTTGTCGAGGCCGCGCCACGAGTAGAGCGACTGACCGCCGCCCTCGGCGGTGTGGTTGTAGACGGCGTCGAGAAGCACCTTGATGCCCGCGTCGTGGAACGCCTTCACCATCGCGGCGAACTCGCGGGTAGGCCCGCCGGGCGTCTGGTCGCAGGCATACCTGCGATCGACCGCGAAGTCGGCGAGCGTGGAGTACCCCCAGTAGTTCTGGGACGACGTGCTCATCGCCAGGTCGTTGATGTCGTTCTCGGTCTCCATGACCGGGAGCAGCTCGATCGCCGTGACGCCCAGCGAGGTCAGCCACGCGGCCTTCGCCCCCGCGGCCTGGAATGTCCCTGCGCACGTCGTCGTGGCCGGATCGTGTTCGGTGAAGCCTCGTACGTGGACCTCGTAGACGATGTCGTCGGTGAGCGCTCGCGACGGCTTGGTGCCCGTGTCGAGCGTCACCGTCGGGAGGACGATGCTCTTCGACGCCGACAGCGAGGAGTCCTTCGCGGCATTTCCCGTGCTCGTCGAGTACACGCTCGCGTCGGTGTACTGCGGGGTCAGCGGATCGTGGCTGATCTCTCGCGTGTACGGGTCGATGAGGAGCTTGTTCGGGTCGAACGTGTTGCCGGCCGCGTCCCAGGTCTTGACGAGCCCCGCGCTCGACCCCGGCGTCCAGGCCGCCACGTAGGGCCAGTTCGGCCCCCAGGCCCGATAGCCGTAGTAGACGGTCGCGCCGATGCCCGCCGCCTTCACGTCGGCAGTGCTCACCGTCGCCGACCACACGTCAGTCCCTGGGGCGAGCGTGGTGACGAGCTCGAGGCTCGAGGCCACCCCTTGCGATGCGGAGAACAGCTCGACCGTGATCCGCGTCGCGTGCGCCGAGCGAACCGCGAAAGTGTACGTCGACGTCGCCGCATCGAGGGTGCCACCGAGCGGCGGCGGCGCGGACCCATCACGAGACGACGACACGAAGACGTCGGGTGACGACACGTCGAGCGCCGCGTCGCTCGCATTCGAGGTCGCGTCGCGAGCGTCCGTGGGATGTACATGCGCATCGGGCGCGGCGTGAGGTCCGCCGTCGACGCCGACGTCGAACGGCGCGACAGCATCGGGAATGCCGCCGATCGGTGGTGCGAGCGCGGGCGCATCGGAGCAGCCGACCGTCGCGAGCGACGCGATACACGCAAGCGCGCCAGCACGCGCAGAGGCCAGGGCTCTGTCTGCGTGCGCGCGGCGGTACGAGATCGAGTGCATGGCGTCGTCGGGGTCTACTCGTACCCGACAGCACAGCGCGGTGCCAGTCAGTGGCGCTCCCGCGGAAACTTGCGCCGGGAGCGGCCGAGCGCCGCGTCAGTCGTGCGGCGCGTCTGCCGTCGCGTCCGAGGGCGAACCCGCGTCGAGCCGCGCCCCGCCGTCGACACCTGGCGCACCGCCATCGGGCCAGGCGTCCGGCGGGAAGGCGGCCAGCCCAGCGTCGGGCGCCGTTGCGAAGCCGTTCAGCACATCGACTACTGAGAAGATGTCGCTCGCCTCGTAGAAGTTCACCATCGCGAAGTTCGGGAGCGTCGACGTCGCGCGCTGGCAGTAGAGGAAGCGGTCAAGGAGGAACGGGTCGTAGTTCACGAGCGCCGAGTGCGCGACCGTCGAGATGACCTGGTCTTCGAGGTAGGTGTCAACGACGTAGACGCCGTCGCCCATCGCGCCGCGGTCCGCCTCGCACTGACCGAAGTCCATCGGTGTCGTGTTGTCCCACGGCGTCTCCCAGGTCAGTTGCCAGCGCGGCAGGAGCCAGTTCTTCGAGCTCCCGGTCGTGTCGTCGAGCAGCGCCACGACCGTCTGACCGCCCTGGGTCATGTCGCCCAGGGTCGGCCACGCCGCTCCCACCTGCTGGACGGCCATCCGTGGCTCGAGGCCGCTCGCCTTGATCACGTCCCCGATGTTGTCCGCCGTGATCGTCGAATCGCTCCGCTCGAGCAGCATCGTCACGACCTCGGTCGGGTTGGCGGCGACGAAGGAAGCGATCGACGTCATCTCGTCGGCGAATGGCAGCGACCCGATCGCGCAGATCGAGTGGCACGCATAGACGGCACTCTCGTAGATGTGCAGCTCGAAGTGGAGCACCCGGATGCCGTCCTGCAGCTGACGAGCGACGGAATACGTCTGATCGGGCGCGAGAAAGCCCTGGCTCGAGACGGCATAGGAGCCATGCGTCCCCGCGAACGCGACGCGGTCATACGAGCGGCCGCAGAGCTCCGCGTGCCCGTTGCACACCGCGGGATACGCGCGGGTCACGTCGATGGGGCCGCCGTCCGCCGCGTCCGCATAAGAAGCTTCAGCGCGAGCGTCCGTGCGCGAGGCTCCGGTCGCGTCTCCGCGCGAGGCGTCCGTCGCGCGTGCGTCCGCGCGGGAGCTATTGACCTCCGAGGAGGCTGACAGCGCGCTCGCGCTCGCGCAGCTCACCGAGAGCGTCGACGCGAGGAGCGGGACGGCAAGCGGACGAGAGCGGCGGATGAGGTGATCCATGACCGCACCAGCATAGCCCAGGGCCGAGAATCACCCTTCGCCGCCGGCGTCGACCTCCCGCCAGAAGGCCTCGACGTCGTCGAGGTGCGAGATTCGCCGCGCCGGCGGAAGGCTCGCGAGGAGCCGCTTGCCGTAGCCACGGAGAACGATTCGTCGGTCGAGGATCGCGACGATGCCCGCGTCGTCCTGCGTGCGGAGCAGCCTGCCGAAGCCTTGCTTCAGCGTGATCGCCGCAGCGGGCACCGAGTACTCCGCGAACGAGTTGCCTCCCTGACGATCGACCTCGGCAGACCGCGCGGCCACGATGGGGTCCGTCGGCACCGCGAACGGGATCTTGTCGAGAATGACGAGCCGGAGCGCGCGGCCCGGCACGTCGACCCCCTCCCAGAAGCTCATCGTCGCCACGAGCACCGCGTTCCCCGACTCGCGAAAGCGCTCGAGGATGGTGTGCTTCGGAGCCTCGCCCTGCACGAGCACACCGTGCTGCCAGTGGCCGCGAAGGCCCTCGTGGATGCGCTTCATCGCGCGCGTCGACGTGCAGAGGACGAACGCGCCGCCGTGGGTGATGCGGACGAGCTCGAGGATGCGAGCGATAGAGGCGGCGTCGAACGCCGGGTCGCTAGGCTCGGGCAGATCGCGCGGCAGGTAGAGGGCGGCGCGCGCACGGAAGTCGAACGGGGAAGGGACGATGAGCTCGCGCGTCTCGGGTGGCGCGCCCAGGCGAGCCTTGGCGAAGTGAAAGCTCGCCGATGCGTCCGAGTGGCCGCCGGTGGCGAGTGTCGCGCTCGTGCACACGACGGTCGGCGTACGGTCGAACAGGGCGCGCCTCAGCATGCCGCCGAGGTCGATGGGGCTCGAGCCGAGGGAGACCGTGCGCGGTCCGACGTCGAGCCACGCGACGCGTCGGAGGCTGTCGTCGTCGTCGCCCTCGCTCGCGGCAGCGAATGCACCCTTGAGGATGCGACGGAGGTCGCTGCGGAGATCCTTGGCGCGTCGCGCGATGAGCGCCACGGCTTCGCCACCCCCGAGGTTGGACTCCGCGTACGCGGCGAGCGCGTCGAGCGCCGCGTCGAGCTTTGCGTGCGCGGCCTCGGCCGGTGCGCCGTAGTCCGACGGTGCGAGCGCACGCCTCCCGAGGGAGCCGCCGCCGCTCCCTCCGAGCGTCCGGAAGAACGTGTGGCCCGCCGCCTCCGTCTGCGCGAGGAGCGACACGACACGCGAGTCCTTCGAGCTAGGGACCAGCAACCGCGCGGACGTGAGGCTCCGCGCCGCATCTCTCACCAGCGCCTCGACACGCGCCGACGACACGCGCGCGCCGAAGAAGTCGGTCGCGATGTCCTCGAGCTGGTGCGCCTCGTCGAACACGACCGCGTCGTACTTCGGGATCGCGCTCGCGTACTCCCCGCCCCTGCCCGCGCGCAACGCGAGGTCGGCGAAGAACAGGTGGTGATTGACGACGATGAGGTCCGCCTCCTCCGCGCGCTTGCGCATCCGCGTCACGAAACACTCGTCGAAGTACCGGCAGTCCGCGCCGATGCGCGTCTCGGTCGACGAGATCACTTCGCGCCAGATCGGGTCGTCCTCCGGAACCGTGTCGAGCTCGGCGCGATCTCCGAACGCGCTCCGCTCCACCCACGCGAGCACCCGGGAGAGCGCGCGGTCGAACGACGGTGTCCCGGCAACACCGAGCGCCTCGGACAGACGCCGCTTGCAGACGTAGTTCGGGAGCCCCTTCATCATCGCTGCGCGGAACGTGACTCCGTGCGCCGCGAGCGCCTCCTCGAGTAGCGGGACGTCTTTGGTGAAGATCTGCTCCTGCAACGCTTTCGTCGCGGTCGAGATGACCACCTTCTTCCCGCTCAGAATCGCCGGCACCAGGTACGCGAGCGTCTTGCCGGTGCCCGTCCCCGCCTCGACGAAGAGGGGGCGCTCGGTCAGGAGCGCCTCTTCGACGGCGTCCGCCATCTCCACCTGACCGGGCCTGTCCTCGTAGCGCGCAAAGCGCTGGCTCAGCGGGGACCCGGGGCCAAGGACGTCTCGCGAGCGCACGCGATGGGTCATAGCGCAGTGCTCGCTTAGAGGGAGACCTACCCGAAAGTCGCGTCCGTGCCCCTCGGGTTGCTACCCTTCACTCACCGCTCCGTGCCGCGCTCCTCCCCCACCCAGCCGCGCTCCGTGGCGCGCGAGCCTCGAACGGCTCCGCGCACGCCGCGTCCGCCTCCTTTGCTCATCGCCGAGCTGCAGCTCGCGATCGCGCGGACGGGGATCGGCCTCGAGCTCACGGGCCCGCTCGCGCTCGGCTGCCTGACGGTCCGCGAGCTGTCAGCGTCGCTCCCGCACGTCCGCTTTCCAGTCGACGTTTCGGGCGGGGTCGCGCGCTTCCGCCACCGTCGCGGTGTCGTCGAGCGAGTGGTGCTCGAGGCCCCGAGGACCGCGCTCGAGAGCTGGGCGGCGCCTCGGCTGCGGGGTGTCCTCGGCGTCAAGACACCGAAGGTGATGCTCTTCGTCCGGCGCGGCGGCGCGACCGTCGGCGTCGTCGACGAGGTCGAGATGCGGTGCCTCGCGTTCGAGGTAGAGATCTTCGCCGAGGGTCCGGACGTCGCCGTCGCCGTGCACGACGCCCGCGGCTCGGGCCTCTCCGCGCCCGCGACGGCGCTCGCGATCCGTGCGGTGCACGCGCTCGCCGGGGACGCTGCGAGTCGAGCAGGCGGTCGGTTCGTGCTCCGAGGGATCGCGGGCGCGCTCGGGCGACAGGTGTTCCCCGATCGAGGCGCGCGCGCACCGGACGCCGAGGGAGTCGTGTGGGGGACGGTGCGGGGCCACGACGACGGCTGGCTCTTCGTCGCGCAACGCGGGGACGTGCCGTGCGAGCCGCTTGCGTCCGCGGTCGTCGCGCGCGAGGCGTGCGAGCTCTGCGAGGCTGCCGACGACGCCGCGTTCGCGCTCGACCTCGAGACCGCGCGCGGGCTGCTCGTCGACGCGCTCGAACGGGCCCCGAGCCACAGGGAGCTCTCCCGACGACTCGCGGAGGTCGACCGCGTGCTCGGCACGTCTGCGCACGGAGGCTCGGGGCGCGCTGAGGCAGCGCTGGCCACGCTGCGAGACGCTGGTACCGACACCGGAGGCTCCGGTGCGCTCCTGATGGCGGAGCTCCTCCGCGACACGGGTGACGTCGCGGGCGCGATGGCGGCGTTCATGCGCGCTGGCGAGACCGAGCCCGTCGGGCCGCTCGCCGCGATGGCGTTCGACGCCGCCGCTTCGCTCATGCCGGACCCGGACGACGCGCTCGCCTTGCTCGATCGTGCCGTCGCGCGCGCCCCGGCCCTCCCCGGCCCGCGCTGGACCCGCCTCGCCGCACGCCTCACGCTCGGCCGCGCCGTCGACGCCCAGGCCGATGCGGAGCACCTCGAAGCGCTCGCGACCGGCGCCCGCGCGCGACACGCCGTGTGGCTACGTGCGGGACGAGCGTTCCGCGCACAAGGCCTGGTGAACGAGTCGGCGATGCTCTTCGAGCGTGCGCTTCGCTACGGTCCGCGCGACGCCGAGGCGACCGCGGGGCTCGGGGCTGCGCTGGTCGCGGCGGGCAAGGTCACGCGCGGCGCGGAGCTTCTGACGCTGGCGGTGGCGTTCGCGGAGGCCGCGGGGAAGGAGGTCTGGGCGGCGTCGGTCGATCTCGCGCTGGTCCTAGCCGACGCGCTCGACGACAAGCCCGCGGCCATCGCGCGTGTCCGTGCGGTGCCCTCGCACGCGCCGGATGCAGTCCGGTCGCGCGCTCTAGAAGGACGGTGGCGGGCGGCGCTCGGCGATATCGCCGGGGCCGGGCTCAGCTTCGCTCGGGCGCGAGATCTGATCGAGGCGCGCATGCCGAGCGCCGCGGACGGTGGACACCGCGAGGCGGTCGCGATCCTGCTGGAGGGCGCTCGTCTCGAGAGCGATACGAGGGGCGACTGGCTGGCCGCGCAGCGGCACCTCCAGGTCGCGATCCGGATCGCGCCGCACGACGTGAACGCGAAGAGAGCGTTCCGCGAGGCGGGCAGCAAGCTCGCGGGCGTCAAGGAAGTCGCCATCGTGCACCTCAAGCCCGAGCCGTGGTCGGCCGAGGCCGCGCCGACGTGGATGGGCCACGACTTGCCCGTGGCCTCGGAGGCGCCGATGACGGAATTCGACGAGGCGCAAGATCACGCGCGCGTGGAGGAGCTCACGCGAAAGCTGCAGTCCGACCCGACGAACGACGACGTCGTCGACGAGCTGTCGACCTGCCTGTTGCGCTTGGGTCGCACGCACGAGCTCTTCGCGCTCCTCTCCGCTCGTCTCGACGAGGTCGGTCCAGAGCGCCGCGAAGCGCTCTTGCCGAAGCAGCGTGAGGTCCTGCTGCGCCTGGAGGAGGACGCGCGCGGCGCGGGGCGCGACGACGAGGCCGCGCTTTTCAGGGAAGCCCGCGAGATCCTCTGAGCGCCCGGCGCCCAGCATGTGTCGCGCTGGGTTCCACGCTCGGCGGTCGACGCTGGTTAGCTCGGCGCGTTGGCCGCCAAGATGCCGCGCACGTGGGTCACGGCCAGCTCGACGTCGCCCGGCTCCAGCTCGAACGCCTTCGCGAGCTGTTCGAGCACCGAACGTTCGATCTCGCTGACGTCGTTGCTGGCGATGGCGAGCAGCGCCGCGATCCGCAGCACCTCTCGCCCGTGATCCTTCTTGTGCACCTGCGCGCCCACCGCAGCGATGCGCTTCTCCATGCCGTCCTGCGCGAGGAGGCCCGCGAGGTCGTTCACGAGGTCCGAGATCTGCTTCTCGAGGACCACGCCCCCGCACGCGGCGGTAACGACGCGCTCGAACACGTGGCGCTCTTCCGCGTCGACCACGCCATCCGCCGCGGCGACGAGGTAGGCCCCTTCGACGATGGCCTCGAAGAGCACGACGGCAAGCGGGTCGAAGCCCGTCGGAATCGTCGACTCCTCTGCCGGCTTTGCGCCGTACGAGGCCGCCGCGAGAGACAGGATGGAGATGGGAACGTCCGGGTCGCCCGACGGCGCGGAGCCGCTCTGGGCACGGGCCACGCGCCCGAGGAGCTGGATCTTGTCGTCGCTGAGCATCACCACGAGGGACGAGCGTAGACCATCACGGCGCGCCGCGGGGGCTTACTTCACACCGGATTGTGTGGACGAGCGGTGGACCCGGCTACCGCGCGGTCACTCTGACGCGAAGGCCGTGCTGAGCATCATGGTGAAGTTGCCGTTGGAGTCCGTCAGCGCATCGCCGATGCCCACCGCGACGCCGTCGCTGGTGAAGCCGAAGGCCTGCACGACTGCGCCGGTGAGCGGGTTCTCGTTGGCGTCTTCGAGCGTGAGATCGAGGAAGAACGGTGGCGGAACGACGAGTGTCGAGAGCTGCAGCGGCAGGGCTGTGGTGACGATGTTCGTGCGAACGGACCAGGGAAAGTTCGTGCCGTCCTGGGGGACGACGGTCATGTCGTACTGCCCGAACGGATCGAGCGCGACGGTGAAGCTGCCGTCGGTGGCGGTCGTCGTCGTGAACGGACGCGGCCAGAGGTCCTCGGCAACCGCTCCAGTGGAGGCTGCGGGCGACGCGAAGCGTCCGGGGGCCAGCGCGGCCGCAGGAGTGAACTCGACCGTCGCGTTCGCGAGCGCTCGGCCATCCGCGGTGACGACGCTGCCGGTGACGGCAACGCGCTCACTGGCCGTGATCACGACGCCGTCGAGCGTCGGAGAGTCACCGCTGCACACCGGGTGGTCGGGCACGGACACCGAGAGGTAGCGGACCGTGCTCTTCGCGAAGCCCGACTCGCCGCTCGGCTGCACGACGACAGCGTAGCGTCCCTGCGGCAGGTCGAGTGAGAACTCCCCCACAGCGCCGCCGGTCGCGAGCTGGTCGGCAGTCTGCACACGAACCTCGTAGAAGAGAGCCGAGGGGGGCGGCGTGTCGGGGGTCTGCATGCAGGTCGCGACGTCGTCGACGAAGTCGCTGAAGAACAGCAGTGTCGCCGATACCGCGTCGCCCGACGGAGCTTGCACGGTGCCCGAGACGTGCGCGACGGGAGGGAGCGCTGGATAGACCTCACCGACCGCGCCGCTCGGGGCGGTATCGATGAACTCAGGAGTCACCATGCCGACGGGTGGCTGGAGGACGATCTCGGCGCTTGCGAGGTTCACGATCTGGGTGCTGACCTCGTTGAGGCGCACGGAGGTGGTCTTGCCGCTGAAGCGTGCGCGCGACGTCAGCGACTGGAGCGTGCTCTGGTCGCGGTAGTACGCTGTCCAGGTCCCCTCCCAGGGCTTGCCGTCAGCGCGCTTCACGGAGAACGACGCCGTCGGGAACGCCACGTAGCTGGCGGGCTGCCCCAGCGTGACGCCGAGGTTTACGTTCGCGCCAACGTACGGGGCGACGACGGACACCGCGTAGCCGAGGTCCGGGTACCCGTCGTCGAACGGCGGCGACACCTGAACGACGGCTTTGTACGCAGGCGCACTGATCGACGGGGTCAGCCCGGCGACCCACTCGAAGGGCTCCGCGAAGGCACCTACAGCAGGGGCCTGCGCGCCGGGCGCCACCACCAGGTTACCAAATGGGTCTGTACCCGGTAGGACGCCAAACCCGACGTTGGCGAAGACAGGTGGCAGCGGCAGCCCCAGCAGTCGCGCATCCGTGGCGACGCCGGGCGCTGTCGACGTGTCGGGCGGCGTCCACTGCGGCCAGAAGGTGACCGAAACGGGCAAGGAGACGTCGTAGCCCGCAGGGATGTCGAGGTAGCGATCGGCCTGCTCGCTCTGGGATTGGTTCACCAGGTAAACGCCATAGGCCGGCCGTAACGCGCCGACGTCCTCAGGTCGGGGGCTGAGGTTTGTGACCAGCCGATAGCAGTACCCAGTCGGCGCGTAGACCATGCAACTGTCGTTCAACACGACCTCGTCGCGAGAGATCCCGTAAGTCGTTCCCGCTCCGATCGGCGCGAGCGAGGGGATGGTCACGACCAGGACGAAGTTCGGAACCGTGTTGATCTGACAGGCGTAGCTCGTCTGGCTGGCCTGGCAGACGACCGGGACGCCGGCATCCGCCGGATAGCCCGGGCAGGTTCCGAGACAGACATTTACCGGTGCAGGAGAAGCAGCCGGGTCCGTGATCGCGCTGCATCCGCAGACGCCGCGTACAAGGAGCAGCGCCACGAACGGCCCGAGCCGCACTCAGTTCGCCCCGTCTTGCACGGTCACGTCTACGCCCGCCTCGCTGGCCGTCCCCGGGAACGTGGCGTCCGCGAGCGCTCCCGCCTCGTATGGCGAGCAATCGTCAGGATCGCCCGAAGGCGCGAAGAACCAGCTCACGATCGCGCTTGGGGGGTCCGGCGTGAACCCAGTGAAGCTGTAGGCGATGATGACCTCGACGGTGTGGCAACCGGGGCCCACTGGCTCAGTCACGACCGCATGGACCACACGGACCGCCGCTCCGTCGTTCGGACCGACAGACTTTACTGCTGCCGTGGGCAACGACGCCATGGGGACGGCGCTGTAGTCGGTGTAGGCGAGCCACTGGATCGTCTTCGTCGGATCGATCAAATAGACCGGGATCACGAAGCCTCCGCTCGTCGGCCACTGCGTCAGTACGTTCAACGTGGACGGCACGACGTCGGCCTCGATACTCGGAGGCCCCTCCGCCACGATGGGCAGCGTCGCCGGAGGGTCGGCAAGCACACACGCAGATACCGCGATCGTCACCAGCGCGACGCTGACGCACCCCATCAGCCGCCGCTTCACGGAGCCACCACACGGCTTGCCGGCGGGCGGACGGACGCGGTCGCAGGTGCGTGCCAGCGCGCCTCCGCATACTCGGGCGACACCGCGAGATCGAACAGGTCGGCGACCGACGTACTCTCGTGGCAAAGCGCCATCCAGTCCGCGCCGTAGAGCGACGGCGGCTCGACCCCCTCCGCTCGAGCACGCGCGGCGAGCACCGTCGTGACCGCGGTCTTGAAGTCGCCGGCGAGGAAGAGGCCGATGCGGTGCGCCGATTGCCATGCCCGACCTGGTGCAGCCTCGAAATCTGCCAGTTCCACGGGGGCGAGGAGCGTCTGCAGGCGTCGCTGTGTGCGCGGTGGGAGGACGTGCCAGAGCGCCTCGGCGAGCCGGCCGCTCTCCTTGTTCATCGCGCGACTCGACTCGGGCGGGCCGAACGCGCCCATGACCGCACGAAACGCGTTGCGCGCGTCGGTCGGCGAGAGCGCCAGCGTGATGATGTTCGTCGGAAGCGCGAGCGCGAGCGCCTGACCGAGAGCGTAGCGCAGCTCCGGGCTGTCCTCGCGAACGCGGCCGCTGAGGATGGCGGCGGGCGGCCAGGTCATCGTCACGCTCGCGGACGGCACGTCGTCGGACGGGCGCAGGAAGAGCGGCACTCGCGACAGACCGAGCAGCCCGATGGCGCTCTCGTAGATACGCGACACCTCAGCGTTCGTCGTCGCTGCCGGCTGCGCTCCCTGAAGCACGCCGATGGCGTCCTTCCCCCACGCCGAATGACCATCCTCCCAGACGAGCGCGAGCGCCTGAGCCACGCGGTCTCCCATGGCTCGGGTGAGAAACGCGAGAAACCCCGGCAGCGCCACCTGCGCCGCCAGCGGCGGGGGTGGTAGCGGGCTCGCGACGGCATCGAACGCGCGCGAGATATGATCGAGGGCGCGCGTGTACGGGAGATTCCGGTCGGCAGACGCCGCGGACTTCAGCGCCTCGAGTCGCCCGAAATCTCCGGGCGCGAGCGCCAGCAACGCCCTGCGAACTCGCACGACGTCGGGCGGCCGATTCGCAGCCTGGTACAGGGATGCGAGCACGTCCCCCGCCTCGCGGCAGCCCTCCGCGAGCCCCGCCTCGAGGCAAGTGTGGGCGGCGTCGGGCGAGCCCGACTCGAGGTAGGCCCTGGAGAGAGCGAGTCGCGCGGCGCTCTTCTGGTCGGACGCAGATGCGTCCGCGACCGCGCGCTCCAGCTCCGCGATCGACGCGGGGGCAGCCGTCGGGGCGGGTGTCAGTACGGGGGGTGCCGGCATCGGGCGCGACGACGGCGGCGGGCGCGACGAGCGTCGGGGCGCCTCGAACGCTTCGGTAGGTGCGAACATCCCCGCCCGCTCGGCCTCGGTCGGTGCACGGCGGATCGAAGCTGGACCCCCGAGCGCATACGATGGGGCCTCGAGCGAATGGATGGCCCAGGTTTGCGGCTCCGGCGCTGGCTCGAGCGCGCTGCGCTCGAGCGCTATCTGTGCGGCGAGCGGGGTGGCGAGCGTGACCGACGCGAGCGCCCTCTCGAACGCATCGAGCGCGCGCGCCCGGCTCCCGTCGCCCGAGTCCCGCTCGAGTCGAGCAAGCTGCACGAGCGCACGCGCCTGGTCGTCGCCGGCCGTCGACGCTGCAAGATCGGTCAGGATCCCGCGTGATCGTCCCGAGTCACCGCGGGCGAGGACGAGCTGCGCGGCCTTCAGAAGCGCGGGCGCGCGGAGCGTAGGTGTCGACGCTGCGTCTTGCAGGAGCAAGAGCGCCTGCTCCTCGCGCCCCGCGCGGAGGGCCGTATCGGCCGCCGCGAACGCGACTCGTCCGGGGTCACGGAAGCCGCCGAGCTCGCCCGCGAGCGCGACCTCGAACTCGACGAGGGCGTTCGCGGCGTCGCCGGCCGCCGCCAGACGCTCCGCGATCGCGAGCGACACGAGCGGGTGGGGCCCGCTGACAGCCACCGCATCCCGCAACACCGAGAGCGACGAGCCCTGATCGGGCACGACATCGAGCGCCTCGGCTCGGAGGAATGCAACCGTCGCCGCCTCGTCATGCGACGGCTCGAGGGAGATCGCATCGAGCTGCGCAAGCGTAACGAGCGCCTCGTCGGTCGTCCCTGCTCCGCGCGAACGATACTCGAGGGTGCGCGCAAGGATCTGCGTCGCGGGTCGCTCTGGAGCAACCTCCGCCGCTCGCCTCGCGCGCTGGAGGGCGAGGTGATCGCGACCGAGACGCGTGGCCGCATACGACGCCTCGACGAGCGCCTCGCTGCGGAGATGCGGCTCGAGCTCGGCCGACGCCGCGAGGTCCTCGAGCGCGGTGCCCAGCTCCTCGTCCTCGCCGAGCGCACGCGCCGCCGACGCTCGAAGCTCGGTTGCGTCTCGGCGGCCTGGCTCTCGCGAGAGGACGTGATTCGCCGACGCGAGCGCTGCGTGGAAATCACGCGCCTGCATCGCCGCGTGAGCCGCCCGCAGCTCGAGCTCGCTCTGCGTCGAGGCGTCTCGACTGAGGAGCGCGACGCGCTTCCAGATCGGAACGGCGTTGGCAAACTCGCCGAGCCGCTCATGGAGATCCGCGAGGTAGCTAAGCGCGCTCACGTTGTCGGGCGACTCGTCGAGCACGAGCGACAACTCGGCGCAGGCGTCGCGGGTTCTTCCGAGACGCTGCTCGAGGATCGCGGCACGTCTCAGGCGAACCGCTCGGAGCGCCTCGCGCGCGCCTGGAACCTTGGCGAGCCGCATCGTCCGTCGCTCCAGATGCAGCGCGAGGTCGACGTAGTTGCGAAGCGCGCTGATCAGAGCCTCGATGGCATGATCCGCCTCTTCGTCGTCCGGATCTGCCTCCGCGACCCGTCGCCAGGTCGTCTCGGCGTCCTGGAACTCGTCGCGCGCTTCGAGGACGCGTGCGAGCCTCTTCCACGTCGCGACCTGCTCCGAGGACCCTACGAGGTCGCTCAGTCTCCGGAGCGCCGCGACGCGCGCATCGTCACGGCCCGACGCTGCGGCCACTCGCTCGAGCGCCTCCCATCGTTCGATGGATCCGCCGTCGAGGCGCCCCGCGGCCATGAGCGCCTCCGCCGCCTCCGCGAGGTCGCCGCGCGCCTCTCGAAGCCGAGCCACCTCCGTCCACCGTTCGGCACGTTGCCCGAGCGCCCCGTCTTCGTCATTTGCCGCCGCGAGCGCCCGTTCCTCGACGCGGTCGGCGTGACCCGACGCTTCGTACGCCAAGTGTAGCTCGCGTTCGATCGCCGCACGCTCCTCTGGGGGCGACAGCTCCGCGGCCCGTTCGAGCGCGCGCAGCCCTTCGTCGCGCAGCCCGGACTGGAGGCATTCGGCCGCGAACGCCCGGAAGATGATGGCTCGATCTGCGTCGGGGCTCGCCTTCCGGAAGCGGCCCCACTGCGCGTCGTCTCCGTGCTCACGGAGCGCGACGTCGGCCGTGCGGACGAGCACGGCGTCGTCCGGGTCGCGGATCGCCGCGCGGCCCCAGAGGTCGGCAGCCCGCGGACGATCGTCCCGCAGCTCGGCGATCCGGGCCAGCAGGCGATAAGCCGCCACTCCGAAATTCGTGTACGCACGGAGCGCGAGCGCAAAGAGCGGTTCGAGGTCTCCTCCCTCTGCGAGGACGGCAGCGTGGGGGAGCAGACTCGCGTATTCCTCGAGGTCCGCGTCCGCGTTGAGGGCGCTCGCAAGCGCCTCGCTCCCCCAGCGAGCGTCACCGAACAGCTCGAGCGCGATCGTCGCGAAACAGAGGCCGAGCCGGGCGCCGTCCGGGCCATCCGCCTTCGCCGTCACAGTCTTGGAGGCCCGGGCGAGGCGGAGCTCGAGGGACGCGCGTTCGTCAGGCGCCGTCCGCAGGAGGTCCTGCGCGGCCTGCCGAAGCGCGACCGATGCCCGCGGATCGCGCGAGACCGTGAGCGCGTGGAGGAGGACGTCGACACGAAGCGCGAGCCCCTGCTCGTCCGTGCCTGCCGCGCTGGCCGCACGAAGGAGCCACCCGAACTGGGCGCCCCGATCGCGCGTGCTTTCGGCGACTTGCACCATCGCACCCACCGCCTGCGCCCTGTCACCGGCGCGTTCCGCAGTGCGAATGAGAAGCAGGAGCGCGGCCCCCTCGGAAGGCACTGCCTGGAAGGCGCGTGCGGCGTGCTTGAGGGCGAGCCCGTCGTCGGACTGTTGCTCGAAGAACCGCGCCGCGCGGTAGTTCACAGCACGCCGCGCGAAGCGACCAAGCGCGCGCACGGTGAGATCATCGTAGACCCGAGTGAGCTCGACGTCCCTGCCGGATGCGGTCGCGGCGGACTCGGCGATCTCGAGCGCCTCGGCCATCCTCGGGTTGCGCGCGAGCGCGGTGACCGCGAAGTCGAGCGCGCGCGACGGCTCGCCCAGCGCCAGCGCCACGCGCGCCGTCTGCGCCGACATCAAGGCGGCCCGCGTGTCGCTCGTCTCGTCATCGATGCGCTGTTCGAGCGAGTCGAGTGCGAAAAGGGCACCGCCGAGCTGCGCAAGATCGAACGCAAGGGTCGTGAAGCCCCGTTGGTGGTCGGACTTCGCGGCGCGCCAGAGCGACTGCTGCGCGCCCTCTTGATCACCCGCGAGATCCCACTGCGCAGCGGCGAGGTCGCGCCATGCGCGCGAGGCGACGGCATGCGTGTCGGCGCCCGCGTCGTCGTCCTTGGCGTCCTCGGCCGCGAGGATTGCCTGCACTTCGAGCCGCGCGAGCTCGGCGTCCTCCGAAAGCCCCGTATCCGGAAGCGCGACGACCCACTCGCGCACGCCTTCATCGGGCGCCGTGCGCGCGAGCGCCAGCAGCGTGCGTACTTCGCCGTCGACGTCGCGGACGCGCTGCTGGCGGCGACGGAGGTCCATCAGGAGACCGCTACGCGTCCGCGGCTCTTCGAACGCGACCGCGCGCTCGAGGGTGGCGATCGCGAGCGCGTCGTCGCCGGCCCCGTCCGCCGCGGCAAGGATCGCGTCACGCATGCCGGGAAGGTGGGCGCCGAACGTATCGAGCGCCCGACGCGCGACCACCGCTGAGCGGGGCGCATCGATCGCGACCAGATCACGGAGGGGCGCGGCGACGAGATCGCTGAGGACGGCGGCGGGCTGCGGCTGCGACAGTACCCAGACAATCGCCTCGGCCAGGCGGACACCATCGCCCGTTCTCGCGACGCGCTCGAGGAGGACCGCCATCGCCTTTCGGTCACCCGGTCGCAGGGCCACGAGGCGCTGCGTCCAGCCGACGGCGTAAGCAGACTCACCCATCGCGTCGAGCGCCTCTGCGAGGCCTCGACACCAGGAGCTGCGCGCGAAGAGGAAGTGTATCCCGCGCTCCAGCGCCGATGCCGCCGTACGGTCGTGCGCGCCGACGGTCGCGTCGGCGAGCGTACCTACCGCGCGCGCGCTCGATGGGTCGGTGTGACACGCACGCTCGGCGAGCCGACGAGGCGCTTCGCGGTCGCCAATCATGGCTCGCGCCTCCGCCGCGACCGCGTAGAGGACCGCCCGCACGCTCGCCCCTGCGAACTTCGCGAGGTGCTCGATGGCGGCGCTGCGCGTCTCTCGGTCCCCGGCGAGCGATGCGTTCATCCACGCGACCGCGAGGGCCCGCGGATCGTCGGGCGCTTTGGTCACGAGATTCCTCGTCGTCTCGTTCGCCCCCGAGAAATCCTGCATCGCACGCCGAGCTGCCGCTTCGGCGACCGCAGCGTCCACGAGGTCCTGCACGGGGACCGAGTGACGCTCGCGGACCGCGCGAGCGAGGCGCACGACCTCCGCGTAGTCGCGGCGGCGCCACGCGAGGCGGAGCGCCTCCACGTGCCATCGCCGCTCGCCAGGCGCCCGCTCGCTGAGCTCGCGCAGGACCTCTCCGTTCAGCTCGCCCTCGTCCGGGCAAGACCGCAGCAGACCTGCGAGGAGGCGCAGGAGTTCGAGCCGATCCTCGTCGGCGGAGGTCGCGAGGAACTCCTTCAAGCGCTCCCGCTCGTTGCGTGCGGCGACGAGCGCCTCTGAACGCTCGGCCTGGCGTGAGCTCCCGTCCGCGTCTCCGTCGGCATCGCCGGTTGCGGAGAGCGCCCATGCGCCAAGCATCGGGTCCGCAAGAGCCTCGTCCGCGATGATCGCGAGCGAACGAGCGGCAGCGCGCCGCACCGTCGCCGAGACCGCCTCCTCCGGCGCCAGAACGGCGCGAATCAGTGCCTCGACGAGCTCGGTCGCGTCACGAGTGTCGGTCGCGTGGCTACGGAGGGCGGTGAGCGCATCCTCGCGCGTCGGATCGGCCTCGAGAGCAACGACTCGCGCGGACGCCGCGCGGTCGGCGTTCGCGAGCGGGCCCGCATGCAGCCGCGCGATCTCCTCGAACAGCGCAGCGCGCGTCGCCCGCGGAGCGAGCTCTGCGCGGATCTCCAGGCGCGCAACGAGCGGCTCGATGAGGCCGGCGCGGAGCAGGAGGTCGTCCATGAAGTCGCCGACCTCGGTGCCGAACACCGTGTCGAGACCCTCGTCGAGCGCGGCGCCGAGCGCCCGCGCGAGATCCCCCGCCGCGCGTGCCTGCAAGCGTCGGCGAGCATGGACGGCGCGGCTCCGCTTCTCGTCGGTCGTCCGCAGCGACCCTGCGTGCGCGCGCCAGACCTCGTCCGCGCCGAGCGGGCGGCCGCGCTCCGTGAGGGCGGCCGCGAGCGCAGCGACAGCGACGCTGCTGGTCGGGTCGACATCGAATGCGCGGAGGAGGTCTTCCATTTGCGCGTCCAGGGCGTGCGCCGCGAGCCGGCGACTCGCCGCCTCGACATACGACTCGGCGGCCTCGGATGGGAGGACCGCCGAAGGCGCCCAGCTCCCGACCGTCCCCAGCAGCTCGGAAGCGAGCGCCTCCCCTGGGTCGAGACGCGCCGCACGACCGAACGACAATGCCGCCGCGCGTGGGTTGCCAGCGCGCGCCTCGAGCACCCCCATGTGAAGGAGCAGCCGCACGGCTTCGACCGGATCCCGCGTGCCCGAGGTCGCGAGCGGCTCGAGCACCTCCGCCGCTGCGCCGCCGTCCCCGAGCCCCTCGAGCCAGCCCGAGAGCTCGTGGCGCAACGACTCGTCCTCGCCGAGCTCCAGCGCGCGTCTCGCATAGTGGACGGCCTCATCCCAGCTTCGACCCTGACTCGCCAGCCAGCGCGCAAACCGCGCCGCGGCAAAGCGCTCGCGCGCAAGATCCTTCGCCGCGCGCGCCGCGAGAAGCTCGGCGCGCAGGACGCCGTTCAACGCCGGCGCCGCTCCTACCCTGCGCCGCAGAGGCGACGGCGCCTCGACCTGCAGCCGGTCATCGACCGGACGTGGCGCAGTCCAGTCGGGAGGCGGCAGCGTGATCTTCCCGGCGCTGTCCCGGTCGTCCACGCGGAGCTCCGCGGCGTCCGTCATCGGACGACGAACGCGAACGGAACCACCGTCAGCGCCCGCTCCCCGTCAGCCAGAGGGAACAACCCCGAAACGAACGGCGCCACGCCTGGCGCCAGCCGCCCGAGGGCTTGCTCCAGCGCGCGTCCTGGCAAGGCGCCCGAGTCGAGCGAAGCGAATGGAGCCAGCTCGGCCGCGGGATTGTACGCGCTCGAGACACCGCCGAGCGCGGCGAGGATGCCGCGGGGCGCCCCGACGGCCTCGATCTCTGCATCCGCAGGGAGCTTTGCGAGCTCTCGTGCCTTCGCCACAGCAGCGGCCAGCCCACCAATTTCGTCGATCAGCCCGTGCTCCCGGGCTTGGGTCCCGCTGAAGATCCGACCCTCGGCGAAAGGCGCGATCGCGTCGACCGATGTCTTGCGGCCCTCGGCCACTCGCGACAGGAACAGGTCGTACACCGCTGTCATCGACTCCAGCACGCGGGCGCGTGTCGCGTCGTCCCACTCTGCGAACATCGACGGGTAGCCAGCGCGGGCCCCTGCCGTGGGCTGGGGATTCGCAGGAAACACCTCCGAGTGCACCCCGACCTGCGCTAGCGCGTGGCCGATCGCGAGCTTTCCGCCGACGACCCCCATCGAGCCCACGATGCTGCCAGCCTCGGCGAAGATCACCTGACCTGCGGACGCGAGGTAATAACCGCCGCTCGCGGCCATTTCGCCGACGCTCACAACGAGAGGCTTCTTCGCGCGAATGCGCATGAGCCGGTGCCACAGCAGGTCGCTTGCCAGCGCGCTCCCGCCAGGCGAGTCGATGCGGAGAACGACGGCGCGGACGGAGTCATCCATCTCGAGGCGGGCGAGCACTCGCGCGAGCCCGCGCTCGGAAATGCCGTCGCTGCCTCCGAAGACCGACCCGTCGGCGCCCATCGAGATGCTGCCCGTCGCCCGCACGAGCGCGATCGGTGCAGAGCTCCCGTCGCCGGCGAGAATGCGGACGATCTCGCTCAGGTCCGCTTCGGTCGCGGAACCGGCCGCGCTCCCACCTGCGCCGCGGCCGAACCGCACGTCGTCCCGGACCGACCCGACGGCCTTTCGTGCCTCGTCGCGCGCTTCGTCTGCGTAACCTACGTCGTCGACGAGCTTCAGCGCCTTCGCCCGCAGCGGCGAGTACGGCCCGTCCTCGACGGCTGCCGACGCGGCGTCCCCCCGCGCAGCGCGAATCCCCGACACCCACGATTCGCGAATGCTGGCGAGCGTCCCGGTGAGCGATGCGCGCGCCTCATCGCTCGGACCGTCGCGAGTGAGTGGTTCCTCGGCCCCCTTGAACTTGCCGACCTGCAGGATGTCGACGCTCACCTTGAGCTGGTCCGCGAGCAACTTGTGGAGGTAGATCACCTCGGCGGCGAGCCCGATCGCCTCCACTTCGCCGGCAGGCGCGAGGGAGATCTTCGTGCACGCGCGCGCTGCCGCGTATAGCGTCGCGTTACTGAGGTCGTTCGCGTGGCAGTAGACGGGCTTTCCGTTCTGCTTGACTGCTTCGAGGGACTCCCCGAGCTCCTGCGCACGCGCAAAGCCGAACTCGGCCTGACCGAAGCGGACAAAGACGCCCTTCGCGTCGCGGTCGTCCGCGAGCTCGCCGATTCGCTGAACCAGCTGATCGAATGTCTGCTGGTGCTTCGTGACCGAGAGCAGGCTCCCGGACTGGGCCTCCGGGATGCCGTCGGACAGGTCGAGGATGACGAGCGCGGGCCCGGAATGCTTGGACGTCTGCGAACCGTCCGACGGCGGCGAGGAAGCCTCGGACTTCGGACGCCCCTCACATGCTGCGAGCAGCGCGAGCGGGAGGAACGCTCCCGTGTGCCAGAGCTTCACGGCGGGGTCCCTGGAAGGTCGCTCGGCAAGTTTGCGGGGAGCGTAAGCGACGTGCCCGGCGGAAGCGGCGCGGTGGGGGCGGCGGACTTCGCGGCGGTCGGAGCGGCAGCAGCAGATGCTGCAGGCACACTCGTGCTCGCCGATGGTGGAGAGGTCGCTCCCGACGCGCTGCCCTCGGCGCGCGTCTTCACCCAGGATGGGTAGCCGCTCGATTCCGGAAAACGATCGACGATCTCCTTGTATCGAGCCGTCGCCCCCTTGTGGTCCCCCTCGTTCCACATCGCATCGGCCTGACCGACGAGGGCGGGGACGAAGTTCGGATTGATCGCGAGGGCATGGCCGAAGTACGAACGCGCGCTCGCAAAGTCCCCCGTCTTGAGCGCGACGCTGCCGAGGCCAGCGAGCGCTTCCGAGTTCGTAGGGTCGATGTGCATCGCGTCCTCGTAGAGCTTCGATGCGCGAGTGAACTGCCCCTTGTTCTCAGCCGCGGCGGCCTGGCGCATCAGATCGCGTGCGTCACCACCGCCACCGCCACCGCCGCCGCCGCCGTTGCCGTCGCCTTCGGAGCCGGGCGTGGGGCTTCGAGGCAGCGAGTTGATGTCCACAACCGGCGGAGCCGGCGGTGCGTGCCCCGCGCTCGCCGACGCAGAGGCCATAGGGCCGGCCGCCTTCCCTGCCGGCGCCCGTGCGACGAATGCAGAAAGCACAGCGAAGAGTGGGTGCGGGGTGGGCAAAGCACGGAGACGATCGAGCTCCGCCTTTGCGGCAACGACATCTCCGGACCGAGCAAGCGCGTAAACGAGGGCGGCCCGAGCGCGGCCTGCGTTCCCCTCCCCCGCTGCAGCGACCCGCAACCGGTCGATCACGGTTGCCCAGAGCGGGGCGATCTCGGCGAGGTCTAGCGCGGCGAGGACATACGCAGTCTCGGGCTGGGATGCGGTGCCCATGATCTTCGTCACGTAACCGCGTGCCCCGTCGTGGTCCCCGGCGATGCGGAGGGCGTCGATGCGCGCGCGGGTCGCTCCGAGGTCGTCGGGCGCCGCCGCAGACGCCGCGTCTGCGGCACGCTTGGCCGCCGCGCCGAGGTCCGTGAGCTGCTGCTGCGCCATCTTGAGCTCGTCGGCCGCGGAGTCGGGCAATAGGCGCGTGGTGAGCCACGGGATGTCGGCGCGCGCGGAAGCCAGGCGTGCGACATCGAGCAGCACGCGCGGGTCCGACTCGTCGAGCGCGCTGGCCTTGTCGAACTTCTCCTTCGCCAGCTCCAGGTTTCCGTCGCGAAACGCCAGCTCCCCGTCTGTCAGGAACTGCTCGGTCCGGGCATCGAGCGCCTTGTGCGCTTGTACCTTCGTCCCTGTCACGAGGTACGGCTCCGCGACCTTGTAACCGACGACGCTGACGCCGGTCAGCAGGAGCCCCGCGATGATCCAACCGCCCATCCGGCGACGTGGTGCGACGGGCGCATACGGAGGCTCGCCGTCGTTGAACGAGTCGCGCGGGTCGATCGTGTCCTCGTACTCGCCTGACGTCGTGACGACGCGGCGCACGGGGTCGGTCGGCGCTTCGAGCCGCTCGAAACGCGGGGCTGGCGGCGGCGCGGGGAGGCGCGCCGTATTGTGACGAACCGGCTCTCCCATACCCGGCGGCCCCGACGAGCCCTGCCGCGAGACGACCGACGGCGCAATCGGCTGCTGGATCGCTGGCGCCATGAGCGTTCCAGCCTCCGAATAGGCCGCCGCGTTCCGATCGAGCGCCGCAGTCACTGTCGCCAGCCGCGCGGGGGCCGTCGACGGTGGCACACCCATCGACGCGGGCGGACGCAGCGTCGGCATCCGGGACTTGCCGTCGCCCGGTGGCCGGTCGGACTGCCTGGACGGGCGCGCGAGGAAGAAGGGCTCCAGCTCGGCGATCGTTCCGAGCGTCCGGGGGGACGCATCGCCCCGCCTGAGTGTGTCTCCGCGCCCCACCTCGTGCGTCGTGATGGCGCGCTGCAGCTCACGCAGCGAGGTGAACGCCAGTTCCTGACCTCGGGCGGTGTGGACGACCCAGCGCTCGAAAGACGCCGTGTCGTGTGCGGGCTTTACCTTGAACTGAAGGCCGCAGTTCGTGCACTTGACGGTCGTTCCACGGCCGCTGACAAGCGCGTCGTCGAACTCGTACTCCGTCTTACACCGCTCGCACTGGACATCCATCGTGGAAGCTCTCGGCCGGTTGAAGTTGCTGTGCTCCGCGGCCTGTCGCGGACTCCGCCCGCATTGGACTCCGGCCGCTCGGCTTCAGTCTTTCCAGCTGCCGAACGCTAGCATGCTGTCTCTCGCACTGTAAAACCGCTGACAGCTCGCGGCGGGTTCCTCGTGTCTCGGCGCTCGAGGTGGCGACGCATGACGAACGGGTCCACCTCGTACGTGAACGCTCGTGCACGCTCCCGTCGAAAGAGGACTGGCTTTTCCGCGAGACCGCGTAAGATTGTCTAAGGCATGCGTGTTGCTAAGTTGTCCCGTCAGACGGAGCACGCAAGCAAGCTCAGGTCGGGGCGACTCCAGCCACGGCCTCAGAGATTGCCGCAATGCACGATGGAGGCGGTCGCGCCATGATGCGTACGTTCAAAGTTCCCTTTCTTTCGTCGGTCGCGATGATTCACCGGGCGTACAAGGTCGGCGCGTTCGCGCTCGGCGCTGTCGTCCTCTTCGGGTGTCCAGTCTACGGAGGCACCCAGGGAGACATCGTCTGCGACTCCCAGGGCAACTGCTGCGACGAGATCAGCGGCAACTGCACCGTCTGGAACTGCGACTACAGCGAGCAGTGCCCCGGCAATGCGAGTTGCTCCAGCGGGATCTGCGTCTCCGGGGCCTACGACGGCGGCGGGTACTACTACCCCGACGCGGGCACCGAGGCCGGGTCCGGGGACTGCTCTACACAGGGATGTGACCCTGGATACGTCTGCACGCTGACGAATGGGCTGGCTCAATGCCTCCCGCAGTCGACAACGGACGCCTCGACGGATGCCACCGTGGACGTAACCGTCCCGCCCACCGAAGCTGGCACGAACGATACCGGCGTCCAGAACGATACGGGTGTCCACGACGCCGGTGCGAGTGACGCTTCCGATGCTGCCGTGCTGCCCCCCTTCACGGGTTGCACGAACGACAACGCCTGCACGGCCGCGGACGGCGGCGCCGGGGCACGCTGCCTCGACGGAAAGTGCGTCGCCGAGGCAAACGTGTGCTCTGACTCGACTCAATGCCCCGTCGTCGGCGTGACGCAGGAGCAATGTGTACAGGGCGTTTGCACCCCGTCGTGTGCGGGCGGCGCCAGCTGCCCAACCGGCTACTCGTGCGACAGCAACACCTCGGTCTGCACGGGTAATCCCACCCCGTGCGGTGCCGCTGACGGTGGCGCGAAGTGCGCGGCCGGCCTGACCTGCGTCGACGAGCACTGCGTGCCCGACTGCACCGCCAAGAAGGCGGGAAGTGACGGAGGGACGGATGCTGGCTCCTCCACAACCTATACGTGCAGCGGCGCGGGCCTCGTCTGCGTGGACAATGGCTGTATCCCGGATCAGACCCCGCAGTTCCTCTGCGATACCCAGGGCAACGCCCAGGGGACCCAGGACGTCTGCAACCCGGGTAGCATCTGCCTCCACCACAGCTGCTACATCGCCTGCTCGATGGCCGACGGAGGGAACACCTGCAAGACGGCAGACGAGTTCAACGTCTGCAAGGCGGTGGTGACCTCGACCGGGACGTTCGACGTGTGCGGCTCGTCGACCAATCTGGGCAGCGCATGTGACCCGACCCGCGGCATCAACTGCACGGGTGCCCAGGTCTGCATCGACGGCTACTGCAAGTAGCCACCGTCTGGTGGTTCGGCGGGTAGTCCCTTTCGGGGCTACCCGATCTTCCGGCCGCTTGCGCATCCGACGTTGACCGTCAGCTCGAACGTCGAATCGCTCCAGTACTTGTCGATGGCGTCACGAACGTACTCCCACGCGCCGTCCAGGTCTTCGACGCCAAGCTGGGCGCGGAATTCGGGGAAAAGCACCAGCCTCGCGACGGGGTCCTCGTAAAAGTCACGGCCGCTGCGCCATTCAAGCACGCTCGTGCGTACTTCGACGTCGACGAAGCCAAAGCCCGCACGCTCCAGCTCCGCGCCCAGCAACTCCACGGTCGGGCGTGCAAAGCTCGCACGGTCGACGGAGTCGGAGAGCGGGATCGCCTCGTGCTTCAGTGCATATTCGCGCAGAAGATCGGCTAGCTCGGCGAAAGACCCTCGAAGTGGCATGGCGATGAGCGCCTGTCCGTGGGGCGCCAGGAGCCGAGCGAGCTCCTCGAGCAGCTCGCTGCGCTCTTCGGGGCGTGACAGCGGGTGCAGCGACAGGGCATGTGAGAATGCGTCGCCTGGGAACGGCGTGGGCCACGTCCCCATCGACAGTCGGTAGTCCGCGACGACGCCGGGGCTCATCGCAGCCTTCGCACGGGCAAGCTCGATGGCAGACGGCGACGGGTCGCAGCCAAAAAGGTGGGACCGCGGGAGGCTGCGCGTGATCTCGACGTCCGGGTAGCCCGTTCGGCAGTCGATGTGGGCGACCTGCGCGTCCTCGCTCGACGCAAGCATGGAAACGGCTAGCTCGCCGAACGGGCGGAGATAGCGCGGGACGACGAAAGTCTCGAAAACGGCTGCATCGGCGGCTTCGAGGGCTCCGCCGACCAGCTCGGTGCGCGATGGCGGGGCCGAGAGGTCTCGCGTCACCGTCGCGCTCCGCGAGGTGGCCGCGCGTCCTTCGGCGCCGCCTCGACGAGCGGAGCGGATGCTGCGCCAAGCTCCGCGAGCAGGCTACGCGCTTCGGTCGCGAGCTCACCGATCGTGACGTGGCCTTCGTCGCCCTCCTCGTCTTCCATTTCGACCTTGCGAGTATCCTTCTCCAGCGGCAAGAGCAGGTCGGCCGCGCTCACGTCGGCATGGTCGACGATGGCCTCGATGGTTGCGGCCACCGCTTCCGGATCGCGGTGCGAGAGGAATCGGCCGAGCAGCCGTCGTACGCCGGGCTCCGGCACCTCGCTCAAGAGGAACGGCAGCTCGGTCAGCGCTGCGTGCCCGAGCGGCAGCCGCTCGAGCGCACGCTCCACCGCGAGCGCCAGCTCCTTGAATCGATCGAACGCGAGATCTTCCAGCGCCTCACCGGCCGAGCGCCGCGCCTCGAGCGAGTCGGTCCCGAGGATGTCGATGAGGAGATCGGCCGCCTTCGGTCCTTCCAGGTCGCCCAGCAGCTCGGCGAGACGCACGAGGCGGAGGCTCGACTCCTCCTCGTCCTCGACCGCGAGCGCGTCAGCGGTCGCCGTCGTGAGCGCCGCGAGCTGGTCGGCCTCCTTGGAGTCGCTGATGCGAACATGGAGCGCACGCACGGAGCGTTCGGCGGCGTACAGATCTTCGATCAGGCGGGTGAGGTCGGAGTTCGGGGAGGTCATCGTTGGCGTGGTCTAGTCTTGGCGACGTCCCTCCGCAACCGGCGTGGGCACTGCATCGAGTGACACCGTCGGGGAATGGACGCCGTCCACGATGCGCTTATCCTCGAGCTCCCATGCTTCGCCACGCTCTCCCCTGGTTCGCGGCGCTCGTGGCGCTGGGGATCGGCGGCGCGGCGAGCCCGCTCGCACCCATCCGCGTCCCGCTCATCGACCTCGCGTCGGCCACTGCCTCCCCGAGCTTCGCGGCGTCTTGCCCACCTCACACGCTCGCCGATGGTGACGTGTGCGTCCGGATTCCGTCGCCGACGGACGAGAGCTCGAGCGAGGAGGCGCCCATCGCCCCGAACGGCCACCACCTGCGAAGCGGTCGATGGCAGGTCTACGAGGACATCCCACGACGACCGGACCGCCCGGCGGACTACGACGCCTACCGATACCCGGTCCCTCCCGGGCTTCCCGGCGGCCACAGCGTGCTTTCCGGCTTCGACCTCGACAAGCCCGATGAAGCCCAGCGCCGCGGACGGACGCTCCATGCCGTCGGCCACGGTGGCGTGGACCTGCCGCAAACGCGCGGCACGCCGGCGAAGCTCGTCGCGCTCGAGCATCAGCAGGGCGATGCCGACGTGCTGTTCGTCGGGCCGCTGTTCGGCACGACCGTTCTCGTGCGCCATGTCGTCCGCGAGGGTGGGCACCTGCGCGAGTACGTCACGCTGTTCGGCCATCTCGACGCGGTTCCCGCGGACGTCGTGGTCGGCAAGGTGCTGAAAGACGGCGACGTCGTGGGATTCGTCGGCGACACGGGCTCGCGTGAGCTGGTGCATCTGCACTGGGAGGTCCGACGCGCGCGGGACGGTGTCGACCTCGTCGCGCGCGCAAAGCTCGGCGGCGCAGCCCTCCTGGCAGACGAGGTGACGGTCGTGTGCGATCCGAGGAACGTGCTGCCACTGAAATGACGGCCACCGACGCGCGTCCCGAGCCCGCAATGCCGGTCAGCGCGCGGCGTCTCCTGCGTCTGGCCCGTGCGGCCTGAGGAACGGCGGAAGATCCGTCACGCGCGGCACAACCCAGATCGCCCGGATGCCTTTGTCGCCGTGGGCTTGCACTCGGACCGTGGGCACGTTGCGCTCGTCCGGTCCGAGGTCGACGTCAGCGGCGTGCGCCAGCGCCCTTCCGCTGACGCTCTGCGCCGGGACACCGTCGACGTTCACCGAAACCGCTCCCCCCTCCGCGGCGCTCAGCACCCACACTCGCAGCGCACGCCTTCCTGCACCGACGCTCGGCGCGAAATCCACGTCGACCACCGGAGACTCGAAGCTCACCCCTGCAGCACGTGAGTCGATCAGCTTCGCACCGAATGCGATCGACACCGCGTCGGTCATCGGGTCGGCAAGGCCCGCGAAGAGCGTGAGGGACGGGAGCAGGTCCCTGCCTGCGCCGAGCGCGACGAGAGCGCTCGCCTCGAAAGGGCGCGCGGTCTCGTAGCGTTCATGCCCGAAGAGCGCGAGCAACGGCGCACGTGCGCGCGCGTCGCCGATCTCGCCGAGCGTCTCTGCCAGCCGCGGACGAAGAGGAACGTACTCCAGCGACGCAAGCAACGCGGGTACTGCCAGCTCGTCCTTGATGTGCGCCACCGCGCCGAGGATCTCCTTCGCGCCTGCCGTATCCAGCCCTGCGTGCGGTGGCCCCTCCTCGTGCCACCACGTCGCGAGCTCCGTCTTGCCGCGCGCGTCACCGGCCTCGGCGAACGCCAGCGCCGCGACGCGTCGCCACTGCCTGTCCGTGTCGTGAACGAGCGCTTCCGCGCGCGCCGTCGGCGCCTCTCCCATCCGCACCAGTGCGAGCGAAGCCCACCGCTTGACCTCCTCGTCCTCGTCTCTCGCAAGCGCGCGCTCGATCTGCGGCCGCACGTCGCGCACGGCGAGGCGGAGCGAGACCTCCGCCGCCTTCCTCCGGATCGCCACGCTCGCGTCGTCGAGCAACCCCGCCACATCCTCTGCCGCGTCGACCTCGCCCTGCAGCCCTCGTCGCAGCGCGTCGGGCCACGCGACGAGGCTCGCCTCGTAGCGCCCCTGGTCGCGCTCGATTCCTGCCGTCATTGCCCTGAGCTCTCGCGCCACGGCCGGCCGGGACGGGGCCAGGTCCACACGCTCGAGCGGGTCTCGGGCGTCGTAGAGCGCGCACGCCGCGATCTTTCGCGCGCAGATGAGGCGGTCGTTGCCTCGCGCGAGGAGTGTCTGCTCATCGGTCTCTGCGTAGGCGAGGCCGAGGTCCGCCGCTGTCCGCGCTTCGTCGTTCACCCCGCGACCTGCCGTGAACGCGAGGACCTCTCCCAGGTCGCGCCCTCGGACGCGCGCGGGTCTGGGGATGCCGAGCGCCGAAAGCACCGTGGGGAGGAGGTCGATCGTCTGTACGACCGTCGGCACGCGGCGCGCAACGACGCCGGGGCCCGAGACGAGCAACGGCACGCGGACCTGCTCCTCGTAACAGGTCGTTCCGTGATAGCGCCCGCCGTGCTCGCCGAACTCCTCGCCGTGGTCCGCCGTCACGATGACGGTGAGCTTCGGACGCCGAGCCTTCACGACTCGCAGCAGCTCCCCGATGGCTGCGTCTGCGTACGCCACCTCGCTGTCGTAGACATCGACGGGCAGCTTCGGATCGTGGCCGAAGTCGTGCCCCGCATGACCGACGTACGGCTCGTGCGGTTCGAAGAGGTGCACCCAGAGGAACACGGGGTCGGCGCCCGCGTGCGCGAGGTACGCCTCGACCTCCTTCACCTTCGCCTCGGCCGACGTGAACTCGACCCACCGGTACTCGAACCCAAGGCCGCTCTTCTCGAGCTCCGTGAATCGATCCTCGTCGATATAGAATACGGCCGGGGGGTAGAACGCGGCCGTCTTGTAGCCGTAACGCCGAAGATCCGTCGCCCACGTGTCCGAGTCCGTGCCCAGTCCGAGCGACAGGAGCGGACGCATCGCTTTTCCCGTCATCATCGAGGTGACCGAGTACGAAGTGTGCGGCGTCGGGCAGTACGCGTACTCGAACAGCGCCGACGTCTGCGCCAGCGCGTCGAGGTTCGGGGTGGTCGGCCGCGCGTAGCCGTAGGCACCGAGGTGATCCGCCCGCAGCGCGTCGACGGTGATCAGCAGGATGTCGGTCCCCCCCCAGTCGAGCGCGCGCGGCATCTCCGCAAGCGCCGGAGATGGACTCACGGCCTCGTCATCGGCGAGCGGTACGGGCGGCGACAGCCATGCCGCGACGCGTACGGCGCGTCCCAGCAGCGGCGCGTGCTCCTCGAGCACGAAACGCAGGTTGTCAGAGCGTTGAAGGCGACCCGCGGCGATCGGAGCCCAGGCGACGGCGAAGAGTCCGCACGCGAGGCCGACGAAGCCGATGACTCGCTCGCCCACGGGGACTGGCGCCGGTCGGCGCGTTCGCCATGCGAGCAAGGTGAGCGCGGCGAACGCGAGCATGAGCGCAGCGACGAGCGTGTGGAACGCCGGGTAGAGCCTCGGCAGCACGCGCGCATCGACGAGCCAGAAGAGAGCGGCGCCCGAGAGCCCTGCGAAGAGGGCGATCGCCCGACCGCGCGGGCCGGCGAGCACGCGCGTGAACGGCACCGAGAGAAAGTAGGCGCCGCCGAAGCCTGCCGCCGCCAGGAGCGCGACGAAGGGGAGACGTGCCGCGAGGCTTGCGAAGTGACGCCCCTGCGACACGCCGAGCGCCTCCGCGCCGGCCGCGACGCCGGCGAGCGCCGACACACAGAGCTTCGCACTTCGGCTCTCGACGGCGCGGGCCGCGAGCCGCCCCGCGGCGACTGTGACGACGGAAGCGGGGAGGAGCATCGCGAGAGCGATCGGCCCGACGAGCTTCCGCCCGAGCACCAGCTCCCAGTTGCCCGCAAACAACCCCGCGCACGTGACGCCGATGACGACGAACTCGGCCACGACCACGAACCCCCACGTCAGCAGCACGCCGCCGACGTCACGAACCGCGGCGCGCACCGTCTCTCGTGATGAGCCTGCGGCCGCCGCGCGTGCGGGCTCGCGCGCGGCTCCCGTCTCCACTACTTGAAGACGACCTCGAGGACCTCGTAGACGCGCTCGCCGCCCGGCATGCGCACCTTCACCTCGTCGCCGACCTCCTTGCCGAGCAGCGACCGCGCGAGCGGGCTCGTGATGCTGATCGAGCCCCCCTCGAGGTCGGCCTCGTCGGCCCCGACGAGGCGGTAGAGGACCTCCTCCTGCGTCTGCGTGTTCGCCAGCTTCACGTGCGCGCCGAACGCGACGCGGTCACCCGACAGCTTGGTCGGATCGATGACCTCGGCCAGCGCGAGCTTGTTCTCGAGGTCCTTCACTCGCCCCTCGATGAACGACTGCTTGTCGCGCGCCGCGTGATACTCGGCGTTCTCCTTGAGGTCGCCGTGCTCGCGCGCGGTCGCGATCATCTGGATCACCCGCGGGCGCTCGACGCTGCGAAGGTGGTGGAGCTCCTCGCGGAGCTTTTCGTGGCCTTCGGGGGTGATCGGGTTCTTCTCCATGAAGGATCGCTCATACCACCGCGCGGCGCGGTACAACAACCCATGGGCATCGTCGGCGACCATCCCGAGAGCGGCGTCCGCTTCGACCTCACACGTACGAGCGACGCGGCGCCGTGGGTTTACGACGGCTCCGCGTTCACCCCGGACGCCCGGCACAGCGTCCGCGCGACGGTCACGCACGACGGGCTCGTCACGGTCGAAGGCGAAGACGCACTGCCGAAGGAGGTGGTGCAGCGCGCGAAGCTCCTCCTCAAGACAGCCTTCAAGCATTCGGAGGAGGCCTCGCCCGGCTCCGCCCCTCCACGCAGAGTCCACCGATGGCGCGCGAGCTGAATCGACGAGCCGCCTCGGCCGTCACGTCGCTCCTCGCGCTCGCGTCGCTCGTGACGACGACTCCGGCGCACGCGCTCCCGGCCGCGGAGGAGCTGGTCCGCGAGGCGCGCGTCCACGAGTCGGCCCACGAGGACGACCTCGCCCTCCGCCGCTACGCCGAGGCGCTGACCCTCGACCCGACCCTCGCGGACGCCTACCTCGGCCTGGGAGCCTTGCGGCTGCGACTCGGGGACGCGCGCGAATCGGAGCGGGTCTTCCAGACGGCGCTCTCGCACCTCCCCGGACTCTCGGTCGCCAGGCTCGGCCGTGGCCGGGCGCGACGCGCGCTCGGAGCGACGAGCGACGCGGAGGCCGACCTCGAGACGTACACCACCGAGACGGAGGACGAGCAGGCGCTCCGCGAGCTCGGACGCTGGTACGCGGAGGAGGGGCGCCCGCTGGCCCAGCTCGCCGTGTGGCGCAGGCTGCTGAGGCTGGCCGAGCGAGGAGCGAACGCTGCGTTTCGCAAGGAGGCGAGGCTCACGGTGCACGCGCTGGAGTTCATCGTGGCGACCGCAGACCCCGTGCGAGAGCCGGCGGGCGGGGCGCAGGCGTCGAGCGTGCGGCGTGGGATGGCGCGGATGGAGAAGCGGCGCTGACGCCCACTTCAGTTCTGCCGCCGCGCCTCGGCCACGCTCTCCCGAAGCGCTGCCTCGACCGCGTCGAAGCCTTCGGACGACAGGACCCCCTCCCGCGCCGTGACGCGCTCGTTCACCCAGGCCCCCTCCCCCACCCTCTCGACCTCCCCCGGCTGCCCCATCATCCCGTGGTGCTGGAGATCGATCGTCACACGCCCCGTCGTCGGGTCGATGTCGAGCCAGTAGAGCTCCCCTTCGAACACGATCGAGAAGCCGCGTGCCTCGACAGTCGCGCGGCTCACGACACGAACGCGGCGTGAAGACGCTGCTGGGCGGTCAAGAGGTGCGCGGCCGGGATGAGCGCTCCGACGCGCAGCGGGCCACCGGTCAGGCGACGGACCGGGATGTCGCCGAGCGCCTCCACGAAGACCGCGAGCGCCTCGCCGTTCGTCGTCAGTCCGTCTCCCACGACGCTCACGAGCGCGAAGCCGGGGGTCAGCTCCACGGCGAAGCCGAGCCCCTCGAGCAGGCGAGCCCGTCGCCCTTCCCAGTCCGGCACGTTCAGCAGCGGCACGGTCGCGTGAAGGTTGCCCCCCTCGACCGCGACGTCGGCGAGCGGCAGCTCGATCTCCGCCGCGCGACGCGCGAGCGCCGGCAAGCTCGACGCGGACGCCGACAGCAGCACCAGCCGGTCCATGCCCACGACCGCGCGCACGTGGTTCGGGTGCGCGGCGCCCCCCGCGAGGTCCTCCGTCGCGACCGTCTCCCGAGGCCGAGCCCCCTTGCCCGTCCAGTCGTCGGCCGTCTTCCGCGCGTGGAGCGTGATCTTCGCGCGGCGCGCCCACTCGACCGCCTGCGCGTTCAAGACCTTCGCCCCCGCCTCCGCCATCTCCTGCAGGCTCGCGAGATCGAGCACGGGCAAGTGCTTCGCCTCGGGCACCACCCGCGGGTCGGCCGAGTACACGCCGTCGACATCGCTGTAGATCTCGCAGCGCTCTGCCCCGAGCGCGGCGGCGAGCGCGACGGCGGTGGTGTCGCTCCCGCCGCGACCGAGCGTCGTGATCTCGCGCTTGTAGCTCATGCCCTGGTAACCGGCGACGATCACGATCTTGCCGCGCGCGAGCTCGTCCTCGATCCGGTGCGGCCTCACCTCGATGATGCGCGCGTCGAAGTGTCGATCGTTGGTGAGGATGCCGGACTGACTGCCCGTGAAGCTGATGGCCTCGCAGCCGCGCGCGTGAATCGCGATCGACAGGAGGGCCATCGTGACGCGCTCGCCGGTCGAGACGAGCATGTCGAGCTCGCGGCGCGGCGTGACCTTCGCGGAGGTGCCAGCCGCGCCTGGGCTCGGGGAGGGAGGGCGAAGAGACGCCTGCTCGGCGAGCGCGAGGAGGCCGTCGGTGGTCTTCCCCATCGCGCTGACGACCACGACGACGTCGTTCCCTGCCTCGCGTGCGGCGGCGACGCGGTCGGCGACGCGACCGATTCTCTCCACGTCGGCGACCGACGAGCCCCCGTACTTCTGGACGATGATCGGCATGGCGCGCTCCGCTGAGGTCTCCTGGCTCCGTCCTCGCTGTACGTCGATTCGAGGCGCAGGGCCAACTTAGAGCCGGAGCCAGGGTGGGTCCGACGCGGTAGGGTCTCGCGGAGCTGAGGGAAGCAACTCTTGCTGGCGCGCGTGGCCTGCTCGCGCAGTTCGGCGTCGCGTACCTCGACGTTGAGCTCGAGAAGCCGCACGAGCACATCGCGGATCTCGACGCTGACCTCGAGCTGACCTCGAGGAGGTGGGAGCCGTCTCCTCTCTCCCGCCCTGGCTGCGGGCGCCGCGGCTGCGCCCCCGCCCTCGCGCCCACGACGACCGTCCCGGTCGACGTCCCGCCGTCCCACCGTCTCAGTAGGCTGGACCAGACCCCGAGCTTCCCGTCGTCGCGAGCAACCCCCGGACTCAGCTGAGCACTGGTCCCATCTCTCGCGCCGTGTGCGCGCGACGCCGGTGAAAGACATCGAACCGACCGCGATTCTCGACTGCGAACCCGACCGCGACCCCGACCGCGACCCCGACCCCGACCCCGACCCCGACCGCGACCCCGACCCCGACCGCGACCCCGACCCCGACCCCGACCCCGACCCCGACCCCGACCCCGACCCCGACCCCGACCCCGACCCCGACCCCGACCGCGACCCCGTCCCCGACCGCGACCCCGACCCCGACCCCGACCCCGACCCCGACCCCGACCCCGACCCCGACCCCGACCCCGACCCCGACCCCGACCGCGACCCCGACCCCGTCGCAAGCGCCGACGGCTACCGAGCTCAGGGCGCGCTCGGTGACCGCAGCGGGGCCGTCCGACTGGCTCGGGCCCGTCAGCTTTCGTGTCGCGTGACGTCCGGCCAGGCGAGCGCGGCGCAGCCTCTGACGCGAGGTGCGCTCGGGGAGATCACTGGTCGTGGTTTCGCCCCGATCGCCGCGCTCGTTCTTCCTCGAGCACCGATGCAAGAGGTTCGACGACGTGAAACCTCTCGCATCGCCTCCCTCGGCACGCGTGGAGCGGCCCTCGGTGCTCGAAGAGACGCTCTCGGTCTTCGTGGAGCAGCGATGCAAGAGGTTCGACGACGTGAAACCTCTCGCATCGCCTCCCTCGGTGCTCGAAGAGACGCTCTCGGTGTTCGTGGAGCAGCGATGCAAGAGGTTCGACGACGTGAAACCTCTCGCATCGCCTCCCTCGGTGCTCGAAGAGACGCTCTCGGCATTCGTGGAGCAGCGATGCAAGAGGTTCGACGACGTGAAACCTCTCGCATCGCCTCCCTCGGTGCTCGAAGAGACGCTCTCGGCATTCGTGGAGCAGCGATGCAAGAGGTTCGACGACGTGAAACCTCTCGCATCGCCTCCCTCGGTGC
>Ga0302279_10000467_pt1 | contig 58635 bp, 48 predicted proteins | sample III_Bog_N3_3_FD_194541 | JGI IMG/M metagenome (GOLD analysis project Ga0302279, IMG submission 194541) | Peat permafrost microbial communities from Stordalen Mire near Abisko, Sweden - III_Bog_N3_3 | ecosystem: Environmental > Terrestrial > Soil > Wetlands > Peat | place: Sweden: Abisko... | reverse complement strand
GCTCACCGCCACGAACCCGCCGTGGCGATCCGCAACGAACGTGGACAACCGACGGGGGGTGACCGGAGTCGGCGGGACCGACCCTCACCGCCGCAGCCGCGGATCGAGCACCCCCACACACAGATCCAGCACGACCGTCGCCGTCACCACCGCCGCCGAGGTGAACAGCACCGTCCCGAAGATGACCGGCGCGTCCCGGTTGAGCAGCGCCTCCACCGCCATCTGCCCCACGCCCGGCCAGCGGAAGAGCCGCTCTGTCACCACCGCGCCGCCCACCAGCGTGCCCAGCTCCAGCGCCGCCACCGTCGCGACCGGCATCAGCGCATTGCGCAGCCCGTGGACCACCAGGATGCGCGCGGGGGAGGCGCCCTTGGCGCGCGCGGTGCGGACGAAGTCCTCGGCGAGGACCCGGCCCAGCTCCTCGCGGATCAGCCGGGCCATCAGCGCGCTGCCGAAGACGCCGAGCGTCAACGCCGGCAGCACCAGGGAGCGCAGGTGATCCCCCGCGGTGGCGCCGTACCCGTCGAGCGGGAACCACCCCAGCTTGTACGCCAGCAGGTACTGGAGCAGCAGGCCGACCAGGAACGTCGGCGCGCTCACGCCGAGCAGCGAGACGCCCATGGCCGCGTCGTCCCACCGCGTCCCGCGCCGCGCCGCCGCGGCGACGCCGAGCAAGAGCCCCAGCGCCAGCTGCACCGTCACCGCCGCCGCCGCCAGCTCTGCCGAGCGGGGGATCTTGGCCGCGAGCAGATCCACCACCGGGCGGCGATAGAGGAAGCTGTAGCCGAGATCGACGTGGATCCCGGCGCCGAGCGAGGCGCAGCTCCTGTGCTGGGCGCGATCGACGGGCGCCTCCGGCGTCGCTCGCGCCAGGTGCACGAGGCGCCCCCAGTAGCGCGCGTACTGGACCGGGAGCGGCCGGTCGAGGCCGTAGAGCTCGCGCACGTGGGCCACGTCGGCGGGGGACGCCTGGGGGCCGACCATCATCCGCGCGGGATCGCCGGGGAGGAGCTGGGCGACCACGAACGACAGCGACGCCACCCCCGCGATCACCAGGACGCCCCAGGCGACCCGGCGCAGCGCGCGCCACAGGGCTTGCTTCATCGCCGCCTCCGTCGCGACGGCAGCAGGCCGGAGAGCGAGAGCGCGCCCTCGGCGCCGCGGTCGATCCACACGTCGGCGAAGCGCTGCCGCAGCACCGGGTGCGGCGCGTAGCCGTGCACGTAGGGCTGCCAGAGCTCGTAGGTGCGGGTGCCGTGGGTGGGGATCCAGGGGGCCTCGTCGCGGATGATCTCCTCGGCGCGCAGGTAGAGCGCGTCGCGCCGCGCTCGGTCGGGCTCGCCGTGGGCGCGGGCGAGGACGCCGTCGAGCTCGGGGCTGGAGAAGAACGAGACGTTGTCGGAGCCCTCGTCCTGGATGGCGGCGGTGGAGAGGGTGGGCTCGAAGAAGTTGCCCGGGTCGGGGTAGTCGGCCGACCAGCCGGCGCGGCCCATCGCGGCGCCGTGGCGGCGCTGGCTCTCGGCGAGGAAGCTGGCGTAGGTCACCAGGCGGAGGCGCAGGCGCAGCCCGACGCGGGCGAGCTGCTGCTGCCAGATCTCGGCGTACTGCTGGTCGCCGGTGTCGGGGATGGTGAGGTAGTCGATGGGGTCGGGCCAGCCGCCCTCGCCGGTTCTGGGGTCGAAGGGGTAGCCGGCCCGGGCCATGGCGGCGAGGGCGGCGGCGGGATCGTGGCGGCGCATCGGCTCGGTGCGGGGCGGGCCGGGGATGCCGGGAGGGATGACGCGGTCGGCCTCGATGACGTCGCTGCGCATCCGCGCGGCGGCGCCGGGGTCGACGGCGAAGGCCACGGCGCGGCGGATCTCGCGGCGGTCGAAGGGCGCGACCTCGGTGTTGAGGAAGATGGCGTTGGTCTGGGCGTGGACCCTCCAGCGGCCCAGGCGCGACCACGCCTGCGAGGCGAGGTAGAGGTCGCGGTCGGCGCCGGTGAGCTCGGTCACGTAGTCGAGATCGCCGCGCTCGAACTTGTAGCGCTGGGTGGTCGAGGGCACGTTGACCGCCCACTCGATGCCGTCGAGCAGCGGGCGCCCGGGCGCGTAGTAGCCCTCGTGGCGGACCAGGGAGGCGCCCTTGTCGGGATCCCAGGACGCCACGCGGAACGGGCCGGCGCCACAGGGGAGGGCCTGCCCGTGCGCCTCGGCGGCGGCGCCCGCGGCCGCGCACACCGGCGCGGCGAAGCCGAGGGTCATCTTGGACAGGAAGGCGGCGTCGGGCTCGGCGAGCTGGACGGAGACGAGGCGGTCGCCGAGCACGCGGACGCCCTCGAGGTGCGGGGCCCGGCCGGCGTGGAAGGCGGCGTAGCCCTGGATCGCGGCGTACTCGCTCGCGGCCGGGGAGGGGGTGCGCGGGTGGAGGAGCCGCTCCAGCGAGCGCTGGACGTCGCGGGCGAGCACCGGGCTCCCGTCGTGGAAGCGGGCGCCCTCGCGCAGCTCGAAGGTGTAGGTGAGGCCGTCGGGCGACTCGGTGAACGAGGCGGCCAGGTCAGGGGCGATCTGGCCTCCGGCGTCCCAGGTCACCAGCCGGGCGAAGATCAGCGCGACCAGCGGGTTCGAGGCCTCGTCGAAGGCGAGGGCGGGATCGAGCGACCGGACGTTGACGAAGGTCGCGACGTGGAAGACGCCGCCGCGGCGCTCGGCCTCGCGATCGGGCGCGGGGCCGCGCGGCGGGGCCACCTGGTTGGGGGTGGCGAACGAGAGGAGCAGGAGCGTGGCGCCGGCGAGGAGCAGGTCGACGGGGAGGTTGCCCCGGCGGGGGAGGAGGGAGCCCGCCCGCACCGGATCGCCGTCGCGGCCCCCCGCGAACGCGTCGCGGAGCCCGTCGCCGACGCGGTTCCACCCCAGCACCGCGAGCAGGATGGCGAAGCCGGGGATGGCCAGGAGCGCCGGGCGCGTGCCGAGGAAGGGCTCGGCCTCGTGGAGCATCCGCCCCCAGGTGGCGCGGGGGGGCTGGATGCCCACGGTGAGGTAGCCGAGGACGGCCTCGGCGAGGATCATCTGCGCGACGCTGCTGCCCGCGACCACCGCGAGCGCGCCGGCGAGGTTGGGGAGCACGTGGCGCCCGGCGATCCTCCACGGCCCGGCGCCGAGCGCGCGGGCGGCGGTGACGTAGTCGAGCGCGCGGATCTGGAGGGTGCGGGCGCGGACCAGGCGCGCGGTGCCGGTCCAGCCGACGCAGCCGAGGACGAGGAGCACGGTGCCCACGTCGGTGTGGCCGACGGCGACGCCCACGGCGGTGACGAAGAGCAGGAAGGGCAGGGCCAGGAGCACGTCGACGAGGCGCATCGCCAGGGTGTCGACGGCGCCGAGGCGGGTGCCCTCGGTCATGCCGGCGAGGACGCCGACCGCGGCGCCGATGCCGGTGGCGAGCGCCGTGGCGAGGACCCCGATGGCGAGCGAGAGGCGCGCGCCGGAGGCCAGGCGGGAGAAGACGTCGCGGAAGAGGTGGTCGGTGCCCAGCCAGTGCGCCGCCGAGGGGCCCGGCGGCGCGCCGAGAGGGCTCCGGCTGAGCGCGAAGTCGCTGGCGTTCGGGTCCCAGCGGGCGATCCAGGGGCCGGCGAGCGCGAACGTCACCAGCGCCGCGCACAGCGCCAGGCCCAGCACGGCCGAGCGGCTCCGGCGGAAGCGCGCCCAGGCGTCACCGAGCGGTCCGGTCATCCGCGCTTGCCCTCCAGGAACTCGATGAGAAGGGCGAGGAACTCGCGCGGGCGCTCCTCGTGGGGGACGTGGCCGGCGTCCATGATCTCCAGCTTGGCGCCGGGGATCTCGCGGATGAGGCGGTGGGCGCTGGCGACCGGGAAGATGCGATCCTCGCGCCCCCACAGCACCAGCGTGGGCGAGACGATGCGGGGGAGGCGCGCCACCACCGCGCGCGTGTCGAGGGTGGCGAGGAGCACCGCGTGCGCGCTCTCGCGGGCCGAGGGGCTGTTGAAGATGTCGTAGTGCCAGTCGATGCGCTCCAGCGGCGGCGCGCCGCCGGGCGCGTACATTTCGTCGCGGAAGATGGAGCGGAAGATGGAGCGCCCGTACAGCTGCTTGAAGGCGATGCCGCCGAGCACGGGCACGAAGGGCAGCCGGAACTTGAGGCTCATCGGCGCCGGGTAGGCCAGGGTGTCCTCGAGGACCAGGCGCTGCACCAGCTCGCGGTGGTCGGCGGCCAGCGTCAGCGCCACCGCGCCCCCCATGCCGTGGCCCAGCACCGACACCCGGCCGACCCCGAACGCGGCGATGAGGTCGGCGATCGCCTCGGCGTGGGCCTCGACCCCGTAGTTGTAGCGGGCGGGGCTGGGCTTCTCGCTCTCGCCGAAGCCGGGCAGATCCGGGGCGATCACGTGGAAGCGGGGGGAGAGGGCCTCGATCAGGTCCTCGAAGCTGCGGTGGCTGGCGAAGAGGCCGTGCACCAGCACCAGCGCCGGCGACCGCTCCGAGCCCGCCTCGAGGACCCGCGTCCGGACGCCCCGAGCGGTCACATCGCGGAGCACGCCCGCGGGGGACGGCACCGCGGGTCCAGCGTCTCGCTCCGGCTTCTTGACCATTGGGCGAGCACCTTATCAGGGCTTGCGGCCGGGCGGCGGCATGTAGGTCTTGGTAGGCAAACACCCGCAACCGTTACGAAATGGTCCTCGTCGACCCCCGTCGGGACGCGGTCCAGGCGACGTTCAATGTCCGAGGTCCTTCACGGAACGCTTCGCCCTGCCGCATTTCGGTGCCGGCGGACAATAATCGTGCACCCTCGAATTGACGGTTTTCTACTGAGTGGAATACATTCGGTTGCGTTGACGGGGCGGGCAGTCCCGGAGCGACACAGCGGAGGCAACCTTGCAGCGGATCACCGACGAGCTGCTCGATCGCCTGGAGCGCGAGCACCCGCAGGGGATCAGTTCCCAGGAGATCCTCGACACCCTCGCCTCGTACGACATCAAGTTCAGCGAAGCGACGTTGCGAAAATACGTCCAGCTCGGGCTGCTCCCACGGAGCGTTCGGGTTGGCCGCAAGGGGAAGCATCAGGGGTCGCAGGGGATGTACCCGGCGACGGTCATCCGGCAGATTCAGCGCATCCGGGACATGATGGCGCAGAACTTTACGATCGAGGAGATCCAGCGGGAGTTTCTGTTCGTGAGGGGAGACATCGAGGACCTCGAGCGCTCGCTCGCCAAGGTGTTCGAGGTGCTCCGAGAGGCCGCGCGGGAGCGGCGGAGCGAGACGGTAGGGCGAGCACTCGTCACCGACCTCGCCTCCGCCGAGCAGCTCGCCAGCGACCTCCTCGCCAAGCTGACCATGATCGAGGAGCGCTTGATGGCTCAGGCCCAGCTGAAACGGGCCACGGGTTGAGCGTTCATTCCGGGGACCGCTGAGGCGGTCCACGACCATCCTGGGAAGCGCCGAGAGCGTCTTCCAACGAGTTTCTGGGGAGCGCCGGGGGCGTTCCCCGACGAATCGGGCGGCGGCGCCGGTAGGCGTCGCGGGGCAGCGCCCGCGAGAGATTTTGCGGTGAGAGGGGGCGCGCAGACCAGGTCTGTCCGCCGGCGGCGTCGTCGTGGTCGACGCCGCGCCAGAGATACCGACGCGACCAGGGGCCCGCTCCCACGGGCCCCGCGGGGAGCGTGCGTTCGCAGGGACGAGAGCGGGAACGGAGGCGGCGCATGTCGATGATGGGTGACGGAGAGCTTTCGATGTTCGGCGGCGAGGGGATGAACGACGACGTGGACCCCGAGGTCCAGGGCGACGAGGCGATGACGGATGGCGCGCTCGCGCTCAAGGTCGCCCCCAACACCTCGGCGACCGCGGTCACGCGCGAGCAGCGGCGCTCGCGTCGCAAGCGCGAGATCCGGGCGCGCACGATCAGCGTCAAGCGCATGACCAAGCGCGAGCTCGAGATCGGGCGGATGCTCTACCCGGAGACCGACTACTACAAGCCGGCGACCCGCGCGGAGTGCGTCGACGGCCCGCGCCCGTGCCCGTACGTATCGTGCCAGCACCACCTCTTCCTCGACGTGTCCGCGCGTACGGGGGCCATCAAGCTCAACTTCCCCGACCTCGAGGTCTGGGACATGAACGAGAGCTGCGCGCTCGACGTCGCCGATCGCGGCGGCACGACGCTGGAGGACGTGGGCGCGATCATGAACCTGACCCGCGAGCGCATCCGCCAGGTCGAGGTCAAGGCGCTCGCCAAGCTCCACGCGCTCAACGACATGATGGATCTGCGCGACTACATCGACGAGGGCCCCGTCGGCAAGCGCCGCCTCCCCGTCGTGGTCGCTCCGGTCGACGACGACGAGGACGAGGACGAGGCGGAGGACGCCGCGCCCGTCAAGGTCGCAGGTCCCCCCGTCCTCCTCGAGGAAGCCGTCGCCGACTTCGACGGCGCCGAGTAGCGGGTCGCGGGACGCTTTCGGGCGTCCCGGGGATGACCGCTGTCCGGAAACGCTCTCGGGCGCTTCCGAGAATGACCGCGCGTTTCCGAGGATGCCCCGTCCGGAACCGCCCTCGGGCGTTTCCGAGGATGCCCCGTCCGGAACCGCTCTCGGGCGTTTCCGAGGATGCCCCGTCCGGAACCGCTCTCGGGCGTTTCCGAGGATGCCCCGTCCGGAACCGCTCTCGGGCGTTTCCGAGGATGCCCCGTCCGGAACCGCTCTCGGGCGGTTCCGAGGATGACCGACTACCCGCGGCGCGCCAGCGCCACGGCCTGGGCGAAGGCCTGAGCGAACGCCGCGTCCGAGGCGCTCCGCTCCGAGTAGGCGCGCTGCACCGCCGGGAGATCCGGCAACCCCAGTCCATACGGATAGAGAGCGCGCGCCGCGTCGCCGCGCTCGACCGCCACGGCGATGCGCGCGTAGTCGGCGGCCCCCATCCCGGCGAGGGGAGCGGGCGCTCCCGGTGGTCGCGGTACGGCGGGACGGGTCTTCGGCTCCTCGTCGACGGAGCGGCGGGGATCGATGCGCGTGAGCGTCTTGGGATCGACCTCGCCGGTCTGGTCCATCAGGTCGGACCCGGTCAGCTCGTCGAGGATCACCGAGGCGGAGGTCTCCTCCGCTTCGATGACGCGGGGCGCGGGCGCGGCCGTGGGGACCTTGGCCGCCGGGCCCTGGGTGGCGCCGGGGTTTCTGGCGGTGTCGGCGAGTGAGCCCGCCGGTCTGGGGATCTCCTCCGCGCCGGGCAGGGGCCGCTTCAACTTGAAGGGGCCGGGCGTCGGCAGCAGATCCGGATCGATCTCGGCGACGCTGGCCGGCCGGAGCGGTCGCGACTCGGTGAAGGTGTCCCCGTCGGTGGAGCCGGTGAGACCCTCGCGCAGGATCCGCGCGATGTGGGCGTAGCCGAGCTCTCGCCCCTTGGACTCGGCGGCGATCACCACCGTGCCGAGGGCCTCCTCGTCGGAGGTGTCGACGGTCACCAGGCCGCGCCACGACAGCGTGAGCAGGCCGCGGTCCGTGTCGATCCACAGCGTGTCGCAGCGCAGCGCGATCTCGATGCCGCGATCGATGTCGCCGGGGACGAGGAACGCCTTGGGGCGCACGCCGGGGAGGCGGGTCTCGAGCCGGGCGTGCTCGCGGTTGAGGTTCTCCAGCACCAGGCGGTCGCCGCTGCGGAGGGCGTCGATCTGTTGATCGCGGGGCGCCGCGTTGTAGAAGCCGAAGTCGAACCCGGGCGGCACCGGGCCGCGCCCGCCGGCCTCGACCCAGCGGAGCCCCTCGGCGCGGAGGAGGCCTCGACGCGATCCCGCGCCGGGCGCGATGGGGCCGAAGCCCACCGTGCGCTCGCGGCCGATCTCGTCGTCGGCCGCCTCGAGGTTGGGCAGCGCGGGCGCGCCGAGGGCGGGCGCGCGGGTGAGATCGAACCCGTGCGGGTTGTCGCGGGCGCGGGCGGCGCGCTCGTGCGCGAGCGACATCACCCGGAAGGGGCGGGGCGCGCTGGGCTCGGGGCCGTCGGGGCCCTCGATCCAGGGGCGGTCGCCGATGACCCCGATCGCCTTGTCGAGCGAGCCCACCGAGAGGCGAGCCACCAGCGCCTCGACCGGCTGCTGGTGCGGCGCGAACGCGCTGCCGACCAGGATGACGTCGGCCCGCGGCTTGTACGGGATCAGATCGCTGGGAACGTGGACGCTCGCCCGCGGATCGTCGCCCAGGTGGCGGTCGCCGCCGACCGGCTCCTGCGGATCGGCGAGGACCGCCTCGCGCCCCTGGACCAGGGAGAACGTCCCGCGCACGCACACCGACAGCGTCCATGCGCCGCTCTGGGCTTGCCAGAGGACCGTGCCGGCGCTGAACGGGCAGAGGATGGCGGTGCGCAAGGGCCGGAAGATACCTCAGTTGCTCGCGCCTCAGTTACTCTGGGCCGAGCCCTTCTCCTGGATGTAGCGGGCGAGCCCCTTGGGATCCTTCACCTGGACCAGCACCACGGTGATGTTGTCGCGCCCGCCGCGCGCGTTGGCGCGCGCCACCAGGCCGCTCACCGCCTTGTCGAGGTCGGGCTGCTCGTTGAGGATCCCCTGGATCTCCTCGTCCGGGACCATCTTCGAGAGCCCGTCGCTGCAGAGCAGGTACACGTCCTCGGGGCGGGGGCGGGCGATGAGCAGGTCGACCTTCACCGCGGGCTGCACGCCGACGGCGCGGTTGAGGTGGCTGGCGAGCGGTCCGGTGACCCCCTGCGCGGCCATGGTGTGGTCGGTGGTGACCTGGGTGAGCAGCTTGCCGCGCAGCCGGTAGCAGCGGCTGTCGCCCACGTGCCCGAAGTAGACCCGCTGCTTGTTGGGCGAGAAGCGGGCGCTCACCACCGTGGTGCCCATGCCCGAGTACGCCGAGTTCGCCCGCGCGTGATCGTAGATGGCCCTGTTCGCCATCTGGATGGCGAGCGCCAGCTCCGCGCCCCGGCGCGGCACGTCCGGGTAGGGCTCGCCGCCGAACGCGTTCTTCTTGAACGCCTCGCCGATGGTCTCCACCGCCATCTTGCTCGCCACGTCCCCGCCGGCGTGGCCTCCCATCCCGTCGGCGACCACGAACAGGTGGTGGTCCTCCATGACCAGCAGGCTGTCCTCGTTGCGGCGGCGGCGGCGGCCCTGATCGGTCTGGGACGCAGCGCTCACCAGGATGAGCGCGGAGATGCGGGTCGGCTCGTCGACCGCGGCGTCCTCGTCGTAGACGATGGGGATGGCCGAGGCCAGCTCGCCCGCGCCGTCCTCGTCCTCGTCGGTGGGCCGCTCCATCCGTGGCGGCGCCTTCGGTTGAGCCGCCACCCGGGCCGCCTCGGCCTCCGCCTTGGCGGCCATCGCCGCGACGATCTCCTTCGGCGGCGCGAGCGTGATGATCGTGATGTCCTCGTCCGCGTCGTGCTCGTTGAGCATCGAGGGCACCATCTTCCCCGCCTCCGCCGTGCCTGCGGCTAGCCCCGTCCCCGTCCCACTCTCCCGGGGTTTGGGGGCGGAGCCCCCATCGGCAACAAGGATCTCCCGGGGTTTGGGGGCGGAGCCCCCAACGGTGCTGCCGGCGCCCCCAACCGAGCCCCCGTTGCTAACAAGGATCTCCCGGGGTTTGGGGGCGGAGCCCCCAACGCGAACACGCGGACCGCGTCGCGCCCGTTCCTCCATGAAGAGTCGGTAGAGGCCCACCGCCAGCAGTACCAGCGAGACCACCAGCCCGAATGCTCTCATCATGGCGACCTCGGCATGCCCGTCCTCAAAGGCCGCGCCCTCGAGGCCCGGACCCGGTCGTTACGTTGTACTACGATCGGCCGCGGGAGCGGGGATCATCCTTGCGGCCGCGCCTCGACGACCGTGAGCGCCCCGTCCCGCAGCGTCGCGCCGAGGAACGTTCGCCACGCGGCGAGGGAGGGCTTCGCGGTCGGGGCCGTCTGGGGTGCTCGGCGGCCGGACCAGAGGTCGGCAAGGCGCCGCCGGGGATCGGAGCGGGCGTCGTCCTCGCGACGATCCAGCGTGGACGCGGCGCGCGCGAGATCGGCTTCGGTGACGGTGGTGGGCAGGCCGAGCAGGAGAGCCTTGACGGCGCTGGCGGCGGCGGTGACGGCGTCCGAGGGAGCGCGCAGGTCGATCACCAGGGTGGGAGCGCGGCTCCCGCCCATCAGGCGAGCGGTGGCGGTGGCGTCGGAGAGGGCGGCGCCGAGGAGGCCGCCGGGCCCGTCGAGCGCGGCGGCGGTCAGCTCGGCGAGAGCGCGCTCGGGGACTCCGGGTGGGGGGACCGGCGCACCGAGGAGCGCCTGCGCGAGGGGGGCGCCGTCGGGAAGACGGGCCTGCGGGGCGTCGCCGGTGCGGGGCGCGCCCGGCGAGCCCGCGTGGCACGTGCGCGGGGCGGCGAGGGGAGCGAGCCAGCGATCGACGGCGTCGCCCGCCGCGACGGCCTGGGCCGCGTCGGCATTGGCGAGCACGGCGATGCGCAGCGGCCCCTGCGCGAGGGCCTGGGCGCGCATCCGCACGCCCTCGGCGGGAGCGCCGGCCACCCTGGCCCAGGACCCGAACGGCTCGAGCCACGAGGGGTGATCGGGCGCGCTCAGGGCGGCGAAGGCCGAGAAGGCAGCGCCCTGCGGGCCCCAGGTGCGCTCGAGGTGATCGAGGATGGCGCCCCGCGCGGCGGAGGCAGCCTCGGGGAAAGGAGCGGTCGCGGTGAAGGCGCGCGCGGCCACGTCGGCGACGCGGCGGGCGAGCTCGGCCGGGGTCTCGTGGTCGTCGCGAAAGGGCGCGTGGGCGAGGATGCCGAGGCCGTCGGCGGTCACCCAGGGCTCGAGGGCGACCCCGTCGGTGCGGCGCCGCGTCTCGAGCGAGGCCAGCGTCGCCAGCGCGCCGAAGCCGGCGTCGAGGACGCCTTCCTCGGCGACGCCGCAGGGGCTGGCGAGGAGCAGCCAGAGCTCCCCCTGGCCCCGCTCGACGCCGAACCGGCGCTCGGCCCCGGCGGACGTCGCCGAGCCGACCGCGCGATCGATCTCCACCTGGAAGCGCGCGTCGGCGGCCGGATCGGTGGCCGCGGCAGCCGAGTCGCGCGGGGAGCGATCGCCCGGCGCCGGGATCCCCAGCGCCACCACCCAGCGCGGCGGCGCGCCCGATGCCGCGCCGGCCAGAGACCACCACGCCGCCCGCGAGGCCGCCTCGCGAGGATCGGCCGCGGTGAGGATCTGCCGCCCCGCGACGGCCGAGCTCGCGCCCGCCGCGAGCTCCGCGGTCACCTCGCGCTCGGCCACGGCCGCCGCGAGCGCGGCACCCGGCTCGGCCGGCAGGCCCGGCGGGTGCTGCGCCGTCTCCAGCACCAGCGCCACGCAGCCCCCACGGGCGCGCGCCACGCCGGCGACCTGGAGCACTCGCCACGCCTCGGGCAACAGGCGGAGCCGGGCCACGAGAGGTGAGTCGGGAGCGCCGAGCCGCTCGGCCGCGGCGGCGGCGGCGAGCGGATCGGCGACGCGCACGGCGAGCGTGAGCCGGGCTCCTCGCCGCTCCAGGCTCGGCGCGGTGTACACGCCGGCCGCGTCGGTTGCTGGCCAGGCACCCGCGTTCGAGGGAGAGCTGGGAGCTGCGCCGAGCGCAGCCCCCACCGAGACCACCCAGCCTTCGGATCGCTCCAGCGCCCGCCCGACCGCGGCGCCGAAGGCGGCGGGACCGACAGCGGCGACGGCCACGTTCCCGGTGTGGAAGGCGGCGCGGCGGGCCTCCTCGAGAGCGTGGAAGCCCGCGTCGGCGGTGAGATCGGGGAGCGCTTCTCCCGGCGCGATGCCGAGCGCGCCGGTACACGCCGTGGCCGCCGCGAGCTCCGGCGCGTCGAGCGGGTTGCGGCGGAGGGACTGGAGACGCTGGATGGCGAGGGCGATCTCGGGGCTGCCGGGCGCGATGGGCCGGCTCGCCGAGGTGGCGACGGCGGCGAAGAGCGCGCCCGCGCGTGCTGGATCGGCGAGCGCGAGCCGCAGCCGGAAGGCGTCACGGTCGACGCGCACGTCCGGCTCGAACCCGGCGGCACGGAGGCGGCTCTCGAGCACCGCCGCGAGCGCAGCGGTGAGCGCCGGCCCCTGGTCGGTGACGAAGACGAGCGCCACTGCCGGCGAGGGATCGCCGTCCCGCACCACCAGGGTGAGCCGCGGCTTCGCGTCGAGCCGGCGGACCTCGATGCGACCGGGGTTGCCCTCGGGCAGCGCCCCCATCGCCGGGGCAGGCCCGTTCGCTCGCGGCCCGAGCGCTTCGGGGTTGCACGCCGCCAGGGCGAGCGCCGCCACGCCGATCGCGGCGCGCGAGAGGCGCACGACCGGCTTACCCGCCGTCGGCCCCGGCGTCGGGGCTCCCGTTGCCGCCGGGGAGGACGAAGTCGGCGGCGGATCGCGGCGCGAGCTCGAAGTCGTAGAAGTAGGTGACGATGCCGGTGATCGACTGGAACTGCTGGCCCTCGCTGAGCGGCTCCTTGTGGGCGACGTCCCAGAGCTCGTCGGCGACGAACCAGTTGGACCCGCTGGGGACGGCCATCTCGGCGGAGTAGCGGCCGTCGGACTCCTTGCCCGCGGCCGCGACCGTGACGAGGCCGCCCGGCTGCTGGACCGTGACCAGCATGCTCAGGTACTTGCGGGCGCCCTCGAAGGTGGAGAGATCCTCGGGGGTGATCACCACCGGCTGGGGGACCGTGCCGTTGAAGCGGAGCTGCGCCGCGCCGGCGATCTGCGGCAGCGTCTCGCATTCGGCGAAGTAGCCGCTGGAGGGGCCGATGAACTCCTCGTACGTGCCGGTGACGTCGAGCACGTCGCCCGGCTCGGGGCGGAGGTCGGGCGGGGTGTAGCCGGGGTTGAAGAGCGACATGCCCGCGTAGATGGGCGTCGGGCTCACGGTGTCCTGTACGTAGACGGTGCCGACGTCCCCGTTGCCCGTCTCGTCCCAGGTGTCCACCGCGGTCACGGTGACGCCGGTGGTGTAGACGTTGTACGAGGCGGGGTAGGGGCAGTCCATCGAGAGCTGGTTGGTCGGCTGCACCCACGAGGCAGGCCCGTAGAATCCGCCGAGCACCGACGAGATCCGCGTCCCCTGGCCGTCGACGTTGGGCACCACCGTCACGGGGGGGTCGGCGGTGCGGCTCTGACAGCCCCCGGCGCAGGCCAGCGTGGCCAGGAGCGCGAGCGTGGGCCCGACGGTGGCGAGGCGCGACCTGGGCGTGAGCGGGGGGACGTGGTGCGGATCCATCGAAGCAGCCTCCGCGCCGGTACTTATCACAGCCGCGGGCGGGGGAGCGAGGGACGAGGTCCGCGGAACGCGGTCGGGCGTCCGGCGGGACGAGGTCGACTAGGCTGCCAGGCCGAGCCCCACGATCCGGGCCTCGATGCGGGTCTGGATCTTGTGCTTCTTCGAGTACACCGTCTTGACGCTGATCTGCATCCGCTCCGCAATCTGCTCCACCGCGAGCCCCTCGCCGAAGTAGAGCGTGACGAACTCCCGGTCCTTCTCGGAGAAGTCGCGGAGGATCTCGGACGCCAGGCGAGCCCGCTCCTTGAGATCGAGCGCCTCGTCGGGCTGGAGGGCGTCGGTGCCGAGGTGCTCGCACTCGTCGAGGGAGGCGCGGTGGGGCTCGCGGCGCAGGGCGCGGAGGTGGTCGTAGGCGCAGTTGACGGCGAGGAGCCCGATCCACGAGGAGAGCCGCCTGCCCCGCTGCGGGTCGAAGCTGCGGAGCTTGTGCATCCCGCCGGTGCAGAGCTGCACCAGCAGCGTGGCGTAAATGTCCCCTGTGTCGTCCCCGCTCAGCCGCAGCGCAAAGCGGCTGGTGACGCGGGTGATGCACCGGTAGATGAGGCAGTCGTAGCGGGCGTGGAAGGTGCGCCAGGCCCTGGGGTCGCCGAGGAGCATGGCGCCGATCAGCGCCGCCTCGGCCTCGGGGGAGCCGTCCTCGGGGGTGCTGGGGGAGCTGGCGGGGCGGAGCATGGGCGAGCTCGCTGCACCGCCCATGCCACCCGTCCGGGAGCGCCGCGGAGCCCCGTCGTCAGCAGCCTTGTCGCATGCGTGGTGGGTCGGTGCCCCGTAACACCGTAACGCCGGCGGGCCCGAGGCGTTGACGCCACGTAGCCTGTTACGGACACGGCGCGCTTTCCTTCCCTCCATCCCGCGTCATGCCGCCTCGCGTCGTCGCGGGCTGGGCCCGGGGGGACTGGAGGCGCTATACAGAGGGCGTGGTCCTCTCCGGCCGTGCCCTGGCGCTCGCGGTGCTCGCTCGCTCCCTCTTGCAGGTGACGCTGGCCAAGCTCTTCGGGGCCCGCACCGGCATCGCCCTCTTCCGCCAGAACTACGACGCCGACCGCCTGCCCCCGGTCGACGCGGCCGAGCGCGCCCAGCTCGGGAGCTTCTCGCGCTGCATCGCCTGCGGACGCTGCGACATCGGCGAAGCCGGGCGCATCGCCGCGTCGCACGGCGCCTACCCGGGGCTGATGGCCATCGTGCTGGCCTCGTCGCGGAGCATGCCGGACTTCGACGCCGCCTCGCTCGCCCTGGATCACATCCCCGAGGCGGTGCTCGCCGCCAAAGAAGAGGCAGACGTGTGCCCCACCGGTGTCCCTTTCGTCGCGCTCAGCCGCTTCGTTCGCGCCAAGGCGGCGCTGATGGCCGCGGCCGCGCCCCCCGCGCTCCCCGCCGGAGCAAAGACGTGAGCCGCCTCGCCGGCCTGGGCCTCGCCGCGCTCCTCGTCGCCGGCTGCGCCGCGCCCGTGGAGCAAGGCTGGCCGCCGCCCGCCTACTATCCTCCACCCCCCGCTCAGGAGTGGACCGCGCCTTTCCCGGCACCGGAAGGGCCGGTCGAGGGGACGCCCTTCGAGCAGGGGCGCGCCTCCTTCTACTCGGACCGCCTCGCCGGCCGCTCCACCGCCACGGGCGAGCCCTACGACCCCAGGGCGTTCACCGCCGCCCACCGCACGCTCCCCTTCGGCGCCGTCGTCGACGTGGCCCGCCCCGACGGCCGCCACGTCCGCGTCCGCATCAACGACCGCGGCCCCCACGCCCGCGGCCGGATCATCGACCTCTCCCGCCGCGCCGCCGCCGAGCTGGGCATGGTGCGCGCCGGCACCGCCGAGGTGGTGCTGCACGTCCTCTGGGTGCCGCCGGCCACGCGACGGCTGTAGCCAGCATCGCCTGCGGCGCCTCGAGGCTCCCTCGCCTACTTCTTCGTCGACTTCGCGCCCGCCTTGGCGTCGCTCGACGCGTGCTGCGCGGACTTGATGGCCTCGACGATGTCCACGTAGGTCTGGTCCTTGCCAAGGTTCCCGTCGGCCGCGGCCTGCTCCGCCTTGCGGTGGGCGGCGCAGAAGCCCGCCACGGAGGCGCGCGTCTCGTTGTGGGTGCTCTCCAGGAGGGACGCCTGCGCGAAGACGTTGCCGTAGACCATGCGGTCGATGGGGGACTCGCTCACGCACACGTTCACGCCGGAGGCTGTGCCGCAGCGCCGGTCGCCGCGCGAGGCGCGCTTCTTCTCGGCGTCCCTCTCGACGTCGGCGAAGCCCTTGGCGGTGGTCTCCAGATAGGCGGTGAGCCCCTCGCAGATCGCCTTGACGTGGGGGGCGGCGTCCTTGATGGCGCGGCCCAGGTCCCCGCCGGCCGAGCCGGTGCTCATCTGCTTGACGAGGGCGAGGGCGCCGTCGCGCGCGCTCTGCTCGGCGGCGCCGTCGGCGGGCATGGAGTCCGCGTCGCGGAGCCCGGTGGCCGCCGCCTCCAGCCGGCCGGCGTTGTCGGTCCCGGAGCCCGACGCCAGGGTCTCCAGCGTCTGCCCGTACGCCGCCAGCACCGCCATGGAGCGGCGCCAGAGCAGATCGCTCCGGGCCGCCTTGCCGCAGGCCTCGCTCATCGGCTTCTCGGTGCCGGGCAGCGCGGCCAGCGACTCCTGCAGCGTGCACACCTCCGCACCCTGCGGCGCCGTGCGCGCCTGGGCGGAGAGGCCGTGCCCCACCCGGCCCACCGCCACCCCGGACTGGACCGCGCCACCGCACGCCGCGCCGCCGAGAGCGAGCGCCGCACCGAGAACCGTCATCCACCTGTTCATGGCGCGCGACCCTAGCACGGCGGCCTCGACGGCGACCCGAACCGCGCGGAGCGCGACCTGGGGCATTCATCCCCTGCCGGGCGATTGCGTTGACGTCGTCGCGCGGCCCGTGGTCTCGTTGGGGCTCCAATCAACGGAGGGGTACGAATGCGTCAGATGCGCGGTGTTAGCTCTGGACTGGTGCTGGTCGTCGCCTTCGCGGCGGCCGCGTGTGGCAAGGGTGACGAGACGGCAACGACGGCGACGGCGACGGCGACGATGTCCGCGGCACCGATGAAATCGGCGGCTCCGGTGGCGACGGCGAGCGCCGCGCCCACGGCGAACCCTGCGGCGGAGGCCGCGGCGGCGGCCGAGCAGGACAAGGCCGGCAAGTCCCTGCAGAACCACCACCGACACCACCACCACGGTGGGGTGGCGATGTTCATCCACATGGCCATCGACACGCTCGGCGTGGCCCCCGAGAAGAAGGCGCAGCTCGAGAAGATCCAGGCCGCCCTCCTCGCGGCCATGACACCCTCGAGGGACGCGGGGCGCGCCGTGCTCACGGTCCTCGCCGACGGGGTCGCCGCCGGGAAGATCGACGCCGGTAAGCTGGACGCCGCGGTCGCCAAGCAGGAGGCCGCCTCGGCCGCGGTCCACGCCGCGACCATCGACGCGCTCAACCAGCTCCACGAGGCGCTCTCGCCCGTCGAGCGGGCCGCCCTGGTCGACAAGGTCGCGGCCCACGCCGCGGTCTGGAAGAAGGTCAATCACGACGAGGAGCCCGGCACCAAGGACAAGGCGGGCCACCTGGCGGCCCTCACCGAGCAGCTCGCGCTGACGCCGGATCAGGTCGAGAAGATCTCGGCTGCCCTGAAGAAGGACGCGCCCGCCAAGATCGACACCGCTGCCCTCGACGCCCACGTCAAGGCGTTCGAGGCCGCCTTCGTCGCGGACAAGTTCGACGCCAAGACCCTCACCACGGCGAACCCGGGCAACGCCCAGGTCTCCAAGCTCGGGAGCGCCCGAATGGTGCGCTTCTACAAGATCGTGACCCCGCTGCTCACCCCGGAGCAGCGCACCAAGCTCGCGGATCAGCTCCGCGAGCGTCTGACCGACAAGCACGCGGCCAAGTGAGGGATTCATGAACCGAACCAGAGGAATCAAGTCACTCGCGAGCGTCCTGTCCATGGGAGCGCTCGCCGCCATCTGCCTCGCCGGCGCGCCCGCCGTCGCTCAGGAGGAGGAGGTGCCCGCCGAGGTCATCGCCACCCTCGTGCCCGTCTACCACGAGGGCCACGCGGCCTACTGGTACCACAACGCCTGGCGCTACCGCGACGCGCACGGCGGCTGGACGCACTACCGCGAGGAGCCCGCGTTCCTGCGCGACCACCGCACGCAGCACCCCGCCGAGTATCATCACTACGGCCGGCGGTGAGGATCCTGCGGAGCGCCCGAGAGCGCTCCGCGACGTGAGCTCCCGGCAGGAGCGGCGAGGTAGATCGATCCCTCGCCGCCTTCGTCGGTAGAGTTACGACCATGGAAGCCCGCCTCTCCCGTCCCCACCCCCTCCTTGCCGTCTGCCTCGCTCTCGCCGCCTGCGACAGCTCGGCTCCGCCGCTGGCGACCACCGCCGCGCCGGCCCCTCTGGCCAAGCCGGCGAGCACCGACGAGCTCAAGGGCCTGGCGAAGAGCAGCAATGCCTTCGGCCTCGACTTCTACGGGAAGGTTCGCTCGCGGAAGGGCAACCTGGTGATGTCGCCCTTCAGCCTCTCCACCGCCCTCGCCATGACCTGGGCCGGGGCCAGGGGCGAGACCGCCGCGCAGATGGCGAAGGTGCTCCACCTCGACGGCCCGGTGGACCGGACCCTCGACCTCTGCGGATCGCTCGTCGCGAGCTACGGCGCGCCCGACCAGGGGGTCACCGTCCACATCGCCAACCGGCTCTTCGGGGAGAAGACCTACGCCTTCGAGCAGCCCTACCTCGCCCGCCTCAAGAGCGCCTTCGGCGCGCCGATCGAGCCGATCGACTTCAAGCGCGGCGCCGAGGACGGCCGCAAGCGCATCAATGCCTGGATCGAGGGGGAGACCCACGGTCGCATCAACGACCTGATCCCGACGTCGGGCGTGAGCGAGAGGACGCGCTTGGCGCTCGTCAATGCCATCTACTTCCTCGGCGACTGGGCGGCGCCCTTCAACAAGGACCACACCGCGCCGGCGCCGTTCTTCACCAGCAAGAGCGAGAAGAAGGACGTGCCCACCATGCACCAGCAGGAGCACTTCCACTTTGCCGCGACCGACGGAGTCGAGGTCCTGGAGATGCCCTATCAGAACGGCGCGCTGGCGATGGACCTGGTGCTCCCCGACGCCGTGGACGGGCTCGACGCGGTGGAGGCGCGCCTCACCCCCGCGGTGTTCGAGCAGTGGATGGGCGCGGCCAGCTCGGCCACCGTCAGCGTCTCGCTCCCCAGGGTCGAGATCGCCCCCGCGGAGCCGCTCGCGCTCGCGGACACGCTGTCCGCCCTGGGGATGCCGCTCGCCTTCGATGCGGGGAAGGCCGACTTCACTGGCATCGGCAACGCACCCAATCCGGAGGAGCGGCTCTTCCTCTCGAAGGTGGTTCACAAGGCGTTCCTCAAGATCGATGAGAAGGGCACCGAGGCCGCGGCGGCGACGGCCGCGCTGCCGGTGGCCGCGGGCATCTCGCGGGTCGCCCTGGTGCCCAAGGAGTTCAGGGCGGACCATCCCTTCCTGTTCTTCCTGCGCGATGTGCGCTCGGGCCTGGTGCTGTTCATGGGGAGGGTGGCGGATCCGGCGGGGAAGTAGGCGGGCCCGTCACCACCTCTCGGCGATCCCCTTGGCGATCCGATCCGCCAGCGCCATCACCGTCAGCATCGGATTCACCGCCGGGCTCCCCGCGAAGATGCCCGTGTCCGCCACGTAGAGGTTCTCCAGCTCGTGGCACCGCCCCTCCTCGTCGACCACGCCGTCCTCCGCCCGCCGTGACATGCGCGTGGCGCCGAAGGCGTGGTTGGCACCGGAGATGGTGTCCGCCGCCGTCAGCTTCCGGGTCTTCAAGATCTCCGCGTCCGCCTTGCTCTCGATCATCTCCGGCACCCCGTGGAGCCCCGGCAGGATGGCCACGGCGCCCGACGCCCACGAGATGTCCGAGAGGAGGCCCAGGCCCCGCTGGATCAGCGCCACGTCGGCGTCGTCGAAGTGGAAGGTCAGGTCCGGATCCCACCCCGAGCGGCGCGCCTGCACCGTCCCGCGGGAGCGCTCGGCGGCGATGATCACGTCGAAGGGCGCCATCCGGTCGTACTGGAGCAGGTAGCGCTGGTAGTCGTGGCCGATGCCGGGGAGGCGGGCGGCGAGCACCGCGGGCGGAGCCCAGAGCACCTCGAGCTTGATGTGCTCCTCCAGGAACTGGAGCGAGTGGTAGCCCTGCGTCGCGCCCTTCCACGGATCGATCGGCTCGTCGTAGAGGGCCATGAGCGCGAGACCGGGGTGGACCTGGAGGTCCTTGCCCACCCAGCCGCCGGGCCGGGCCAGCTCGCTCTTCTGCAGGATGACCGGGGTCGCCATGGTGCCGGCTGCGAGCACCACGACCTGCGCGCTGATCTCGACCGGTTGGGCCTCGCGCCAGGTGAAGGGCTCGATGACGCGCCCGCGCATCCCGGTGACCCGGCGCCCCTGGTGGAGGACGTGCTCGGCGCGGATGCTGGTGTAGACGCGCGCGCCGGCGCGGATGGCCGCGGGCACGTAGCTGACGTCGGTGGACTGCTTGGCGCCGTTGCGGCACCCGGTGAAGCACTCGCCGCTGCCCTTGCAACCGCGGACGTTGCGCCAGGTGGGCTCGCTCGAGATGCCGAGGGCGTCGCAGCCCTGCTTGAAGCGGAGGTTGCGCTCGCCCTGGACCTCGATCGGGGTGGGGCCGACGAAGAGGAAGTCCTCCACCCGCTGGTAGTGCGGATCGAGCGCGGCGCGGGTGAGCCGGGTGCCGGTGCGCGCGGTCCAGGTGTCGAAGACGAACGCGGGGGCGCGCGCGCAGATGGCCGAGTTGATCAGCGAGCCGCCGCCCAGCGCGATGGCCTGCATGGTCGGCAGGAAGGCCTTGCCGCGCGTGGCCCGCGTGCCGCTCTCGCGCAGGGTGCGCGCCATCGACTCGCCCGCCTCCTGCCGCAGATCCTTGGCGCCGAAGGGCGGGCCCTCCTCCAGGAGGATGACGTCGCGGCCGGCCTCGGCGAGCTCCTTGGCGACGACGGCGCCGCCGGGGCCGGAGCCCACCACCAGGACCTCGCACGAGGCACGGATCTCGCCCTGGTAGTCGGAGAAGACCTTGACCCCGCGGTGCGGATCGGGGCCCGCAGCCAGGTCGAGCTTCATGCGTACTCGCGCTCGAAGGGGGCGGCGTTGGGGACGATGTGCATGCGACGCTGGACCTCGGGGTGGGCCAGGTAGCCCATGGTCATCATGGTGCGCAGCGAGAGGAACGAGACGCGCCGGAAGTACATGGAGCTGCGGGCCATGGCCCGCAGGACGGCGATGCGCTCGACCGGGCGGAGGTGGGTGAAGCGGGTCGGGCGGGGGCCGAAGAGCAGCGGCCCGTGCTCCACCGAGAGCAGGAGCAGCCGCACCAGCAGGCGCGGGACCCGCGGGAGGCGCTGCAGGTAGGTGTCGATGTAGCGGAGCATCCCCGCCTCGGTGCCGGACACCGGGATGGGCCCGCCCGGCGGAAAGAGCGCGTCCGCACAGGCGGCGACGATGGCCTGCTCGCGGCGGTTGAGCGTGGAGTCGGCGAGGGCGGCGCGCGGATAGCCGAGGAAGATGCCTCGCACCAGCAGCGCGGCGAGGAGCACCGCGAGGGCGGCGCCGAGGAGGAGAAGGATGATCATGGTTTCACCGCCTTTCGTCTGGAGGTCGGGGGGGCAGGGCTGCTCGCCGGGGGCATCGTCACCGGGGCGTCGGCGGCAGAGGGAGCGTGCACCGCGCTGGCGAAGCCGAGGAGCTGCTCGAGGTTGGGGACGAGCGCGTCGTCGACGCGCGCGAACCAGGCGACGACGTGGGCCTCGGCGCGGACGTCGTCGTGCTTCTCGATGAGGTCGAGGAGGCGGGTCATCTGCTGCTGGTAGTCGGGGGGCACCGCGCCCACGGCGCCGGCGAGCCGGTCGAGCAGCTCGCGCATCGGTCCCCAGAAGACGTTGGCGAGCCACACGGCCGGCCAGATGCCGCTGCCGGTCACCAGGCAGCGGAAGAGGTCGAGCTCGTTGTTGCCGTGCGCGACGGCGTCGTCCGCGAGCGCGGGAGACCGCGCGAGGATGGCGCGCGCCTCCGCGATGGCGGGCGGCTCGGCGTAGCGGGCGGCGAGCCGCACCGCCTCCGCGGCGAGGTGGGTGCGCACTGCGAGCAGCTCGCGCGCGAGCACGCCGACCGGGCGGTCGAAGCGGCCGGCGAGGACGTACCAGGGAAGCAGCGCGGGCGTCCCCTCCCGGCGAAAGTCGAGGACCATGGCGCCGGAGCCACGGCGGCTCTTGACGACGCCGAGCCCGGTGAGGTGCCGGAGGGCCTCCCGGACGGTGCTGCGGCCGCAGGCGAGCTCGCCCGCCAGGTCGTTCTCGGCGGGGAGGCGGAGCCCGGCCGGGTAGGCACCCGAGACGATCCGCCCTAGCACTTCGTGGGCAACGCGCCGGACTTCGCTCTCGGGCTCCATGATCTGTCAGATAGATTAGTCTGACAACTTTAGCTGCGCAAGAGCTTACGCACCTCGCTCGGACGGCGGCACGGGGGGGGAAGCGAGGACCTGGAGCGTCTCGCGGGCGAGGATCGACTCCTCGTCCGTGGGGAGGACCCGGACCGTGCACGGGCTCGAGTCGGTGGAGAGGACCGGCGCGCTCGCGTCGTTGCGAGCGTCGTCGAGGTGGACCCCGAGGTGCTCGAGGCCGCGGGCGATGCGGGCGCGCACCGGGGCGGCGCGCTCGCCGATGCCGCCGGAGAAGACCAGGGTGTCGATCCCACCCAGGCTGGTGGCGAGGGCGCCGATCGCCTTCCGGGCCTGGTGGCAGAAGAGCGCGATCGCGTCCGCAGCACGGGGGTCGCCGGCCTCGCGCGCCAGCAGGTCGCGCATGTCGGGGCTCGAGCCGGAGACGCCGAGGAGCCCGGATTTCCGGTTGAGCAGATCCCCGAGCGCCGCGACCGTCATCCCCTCGTTCCGCAGAAGGTGGAGGAGCACGCCCGGATCGAGATCGCCGGAGCGCGTCCCCATCAGGATGCCCGAGGTCGGCGTGTAGCCCATGGTGGTGTCGACGCTGCGCCCGTCGAGGACCGCGGTGAGGCTGGCTCCGGCGCCCAGGTGCGCCAGCACCACCCGCCCCCGCGCGGCCTCGTCCCCCGCCACGCGGGCGAGCTCCTCGATGAGGAACGTGCACGACAGTCCGTGGAAGCCGTACCGCTCCACGCCGGCCGCCTGGTACCGGAAAGGGATGGCGAGGAGGCGCGCCACGCGCGGCATGGTGCGGTGGAACGCGGTGTCGAAGCACGCGACCTGCGCCAGGTCCGGCGCTCGTCGGCCCAGCGCCTCGATGATGGCGATCGCGGCGGGGAGGTGATCGACGTCGAGCTCGCAGATCCGCCGCAGCTCCGCGAGGACGTCTGGCGTCGCCCGCCGGGCGCGATCGTAGAACCGCGGCCCGCCGTGGACGATGCGATGCCCGGCGGCTGCGAGCTGCGCGAGCCCGTGGCGCGGCTCGAGGTGGGCGAGGACGGCGTCGAGCGCGCGGGCGTGGTCGGGGGCCTCGAGGGCGTGCTCCTCGCGCGGCGCCGTCCCTTCGGCGACGGTCAGCACGGCCCCCGGCAGCCCGATGCGGGTCACCGCGCCCGAGGTCAGCCGGCGCGCCGGCACCGCGGCGGTGAACACCGCAAACTTCAGGCTGGACGACCCGGCGTTCAGCGTCAGGACGGTGTCGACTCCTGGCATCCCTGTCTCCTCCGTCAGCCCCGGAGCACGATCCGAGCCGCGGGGACCGGGCCGTCAGCCTCGACGATGGGCTCCCCGAGCGTGGCGCTCCTGCACCACCAGAGCCTCACGCTGTGGCGTCGCTGTGCGGCCCGCGGCGAGCTTCCCCCGCGAGGCGCGCGCGCCCGACCCCTGTGGCCGGCCCGGCACGCTCCACGCTAGAGTGGCCGCGCTGCCGCCTCTACCGGCCGCCCGGAGGAACCTCGTGAGCTCAGCCCCCAGACTCAACCCGCTCGCCGGCAAGCCCGCCCCGACGTCGATCCTCGTCAACGTGCCCAGGCTGATCACGGCCTACTACAGCGAGCGGCCCGACCCGGCGGTCGCCTCGCAGCGCGTCGCCTTCGGCACCTCGGGGCACCGCGGCTCGTCGCTGAAGGTCAGCTTCAACGAGGGGCACATCCTCGCCATCACCCAGGCGATCTGCGCGCATCGCAAGCAGCAGGGGATCGACGGGCCGCTCTTCCTCGGCTGGGACACCCACGCCCTCTCCGAGCCGGCGCGGGTGACGGCGCTCGAGGTGCTCGCCGGCAACGGCGTCGAGGTCATGGTCGACGCGCACGACGGAGCCACCCCGACGCCGACCATCTCGCTGGCGATCATGGCCTACAACCGCGGCCGCCAGCGCGGCCTCGCGGACGGCATCGTCATCACCCCGTCGCACAACCCGCCGGACTGCGGCGGGTTCAAGTACGACCCTCCCTCGGGCGGCCCGGCCGACAGCACCATCACCGGCGCCATCGCCAGGGACGCCAACGCGCTCCTCGCCGACGGCCTGCGCGGCGTGGTGCGCGTCCCCTACGAGCGCGCGCGCACGGCCGCGACGCTGCGCCGGTTCGACTACATCGACGCCTACACGCGGGAGCTCGGCGCGGTCATCGACATGGACGCTCTCCGCGGCACCAAGCTCCACATCGGCGTCGACCCGCTCGGCGGCGCCAGCGTCGACTACTGGAAGCCCATCGCCGACCGCTACGGCTTCGACCTGGAGATCGTCAACGACTCCAAGGATCCCACCTTCGCCTTCATGACCGTGGACTGGGACGGCGAGATCCGGATGGACCCGTCGTCCCCCTCGGCGATGGCGCGCCTCATTGCCTTGCGCGAGCAGTTCGACCTCGCCTTCGCCTGCGATCCGGACGCGGACCGGCACGGCATCGTCACCCGCAGCGCCGGGCTGATGAACCCCAACCACTACCTCGCGGTGGCCATCGACTACCTCTTTCGCGGGCGCACCGGCTGGCGCGCCGACGCGGCGGTCGGCAAGACCATCGTCAGCAGCAGCATCATCGATCGCGTCACCGCGCGGCTCGGCCGGCGCCTCCTGGAGGTGCCGGTGGGCTTCAAGTACTTCGTCGACGGGCTCCTCTCGGGGGCCCTCGGCTTCGGCGGCGAGGAGAGCGCCGGGGCCTCGTTCCTGCGCAAGGATGGAGCCGCGTGGACCACCGACAAGGACGGCCTCATCATGGGGCTGCTCGCCGCCGAGATGACCGCGAAGGACGGGCGCGATCCGGGCGAGCGCTACCGCGAGCTGACCCGGGAGCTGGGCGAGCCCACCTACGAGCGCATCGACGCGGCGGCGACGGTGGAGCAGAAGGCGGCGCTGTCGCGGCTCGCGGCGAAGGATCTCGGGGTGACCGAGGTCGCCGGCGAGCCCGTCACGGCGGTGGTGACCACGGCCGACGGCCAGCCCATCGGCGGGATCAAGGTCTCCACTTCGAGCGGCTGGTTCGCGGCCCGGCCGTCGGGCACCGAGGCGGTCTACAAGCTCTACGCGGAGAGCTTCAAGGGGGCGGCGCACCTGGCCCGGATCCAGGAAGAGGCGCAGGTGGTGATCCAGAAGGCGTTCGCGGGCTGAAGATGTGACGGGAAAAGCTACTCGCGCCGCGAATCGTCGGTCGGTCTCCCTCAAAATCGCAGAGGATTCCTCGGTCGACCTCCCTAGCTTCGCGGCGCTCCCGACGCTTTTCCCGTCACATCTTGAGCGGAGCCCCAGGCGGGGTCACCCCCTCAGCGAGCTCTGCCGGCGCCTGCCGCACCGACCTTCACGTCGATCCGCGTCAGGCCCCGCCCTCGCGCCAGCGCGCGGAAGCTCTCCGACGACGGTGCCCTCCCCACGAAGATGGCGATGTCCCCGCCGCCCGCGCCGCTGGGGGCGAACGTGCCGCCCTCGGCGGTGGCCGCCGGGCGCAGGGCGGTGACCTCCTCGGTGACGATGGGCGCTCCCGCCGCCTCCCCGAGGGCGGTGAGCGCGTCGGTCTGCGCCGAGATGGCCAGCGCCAGGGTCGCGACGGACCGCGCCTCCACCGCCGCACGAGCGCCGGCCGTCGCGGCGTCCATGCAGGCGCGGTGGCGCGTGGGGTTGCGCTCCGCCAGCGAGCGCACCCGGGCGAGCAGCTCCCGGGTGACGGCGGCGACGGGGCTGGCAAAGACCTCGACCACGGTCCCGATGGGCAGGAGGTGTGGGGCCGACCCGAGGTCTCCGCCGGGGGAGACGTGGGCGTGGAGGACGCCGCCGAAGACGCTCGCGGCCACGTCCACGCCGCTGCCGCCGCCCTGCGCCTTGCGGTGCGCGGCGAGGGCCACCGGGAAGATGGCGGCACGCAGCGCGGAGTCGCTGGAGAAGCGATCGCCGAGGGCCGCGGCGAGGCACGCCGCCAGGATGGCCGCGCTCGAGCCCAGGCCGAGCTTGCGGCTGGAGCCGTCGGGCGCGTGCTCGCGCAGCGCCGAGGCGTCGAACCAGGGCGTGCTGTCGAGCGCGCCGGCGTCGATGGCGGCGCGCACCTCGTCAGGGACGAAGGGGGCCGGGCGCGAGCCGTCGGCGACGACGTAGCGATCGACGGCCGCCACCAGGCAGGGCGCCCCTTCGAGCACCGAGTAGGCCCCCGAGAGGACGAGCTTGCCGGGGGCGTGGGCGATCACGCGTCGTCCGCGGGGATGGGGACCAGGTGGGCGCCGGGGCCGGGCACCGTGCGGATCACGGTGGTGACGCCGGGGACCTGGGCGAGGGCCGCGGCGACGGCGGCCTCGGCCTCGGGGGTGGTGAGGACCTTGACGTGCGGGCCCGCGTCGATGGTGAAGTACGCGAGCGTGCCGGCAGCGCGGAGGCGGCGCACCTCTTCCATCACCGAGACCGTGCCGCCGACCCAGTAGACGAGCCCCGGGCACGCGGCGATCGCAGCGGCGTGCATCCGCAGCGCGCTCTCCTCGGCGGCGACGCCGAGCGCCTCGAGGTCGCCGGCGAGGACGGCCTGCCGCACCCGCTCGCAGAGGGCGGGCGCCGACTCGACCCAGGCGGGGTAGTAGGGGCTGGTGCGCTGGGTGTGGAGCATGCCCTCGGTGGAGAGCGTGGGCTTGGGCCCCTCGCGCGTGACGGCGACGAGGACGCGGTGAGCCACGTGGTCGCCCGACGCGACCTGGGTCGCCGCGAGGAACTCGTCCCCCGGCTCGCCGGCGCGCAGCGCGACGAAGCCGCCGAGCAGCGACCGGGCCGCCGAGACGGAGCTCCGGCGGGCGAGATCGCTGACCTGGGCGACGTCCCAGACGAGGCCCGCCGCCGCCGTCGCCGCGAGCGCGAGGGCCGCGAACGCCGAGGCGCTGGAGGCGAGGCCGGCGGCGGTGGGGAAGCTGTTGGAGCTCTCGACGCGGGCGTGAGCGCGGACGCCGGACGCCGCGCGGACGCGGTCGAGGAGCGTGGCCACGCGCCCGGTGGGCCCCGGCCCGGCGAGCTTGCCGTTGAGCTTCAGCTCGTCGGCGGCGAGCGCCGGGTCGAAGGTCACGGTGGTGGTCGTCTCCATCCCCCCGAGCGTCACCGAGAGGCTGGGCACGGCGGGGAGGTTGTGCCCGTCCTCGCGCTTCCCCCAGTACTTGGAGAGGGCGATGTTGGGGTGAGCGACGGCGCGCGCGGCGAGGGAACGAGGCATGGTGCGGGGGACCTGGACGGTGCGGGGTGAGGCGAGGGGAGACGCACTGGCGGCCCTCGTCCGGGTGACGTTGGTGACGAAGCCCTTGTAGCCCGCGTCGCGCCAGGCGGCGAGCACCGGTTCGGCGGCGGCCTCGTCGGCCACGAGCGCGAGCACCGAGCCCCCGCCACCCTTGCCGGTGAGCTTGGCCCCGAGGGCGCCGGCCTGGCGGGCGGCGCGGCAGAGGTTCTCGATGTCCTCCGTCGAGAGCATCAGCCCGGCGAGGATCATCTGGTTGAGATCCATCAGCTTGCCGACGGCCGACAGGTCCCCGGCCTCGATGGCGAGCGCCGCGTTCTCGACGAGCGCGGTGATGCCGTTGACGGCGCGGTCGACGAGGTCGGGCTTGCGGACGCGGAGGCGGGCGACCCCCTCGACCATCTCGCGCGTGGAGGTGGAGACGCCGGTGAGCCCCACGCAGAGGACGAGATCGCGCGCGGGGACGAGCGGTCGGGGGCCCTCGCCACGCGTGAAGCGGAAGCACCCGCCGACCGCCGCGGCCGCGGTGTCGATGCCCGACGGGTTCCCGTGGAAGACGCGCTCCCAGGCGTCGGCGCGGACGATGACCGCCGCGTCGTCGGCGGGGTGCCCGGCGGCGAGGAGCGCCGCGCGCGCGATGGCGACGCCGAGCGCGGCCGAGCTGCCGAGGCCGGTGCCGGGCGGGAGATCGAGCTCGGCGCCGATCGCCAGCGGGGGCAGGGCAGGACCCGCGCGTAGATCGCCGAGCAGCGCGGCGAATGCGCGCCCTTCGCCGGCGCTCCCGGGGTCGAAGTCGGGGCGGTGTCGGGTCGAGCCGAGCGTGAGGCAGCTGTCGTGGCCGGCGGGGGCGAGCTCGGCCGTGGCGGTGGCGCCGCGGTCGATGCCGGCGGCGAGGGCGGGCGCGCCATAGACGACCGCGTGCTCGCCGAGCAGGATGATCTTGCCCGAGGCGGTCGCGCTCGCCGGCATCAGCGTCCCTCGCGCAGGCCGCCGCCGGGCGCCAGGATGCTCGCCGCCCCCGCCAGCAGGTGGGGCGCGGGCGCGGCCAGCGGCAGCGCTTCGGCGAGCGCCACCGCCTCCTGGCAGAGGCGGGTGAGGCGGGCGGTGACCGCGGCGCGGGCGCCGCACGCCTCCAGCGCTGCGGTCGCGGCCGTCACGTCGGCCTCGGCGGCGTCGGCGCGACCGAAGGCGCGGTCGAGCGCCGCGCGGCCGGGGGTCGAGAGGCGCGAGCCACCGTCGAGCGCCTCGGCGAGGATGGCCGTGCGCTTGCCGGCGCGGAGATCGTTGCCCACCGGCTTGCCCGTCTCCGCGGTGGCGCCGAACGTGCCCAGGAGGTCGTCGCGGAGCTGGAACGCGACCCCCACCGGCGCGGCGAAGGCGTCGAGCGCAGCCAGCGTCGTCGCCGGCGCCCCGGCCAGCGTCGCGCCGAGCGCCAGCGGTCCTCGCACCGTGTAGCTGCCGGTCTTGAGGGCGTGCATCGCCTCGACGTCGGCGGCGCGGCCGATCATGTCGATTTGCTGGCCGACGATGACATCCTGGTGGAGGCGAACGAGCGCCCGCAGCGTGTCGACGACGCGCGGAGCCGGGATATCCAGCGCGGAGATCACCTCGAACGCGAGGTTCCAGGTCAGGTCGCTGGCGAGCATGGCCGACGAGGCGCCGAGGTGAGCGCTCCCCAGCGTGGCGCCGAGGACCGCGTGGACCGACGGCCCGCCGCGGCGCGTGAGGTCGCCGTCCATCCAGTCGTCCTGGATGAGCAGGTAGGTCTGGAGCAGCTCGAGGGCGACGCCGACCTGGAGCGCGGGCTCGAGGGGCGCGTCCGGGGAGACGCCCGAATACGCGGAGACCAGGAGCGCGGCGCGGTAGCGCTTGCCGCCGCGGAGCGTGAGGTCGCGGGCGGCGGCTGCCATCGCGGTGACTTCGGGGCCGTGGGTGCGGAGGGTGGCGATGCGGTCGTCCCAGAGGGCGGCGAGGCGCTGCTCGACGGCGGGGCGGACAGCGGCGAGGAGGGCCGGGAACTCGGAGCCCAGGGAGGCGATGGGCGACATGGGGGGCGGACACTAGGAGCAGGGGCAGGGGTGGTCAATCGTGGGGTGGGTGAAGGGGAGTCAGTGACGCGCCTGAAGGAGGCGTCGACTGCTCGCGCACCGGACGACTAGCGCGCAACGAGCACCAGCGCGTCGTCGGTGCCCCGTCCGAAGGCTGTCATGAGCCATTCGGCGATCACGATCGGGTGCTCGCGCAGCAGGTGCCCGTGGTCCGCGAGCGAGGCGCGGCTCGTCAGGCCGTCCGTGAACACGATCAGCGCTTCGGCGGGCGCCAGCGCTGCCGTCTCCGCCACCGGCCTCCGGCTGAGCCCGCGCCTGCCCAGCGTCGTCGCGGTCGTCGCCAGCGTGCGGGTGCGCCCGAAGTCCTCGACGCGGGAGGTCACGTTGCCCGCGCCGCCGTGCTCGACGGCGCCGGACTCCTCGTCGATCCGCGCCACGGCCATCACCGCGCCGCGCGTCCCGCGGAGCGCGGCGTCGCACGCCTCGAGGATGAGGAGCGGGCTCATCCCCTGGTGCGCCAGGAACGTGGCGACTGCCGCGCTGGACGCGTCCTGGGCGAGGGGGCCGTGCCCGATGCCGTCGACCACGGCGAGCACCAGGTGGCCCTCGGGGTCCCGAACGAAGACGGCGTGATCGCCGCTCACCGGCTCGTCGGCGAGGTGACGACCGAGGATGGCAACCTCGCGTCGGCGCGGCACGGGCGCGGCGAACGCGCGCGCGCGGATGTGGGTCCCCTCGCCCCACCGGACGTCGAGGTCGATCTCCTGCGTCATTCGCCGCGCCCCGGACAGGCCGGCCCCCAGCGAGCCCGGCGAGGGGCTCGACCCTGCGAGCGCGGTGCCCGGCGACGCAATCCCGGGCCCCCGATCCGCGGCGATGATCTCCAGGCCAGGCACGCCCCCACGCGTCACGGGACGGACCGCGAACTGACCGCCACGCGCGTGCCGGAGCTGGTTCTGCACCAGCTCGCTCGCTGCGACGGCCACGCTCTCGATCAGGGTGCGGTCGAGCCCGAGGGCCGCGCCCGCCGCGCGCACCGCCTCCCGGGCCGCCGACACGGAGGCGTCGTCGATGGTTAGCCGCGCGTCGGCGCCCTCCATCCAGGCCGAGATCAGAACCGAGTCCACTTCACCATCCGCACCGTGGTCCCGCGCCCGACCTCGGTCTCGATCTCCAGCTCGTCGACGAGCCGGCGGCTCCCGGACAGGCCCAGGCCGAGCGAGCGCGCGGTGCTGTAGCCGCCGGCGAGCACCCGCGGCACGTCCGGGATGCCGGGCCCGGAGTCGCGGAGCTCCACGCGCAGCCCGATGCGCCCGTCGTCGATGATCTCCTCGATCACCGCCGTCCCCCTGCGGGCGTGCATCCACACGTTGCGGGTGAGCTCGCTGGTGGCCGTCGTCACGCCGGCCGTCGCGAAGGCGTCGAAGCCGCGCTGCTGGGCGAGCAGCTTGACCTTGCGGCGGACCACGACGACGTCGTCCTCGACCTCGATCGGCAGCTCGCAGCGGGTGAGGATCTCCGCGTCATGGGCGAGCATCAGGGCGTCCGCCTCCTGGCGGCGATGCTGGCCAGGGTCTCGATGCCATCGTCGACGTTCAGCGCCGTGTTCACCCCCTCCATCGTGTAGCCCATGCGGATGAGCGTGGCAGCGACGTCCGGCCGCATCCCCACGACCACCGTCTCCGTGCCCATCAGGCGGGCCATCCGGCCGGTCTCCGAGAGGATGCGGGCCACGTAGGTGTCGACGATGTCGAGCCCGCTGATGTCGATGACGAGGCCCGGGGCGCGGCGTTTCTCGAGCTCGGTGAGCACGTCCTCCTGGAACGCCTCGGCCACCACGTCGTGCAGATCGATGTGGACCGTGACGAGGAGGTTCGGGCCGACGCGCAGGATGGGGATCGAGCCCTTGGCCATGCTCACGCCCCCTTCGCGGTGATGGCCTTGCCCACGTGCGCCAGCGCGAGCTCGATGCCGTCCTGGAGGCGGCTCACCGTGTCCATCGCCGAGATGTCCACGCCGAGCTGCACGATGGTGCGCGCCACCTGGGCGCTGATCCCTGTGAGGATGGTGCGTGCGCCGACGAGCTTCACCGCGGCCGTGGTCTGGAGGAGGTGCTGGGCGACCTTGGTGTCGACCACCGGCACACCGGCGATGTCGAGGATGATCACCTTGGCCTGCTCGTCGGTGACCCGCGTGAGCACCGTCTCCATGATCTGGTGCGCCCGGCCGCTGTCGATGGTGCCCACCAGCGGCAGGAGCAGGACGCGGTCGTGGACGCGGATCACCGGGGTGGAGAGCTCACGGATGGCGGCCTGGTGGCGCCGGAGCGCGTCGAGGTTGGCGGCGATGTAGGTGTCGATGGCGATCGACATGTCGAAGTAGACCAGCTTCTGCGCGCTCTGGTAGGCGAGGTTGGCCTCCACGGGGTCGGCGAAGTGGGCGTAGAGCCGCTCGTGGAGCAGCTCGAGGTAGCGGCGGTAGGCGCCGAGGTACCACTTGGGCGCCATGGCGATGTGCTCGTGCGTCGAGCCGACGCGCGCGCGGTGCTCGGCGTAGGCGCGGTCGCAGACGCCGCCGAAGATGCCGAGGAAGTACTCGCGCTGCATCTTCTTGACGCGGCGCACGGTGGTCTCGTCCGGGAAGAACTTGCGCGTCTCCGGGTGCGCCAGGAGCATCTCGTAGAAGGCGTCGATGATGCCGTCGGTGTGCTCCTCGGCGAAGGGGCGCAGCGCCCCGAGGCGGGCGAGATCGTCGGGCCCGAGCGCGAAGAAGCGGCGGCGGCTCTCGAGCTCGTGATCGTCCAGCTTGAGCTTGGCGGGGGGGTGCATGATGGCGGGGCCCCCATTAGCACATGTACAACGGCGTTTCGAAACGGAACAATTCGATTGACCGCCCGCTGCCGACTGGCAAAGACTGCGCCATGCCGGCGCGGTTCAGAGCCTTGCTGCGGGCCTGCGGCAGAGCAGAAATCCTCGCGGTCCTCGCGGACGCCGCCCTGGAGGAGCTGGGGGCCGCGGGCGTCGCGGTCGTGGAGGTGCTCCCCAGCGGCGAGGCCAGGGTGGTCGAGGCGCGTCACCTGCCCGAACCCGTCGCGTCGTGGCGCGCCGAGGTCGACGTCATCGACGCGGAGCTGGGGGAGCGGCTGCTCCTGGGTTGCCCCGGGCTGTTCGTCGAGGTGCGCACCTTGCCGCTGATGAGCGAGGGTGACCTCTTCGGCGCGCTCGTGCTCTTCTACCGGGCGACGGCGGTCCTCCACGAGGACGCCGAGACCCTCGTCGACATCGCCGCCATCTCGCTGGGGAAGGCCCGCCAGTACGCCGAGCTGAGCCGCTCGTATGCCGAGCTCCGCGCCTCCCGCGACGCCCTCGAGCGCGCCGAGAAGCTGCGCGCGCTGGGGGAGATGGCGGCCGGGATCTCCCACGATCTCAAGAACATCCTCAACCCGCTCTCGCTCCACCTCCAGCTCCTCGAGCGCACGCTCAAGCGCGGCCTGCCGGGGGCGGACGAGGCGATCGCCGAGATGAAGCGGGTGCTCGTCCGCGGCGTGGAGACCCTGGACCGACTCCGTGAGTTCAGCCGGCAGACCCCGGAGCGCCGCATGGAGCCCGTCTCGCTGGACGCGCTCGCCCACGAGGCGATCGAGCTGTCACGGCCGCGCATCGCGTCGGTGTATCGCGCCCGCGGCGTCACTCTGGTGGAGGAGCTGGGCAGTCCACCCACGGTCAACGCGCGACCGGCGGAGGTGGTCACGGCGCTGCTCAACATCCTCGTCAATGCCATCGACGCGCTCACCGAGGGAGGGACGGTCACGGTCTCCACCGGCGCCCTGGATGGCGGCGCGTGGGTGCGGGTCCACGACGACGGACCCGGGATCCCGGAAGCGTCCCGCGGACGCGTCTTCGAGCCATTTTTCACCACCAAGGGGGCCAAAGAGGGGACTGGCCTCGGCCTCGCCATGGTGTACGCCTTCGTCCAGCGCCACTGCGGCAAGCTGACGCTCGACTCCGCGGTGGGGATAGGCACCACGTTCACGATCTGGCTCCCCGCCGCACCGCCTCTCCGGGTCGGCTAGACCCGCGGCTCGGTCGGACCTCCATCTTCCGGACCGCCCCCGTCGGCGGGCGCGTGCCGGGCGGCGGCTGGAGCCTCACGTGGACGGGGTTGGAGGTGATAACGTCGCGACGATGTCTTACGCCGCCCGGCGCCTCCTCGCGTCGTTACTCACCGCCGCGGCGCTCGCCGCCGCCATCTCCGCCGGCTGCGCCAAGGGGACCCCCTGTGCGCTCAACAGCGACTGTCCCATCGGCTACTGCGAGGCTGGCAGCTGCCACCAGGACTGCGCCGACGCGGCGCGCGACTGCCCGGTCGGCTACACGTGCAACGCCAACGCCCAGTGCGTCCCGCCGAGCACGGGGGCCTCGGGCAGCGGCGGGGCCACCTCGTCGAGCAGCGGCTCCGGCGCCACTGGCCCGAGCACGGGCACCGGAGGCGCGGTGTCGAGCTCCAGCGCGAACGTGACCTCGTCGTCGAACGCGTCCTCGACCGTGGCCTCGACCACCTCCTCGACGACGTCCTCTTCCACGACGGCGTCGAGCAGCAGCGGCGGCCTGATGAACGAGCACGAGCTCGATCTCTGCGCCGCGGACGGGGACTGCGCCTCCCCGCTCGTCTGTCGCCCCATGGCGCAGGGGGGCGTCCAGCGCTGCACCCGCACCTGCAGCTCGAACGCCGCGTGCTGGGCTGGCACCCGCTGCGAGACCATCGCTGGCAGCATGTACTGCGCCGCCGACGACACCGGACGCACCTGCACGACGGCCGCGGCGTGCAACTACGGCTGCCTCACCGGCCCGCAGTACTGCACGACCAAGTGCACCACCGGCTCGGACTGCCCCAACGGCTACGGCTGCATGTCGGCGGGCGGTCAGAGCGTCTGCGTCAAGGCCGAGGCTCCGTGCGACGCCACCGACGCGACGGCCTGCATCGCGCCCGCGGCCTGCGACACCTCGGCGGCGCTCGTCGTGAGCGGGTGTACCACCGTGTGCACCACCGCGGCCGATTGCCCGCAGCGCGCGGCGGGCTACTCGCCGTGGACGTGCGACTCCGGGGGTATCTGCCGCCGTCCGCCGGACGTGTCGGGCCCGCTGCAGAACGGCGCCACGCCCGCCCAGTACGCGTGCAACGCCCAGAGCGTGGTCGTCAACGTGTGCAACGATGACCAGCACATCGACTACGGCGCGTTCGACATCCCCAATCCCCCCGCGGTGAGCTGCTCCGCCACCACGACCACGGCGGGCCTCGCCACCGACTCCTGCGTCGACTCGTGCCGTTACCAGGGGAGCTGCCCCTACGGATTCGCCTGCGTCGCCGTGGGCAGCCTCGGCACCGCCCGCATCGGCCTCTGCCTGCTCACCGGAGGCGGTGAGGTGGGGGATCCGTGCACCGAGAACGGGGACTGCGTGTTCGGCTATTGCCCCTCGGCGCTGGGCAAGTGCAGCCGCGACTGCACCGCCGACGGCGTCTGCCCCGGCGGCACCACCTGCTCCGCGGCGGGCGGTCCCGCGGTGGAGGGGGCGCCCTTCATGCGCTGCCAGTAGCAGTAGCCCGTGGCGTCCGTCTGCGTGCCACGGGACGGGCTCCTGGCGCGGTCTTTACGCGCCGGTCGAGCTCAGGCACAGATGGCTGACATGGAGGAAAACAAGGGCACCGCCCCGGCGCAACCGCCGGTGGGGGAGGTCGAGCCGCCCGACTCGCTCGCGGCCCTGGTCCCGAAGCGCCGGCTCTGGCCGGTCTTCGCGGTGCTCGCCGCGGTCGTGGCCGTGGTCGGGCTGCTCGTCTACCGCGAGATGACGGCGGTCGATCCGCTCCGGATCCTGGTGGCGATCGATCTCGACGGGTACTGGTGGGACGGGTCCCAGCCAGCGGCCAAGCTCTCGGATGCGCTGGCGTCCCAGCTCGCGGAGCTGGGGTTCGATCCGGTGCGGGGCGGTGACCCCAAGGTCATGAGGGTGCTCGAGAAGGCCAAGGATCCGCGCGCCGCCGCGAAGAAGCTGGGGGCCGGCTTCGTCATCGAGGCCCACCTCGTGCCCGAGGTCGTCGAGCACCCGGTCAAGGGCGGGTACTTCGAGATGCGCGTGGATGCGCCCGTCACGCTCACCTACCTGGAGAGCGGCTCGGCGAGCGAGGGGCGGGTGCGCGGGTACACGGGCGCCGTGAAGAAGGAGCGGGCGATGGCGCTGCTCGCGGACGCGATGGCGTCGGACGCGCTGGATGCGGTCATCGCCCAGCTCCTCGATCACCCGGCCGTGGTCGAGATCACCAGCGGCTCGGACATGAAGCTCCTGGCGCGGATCCAGCCGGCGCGGACGATGGCCAAGGACCGGGCGAAGAAGCTCGCCGACGCGGCTGCGGCGTACGCACAGCTCGCCGGGCGTCACGAGATCGAGGGGCAGGGGAAGGTGACCTTCCTCTCGCCACCGGCCGCGGCGGACGAGCTCGTGGGCGTCGGCGCGGGCGGCTACTACGTCAGGACCGCCGACGTCTCGCCGTTCTTCTCGCTGCGGAGCCGCGATCTGGTCCGGAGCGAGGCGCTGGAGACCATCACCTTCCGATCCTTCGACCCCGCCGCGACGGACGCGGCGGCACCGAAGCCCCTGTGGAAGGGCTACCACGTCTTCACCTACCCCTCGGCTTCCCGCGAGGGCGATCGGGTCGCGCTGGTGGAGGATCTCTTCGGGTGGGCGAAGACCATCACGATGGTCGACCGCTCGGGCACGAGCAAACGCGTGCGCGTGGACCCCGAGCATCGCTTCGTCGACCCCCAGCTCTCTCCCTCCAGCCGGTTCGTCGCCCTCTACGATCGCCCCAGCGCTGGCGCGCAGGCGGACCTCGCGGTGCTCGAGACCGAGGGCGGCACCGAGGTCTTCGGCTTCCACACCGAGAACCAGTCGCTCGGCGGCTTCACCTGGATCGACGGCCAGCGGCTCGCCTTCCTCTACACGCCGGACGCCGGACCGACCGAGGAGCAGACCCTCGCGGTGGTCGACGTGGGCAAGCAGCCCTTCACCGTGGATCGCCCCCTCCGAGGCAAGCGCGGCGAGGGGCTCTCCACGCCGAGCGCTTCGCGCGACGGGACCCGGATCGTCTGCGTGCAGTCCGGCGCCCAGCGCGGCCTCGCCGTCATCGACACGGCGAGCTGGAGCCGGAGGCTCTACCCGGTCGGCGTGGCGAGCTGGCCGACCTTCTCGCCGGACGGCGCGCAGGTGGCCTTCGAGACCCGCGGTGAGCACGGCGGCGTGGCGGTCGCGGTGCTCTCCCTCGCGAGCGGAGCCGTGAAGAAGCTCACCGAGATGCGCACGGACCAGCGGTTGCCGCGGTTCTCGGCGGACGGCAAGCGCGTGCTGTTCGAGGTGCGCGAGGCCGATCCGGTGTTCCCGCGGGCGCGCGGCCTCTCGCGGGTCGCGAGCGCGGCGGTCGAGCCGTGAGCGCCCACGGCGAGGATCTGGACGAGAGCGGCGCGGGGGCGATGTTCGCCCGGATGGCGGCGGCGCGGCTGCGGGCGCGCTGCCTGTGGAGCGGCCTGGTGCTCGCCGCGTCCATCCTGGTGCCCTACGAGGTCGTCGGCGGGCGCTCCGTCTTCGTGTGGAGCGTGCTCCCGGAGCTCGATCCCGCGGCCCGACTGGCGGCCCTGGCGCCGGCGCTCGCCGGGCTCGTCCTCCTGCTCCTCGGCCTGCGCACGGCGCGGCGCGAGGGGATCCTCTTCGAGCGACCGACGTCGCGCGCGATCGTGGTGCTCGCCGCATTCGTGGCGGCGAACGGCGCTCTCTGGATCGGCCGCCGCAGCTCGGCGTGGGGCGTGATCCCGCTGCCCGACAGCCTGACCACGCGGTCCGCGCCGTTCCTTGCCGTGTTCGCCCTCACCGCTGCGGGCGTGACGCTGCGCTTCTACCCTCGCGCGCGCCGGGGAGGCAGCCTGCTCCTCTGCACCTCCGTCGTCGCCGCGCTGGCGTTCTACCTCTGGCCGTCGCGCGGCGAGGTCCCCGCGCAGACCATCGCCCGCGCCGTCGTGCTCGTCGCGACCCTGCCCGACATGCGCTTCCAGGTCGGCTACGGGATGCTCCTGCTCCTCGTCCTCGCGCCGCTGGCCATCGCGCTGCTCGGCCTCGCGTACGTGCGCCGGGTCCCGCAGCGCGAGCAGCCCGGGCTGGCCATCGCGGCGGTCTGGGGCATGCCGGGGCTGGTGTTGCTCTTCGTGTACCGCTCGTTCCTCGCCGGTGGCATGGGCGCGCAGACGGTGGCGACGGCGGCGGTGGCGCTGGTCGCCGCCGCCGTGATCGCGCCGCTCGCCGCCGCGCTCGAGGTGCTGGTGCTCGGGGTGACGGCCCCTCGCGCCGAGCAGGCGATCGAGCCCGGTTTGCGCCCGGCCATCGCCGGGGGGCTGGCGGCAACGACGGTCGCGGCGGTGCTCGGCGTCGCGTTCCTGCTCGGGCGCCCGGCGCCGAAGGGGGTGGACTGGCGGCTCACGGCGCCCACGCCTGGCTGGGACAAGGCGTTGAAAGAGCTGCTCCCGAGCTGGCAGCACGCGCGCCTCCTCCGCGACGACCACGCGCGCGCGGAGCGAGGCACGGGCGCCGAGGCCCAGGTGGCGACCCGGGCCAGCGTGCGGGCGCTGGTCGCGGCGCTGAACACCGCGGCAGGCGGGCAACGGGAAGGCCAAGGCTTCGCGGCGGCCATCGATAGGCTCGCCGACGAGGTGGACGATCTCGAGCTCTCCGGGCGCGCCTTTGGCCGCCTGGTCGCCGAGGCGAACGACGCCTCGCGCCGCGCGGAGCTGCCCTACTACCTCGATCCGTCGATCCGCGTGGCCGTCACCGACCAGGGGACGTCGCGACTGTTCTACCTGACCCCCTACCTCGTCGAAGAGGTCCATGGCTGGAAGGTTGGCCACGACCGCTTCGCCACGTTGCTCGTCTCGCCGATGACCGGCGACCCCCACACGCACCTCGGCTTCTCTCGCGATCAGGACCCGTTCGCCCTGATCGTCCAGTCCGAGGTCCGCTGGTACGCCTCGCGCTACCGCGAGGCCGACGGCGGAGACACCTGCGGCGCCTCGCCGCGCGCCGAGCTGGCTGGCCCCGTTGCCCGCTGCCGAGCCGCGCTGGCCCCCCTCCGCGAGCGGCTCGGCGCTCGCCTCGAGGACGCCGTGTTGGCCGCCACCGAGCGCCACGAGCTCCAGCACCAGATCGACGGCCCCCACCTGCCCCTCTCCGGGGCCGTGGCCGAGCTGCTCGCGGGCTTCACCGACGAGGCCCAGGACCGCGCCAACCGGGAGCTCTCGGCCTACATCGCGGAGATGACGGCGAAGGCTGCTCCGCCGCAGCTCACGCTCGTCCACCTCTTCCCCTTCGGCGTGGAGGGGCGCGGCGGCGCCGAGCACCGCGTGGCCACGCTCCTGCTCGAGACGCTGGCCGGTCGGAAGCTGCGCACCGGGCCCCGGGACGTGGATCCGGCGGCGTACGCTGCCGCGTTCGACGCGCAGGTGAGCCGTGGCGACGACGACCTCCGCGAGGCGGCCCGGCGGGCGTACCGCGCCCACTTCGGGGCGGAGCTGCTGGACCCGGTCCGCGACTAGCGCGGCACCGAGGCCGCGGTCACCACTTCACTTCGACGGGGGTCGGCTTGTCCTCGATGGTCCCGTCGCCGATCTCACCCTGGGTGTTCGACCCCCAGCACCGCACGGCACCCCTGGTGTCGAGCGCGCACGAGTGCGAGAAGCCGACGGCGAGGAGCCGTACGTCGGTGAGCCCCTTGACCGCGACCGGCGTGGACTTGTCCTCGGTGGTCCCGTCGCCGAGCTCGCCCAGGGGGTTGTTTCCCCAGCAGCGGACGGTGCCGTCGGCGAGGAGCGCGCAGGAGTGGGACTCGCCCAGATCGAGGTGGGTCACCTTCTCGAGGCCCTTCACCTCGACGGGGGTGTCGCGGTCCTTGGTGGTGCCGTCGCCGACCTGACCGTCGGAGTTGCGTCCCCAGCAGCGGACGGTGCCGTCGGCGAGGAGAGCGCAGGAGTGGTTGCCACCGAGCGCGATCTCCGTCACGTCCCGGAGCTTCGGCACGCTCGTCGGCGGCTTGGTGAGCGCGTGGCCCGAACCGAGCTGGCCGTCCAGGCCCGAGCCCCAGCAGGCCACGGTGCCGTCCTTGAGGAGCACGCACGAGTGCCCGCTCCCGGCGACGAGCATCTTGACGTTCTTGGGGACGTTGACGGTCACCGCGGTCTTCGAGTCCCGGGTGGAGGGGCCGTGGCCGAGCTCGCCGCTGGCGTTGTAGCCCCAGCAGCGGACGAGGTCTGCGGCGTCGAGGACGCAGGTGTGCCACTTGCCCGGCGCGATCTGCTGAGCACCCTTGAGCCAGGGGATGTCCGTGGGCGTGCGTCGGTCATCGGTGGTGCCTTCGCCGAGCTCGGTGTGATCGTTGTTGCCCCACGAGCGCACGGAGCCGTCGGCGAGCCGCGTGAAGACGTGATCCTCGCCGAGCCAGAGCACCGCCACCGACGAGAGCCCGGTGACCGGCACCGGGACGTGAGCGTCCTCGGGCTTACCGGTGCCGAGCGTGCCGGAGGTGTTGCTCCCCCAGCAGCGCACGGTGGCGTCTGCGAGCTGAGCGCACGTCACCGAGCGCCCTGCCACGAGCGTCTGGATCGGCGGCGCGGCGACCTTCTCCACCGGCGCGACCTGCGCCGTGGGCGGCGGAGCCGCGGGGCGCGGCGGCGGCGGCAGCGGCGGCGGCGTGAGGATGTCGGGCACCAGGCAGGCGGGCGCGGCGAGCGCGACCAGCAGCGCGGCGGCTTGAGGGCGGAGTCTCATGGGCTACATCTCGGAGAGGAGCACGGCGCCCTTGGTGACGACCATCATCCCCTTGTCGAGCCCGTGCTTGACGGGGAGCCAGGCGTCGGCGCCGTACTCGTCGACGTCGACGGGCATGCGCTCGAAGCGGACCTTGCCGTCGGGGTTGGTCCCGGTCTGCACGAAGACGACGCGCGTGTCGCCGAGGCGGAGGATGGCGCTGCGCGGGATCGCCAGCGCCTTGCGCTGATCGACGTGGATGCCGACGGTGCCGTACATCTCCGGGAGGAGCGCGCCGCCGGGGTTGTCGAAGCTGAAGCGGACCTTGGCCGTGCGCGTCACGGGATCGAGGATGTGCTGCACCCACTCGACCCGCCCCTCGAAGGACTTGTCCTTGTACGAGACCACCTTGATGGCCACGGGGGCGCCCTTCTTCACGCGGGGGATGTCGACCTCGTAGACGTCGCCGATGGCCCAGACGTGGTCGATCTCGCCGACGGTGAAGAGCTCGATGGCGGTGCCCCCGGAGTACTGGCCCTGGATCTCCTGCCCGGGGTTGACGGCGCGCATCAGCACCTCGCCGTCGATCTGCGACGCGAGCGTGTAGGTCTGCGTGACGCTGTTGACGGAGCCGGTGCGGAGCAGGTTGGCCTTGGCCTGGGCGCGCTCCATCTCGGCCTTGGCCTGCCGGAAGCGATCCTCCGCGGCCTCGACGTCCTTGGTGGCGGCGGCGTGCTGCTTCTCCAGGTCCTTCTGCCGGGTGAAGTCGTGCTGGGCCGCGGTGAGATCCGCCTCGGCCTTGTGCACGTCCGACACGGCCTGGCCGATGTCCGGGGACTGGATGGCGCAGAGCGGTTCGCCCTTCTTCACCCGTGCGCCGAGGTTCGCGTAGATCTCGGTCACGCGCCCGTTCACGGGCGAGAAGACGTGGGCGACCTTGAGATCGTCGAAGGTCACGCGCCCGCTGGTGATGATGGTGTCCTCGACGTTCTGCTCCTCCACCGGCGCCACGGTGATGCCGGCGGCGGCCACCTTCTCCGGCGTGATGAGCACCTCGCCGGCGTTGGTCGACGGCGCGATGGGGGTGACGTCCGGCGGCGGCTTGCAGCCGCCAACGAAACCCGCGAGGCCGAAGGCCACCAGGGTCGCGGCGTGGAAGACGTATTGAGCTCTCGACATGACTCGCATCGTGGTCCTCTCGGTTCAAACCAGCGGGCCGGGGGGGTGGGGGTCTCCCCCAACGTCAATCAAACGCCACGCCCAGCGCCAGCACCAGGCGCGGTCGCAGCCCGCGGATCGCGTACACGGAGGCGGGCAGCTCCTGCGCCGGGAAGGTCACGGTGGGCACCGTGTACTGGAGACCGCCGCCGAGGCCCAGCACCCAGCGGTCGGAGAAGATGGCCTGGTACCCCACGTCGATGGCGCCGCCGAAGTTGGCGAACGGCACCGACGCCCCCCGCTGGGGGATGGCCACGTAGCCCGCCGCCAGGAACGAGGGCGCGATGTAGAGCCCCCGCGGCCCGCCGGTGCCCGAGTACCAGCGGTAGCCGAGCTCCCCGCCCCCGCCGCGGAAGACGTTGTTGTCCGAGTCCGAGTTGGTGGTCGTCGACCCGTAGAACCCGGTCAGCTGCAGCACGTGGTGATCGGCGAGCAAAACCTCCACCGAGGCCTCGGCCCGGACCAGGAACAGCGTCAGCGGGTTGTAGGTGAACGTGAAGCGCCGCTGCTGTCCGGCCGGCTCGAAGAGCGGCGCGTCGTGCAGGTTGCCTTCCCCGCCCAGCGTGCTGTCGGAGGGCGGCGTCCAGTCCGGTTGCCGGGCCGCGCTCGCGGGCGGCGCTACCGCCGCAGGCGCTGCTGCCGCCGTGGCCGGGGCCAGACTCTCCGGGGGTTTGGGGGTGTCCCCCATCGTGCCCGCGGGTTTGGGGGTGTCCCCCATCGCGACCTGCGCGAAGGCCGGCGCGGCCCCGCACGCGGCGGCGACGACGAGGCCGATGCCCCACGGATGACGCATGTGCGTGTGCCTCACTTCAGCTCCTCGATGCCGACGGCCTGCTCGAGCTGGAAGAGCGCCGTCCAGTACGCCGTGAGATCCTGGAGGTACTCGATGTTGGTCGAGATGTAGGTGCGCTCCGCGTCGAGGAAGTCCATCAGCGAGGCGTTGCCGGCGCGGTACTGCTTCTCGAGGATGTCGCGCGCGGTCTTGGCCCGGCCGAGCAGCGTCGCCTCCATCCGCTCCACCAGCTCGCGGTTGGCCTTGAAGCCGGCGTAGGCGGTGGAGAGGTCGCTGGCGACCTGGGCGATGTTCTTCTCGTACTGCAGGGCCTGGGTGTCGGCGTCCGCGCGGGCCCTCCGGATCTCGCCCTGCTGCTGGTAGAACACCGGCAGGTTCATCGAGGCGCCGAAGATGATGCTCATCGGCTGCCCCACGTTCTGGCCCATGCCGAGCTGGCTGTACTGCATGTTGAGCGTCACGTCCGGGAACTGGGTGCGCTTGGCGAGCGCGAGCGCCTCTCCGGAGCGCACCCGCTGGTAGCCCTGGGCCTTGAGGTCCGGTCGGTTGTTGAGCGCGAGCTCGAAGAGCGTCTGCTCGCTCCCGCCCGTCGCCCCGCCGAGGGAGGCGGGGACGCGCAGCTTGAGCAGGGTCTTCTCCACGTCGAAGTCCGGCGTGGCGGTGCGGACGCCGAGCAGGAACGCGAGCCCCACCTGCGCCTGGCGGAGGGTCATCGTGGCGGTGGAGACGCCCTGGTCCGCCTCCAGCTTCTGGATCTCGACGCGGGCCAGGCCGCCCTCGTCGATCATGCGCGGGTAGCGCAGCTTGTTGAGCTCCAGGGTCTTGGTCATCGTGTCCTGGACCTCGCGGTAGAAGTCCAGCGTGGCCCGGGCCAGCACCACCTGGGCGTACTGCTGCTTCACCTGCGAGCCGAGGTTCCGCTCCGCGTCGGCCCGGCCCAGGCGCGCGGCGGCCAGCGCGGCGCGCGCGGCCTTGACCCGCAGCCCGCGCTTGCCGGAGACGAAGTCCATGATCGCGGCGTTGTCGGAGAGCCCCCACTGGACGAAGTACTGGGCGCAGCCCGAGCAGCCGCCCGGCGGCGAGCTGCTGTAGTTGAACGTCGGCCCGAGCTGGACCGTCGCGTTGGGGTTGGCGACCGCGCCGGCGTTGACGAGGTCGGCCTCGGCGCTCATCACCTGGGCGCCGGCGATGAGCAGATCGAGCCCCCGGGTCCGCAGGATCCGCAGGGACTCCTCCAGGGTGAGCAGCTTGGGCAGCTCCACCGCCGGCGGGACCGCCGCGCGACCGGGCAGCGTGTCGGCCTGGGCGTCCGAGCCTCCAGCTGGGGCGCCGGCGGGAGGCCCTTCGGCGCGAGCGCCGCCGGCGAAGATCTGCACCGAGAGCGCGACCACCGCGCCCAGCGTGCCAGCGAAGCGTCGTGCACGACTCATCGGCGCAGCTCCGTGCTCACGGCCTGCTCGAGCTGGTAGACCGCGGTCCAGTACCCCGCGAGATCCTGGAGGTATTCCAGGCGGGTGGCGATGTAGGTGCGCTGCGAGTCGAGGAAGTCGCTGAGCTTGAGGGTGCCCCCGCGATACTGCTTCTCCACGACGTCGCGCGCCATCGTGGCGCGGCCGAGGAGGCGGGCGTTCATCCGCTCCACCAGCTCGCGGTTGGCCTTGTACGCGGCGAAGGCGGTCTCCACGTCCGAGGCCACCTGCGCGAGCTTCTTGGCGTGCTGCAGCGACTGGGTGGTGAGGTCCGCCCGGGCGCGGCGGATCTCGCCCTGCATCTGGTAGAACACGGGGATGTTCGCCTGCACCTGCCCGGCGAAGTAGGGCGGGCTGGCGCCGCCCTCACCCAGCCCGAGGGAGTTGTAGTTGAGGCTCAGGTTCACGTCCGGCATCTGCTGCCGCTGCGCGAGCTGGAGCGACGCGTCCGCGCGCAGGCGCTGGTAGCCGAGGGCGGCCACGTCGGGACGCAGCTCGATGGCGCGGCGGATGAGCGGGAGGGGGGCCGCCGACTCCAGCGCGGCCGGGACCCGGAACGCGAGCGTGCTGCGCTCGACGTCGAAGTCGGGCGCGATGCGGCGCACGCCCAGGAGGAACGCGAGCCCCACCTTGGCCTGGCGGAGGGCCTGGATCGCAGAGGAGACGGCCTGATCGCCCTCCAGCTTCTGGATCTCGACGCGGGCCAGGCCGCCCTCGTCGATCATCCGCGGGTACTGCTGGCGGGTGACCGCCAGCGTCTGCTCCAGGCTGTGGGCGATCTCGCGGGTGAGGTCGAGGGTGTCCGCAGCGAGCGCCACCTGCACGTACTGCTGCTTGACGCCGAACTCGAGGTTGCGGAGCGCGTCGGCCCGGCCGAGCCGCGTCGCCGCCAGCACCGCCCGCGCGACCTCGATGCGCAGGCCGCGCTTGCCGACGAGCTCGTCGAAGGTGGCGGCGTTGTCGCCGACGCCGAACGAGATGTTCTGCCGCGAGCAGCCGGAGCAGCCGGGCCCGGTGATGATGTAGTTGAACGTCGGGCCGTCGGACACGCTCACGCTCGGGTTGGCGATCCCGGCCGCGGTCTGGGCGGTGCCCTGCGCGGTCCGCACCGCGGCGTCGGCCACCAGGAGGTCGAGCCCGCGCTCACGGAGGAGCCGCAGGGCCTCGTCCAGCGAGAGGACGCCGGGGATGACCACGTCGGGCGGGACCGTCCGCGCGCTCTCGGAAGCGGGCGCAGGGCTCGCCGTCTCGTCGGCGCGGACCGCGCGGGACACCCCCGAGCCCGCGAGGACGAGCATGAGTGCGATGGGGATGCCCGACGGATGGCGCATGCCGGGAGCTTGGCCGCCGGACGGACGGGGCGCGTTGCCGTTACATTAACTTTCCTTAAGCGCGAGGGGGCCGGCGGGGGGGAAACCTGGACTGAACATTAAAATTTCTTTACGGTTCGCTTTCGCCGCTCGGAGCCGAGGCCAGGGGCCATCCGCACCCTTGCCCCGGAAACGAGCACTTTCCCGCAGGCGCGGCCCTTCCCCCCACCCGTCTCCAGCTTGTGCACGATGTTTGCTAGGCGCGGCACCACGATGGTGGCCCAGCAATGAAGGCGTTGGTTCTCGAGGACGATCCCAAGATCGCCCGCTTCGTCGCGCAGGTCCTGCGGGAGGAAGGGTACGCGGTCGACCACTGCGCGACGGGCGCGGACGCGCTGCGCCTCGCCGAGCTCGGCGGCTACGAGCTGGTCATCCTCGACTGGATGGTCCCGGACATCGACGGGCTCTCGGTCTGCCGGGAGCTACGCCGGCGCGGCGTGGTGACCCCGATCCTGATGCTGAGCGCTCGCGGCCAGGTCAGCGAGCGCGTCCTCGGCCTCGAGACCGGCGCCGACGACTACCTGGTCAAGCCCTTCGAGGTCGAGGAGCTGGTGGCGCGGGCCCGCGCCCTGGCGCGGCGGACGGTGGGGTACGCCCGCATCCGCTGCGGTGAGCTGGAGATCGACCGCATCGAGCGCCACGTCTTCCTCGCCGGGCGAAGGCTGGCCCTCACCGCGCGGGAGTTCTCGCTGCTGCTGCGGCTCGCCCTCCACGCCGACAAGGTCGTGACCCGCACCGATCTGCTGGCCAACGTCTGGGAAGCTTCCTTCGACACCGGCTCCAACATCCTCGAGGTCCACGTGAGCCGCCTGCGCGACAAGATGGGAGAGCACTCCACCATGATCGAGACGGTCCGGGGCGTCGGCTATCGACTGCGCAGCCAGGGGGTTCCGTCATGATGATGCGCGGACGGCTGGTGCTGGCCACGGCGGCGCTGACGCTGCTGACGCTCGGGCTCTCGTTCTGGGCGGTGGCGTTCGCCTTCAACCGCGGCCAGGAGCGCCAGCTCGACGAGGCCCTCCTCCTCGTCGCGGCCGATCTCGCGGCCAAGGCGCCCGCGCCCGGCGGCGCCTTCGTCATCGCCGACGGCCCTGGCCCCGAGGTCAACGACGAGGAGCCGTTGCCCATCTACGGCGTGGTCTACGACGAGGCGGGCACGGCGCGGGCGAGCACGTCCACGTTCGCGGGCATTGCCCCTCCGCCCGACGCGCTCCGCCACGCTGCGGGCGAGCCCTTCAACCTGCGTCGCTCGGCGCTCCACCTCCGCGGCGTGACGGTCCCCGTGCCGGGCCGCCCGGGCGCCCGCGCCCTCATCGCGGTCCCCCGCACCGACCTCGACGGCGACGCCGCGTTCCTCGGGCGGGCGATGCGCGGCGTCTTCGGCGTCGCGGCCGTGTGGTCCTTGCTGGTGCCGGCGTGGCTGATCCGGCGCCTCACCCGCGACCAGCAGGCCATCGCCGACGTGGTCCTCCGCGTCGCCGACGGGGACCTCGAGGCGCGCGTGCGCAGCAGCTCCGCCGACCCGGAGATCGTGCGGCTGGGGGGCTGCGTGGACACCATGATCGAGCGCCTCGGCCTCCTCCTCGAGTCCCAGAAGCGCTTCGTCGCCCACGCCGCCCACGAGCTGCGCTCGCCCATCACCGTGGTCCACGGCCAGCTCGCCCTGGCGCTGCGCCGGCCCCGCAAGGAGCACGAGTACCGCCTCGCCATCGAGGAGGCGCTCGGCTCGGCGACCCAGCTCCGCTCCCTCACCGAGGAGCTGCTCGACCTCGCCTGCGCCGGCGCCTCCAGCGCAGGGCCGTTCCAGCCCACGTCCATCGCCGAGGCGGCGTGGTGCGCGGCCCGCTGCGTCCGCCCCGACGCGGACCGGGCCCAGGTCACCCTCGACCTGCGCGTCGAGCAGGACGGCGGCACGCTGGTCTCCGGCCGCCCCCTCGACGTGGAGCGCATGCTCCGCAACCTCCTGGAGAACGCGGTCCGCCACTCCCCCGCCGGCGGCCGCGTCGTCCTCGATGCGGTCGTCCGCAGCGGCGTCGTCGCGATTGCGGTCCGCGACCAGGGCAGCGGCGTGCCCGAGCCCGAGCGCTCGCGGCTCTTCGAGCCCTTCTTTCGCGGTGCCCGCGCCCGGGCGGAGGGCGGCAGCGGGGCCGGCCTCGGGCTGGCCATCGTCCGCGAGATCGCGCGCGCCCACGGCGGCGACGTCCACCTCGACACCAGCACGGCGAGCGGCGCTCGCTTCGTGGTCGAGCTCCCCGTCCTGGCCCGCGGCGCCGACGCTCCCCGCGTGAACGATGCTCCCCGGGTGAACGACCCGACCGCGACGGGCGAGCCGCTCGCGACCTGACGACTCCGCGTCGAGCCTGGTCACCGCCGAGCGCGTTCGCCAGGGATCCAACCCGGGATCTCTCGTCGATGCTTGCGCGTCCGCGCCGCTCAGCGCGTCGGCTCGCCCTCGCCGCCCGCGGCGCCGGACGGAGCCTCCCTGCCCGAGCAGGCGGCGAGCAGGTTGCGGGCGACGGGATCGGCTGCGTCGAAGGTGGTCCACTCGGTGAGCACCCGCAGGGCCTCGTCCCGGTCCTGCTCCACGGACTCGAACCAGAGGCGATAGGCCCGCGAAAGCGCCCGTCGCGCGGAGCCGTCGCCGGGGCGCAGGCGCAGCAGCTCGCGGGTGACGGTAACCTGCTCCTCGTGCTGCCCGTGCTTGCCGAGCAGCCTCGCGAGCAGGTTGAGCCCAGCCGCCTCCGCCGGGGCGATGCGCTGGATCTCGCGGAGCTCGCGCAGCGCCTCGTCGATGCGCCCGGCTTGCTCCAGCAGCATCGCCAGGTTGCCGCGTGCGGGGATGTCCGTGGGGCGGAGCTGGAGCAGGCGGCGGAAGCACTCCGCGGCGCGCTCCAGTGCCCCGCTCTCCCCGCAGAGGTTGCCGAGGTTGCGCCATGCCTCCACGCTGGCCGGGTCGAGCTCGACCGCGCGGCCGAGGAGCGCCACCGCCTCGGCCAGGTCTCCGAGGTGGTAGCAAAGGAGGCCGAGCCGGTAGGCGGCCTCCGGCAGCTGCGGGTCGTGCTCCAGCGCCGCGCGGAGCAGCGCCGCCGCGGCGTCGAACTGACCGGCCCGCTGGAGCTCGAGCGCGCGCGCCACCACGAGCCGAGGGGTGCGTTGCTCGTCGCGGTTCATGGAGCGCGCGAGCTTATCACGCGGCGCACCGCATCACGCGACGGCCGTCGGATCGGCACCGCGGCTCTCCAGGAGCGCCAGGATCAAGGGGCCCGCCACCGAGGTCTGCTGCATCCGGTACCAGGTGTCGGCCCCCGGCGTGCCGGCGCTCTCGAGGTAGCACCGGAAAAGCGGTCCGGGCTCGTCGTCGAAGAGGCTCGCCCGCGCGGCCAGGTGGGCAGCCGTCCATGCCGTGCCGTAGAGCGGCTGGCCGTTCTCGGGGAGGGCCGCGGCGGCGGAGCCGTCCTGCCAGCGAGGATGGAGCGCCGGCATGCGCTCGTACTCGAGGGCGCGGATGCGATCGAGGAGGCCGCGGCGGCGGTAGAGCTCGAAGAGCGGTCGGTTGGCGTAGAAGAGGAAATTGGTGCACTGCCAGAATGAGCCCAGCTCGAGCACGGCGGCCCCGTGCTCCTCGGCGAAGGCGTCGACCGGGCCCAGCGTCTCCACGGCGCCCGGCGCCACGCGCGCGCGGCTGAGGTGCCCGACGGCCCAGTCCCAGCGCGCCATCCACGCGGCCTGCTCCCACATCGCCGCCAGGGCCGCCTCCTGGCGGGCGGCGCGGTAGGCGGCGTCGAGCGCCAGCGCCGCGTCGCCGGCCGCGCGCGCCAGGCGGCCCATGGCGAGCATCCCCTCCCACGCGAACTGGACGCCGTCGAGGTTGGCCCCGACGCCGGTCGCCTGGGTGAACACGCTCCCGGTGGGCCAGTCGAAGAAGAGCTGGTCGTACGCGTAGAGGGCCCGCGCCTCGGGCCAGAAGCGCGCGCCGATCGCGGGATCGACGCGCGCCGCGGCCTCGAGGGCGGCGAGGGCCTGCCCGTTGTAGAACTCGGAGTCGAACCGCTCGTTGTCCTGGCCCCAGGCGTCCGCGTCCGCGGGGAAGTGGGCGCGCCAGGTCTTGGCGAGGGTCGACCAGACCTGCCCGGTGATGGGCTCGGAGGCCTGGAAGAGCGGGCGCAACGCTCCCTCCAGCGCCGCGGAGAGATACGCAACGGCGCGTCCCCGGCGAGCGCCGTCGAGCTCGGGCAGGGCGTCGGCGAGGAACGCAGCGACGCGCAGGTTGTCGTCGACGTAGTCCTCCCGGGGAGCGCCGAGCTCGTCCACCAGCCGCTCCAGCTCGGCGCGGATGGGCGCGTGCTCGGCCGCCCGCGATCGCGGCGGCGGCGGGATGGCCTCGGACGCCGTGGCGCGGGGCAGCGCGTACGTGTAGCCGTCGCCGCGGACCAGCTCGAGCGGCCCGTAGAACGTGGGCACGCAGAGCTGGGCGCTGTCTTGCACCAGGCCGGCCGGGGCCTCCACCGGGTAGCCGCCCGCCGCCGCGAGCGCCAGCGCCGGCGGGAACGGCGCGAGCGGTTCCCCGCGGTTGCCCCAGTCGTCCACGAGGGTCTCGTGGGTGAAGCGCGTGGTCACCACGACCCGGTCCCCCTCGAGCGCGACCGTCTCCGTACACGCGGTGGGGAAGGCGAGGAGGGGACCGACCCAGGCGCGCGCCGCGGCGATCCAGTGATCGAGCGGGGCGTCACCGGCGGGGCGGCGGCGGATCCCTTCGAGCGGCATGGCGTGGACGGCGCCCGGCGCGCTGCACCGGATCGCGTAGCCCCCTTCGGTGCGGGAGACCCCGCGGACGGCGCGGGTGAAGGTGAGCAGCAGGGGCGCGCTCTCGGCCCCCTCGGATCCGAAGAACACCAGCCACGGCTCGTCGAGGCCACCGGTCGGCTGCGCGAGATCGAGCTCGCCCGCGCCGCGCCCCGCGGCCCCGAGCACCCTCGAAGCGGTCGTGCGGAGGATCACGGTGCTGTCGCCCCCCTCGAAGCGCAGCGCGGGCCACGCCCGCGAGCAGAGGATGCGCCCGGCCCCCTCGCGCTGCTCCAGGGTTATCCAGCCCGGGATGCGGTAGGCGCGATCGCCGGTGGCCGGGGACGCGCAGGTGAGCTCGCCGAGGGGGACGGTCCCGCCCTGCGCCCCGAACGACCAGAAGAGCCGCAGCGCCGACGGCCGCCCCGAGGCCACGAAGGTGAGCAGGCCGCGCTGTTCCGGGACGACGTCGAGCGCGCGACCGCGGTATCCGCCGAAGGTGCCGACGGGTCGCGGAGCGCTCCCGGGCGCGCTGCTCGGTGACCGGGTCGCCATGGCTCCCTCATCCCTCCAGGGTCCGCAGGTACTCGAACTTGGTCGCCGCCAGATCCTGCGCGGTGAGCGCCCAGCCGTCGTCGCGCGGGATGAGGTAGAGCACATCGGACTTCACGCTGGCGAAGCTCACCTGGGCGAGGCCGCGGAGGATGCGGGCGAAGGTGGCCCTCTGCCAGAGCGACGCCTCGGGGATGTTGCAGAGCTCCTTCATCATCCGGTCGGTGGGCGAGCCCTGGACGATGAGCATCGCCAGGGTGAACGTGAGGTAGCGCGCGTCGCCGCGGTACGGGTCGGGGAGCCCGGAGGGCTCGGGCCGCACGCCCTCCTCGGTGACCATCCCCTTGGTCCACATGTCGTAGTCGCCGAGGGCGCGCCCGTCGTCGTCGAAGTAGTCCCAGCACCCGCGCGTCGCGGTCGGCAGGGCGTCGAGGAGGAGCGCGGCGGCGCGCTGGTGCTGCTGCCACTTCTGGTGGAGGTTCATGCGCTCGGGGACGCCCTGGATCACCTCGGCCAGGGCGGCGCGGAGGGGGCTCTCCGGCACCAGGCGCGCGCACACCTCCATGGCGAAGATCGAGTGCTCCACGGCTACCCGCCCCAGCCGCCCGCGGCTCGGTTCCACGAGCCGCTGCGGAACAGCTTGGCGCCGAGGACGAGGCCGGTGGCCACCGAGATGATCACCGGCACGGTGCCGAAGCCCGTCGGCCGGGCCGCGCCCGGGTTGCCGCTGGAGAAGGGGGTCACCCGCAGCGCCGGCGCGTAGGCGACCCCGGCGAGCTTGACGGTGGGCTGCTCCGGGTCGGTGCCCGGCGCCGCCGGGCTGGCCTTGATCCACGGGTAGTCGTGCCAGAACCAGCCGCTCGAGCCGATGCGCGAGCCGTAGTAGTAGAAGGGGCGATCGTCGTCGGGCCCGGAGGCCGGCCCGGCCCCGTCGTGCGCGTCGCGGCCGAAGGCGTCGGCGCCCACCAGCTTCACCGTGAGACCGGCGCGGCCATAGAGGACCAGGTCGTCGTTGAGATCGTCGAGATCCTTGTCGGTGCCGGCGGGCGTGACGTAGAGCACCCGGCTGACGCCTTGCGCCTTGAGCGCCGCGGCGCCCGGGACCCGGGCGACGTGGCGGTTGTCGAACTGGGAGGAGTCGTCGGTGTAGGCGTCGAGCCGGCGCCGATCGAGCACCACCATCGCGGGGAGGACCGCGGCCGCCTGGCCGGGGGGAGCCTTCAGCCGGGGGTCTGGGGGCAGAGCCCCCAACGAGAGAGCCTTGCCGGCGCGCCGCGCGAAGAGGGGCTGGTAGTACGCCGCCGCCGCCAGCGTCTGGTGGGCGGGGACGACGCCGCGGGGGTGGGGCCAGTTATCGATGGCGAAGACCGGATCGAACGCAGCCACGGCGCCCGCGGCGAAGGCGATGGACTCGGGGCCGGGGAGGTCCACCACGACCAGGACCGCCCCGCCGAGGGGAGGCGTCGCGCCCGTGAAGAGCGCCGCCAGGGCCTTGCCGCGCCGGTAGGCCACGTCCATGGCGGGGGTGAAGATGGGCTGGAGCACGTCCCGGAGCGGGGCCGAGGGCACGGGGTCCTCCGCGGCGGCGTTGCGCTGGAGCGCCGACGGCGCCTGGAACAGGGTGGGCACGTAGAAGGGAACGTGCGCCGTCACGGAGGGCCGGAGGTCGTCGGCGAGCTTGCCGAGCGCGTCGCGGGCGAAGGGGCGCTTCGACGTGCCGTCGAAGGTCAGCGGCTCGGCGGTGGCGCCGAAGCTCCAGCCGTACTCCTGCTGGAGGTCGAGCGCCGCGCGGGCCTCCGTGCGGTAGTCGTCGCTCCCGCTCGACGCGCCGGCCACCGCGGCGATCATCCCGACCCCCGTCAGCACCGCGCCGGCCGCGAAGAGCCCGATCACCGCCCGCCGACCGGTGTCGACGTCGGCCGCCTCCAGGCTGCGCTGCCACCAGCGAGCGCCGACGATCCCCGGTTTATCGAGGAATTCTTCGCGTACGAAGGGGTCTTGCTCGCTCATGACAGCGTTCCGTCTCTCCCCCCAGGGACTACCGGAACCCGCGACGGAGGGCCAGCGCCCCGCAGCATGTTGGCGCTTCTCCCCGGGAGCGCCTACCTTGGCCGGTCATGGCGCGGACGATCTCACGGATATGATGCTCGATGAAACGCTGTGGCCCATCGCGGTCTTCTCCCTCGGCGCGACCACCACGGACGACGATTGGCGGCGGATGTTCGCCCACTACGACGACTTCTACACGCGTCACCAGTTCTTCTTCGCCGTCACCGACGGCCTCGGCGTCCGCAACCTCCCCACGTCGGGGCAGCGCAAGCTCATCGCCGAGATGGCCCGGGACCACGAGCCCAGGTCGCGGCGCTGGTGCGTGGGCGGCGCGAGCGTGCTGCCGAACACCGTCGCTCGCGGCGTGATGACGGCCATCACCTGGCTGGCGCCGCCGGTGTACGCGCTGACCTACCACGAGACCCTCGACCAGGCGCTGGCGGAGGCGGTGCGCACCCTCCAGGCCAAGGGGATCGTGGTGCCGGAGGTGGCGCTGCGGTCGGCCCGCGGCCCCGCCTCGGGACGGGGGGCGGCGCGGTAGGCCGAGCGATCCTCGCGATGGCCCGGAGGGCCCGCCGATGATGAACCTTGTACCCAGCACGCCCGGCATATGAAGCTCGACGAATCGATGTGGCCCATCGCCTTGTTCACCATGGGGCGCGAGGCGAGTGACGAGGACTGGCGGCGGATGTTCACCGCGTACGACGGCTTCTATGCCCGGAAGCAGCTCTTCTGCACGATCACCGACGGCACCGGGATGCAACAGTTCCCCAGCGCGGGCCAGCGCAAGCTGATCGCCGAGCTGTCGCGCGAGCGCGAGCCGCAGGCGCGGCGGTGGTGCGTCAACGGCGCGGTGGTGCTCCCCAACGCCGTCGCCCGCGGCGTCATGATGGCGCTGTCCTGGCTGGCGCCACCGGTCAACGCGCAGACCTTCCACCCCACCCTCGACGAAGCGCTGGAGGAGACGGTGCGCGCGCTGGAGGCGAAGGGGCTGGCGGTGCCTGCGGCGGCCAAGCGACTCTCCCGCCCGGCGCGGACCGCGTCCCGCTAGGCCCGGTCCGGCCGCGAGGCTGCCAGGAGGGCGTCGGCCGCCGCGCGATCCTCGGGCTGGCCCAGGTTGATCGCGGCGGCCTGCTTCCACCCCACCGCGCGTAGCCACAGCTCCGATCCGGGGGCGGCGAGCGGGAGGATCGCCGCGGCGCAGGCGGCGGCGCCGGCCCAGTCGCCGCGCCGGACGTGGGCCTCGCAGAGGACCGCCAGGCACGCGAGCCGGGGCGCGGGAGCATGGGCGTGGGTGAGCGCGCGCTCGCCGCGGGCGACCGCGGCGTCGAAGTTGGCGGCGTGGAGCGCCTGCACGGCGGCGGCGCGGTAGTGCTCGGCGGCCCGCCCCTCGTCCAGGCCGATCTCGAAGTGCTGGGCGAGGACGTGGGCGTCCGGCTCGCCGTGCTGCTCCAGCCACGCCCCGGCCAGCGAGTGCCCGAGGACGCGGTCGCCGTCGGTGAGCATGGCGTAGGCCCCCTCGCGGAGGAGCGCGTGGCGGAAGGCGAGATCGCGCTCGCCGGCGAAGCGGCTCTCGCCGCAGATCACCACCAGCTCGCGCTGCACCAGCAGCTCGACCCAGGGCTCCTGGGGCTCCGAGCCGCCGAGCAGGGCCTGGACGCCGCCGGCCCAGAACACCTCGCCGAAGATGCTGGCGGCGCGGAGGATTCGCCGCGTGCCGGCGTCGAGGCCCTCGAGCCTGGCCTGCACCATCGCCAGCACCGTCTCCGGCAGCTTGCCCACCGGGGGTCGCGGGTCGGCGACGCTCCGGATCAGCTCCTCCAGGTAGAAGGCGTTGCCGTCGCCCTGGGCGGCGATGCGCTCCACGGTCTCGGCGCCGAGGGTGTCGCCGAGCGCCTCGCGCACCAGCCGCTCGCCGGCGCGGCGGGTGAGCGGCGCGAGGCGGACCTCCTGGACGCTGTGGGCGTCCCAGAGGCGAGGGAAGGCCTCGTGCACCTCCGGTCGGGCGAGGGCGAGCACGCCCAGGGGCCGGCGCTCCAGGCTCGCCAGCGCCCCGCCCACCAGGCGCATCGTCGCGGCGTCCGCCCACTGCAGGTCCTCGAGCACCAGCAGCAGGGGCCACGCCCGGCAGGCGCCGGCGACGAGCGCCTCCCAGGCCGCGCGGACCTGGTCGTTGAGGAGGCGCGGGTCGCGGCGGGCGGCGTGGAGCGCCGGGCTGTCCTCCTCGGGGAAGGGCACGCCGGCGATCTCGCCGAGCACCTCGGCCATCCAGGCGGCGTGGCGCGCCGGCACCAGCCCCTCGACGCGCTCGGCGAGGCGCAGGCGGCGCGCCTCGATGGGATCGCTCTCCTGGATCCCGGCGGCGCGGTGGACGATGTCGCCCAGCAGCCCCAGCGCCGTGCTCGCCCGCAGCCGGTCGCCCCGGCCCGTCCACACCTCGACGTCGGGGTAGTCCTCGCGCAGCGCGCTCACCGCCTCGTGCGCGAGCCGCGATTTGCCCATGCCAGGCGCGCCCGTCACCAGCACCACGCGCGCCTCGCGCTCGTCGACGACGGTGCGGAACATGCCGCGGATGGTGCGCAGCTCCCAGTCCCGTCCCACCATGGGCGTCGCCTTGCCCAGCAGCGTGCGCGCCGCCGTCTCCACCGCGCGCATGCCGAGCAGGCGCTGGCCCGCGCCCGGAGCGACGTCGAAGCGCGCATCGAGCAGCGCCGCGGTGACGTCGTCGACGGCGATCCAGGCCGGAGCGCCGCTCGCGGCGCCGATGCTCTCGGCGAGGAGCAGCGCCGCGCGCTCGATGGCGCCGCCGGTGGGTTGTCGGGCGCCCACCCGCGTGCGGCCGCTGGCGATGGCCATCGGCGCGCCGGGGAGGACCCCCCGCAGCGCCAGCGCGCACCGGGCGGCCCGCGCCGCCTCGTCGGTGGCGATGCCCCCGTCGACCATGGTCACCACCCGCGTCCCGTCGAGCAGGACGTCGAGGTGCCCGCCGTGCTGCTCGACCACGGCCACGAGCGCGGCCTCGAGCTTCGCCACCATCAGCGAGGGCCGCTCCGACTCCGGGGCGCTGTCCGACCTGCCCTCCGACCTGCCCGACGCCCCCGTCACCAGCGTCGCCTCCGCGACGGCGGGGCTCACCAGGGCGCCCGCGCCCGCGATCAGGAGCACGGCCGCGACCCGCTGCTCGCCCGCCGTCAGCACCGTGGCCACCTGGCTGGGCGGCGCCGGCTCGACGTCGGAGCCCGCGGCGTCGATGGGTGCCAGCGCCGCGAACGCGTGGGCGACCGCCGCCGCGCTCGCGGGGCGCTCGGCCGGATCCTTGCGCAGCATGCGCATGACCAGGTCCTCCAGATCGGCGGGCACCTCCGGGCGCAGGCGGCGCAGCGGGGTCACCTCCTCGAGCAGGACCTTGGTGAGGACCGCGAGCACGCTCTTGCCCTCGAACGGCGCGCGCCCGCCGAGGCAGCGGTAAACCAGGCAGCCCAGCGAGAAGACGTCGGCGCGCGCGTCGATGCTGCGCTGGCCGCGCGCCTGCTCCGGCGCCATGTACGACGGCGTCCCGACCACCATCCCCGTCCTGGTGACCTCCATCGACGACCAGGCGGTGTGGACCAGCCCGAAGTCGATGACCTTCGCCTCCTCGACCAGGCCCCCGGGGAGGAAGATGTTGGCCGGCTTGAGGTCGCGGTGGACGAGGCCCTTGGCGTGGATGTCCACGAGCGCCTCCGCCACGCGGAGCCCCAGCGCCACGCTCTCCGCCATGGAGAGCCCGCCCCGCAGCAGCCGCCCCCGCACGTCCTCGCCGTCGAGCCACTCCATCACCAGGTAGGGGCTGCCCTCGTCGGTGTACCCGTGGTCGATGTAGCGGACCACGCCGGGGTGCCGGATCTGCGCCAGGATGCGCGCCTCCCGGGAGAAGCGCGCCGCGACCCCGCCGGCGAGCCCGCGGAGCACCTTCATCGCCACGAGGGCGCCCGTGCCGCGATCGATGGCCCGGTAGATGGTGCCCGCAGACCCGGAGGCGGCCTCCGCTTCGATGTCGAAGCGCCCAATCGCCCGCGGCAACGCCATCAGACCCTCCTTTTACGCTCGAATCGACGCGGCGGCACCGGGATCTTGGGCCTGTCGGTCGCGGTGCCGGTCGCGATGCCGGCCTTGTGACCCTCGTCCGCCTTCGATACCGTCGCCGGCATGGAGCCGCCTCCGCTCTACACCACCCTCTTCGGCCTCGGCACCATGGTCGCGCTGCTGCTCTTGCTGCGCGTCGGCCAGCGGATCCTCGGCGGGTCGGTGCACGCCGATCTCAACCACGGCAACACCGCGCGGAGCATGCTCCAGGTCGGGCAGGTGCTGGGCACGTTCCTGGTGGCCTCGTCCGCGGTCAAGGGCGGGGTCAGGGGCACGGCCCACCTCGCCGACCTCGGCCCCGACGTGCTCCGGGTGGCGGTGACCTCGGTCATCGCCCTGGTGCTGATGATGCTCACCGGCCACTTCGGCATCCGCGCCCTGCTCCACTCCCGCCTCCCGGCCGAGCTGGCCCGCGGCAACGTGGCCGCGGGCGTGGCGTCCGGCGCGCACTACGTGGCCGTCTCGGTGATCACCTCGCGCGCCGTCTCCGGCGGCAACCTCCGCGAGCTCGGCCTCTCGCTGACGTTCTTCGTGCTCGGGCAGCTCACGCTCATCGTCTTCATCACCCTCTTCCGCGCCCTCACCACCTACGACGACTCCGAGCAGATCGAGGGGGAGAACCTGGCCGCCGCCCTCAGCTACGCCGGCGTCTCCATCGCCATCGGCATCATCATCGCCCGCGCCCTCGAGGGCGACTTCGTGAGCTGGGGCGAGTCCCTCAAGGGCTACGGCGGCGTCCTGCTCTTCCTCCTCCTGCTCTACCCGGTGCGGCAGATCCTGGTCCAGGTGGTGCTCCTCGGCGCGCCCTTCACCTTCCGCGGCGGCCGCCTCGACACCGGCGTCGCCGCCGAGCGCCACGTGGGCATGGGCACGCTCGAGGCGGTGAGCTACCTGGCGACGGCCTTCGCCATCGCCGAGCTGGCGTGAGCTCGGTCATCCTGCGGGACGCCCGAGAGCGTCCCGCGCCGAGTGAGGACGGCTACGAGGCCTTCGCCCGCCGCATCCTCGAATCGGGCATCCTCACCGACCCGTGGGTCGACGGCGCGCCCCGCTTCCGCGAGGAGCCCCTGGTGGTCACCGCCGCCGAGCAGCGCGCCTTCTACCGCGCCGCCGAGGACGTGGCGGCGGTCTACGACGAGCTCTGCACCCTGGTCGCCGAGCGCCCCGCGCTGCTCGACGGCTTCTTCGGCCTGACCCCCTGGCAGAAGGCCATGTGGCTCTCCTCGGCGCCGCTCTGGCACGGCATCGCCCGGGCCGACCTCTTCCTCACCGACCACGGCATCGTCATGGCCGAGGTCAACAGCGACACCCCCACCGGCGAGGCCGAGGCCGTCATCCTCAGCGCCCTCGCCGCCGAGGCCCGCCCCGGCGCCGTCGACCCCAACCGCGAGCTCGGCGATCGCTTCTGCGACGTCGTCGCGATCCTCGCCTCCCGCCTGGTCGAGCCGCCCGCCGCGCCCACCGCCCGTCCCCTCCGCGCCGTCGGCTTCGTCTATCCCACCGAGTTCACCGAGGACCTCTCCGTCGTCCGCCTCTACCGCCGCTGGCTCGAGGAGCGCGACTGGGAGGTGATCCTCGGCTCCCCCTACAACCTCGGCTGGGACGACCGCGGACCGCTGCTCTTCGGGCGCCCGTTCACCGTCCTCCTGCGCCACTACAAGACCGACTGGTGGGGCGAGCGCGGGAGCGTCTGGGACGACGAGAAGATCGCCGACTCCGCCGCCCTGGAGGCGCCGTTGCGCATCGCCCTCGCCGCCTCGCTGGAGCGCCGCGCCGCCGTGGTCAACCCCTTCGGCTCGGTGCTGCCCCAGAACAAGCGGGCGATGGCCTTCATGTGGGAGCACCTGGAGGACTTCTCGCCGCGAGCGCGGGAGATCATCCGCCAGCACGTGCCCGAGACCGCCCGGCTGGAGACGCTGTCGGCGGAGCGTCTGACGGCCGAGCGCGAGGGGTGGGTGCTCAAGAGCGACTACGGCGCGGAAGGGGAAGAGGTCCTGCTCGGGCGCTTCACCCCCGACGAGGTGTGGCGGTCCGCCCTCGAGCACGCGCGCGAGGGGCGGTGGATTGCCCAGCGCTACTTCCGGGCGCACGAGGGGGCGAAGGGGGAGACGGTCAACTACGGCGTCTACCTGGTCGCCGGGGAGGCAGCCGGGCTGTATGCGCGGGTGCAGGTGGGGGCGACGGACGATCGGGCGGTGTCGGTGCCGGTGATCGTGGTGGGGTGAGGCGGAGTTGGGGGGCCGGGCCGCGATGTGCGAGACTGCCTGCCGGAGCCATGACTGACGCCGCCCGCAAGCTCGCCTGCACGTTCGCCGAGTACCTCACCCTGGAGGCCGCCAGCCCGACCCGCCACGAGTACCTCGCGGGCGAGATCTTCGCCATGGCCGGCGGGACGCCCGAGCACAGCGCCCTCGCTGCTAGCGTCATTCG
>Ga0302279_10000464_pt1 | contig 58835 bp, 50 predicted proteins | sample III_Bog_N3_3_FD_194541 | JGI IMG/M metagenome (GOLD analysis project Ga0302279, IMG submission 194541) | Peat permafrost microbial communities from Stordalen Mire near Abisko, Sweden - III_Bog_N3_3 | ecosystem: Environmental > Terrestrial > Soil > Wetlands > Peat | place: Sweden: Abisko... | reverse complement strand
TTGCCGCCGCCGCCATCCGCGCCGCCGAGGTGCTGCCCGCCTACCTCGGTAACAGCGGTTTCGATACCATCGGGCTGCCCGTGCTGCGCGAAGCGATTTCCGACCGTTACCGGGCTCGAGGCCTTGCGACCGACCCGGATGAGATCCTCGTCACAATCGGGGCCCAGCACGCGATTGCCCTGGTCGGCCGGGTACTGCTCAGTCGAGGCGACACCGTGCTCGTCGAGTCGCCGAGCTATCCGCACGCGATCGAGGCATTTCGGGATGCCGGCGGGCGTCTTCGGCCGGCCAGCGTTTCGAGTGAGGCCGGCTGGGATGTCAACGGCATCGAACAGGTGCTGCGTCGATACAGTCCCACCCTCGGTTACCTGATGCCCGATTTTCACAACCCAACAGGGCTGACCATGCCAGACGACGTCCGGGAGAAGATCGTCGGCCTCGCCGCATCCGTCGGGACGACCCTCATCGCCGACGAGACGACGGGCGAACTCGCCATCGACGGGCCGGCGCACGCCCTGCCGTTTGCCGCGCTCGGCTCGGGAGCATCGCGCCCCATCCTCATCGGCTCGGTCGGCAAGTCACTCTGGGGCGGGCTGCGCATCGGCTGGATTCGCGCGGAGCGTCCGATAATCCAGCGCCTCGCCCGTGCCAGAACTTCGGGCGACCTTGGCACGCCGCTGCTCGAGCAGCTGATCGTCGCCGACATGCTCCGCGAGTACGACGACATCCTCGAGGCGCGGCGGACCCAGCTTCGGGATGGCCGTGACCACCTGCTGCAGGCGCTCGCCGACCGCATCCCGGAATGGACCGCTGCGGTGCCCGCCGGTGGCCTCAGCCTGTGGGTGGGCCTCGGCGCACCGGTCAGCTCGCAGCTGACTCTCGCCGCACGCAATGAGGGACTGCTTCTCGGCGCCGGCCCGATGTTCGGCATTGATGGCGCTTTCGAGCGCTTCCTGCGCATCCCCTTCTCGCACCCCGTCGACGACCTCGACCGGGCTGTCGACGCACTGGTGCGTGCGTGGCGCACCGTCGGTCGTTTCTCCCTGGCGGAGCCGGGTTACGCGGGCGCGCTGGTCTAGCCAGAGTCTCCAAATCCCCACCCTTCGCTCAGGAACGTCCTCCCTGGGGTGTACGTAGGCCCCCGCGAGACGCTGGGATACTCGAACCTATGCATCTCCTGTCTGTCTTCAGCCTGCGCAATCGGGCCCTGATCGCCCTCATCACCATCGTGATCGGCGTTTTCGGGTTCGTGGCACTCTCCAGCCTCAAGCAGGAGCTGATCCCCTCGATCCAGCTTCCGTCGGTGTATGTGGTCACCTCGGATCCCGGGGCTTCTCCCTCCGTCGTCAGCCACGACGTCAGTACCCCCATCGAGACAGCGCTGCAGGGCATCGAGAACCTGAACAGCACGACGGCGACCTCGAGCACCAACACCTCGACGGTCACCGCATCCTTCAACTACGGAAGCGACATTGCGACGTACGAGCAGAAGGTGCAGGTGGCGATCGACCGGATCTCCTCGACCCTGCCATCGGGCGTGACACCCCAGGTCATCACGTTCTCGACCACCGACCTGCCGATCATCTCGCTCGCAGTCACCAGCGACCTCGATAAGCATGTGCTCGCCTCGAAGCTCTCAACTCTCACCCTGACCAACCTGAAGCAGCTCGACGGGGTCAGCAATGTGAGCCTTCTCGGCGCTGTGACACAGCGCATCACGATTACCCCGAACGCCACCACCCTCGCGAGCGACGGGCTGACCGTGCAGTCCATCAAGAACGCCCTCGCCGCAAACGGGACGCTGCTGGCGAGCGGGTCGATCACCGAAAACGGCACGACGCTCACGGTGCAGTCCGGCAGCAAGATCACCGCTGTCAGTGCCCTTGGCGCGCTGCCGCTCATCGGAACCACCACCACTGCGGTCGGATTCCCGGGGCATACGACGGTGGTAACAACACCCAAGGTGGTCTCGCTGTCGGATGTTGCCACGGTCGCCCGCGTGGATGACCCGATCACGGGGTACTCCCGGGTCAACGGCAAGCCCTCGGTGACGGTTTCGGTGACCAAGACGGCCGACGGCAACACGGTGGCGGTCTCGAACGAGGTCAAGGACGACATCCCGACCCTCGAGAAGCAGATCGGCGGCCACACCACCTTCACCGTCGTGACCGACCAGGCCCCCTCCATCACGACCTCGATCAACAGCCTCGCCGAAGAGGGACTCCTGGGTCTCGGGTTCGCGGTCATCATCATCTTCGTCTTCCTGTTCTCGATCAGGTCGACGATCGTCGCCGCGATCTCCATCCCGATCTCCGTGCTCATCACGTTCATTGGAATGGACGCGTTCGGCTACACCCTCAACGTCATTACGCTGGCCGGCCTCACAATCGCGATCGGTCGAGTCGTTGACGACTCGATCGTCGTGATCGAGAACATCAAGAGACACCTGGGTCTCGGCGAGGAAAAGCTTCCCGCCATCCTGGCCGCCGTGCGGGAGGTTGCCGTCGCCGTTACGGCCTCCACCATCACCACGGTCGCCGTGTTCCTGCCGATCGCGCTGGTCAGTGGGCTCACCGGGGAACTCTTCCGGCCTTTCGCCCTGACGGTCACCATCGCGCTCGCGGCATCACTGTTCGTCGCACTGACGATCGTCCCGGTTCTGGCCTACTGGTTCCTGCGCTCGCCGCGATCCGCTCGTCCGGCCCCGGTCGATCCGGCCCCGGTCGATCCGGCCCCGGTCGATCCGGCTACGGCGGACGAGCTCGACAAGCCCACCCGGTTGCAAAGGGGCTACCTGCCGGTCATCCGGTGGACGCTGCGATTCCCGGCGATCGTGCTGATTGGAGCCATCGTCGTGCTGGCGGGAAGCGGCATTCTCGCAGCAACCAGCCTCACCACGAACTTCATCGGCAACAGCGGCCAGAACACGCTCACCGTGACACAGACCCTCGGCACCTCAACCAGCCTTGCGGCGCAGGATGCGGCGTCGAAGACCATCGAGTCAACGCTGCGAGCCGTGAAGGGTGTCACCACCGTGCAGGTGTCCATCGGGAGTGGCGGAAACTCGCTACGGGCGGCATTCTCGGGCGGCGGTGCCACCACCTACGACGTCACCACCTCACCGAGTGCCGACCAAGACAAACTGCTCGCCACAATCACCTCGAAGATGAAGTCGATCAAGAACGAGGGCACCATTGCAGTGTCGGCGGCCTCCTCCGGCCTCACCTCGTCAAACATCGAGATCGATGTGACAGCCGGCAGCAGTACGGACCTGGCCACCGCGTCGAAGAACCTGATCGCGAAGGCCGAGAAGATCCCGGGCGTGTCGAGCGTCACGAGCAACCTCTCCGCATCACTGCCCTACATCGGCGTGGTCATCGACCGCACCGCGGCGGCGAACGACGGGCTGTCAGAGCTCCAGGTGGGTAGCCAGGTCGCCCAGGCGATGAACCCCTCCTCGACCGGCAGCATCGTCGTCGGAGACACCACCCTCGACATCTACATCGACGACTCGAGCGCGCCGACAACCATTGAGGCCCTCCGCAACTTCTCGATCGCCACCCCCACGGGTTCCACCGTTCCGCTGTCGAACCTCGCCACCGTCAAGAGGGTCCTGGGCCCGTCGAGCGTGACGACCATCAAGGGCCTGCAAAGCGCCACCATCGAGGTGGTGCCCAGCACGGCGAATGTTGGCAACCTGTCATCCCTCGTGCAGGCCGCGGTCAACAAGACAAGCATCCCGGCAAGCGCCACAGCGACCCTCGGCGGGTTCACCACCCAGCAGGGTGACGCGTTCAGCCAACTCGGGCTGGCACTGCTCGCCGCCATCCTGATCGTGTACGTGGTGATGGTGGCAGCCTTCAAGAGCCTGCGACAGCCGCTGCTTCTCCTGGTTTCCATCCCCTTCGCAGCCACCGGCGCAATCGTTCTCCAGGTGCTGTCGGGAGTGCCCCTGGGTGTCGCGTCCCTCATCGGGGTGCTGATGCTCGTCGGTATCGTCGTGACGAACGCCATCGTGCTCGTCGACCTGATCAACCAGTACCGCACCCGTGGCCTGAAGGTTGGGGACGCGATCATCCACGGAGCCAGCCGACGACTGCGCCCCATTCTGATGACCGCACTCGCGACGATTTTTGCACTCCTCCCGCTCGGCCTCGGCCTGTCCGGGCATGGGAGCTTCATCTCGCAGCCGCTCGCCATTGTGGTGATCGGGGGGCTCGTGTCGTCGACCCTGCTCACACTTGTTGTTTTGCCCGTGTTGTACTACCTGGTCGAGGGGGCGAAGGAGCGACGTGAGGATCGCCGGGCGGCACGGGCCGCAGCAGCGCAGACGGACGCGGCAACGCCGACTGCAGCCCTGGACGACCGCGACCCGGTGGCCAGCGCTTAGGTCAGCGTTTTCTCGTAGCAGACACTGTGGGGGTCACCCCGGTATTTGCCGAAATTCGGGATGAGCACGTACCCGCTGCGCTCATACAAACGGATGGCGGCTGGCTGCAGGGGCCCGGTTTCGAGTTGAACCACCGCGATCCCGTGCTCCCGCGCGTGCGACTCAAGCGCGGCGAGGAGCGCTGCGCCAGTTCCGGTCCCGCGGGCGGCCGGAAGCACGAACATCCGCTTCAGTTCAGCGACACCGCCCCCGTCCGCGACCAGGGCCACCATGCCGACGGCATTACCCGCCGTGCGGGCAACGAAAACGGTCACGCCTGGCCGCTCCAGTTCGTCGACGCTGAGCAGGTGGCTGCTCTCCGGCGGATAGAGCGCGAGCGTGAACTCGTCGCCCTGGCGCAGAAGCTCGAGCACTTCGGGCTGGCGAGGCGGCTCGGCGGTGACGGTAACGACAGGCATGTGACCGCCAGATTAGTGCGCCAAGCCGGTTAATCGGGTAACGTTGCGTGGTCGGCTCAAGACAGCGCGAAGTCGCGCGAAGTGTTTTGTCAGTCTTGCGGGCCGGTTTACCAGCGAATCCGCTGGTGAAAATCACACGAATGTATGTGATGGCCCGAGTCATCGAATGTTTCCTTCGGGAAACCGCCTCGGATCAGTGGTGCTTGTCCAGTAGTGCTCGTTGTGGGCACAGTGTGGGACGTACGCGCCGCATCGCAGTAATGCGCCATGTACGTAACTAAGCAACTGGAAAGAGCTATGCCTCCCTTCAACAAGTCCGCGCCCAAGCGCGCGGCGAACTCGACCCCTGGCGACCGCAAGGCGGGCAGCAAGGCCGCAGGCCACCGCGGATACCGCGGCGAGAGCGAAGCGCCAAAAAAGCGTTGGACCACAAACGACCGGGCTGCCCGAGCAACCGGTGCGGCTGCAGGCGATCGCAAACCGTTCCGAGGCCGCGATGCCGACGGCGGACGCCCCGCGTCGACCGACCGGCGTCCGGACTGGACTCCTCGCGAAAAGCCGGCCTACCAGCCGCGCGGTGAGCGTCCAACGTATGGCGATCGTCCCGCTCGTACGGAGCGTCCTTCCTACGGTGATCGCCCGGAGCGCCCCTCTTACGGTGACCGTCCGGCGCGCACCGAGCGCCCCTCCTACGGTGATCGCCCCGCTCGTTCCGAGCGTCCCGCTTATGGCGATCGCCCCGGACGTCCCGCGTATGGGGATCGTCCGGCTCGTACGGAGCGTCCCGCTTATGGTGACCGCACCGGACGTCCGGCAGATAGCGGTCGTGCGGCGCGCACCGAGCGTCCCTCGTACGGTGACCGCACTGAGCGTCCTTCGCAGGGCGACCACACCGAGCGTCCCTCCTACGGTCGCGGAGGATCCAACAATGAGCGGCCCGCGCGGCCCGCATACGGTGACCGCCCGGCTCGCACGGACCGTCCGACTTCGGGCGATCGTCCCTCACATAACGACCGCGCCCAGCGCACCGAGCGTCCGTCGTACAGCGACCGTCCGTCGCGCACCGACCGTCCCTCCTACAGCGACCGTCCTGCTCGTACGGAGCGTCCCTCCTACAGCGACCGTCCGGCTCGCACTGAGCGTCCCTCCTACAGCGACCGTCCTGCTCGCACCGACCGTCCCTCCTACAGCGACCGTCCGGCTCGCACTGAGCGCCCCTCCTACACCGATCGTCCTGGGCGCACCGAGCGTCCCGAGCGCCGCGACAGCGACTTCTACCCGACCCGCGAGCAGAAGAGCTTCACCCCGCAGGATGACGTGGTGCTCGAGCGACTCGAGGCCGACGCCATCCAGGCCAAGGACGTCGAGGGCGTAACCTTCGCAGACCTCGGCCTCGGCGGCAACATCGTTCGCGAGCTCGCAGCCCTCGGCGCGGAATCACCGTTCCCGATCCAGGCCGCGACAATCCCCGACGTGCTGGCAGGGCGCGATGTGCTTGGTCGTGGCAAGACGGGTTCGGGCAAGACCATCGCCTTCGGTGCGCCGCTCGTCGAACGCCTGATGGAGAACAACGGGGGCAAGAACCGCCAGATGGGACGCAAGCCTCGCGCCCTCATTCTCGCTCCCACACGTGAGCTGGCCCTGCAGATCGACCGCACGGTGCAGCCGATCGCCCGCAGCGTCGGCCTCTTCACGACGCAGATCTACGGCGGCGTTCCGCAGTACCGCCAGGTGAGTGCTTTGCAGCGCGGCGTCGACATCATCGTCGGTACACCCGGCCGCATCGAGGACCTCATCGAGCAGGGCAAGCTCGACCTCAGCGAGATCGTCATCACCGTCCTCGATGAGGCAGACCACATGTGCGACCTGGGCTTCCTTGAGCCGGTGCAGCGCATCCTGGACCAGACCAGGGATGGTGGCCAGCGGCTGCTGTTCTCGGCCACGCTCGATAAGGGCGTTGCCACGCTGGTCAACGAGTACCTGGACAACCCGACCGTGCACGAGGTTGCCGGCGAAGACCAGGCCTCGTCGACGATCGAGCACCGGGTGCTCCTGATCGAACAGCGCGACAAGCGTCGCATCATCGAGGAGCTTGCGGCCGGCGACGGCAAGACGCTCGTCTTTACGCGCACCCGCGCGTTCGCGGAGGAGCTGTCCGACCTGCTTGAGGATGCGGGAATTCCGTCCACCTCGCTGCACGGCGACCTGAACCAGTCGCGTCGTACTCGCAACCTGCAGCTGCTCACCAGCGGTCGCGTGAAGGTGCTGGTGGCGACGGATGTTGCCGCTCGCGGCATCCACGTGGATGACATCACCCTCGTCATCCAGGCTGACGCGCCCGAGGAGTACAAGACCTACCTTCACCGTGCCGGCCGTACCGGTCGCGCGGGGAAGAAGGGCACCGTCGTGACGCTCATCCCGAAGGCGCGTCGTCGCCGCATGGACGAGCTGCTGGAGCGAGCTGAGATCAGGGCCACCGTCGATACCGCGGCACCGGGCGACCGCCTTCTCGGAGACCTCGCCGCCCTCTAATCGACTCTTTTCAGGAGTTGTTGTGACGGGTGTTGCTCCCGGCTGGTCCGGGGTCGACATCCGTCACTTCTGTCACACCTCTTCCTGAAAAAGGTAGCGGCAAAGTGGGACGATGAGCGGGTGAGTCTTTATCTTGAAGACCTCGTCGTCGGCACCGAATACGTCTCCGACGAGGTGGAAATCACGGCGGACGACATCATTGCGTTCGCGTCGCAGTTCGATCCCCAGCCGTTCCATCTCGATCCCGATGCCGCGAAGTCGTCGTTTTTCGGTGGGTTGGCCGCGAGCGGATGGCACACCGCCGCCTTGACGATGCGCCTTGTGGTGACCGGTGGGCCCGAACTCGCCGGGGGCACGATCGGCGGAGGCGGAGAGCTGGCCTGGCCAAGTCCCACCCGTCCCGGCGACCGGCTGCACGTCAGGGTGACGGTGGAGGCGGTGAACCCCTCACGGTCGAATCCGGCTCGAGGCAGCGCCGTCCTGCGCATCGAAACGCTCACCCATGACGGTGAGCTGCGCCAGCTCTTCACCGTTCGCACCCTCGTCTTCGCGCGCCCGACCTGAGCGGGCGCCTCACGGCACGGCCTTAGGCTTCAATCGGATCTCGTGCACTCACCCGGATCCTGCACCATGACTTGCCCATAACTTTCACAACCAAGGGAATCGATATGCCCGCTCACGTGTACAACGACATCACCGAGATCTTCGGCAAGACCCCGCTCGTGCGGCTTAACAAGGTGACGGATGGCGCGAGCGCCACCGTGCTCGCGAAGCTCGAGTTCTACAACCCCTCCGCCAGTGTCAAAGACCGGCTCGGCATTGCCATCGTGAATGCCGCGGAGAAATCCGGCGAACTGAAGCCGGGGGGCACGATCGTCGAGTCCACGAGCGGCAACACCGGGATAGCGCTGGCGATGGTCGCGGCCGCTCGAGGCTACAAAGTGATCCTCACGATGCCAGAGACCATGAGCAAGGAGCGCAGGGTCCTCCTGCGCGCGTACGGCGCCGAACTGGTGCTGACGCCCGGTAGTGAGGGCATGAAGGGTGCGGTGAGCCGCGCCGAGGAGATTGTCGCCGCAACGCCCGGCGCGATCCTGGCGAAGCAGTTCGCCAACGCGGCGAACCCGGCCATCCATGAAGCGACCACGGGTCCCGAAATCTGGGAGGACACGGATGGAGCTGTCGATATCTTCGTGGCAGGCATCGGCACGGGTGGCACGATCACGGGTGCGGGGCATTACCTCAAGAAGCAGAAGCCGGGCCTCACGGTGGTCGCGGTTGAGCCGGAGGAGTCGCCCATCCTGAACGGCGGTGCGCCGGGCCCACACAAGATCCAGGGCATCGGCGCAAACTTTGTGCCGGAGATCCTGGATCGAGAGGTTTACGACGAGGTCATCGACGTCAATATCGCGCAGTCCGTTGCCATGGCTCGCCGGCTGGCGGTCGAGGAGGGCATCCTGGCCGGGATCTCGTCGGGCGCGACGGTCACTGCCGCGGTCGAATTGGCGAAGCGTCCCGAGAATGCGGGCAAGACGATCGTCGTCATCGTCGCGAGCTTTGGTGAGCGCTACCTGTCGACGGTGCTCTACGAAGACCTGGTCGATTAGTTTCGGATGGCTCCGTTCTCGAGGCTCCGCGAGGACATCGCGACGGCGAAGCGTCGCGACCCCGCGGCGCGCTACGGGTTCGAAATCTGGCTCACCTACTCGGGTCTTCACGCCGTGTGGGGGTACCGCTGGGCGCACCTGCTGTGGCGCGCGCGGCTCAAGCTGCTGGCCCGGGTGCATTCGCAGCTCGTGCGGTTCCTCACCGGGGTCGAAATTCACCCCGGTGCGACTATCGGACGCCGTTTTTTCATCGACCACGGCATGGGAGTCGTCATTGGTGAAACCACGCAGATCGGCGACGACGTGATGCTGTACCACGGTGTCACGCTCGGCGGCACGAGCGCGATGAGTGACAAGCGACACCCGACCCTCGGTGATGACATCGTGGTGGGTGCCGGTGCCTCCATCCTCGGCCCGGTTACGATCGGGGCTCATTCGGTGGTCGGAGCGCAGGCCGTGGTCGTGTCGGATGCCCCTCCGAGTTCCGTCCTTACCGGAATTCCGGCGGTCGCGCGGCCCAGGGGTGCTCCGGGAACGCTCGGTGACGAGTGGGCAGACCCGGGCATCTACATCTGAGCACGCAAGCCCGCATTGCCGGTGCCGGCCCCGGGATCTTCCGTCAGGAGCCGCAGCGCGCCACCGGAGGAACTGTTCCCGCGAGCCCCATCATGGTTCTGACCTAAGGAGCCGTCATGTCCAGTGCTGCCACCACGCCCGCCCCGACCACCGATAAGAAGAAGCATTCGATCCGCCCTTCCCACATCGTGCAGGCCGGCCACACGCCTGTCGTCATGCAGGAGGCGGAACGCCGTGCCAACAGCCTCCAGTTGCGAGTTGCTGACGCGATCACCGCCTTCGCCGGGTCGATGCGTTTCGTATATGTGCACGTTGTCGTGTTCGCGGTCTGGATGATCTGGTTCGAGAAATCCCCCTGGCCGACGCTGACCCTGGTCGTGTCGCTTGAAGCGATCTTCCTGTCGACCTTCGTCATGATCGGGCAGAACCGGCAGGCCAGTTTCGCGCAGGCGAAGGCGGACCACGACTTCGTGTCCCAGGAGAAGGAATTGCTCACCAACACGGAGCTGACGAAGGAGATTCACCGTCTCACAACGGAGCTGCACTCGCGGCTGATCGACGCCGAAGACAAGAAGTAACGACCTAACGAAGGTCGCGCATCCGCTCCAACGCGGGCAACGCAGCTTCGATCGCATCGAAGTCCTCGGCGTCGAGGCGCCCCAGAAGTTCGGCGATGACTTCCGCGCGCGCGGCCCGTGCGCGCAGGATCGCGTCGATGCCCGCGGGTGTGGCCTCCACCCGGATTGCTCGCCCGTCGTCGGGATCGACGGCCCGGATGACGAGCCGGCGGCTTTCCAGTTCGGCGATGGTGCGCGTGATGGCGGGGGCAGAGACCTGTTCCATGGCGGCGAGTTCGGCCAGCCGCAGGGGTCCGTGCTTGGAAATCGTGGCAAGGGCCATCAGTAGGCCGTGGCTGAGGCCGCCGGGTGCGAGGGCCAGCCGACGGTTCAGCCTCCCGACCACGAGAGACAGGCGGGCGGGCACCGTCTCTGCGGCCGGGGCGATCGGCAGCGTAATCCCGTGCTCGGTTTCTCGGGCACCAGGGTTAGGCATCGCTGAGTGCTGCGTCGACAGGCTCATCGTTGGGCACCGTGCGTACCCGCGCGGTGTCGACATGCATGTACTTTCCGCCGGCGAGGATCGATGCCACAGCTCCGATAACGGAGAGGATGGCAGCGGTGATGAACACGATCACGAGTCCGGAGTGGAAGGGCTGGGAGATCAGCTGGGGGAAGAAGGTTTTGCCCGTGAGCGCTGACACATTGCCGGCCGATAGCTGCTTCAGTCCGGGATAGGCCTGCAGGATGCTGGCGATCGGGTTGTATCCGAGGAATGCGGCAAACAGGCTGCCCACCGGTGGCGCTCCTGCCGCCTGGGTCGCGAAAGCGGGGGCGACGCCGTGCGTGGTCAAACCCTTGAACAGGGCGTTCGGGAGGGTCGTCGCGAGCCCGGCGATCATGAGGGAGAAGAAGATTCCGATCGAGAGCGAGTTTCCGGCGTTTTGGAAGGTTCCGGTCATCCCGGACGCAGCTCCTCGAGCTCTCGCCGGAACCGCATTCATGATTGATGTGCGGTTCGGTGCGGCGAACATTCCGGAGCCGATCCCGTTCAGGAAGGTCAGGATGGCGAACTCCCAGTAGTTGAAGTTGACCGGGATGAGGAGCAGGGCGATGAAGGTCACCGCCACGAGCAGAAGCCCGGTGGTGGCGAAGGTGCGCTGGCCGAACCGGTCGGAGAGCGTGCCGGATAACGGCCCGGAGATGAGGAAGCCGAACGTGAGGGGGAGCAGGTAGATGCCAGCCCAGAATGGCGTGCTCTCGTACGAGTAGCCGTGCAGGGGCAGCCAGATGCCCTGCAGCCAGATGATGAGCATGAACTGCAGCCCGCCTCGGCCAACGGAGGCGACGAGCCCGGCGATGTTACCCCAGGCGAAGGCTCGGATCTTGAACAGGTGCATGTCGAACATCGGCTCTTTTACCCGCAGCTCGAGGAACACGAACCCGATCAACAGGACGATGCCGCCGATGATGCCGGCGAGAACCCACGGGTTGCCCCAGCCCTGGGTGCTGCCGCCGTAGGGCTGGATGCCGTAGGTGATTCCGGCCAGCAGGGCCACAAGACCGATGCCGAAGACGAAGTTTCCGGGCCAGTCGACCTTGGCGCCCGGGTTGCGGGTACCGGACTCGTGCAGCGATATGTACGCCCAGATGGTTCCGATGATGCCGAACGGCACGCTCACGATGAAGACGAGGTGCCAGTCGATGGACGCGAGGATTCCACCGATGATCAGGCCGAGGAACGTTCCCGCAATGGCGGCGACCTGGTTGAGTCCGAGCGCGAACCCGCGTCGGTTGGGCGGGAACGCGTCCGTGAGGATGGCCGTCGAGTTGGCGAACAGCATGGATCCGCCGACCGCCTGTACGACACGCCAGAGGATCAGCCAGAGGGCGCCGCTGCCGCCGGTGAGCGGGTCGAGTGACAGCGCGACGGCCGCGAGGGTGAAGATGACGAAGCCGAGGTTGTAGATCCGTACCCGGCCGTAGATGTCGCCGAGTCGCCCGAAGCTGACGACCAGGACCGCGGTGACGAGGATGTAGCCCATCAGCATCCACAGCAGGTAGCTGGTGTTGCTCGGGTCGAGCGGGTTGATCTTGACGCCTTTGAAGATGGACGGCAGCGAGATGAGCACGATCGAACCGTTGATGGTCGCCATCAGGATGCCGAGCGTGGTGTTGCTCAGTGCGATCCACTTGTAGCGGGGGTGATCCTTGTGGAATGCGCCATTGCGGGCAGCCTTCTCAGCCACGAATGAGGCCTCCAGTGTTATGAGGCGTACGTCTGCGGGCGCCAAAAATTAGTTGATGTGTGTTAACTATATACCCGGTCAGTCGATGGCCAGGAGCGCTCCGGCCGCGATCGCGAGGGCGAGCCCGGCGTACTGCACGACTGCGATCCGCTCCTTCAAAACGATGGCCGCGAGGATGATTGTGCCGGCCGGGTAGAGCGCGGTGAGCACCGCGATGACCGTGAGGTCTCCCAGCCGGATGCCCAGGAGCAGGCCCGAATTGGCTGTGGCATCCACGAGTCCGCAGGCGATGGCCAGCACGATGCCGGGTCTCCACCCGCCGGTCGCTGTGGGCTTTCCCCGACGCCGGGCGACCACTGCGATGGCACCGACGGTGGCAAACATGATGATCGCGTTGACGGCGCGGTTGGCGATCAGTGGCACGAGGCCGGAGTTCGCGGGCGTCAGATCGATCAACACAAGGAAGAGCCCGATGAAGATTCCGCTCAGCACGGCCATCGTGAGGCCCCTCACCGTTGGTCTCACGGCCCGCTGGTCTCGAACGAAACCGACCAGGACGACGGCGACGAGCGCGAGCCCGATCGCGACATAGCCGAGGGTCCCGAAGTGGTCGTGCCGAACGAAGATCCCGATTGCTGCCGGCACGATCGCCGAAACCACCGCGGTCACTGGAGACAGGATGCTCATGGGCCCGATTGCGAGGCAGGCGTACATGAGCGAAATGGCGAGCGCTCCGCTCAGGCCCGAAAGCCCCCCGAACAGCACGGCACTCGTGGTCCACCGGCCCCCGATCAGCGGGTAGGCGGCAAGCAGCAGCACGAGTCCCACCACCGCGGCGATCGCCGTCACGCGCAGGGAGCTGATTCGCTTGGAGGCGAGCCCACCCAGGAAGTCGGCCGACCCGAACACCAGGGCGCTCGACATCCCGATCAGTACGACAAGGGGGAGCACCCCACAACGGTACTGGGTGCGCAGATTGCTGATCCGCACAGCCGTCGCGGCGGGTTGCTCCGTCGATTTTGTAGCTCCCCCCTCAACAATTGGTCGATATTCGTGAGGTTGCCTACCGTTAGGAGTCAGGTCGCTGACTCCGCGTTGACCACAGGCGCGGCAGTGTGAGGCCATCGAAAAGGAGTTCTACCCATGGTTGACATCGCACCCCGCGAGAAGACGAAGCGTGTTCCGGGCACCGGTTCCGTTGATTCGGGCCGCATCGATGCGGAGGTCGACGCGCAGCTCGCGCGCAGCGACGCGAAAGTCTCGGTCGATGTCGCCAGCCTGGGTGAACAACTCCTCGGCACCTGGGCGGAGATCCGTCGCAGCGCTCGTGAACTGGCCAAAGACCCGGCGCTGCACAACATCCCCGGACTGTCGCTCGCCGACCAGCGGACCAGGACGCGCGGCCAGCTCCAGTTGCTCGTCGACCGCGGAGCGGTGCATCGCGCCTTCCCGAAGTACCTGGGCGGCGGCGAAGACAACGGCGGAAACATCACAGGCTTCGAGGAGCTCGTCGCAGCAGACCCGTCGCTGCAGATTAAGTCGGGCGTGCAGTGGGGTCTCTTCGCGTCGGCCGTGCTGCAGCTCGGCACCGAATACCACCACCGCACGTTCCTGCCGGACATCATGAGCCTGAAGGTCCCCGGAGCATTCGCGATGACCGAGACCGGTCACGGCTCGGATGTCGCGTCGATCGCCACCACCGCGACCTACGACCCTGACACACAGGAATTCGTCATCAACACGCCATTCCGCGCTGCATGGAAGGACTACCTCGGCAACGCCGGCCATGACGGTATTGCGGCGACAGTCTTCGCCCAGCTCATCACCAACGGCGTGAACCACGGCGTGCACTGCTTCTATGTGCCCATTCGCGACGACAAGGGAAACTTCCTGCCCGGCATCGGTGGCGAGGACGACGGCCTCAAAGGCGGATTGAACGGCATCGACAACGGGCGCCTGCACTTTACCGACGTGCGAGTGCCGCGCACCAACCTGTTGAACAAGTACGGTGACGTTGCCGAGGACGGTTCGTATTCCTCCGCGATCGACAGCCCCGGCCGCCGGTTTTTCACCATGGTCGGCACGCTCGTGCAGGGGCGCGTCTCGCTCGATGGCGCCGCTACCGCAGTCTCCGCGATGGCGCTCACGATCGCCATCACCTACGGCAACCAGCGCCGGCAGTTCGCCGGCCCCGGCGACGAGGAACAGGTGCTCCTCGACTATGGGCGCCACCAGCGTCGGCTCATCCCGCGCCTTGCGACCGCGTACGCGATGAACTTCGCGCACGATGAGTTCCTGGTGAAGTTCGATTCCGTCTTCAGCGGCGCGGCCGACACGGACGCCGATCGTGAAGATCTCGAGACCCTCGCGGCGTCGCTTAAGCCGCTGTCCACGTGGGCTGCCCTCGACATCCTGCAGGAGGCGCGTGAGGCGTGCGGCGGGGCGGGTTTCCTGACGGAGAACCGGCTCACCGGGCTGCGCGCCGACCTCGACATCTACGTGACCTTCGAGGGCGACAACAACATCCTGCTTCAGCTCGTCGCTAAGCGTCTGCTCTCGGATTACGCGAAGCAGTTCACGGGGGCCGACAGCGCCGCACTCGCGCGCTTCGCCGTCGCCCAGACCGCCGCGAGGGCGTATCACGGCGCCGGCCTGCGCACGCTCGGCCAGCGGGTGCGCGACTTCGGGTCGACTGCGCGAAGCGTTTCGGAGCTTCGCGACGCTGAAACGCAGCGCCAGTTGCTCACCGACCGGGTCGAGAGCATGGTTGCCGAACTGGCGGCCCGGCTCCGGCCCGCCTCGAAGCTGTCGAAGAAGGCGGCTGCGGAGCTTTTCAACTCCCAGCAGAACGAACTCATCGAGGCCGCGCGGGCGCATGCCGAGTTGCTGCAGTGGGAGGCATTCACTCGTGCCCTCGACGCTGTGAAGCATGACGGCAACCGCCAGGTGCTCACCTGGCTGCGCGATATCTTCGGCCTCGGCCTTCTCGAGAAGCACCTCTCGTGGTACCTGATCAACGGGCGGATGTCGCCCCAGCGAGCCCAGGCCGTCAGCGCCTACCTGGACCGGCTGATCACGAGGGTTCGGCCGCACGCGCAAGCCCTGGTTGATGCCTTCGGCTATGGGCCCGAGCACCTGCGTGCGAGCATTGCCACCGGTGCCGAGGAGCAGCGCCAGCAGGAAGCGCGGGCCTACTACCGTGAGCAGCGCGCATCCGGCACCGCTCCGACCATGGAGAAGAGCCTCAAAAAGCGCAGGTAGTACCCTTCCTGCATGACGTTCCAGGCGTATCTCGACACGATCAAAGCGAAAACGGGGATGGACCCCGCTGACTTCGAGAAGATCGCCGCCGAGAGGGGTCTGCTCGAGGGAGACATCAAGGCTGGGCCGATCCAGAAGTGGTTGAAGGACGAGTACGACCTGGGGCCTGGGCACGCGATGGCGCTGGTGTCGGTGTTTCGTGACCGGCTTCGCGGCCAGCCCGATACCGAGGCGGCCATCGACAAGTTCTTCGCTGGGCCGAAGGCGACGTGGCAGCTCGCCTGGGACGAGCTCATGGCGACGGTCATGAAATTCGGCGCGGACGTGTCGCTTCAGCCGACGGACACCTATATCGGTGTTGTGCGCGCAGGGAAGAAGTTCGCGGTGGTCGCGACGACCGCCACCCGGATGGATGTCGGGCTCAAACTGAAGGGTGAGGCAGCGACCGATCGACTTGCGGTGGCCGGTAACTGGAACCTCATGGTCACCCATCGGGTGCAACTTTTCGACGGAGCCGAGGTCGACGAGCAGCTCATTGGCTGGCTTCGCGAGGCCTACGACCGCGCCGGCTAACCTGTGGGCGAATTGTGGTCTATCTGACCAAACCAGGGGAAGTCGTCGCATGAGTGCTGCCCGTCTCTGCCGACGACGTGATGAAGTCGGCGCCGGGCGTTAGTGTGCTGTGACACCATGACGACAATCGACACCGCACCCGCAGAGCGCACCCGTGCCCTGGAGATCCTGCACCGCGTCTTCGGCTACGACTCCTTTCGTGGCCAGCAGGCGGAGATCATCCAGCAGGTCGTCTCCGGCGGAGACGCCCTGGTCCTGATGCCGACGGGCGGCGGAAAGTCGCTGTGCTACCAGATCCCTGCCCTGGTGCGCCCGGGTACCGGGGTGGTGATCTCGCCGCTTATCGCCCTCATGCAGGACCAGGTGGATGCCCTCTCGGCGCTCGGCGTGCGTGCCGCGTTCTTGAATTCGACTCAGGATGGCGCAGAGCGCGCGCGGGTCGAGGGCGCTTTCCTGGCCGGAGAGCTCGACCTGCTCTACCTCGCCCCTGAACGGCTGCGCATGGAAGCGACCGGCGACCTTCTCGATCGTGCCGCGATCTCCCTCTTCGCGATCGATGAGGCCCACTGCGTGTCCCAGTGGGGCCACGACTTCCGGCCCGACTACCTGCAGCTTTCGATGCTCCACGAGCGCTGGCCGTCGGTTCCCCGAATCGCCCTCACCGCGACGGCCACCGAGCAGACGCACCAGGAGATCGTGCGGCGTCTCGATCTCGGCGGCTCGGCCCAGTTCGTGTCGAGCTTCGACCGACCCAACATCCAGTACCGCATTGAGCCGAAGAACCAGCCACTGCAGCAGCTGGTGGCCCTCATCCGCGCTGAGCATCCGGGGGATGCGGGGATCGTCTACTGCCTGTCACGCGCATCCGTCGAGAAAACGGCCGAGTTCCTGGTCGAAAACGGTGTGGTGGCCCTGCCGTACCACGCCGGACTCGATGCCTCGGTGCGGCAGCGCAACCAGGCACGATTCCTGCGCGAAGACGGCGTCGTGATGGTGGCGACCATCGCGTTCGGGATGGGCATCGACAAGCCTGACGTGCGGTTCGTCGCCCACCTCGACCTGCCGAAGAGCGTGGAGGGTTACTACCAGGAAACGGGGCGCGCGGGCCGCGACGGCCTGCCCTCCACCGCATGGCTGGCCTACGGGCTGCAGGACGTCGTGCAGCAGCGGCGGATGATCGATTCATCCGAAGGTGACCGGGCACACCGGATGCGCCTGTCCCAGCATCTCGACGCCATGCTCGCCCTGTGCGAGACCCTCCAGTGTCGGCGGGTCCAGTTGCTGGCCTATTTCGGGGAGACCTCGTCGCCGTGCGGCAACTGCGATACCTGCCTTAATCCTCCGGAGGGCTGGGACGGAACAGTTCCCGCGCAGAAGCTGCTTTCGACGGTCGTGAGGCTGCAGCGCGAGCGCAACCAGAAGTTCGGCGCGCAGCACATCATCGACATCCTTCTCGGCAAGCGCAACGCCCGGATCGACCAGCAGGGGCACGATTCGATTGCGACCTTCGGCATCGGCGGAGAGCTGGGCGAGCAGGAGTGGCGCGGGGTCGTTCGGCAGTTGCTCGCCCAGGGGCTGCTCGGTGTCCACTCAGACGGGTACGGCACCCTCGTGCTGACCGACGCCAGTGCCAGCGTGCTAGGAGGCTCACGCCGGGTCGAGCTGCGGCGCGAGCCCGAACGACAGGCGCGAGCAGCGAAGAAGTCAGCGATCGCGGCGACGGTTCCTCGAGAGGCTGCACCGCTGTTCGAGAGGCTGCGCGAGTGGCGGGCCGTGCAGGCGCGTGAGCAATCGGTGCCCGCTTACATCATCTTCGGCGATGCGACACTTCGCGGTATCGCGCTGACCAGGCCCCAGTCGCTTGCCGAACTCGGCGCGATCAGCGGTGTCGGAGAAAAGAAGCTGGACGCCTACGGCAGCGCCCTGCTCGAGCTCGTGGCCGCGGAGTGAACTCTGCCGGGACCGGTGTCCCGGCTCGCGCGCGTGATAACTCGAGTTAGCTGAGTTTTCAAGACCTAACGCTCACACGAAATCCGAATTAGCGTCGAACGAGTGACAAAGACTGGGCCTTTTCCTGCCGGCAACTGGGACGAGGTTGCGCCTTCTGGTCCCGGGGAGTGGCACGACCCCCTTGAAGCGCCGCAGTCGAGACGATCAAGCCTTGCCCGATCGGTCTTCGGGCTCATCGGAATCAGTGTGGTGATCGCTGTGCTCTGCACTGTCGCGATGGCACCGGGGATCGCGATGACGGGCCTCGCGGCCAGCCAGACGGTCGGGATCTTCCAGGGACTGCCGGGCTCGATCGCCATCGGCCAGCTCTCCCAGCGCAACCGCATCTTCGCCAACGGTCCGAGCGGTCCCGTGCAGATTGCGACGGTTTACAACCAGAACCGCGAGGAGGACTCCTGGTCGCAGATTTCGCCGTACCTCAAAGCAGCCGCGATCGACGGCGAGGATAAGAACTACTACTCGCACGGCGGTGTCGATATCGCCGCGCTCGCACGGGCGGCGGCGTCGAATGTCAGTGCCGGGTCGGTGCAGAGCGGGGCCTCGACCATCGCCATGCAGGTGGTGCGCAATGTGCAGATGCAGGATGCGCTCACGCTCAAGACGGTCGCCGAGCAGAAGGCGGCGTACGCCGCGGCGACCGCGGACACCCTGTCGCGAAAGCTCAAGGAGATGAGGCTCGCGATCGGCCTTGAGAAGGAATTCACGAAGCAGCAGATTCTCCAGGAGTACCTGAACATCGCCAACTTCGGCGGCAATATCTATGGCGTCGAGGCGGCAGCGCAGGCGTACTTCTCGACCACGGCCGCAAAGGTGACCCCGGCGCAGGCGGCGAGCATCATCGCGATCGTGCAGGACCCGTCGACGCGGTCGCTCGGCACCAAGGCCAACTACGCGGCCAACCAGGTGCGACGCAATTTCATCCTGGGGCAGATGTACCACGCTGGCGATATCACGAAGGCACAGTACGCGACCGCGATGGCCACGCCGGTGAACGCGGCGTTCATCCATCCGTCGGTTGTGCAGAGCGGATGCCTGGGGGCCGCGGTCCAGTACCGCTGGATCTGCGACTACACCGTCAACGATGTGGATAACCTCACGGCGTTGGGTTCGACGAAGGCGGCCAGGGAGGCGAACTGGGCGATCGGCGGTTACGACATCTACACCACCTTCAACACGTCCATGCAGGATGCCGCCACGAGCATCCTGTCGTCGCTGGTCCCGGCGGATGAAAGCCGGTTCAATCTCGGTGGGGCACTGACGACCGTTCAGCCGGGTACCGGGAAGATCCTCGTGATGGCGGAAAACAAGACCTACGACAACACGCTCGCGGGCGGCGGGTACACGACAACGGCGGTGAACTACAACGCCGACAGCTCGAGCGGCGGCTCGGTCGGCTTCCAACCGGGTTCTGCGTACAAACTTTTCACCCTGATCGACTGGCTCGAGCAGGGGCACAAACTCACCGACGTGATCAACGCAAGCGTTCGATCAGTGCCGATGTCCGATTTCACCGCGTGCGGCCAGAAGCTCGCTGGCGTCCCGTACACCTTCACCAACGACGAGAACGAGCAGGGCCCGACCACGATCCTGCAGGCGACAGCGCACTCGATCAACTCGGTCTTCATCCAGATGGCCGCCAACCTCGATCTCTGCGACATCCGCAACGTGGCCGAGCAGCTCGGCATTCACAACGCGAGCGGCGCGCCGCTCAGCGATTTCCCGTCCTGTGTCATCGGGGGCTGCAGCAATACGATCGCCCCTCTCACACTCGCTGCGGCGTATGCGGCCATTGCGGACCAGGGCGTGTTCTGCTCGCCAGTTGCGGTGCAGAAAATCGTCGGGCCGACAGGGCACGACTTCGGGGCACAGTCTGCACAGTGTCACCAGGCAATCCCGGCGAACATTGCCAACACCGCAGCGCTCGCACTCCAGGGTGTCATGACCGGATCCGGCACCGGCACGACCGCCAACCCGCATGACGGCACCGCGTTCCTCGGCAAGACGGGAACCACCAACAACTCGGTGCAGACCTGGATTGTTGCCTCCTCCACGAAAGCGGCGACGGCCGTGTGGATCGGCAACATCTCCGGCACGCAGCAGTTGCGGCGGATCACTGTGGGAGGCACCCAGGCGGCGCTACTGCGGCATAAGGTGTTCCGCTCGGTCATGACGATCATCGACGCGGACGTCGGCCCTGCGCCGGCCTTTGCCGCCCCGGACCCGAGCCTGGTTAGTGGGGGCAGGTATATCAGCCAGCCAAGCGGCTCAAGTGGTTACTCGCCGCCACCCGCTGCGCCGACTCCTGTGGCTCCGATCGTCCCGGTCCCGGTGCCCACGCCCTGACTTCCGGCACCCAGGCTGAGGGTTGCCAGTAAACCGAGCAGCAGGAATCCCGCAGCCGCGAATGCGCTGTCCCGGGTGGAGTCGGCGAACGCCTGTTTCGCGTCATTCGCTGTCGCAGTGGACTCACGCTCGAGTGCCGTGATGGCAGACCCGGCACTGTTCACGACCGCGTTCACGATCGAGGTCCTTTCGGCTGCTGGGACGTGCTGGTCGGCAAGCTTCGCGTCGAGCTGGCTGCCGAGGCTGGTGAAGAGGATGGTGCCCAGGATGGCGATGCCCAGGGCGGAGCCGATCTGGCGCGACGTGCTCTGCGTCCCGGAGCCTGACCCGCTCTTGTCGACGGGAACATCCTTCAGCACGACGCCGGTGAGCTGGGCGGTCGCGAGCCCCACGCCGAAACCGTAGACGAAGAGTCCGCCCTCGATGGCGTACCAGGGGGTGTTGGTGGAGATGACCAGGGCGACGATGACGAGCCCGACGATTTCACCGAGGATTCCGACCCGTACGACGGTGACCGGATTGAGGCGACCGCTGAAGACCCCGGCAAACCCGCTCGCCACGAACGACCCGATCGCGAGGCCGAGCAGCACGAGTCCGGTCTGCACTGCGCTGTAGCCGAGCACGTTCTGCAACCAGAGCGGGAGCGAGAGAATGATGCCGAACTCGCCGAGAGAGACGATCATGGCGGCCAGGTTGCCGTTGCGAAAGGAGCGGATCTTCAGCAGGTCGAAGGCGAGCATGGTCGACTTTCCCTCGCGCTGGCGCCTGAGCCCCCAGAGCACGAAGAGTACTCCCGCGATGACGGCGATCGCGAACGCGATCGGGATGGGCGAGAGCGAATACGGCCACTTCCACCCGAAGAAGGTCGGTGCCTGGTCGGTGGACCACCAGCCATAGGTGCGCCCTTCGATGAGCCCGAAGACGAGACTCGTGCTCGTGACGATGGCGAGGATGGCGCCGCGCACATCCACCCGTGTGATCGTCTCTTCCCGTGATTCGGTCACGTAGATGAGTGTGCCGATGACGATGATCACGCCGAGCGGCACATTGATGCCGAAGGCCCACCGCCACGAGAAGTACGTGGTGAGCCAGCCGCCGAGGAGCGGCCCGACGGCCGCCATCCCGCCGATGGTGGAGCCCCAGACGGCGAACGCGATCCCGCGATCCTTGCCGCGGAATGTGGCGTTGATGAGCGACAGCGACGTCGGCAGGATCATCGCGCCGCCGACGCCCTGCAGCAGTCGTGCGCCGATGAGGAGCCCGGCCGAGCCGGAGAGGGCGGCGAGCACCGACGAGAGCGCGAAGATCGTGACGCCCAGCAGCATGACGCGGCGTCGTCCGAAGCGGTCGGCGAGGGTTCCGAACACCAGAAGCAGCGCCGCGAAGACGAGCGTGTAGCTCTCCTGCACCCACTGCACGTCGGTGGAGGTGATCCCCAGGTCTCGCACGATCGACGGGATTGCGACGTTGATGATGGTCGAGTCGACGATGATGAGCGCGACCGCGACGCTGATGAAGACCAGTCCAAACCACCTGGCCCGGTCGTTTTGTCGTACCGTGTTTCTCGAAGCCTTCACAGCCCACCCCTTTACGGAATCATCAGCTAGCTGACTATTCCACCGTAGCATCGCGAATGGGAGCAATGTCATACCCCGGCGCACCTCAGGAGTCGGCGCAGGGTCGAATGTCGGAGTGGCCGACCGGCCGCCTCCTCTCGACCGCTGCCCGCCTCGTCGAACATGCCTGGGCGGAGGCGCTCGAACAGCAGGGGCTCACCCACGCGGGACTGATCGCGCTGCACCTGCTGGACTCCGGTGCGCTCAGCCAGACCGACCTGGCGCGGCGCGCGCGGGTGGAAAACCAGACCATGTCCCGCACGGTCGAACGGCTCGAGCGGGAAGGCTTCGTGACCCGCACCCCCGACCAGTCCGACCGGCGACGCCAGCTGGTCACTCGCACCGAGGCCGGCCAGGCGGTGTGGGCGCGCACGCGCGGTCTCGAGGCCGAGGTGTTCCCGCGCCTCGCCGATCCCCAGGACCTGAGGAACACGTTGCTCGAGATCATCCGTTCGACGTCTGGCGAGCGCTGGGGCGTGTAACTCCCCACGCCCGGCGGGCGAACTGAGGTGACTTCAGGGATTCCAGGGGAGGCGGATTGCCGGGACAACCTGGCCGACGACCGCACCGTCCGGCGGGCAGATCATCACCCCGTCCGACTCCGCGAGGCCCCGGATCATCGCGGACGCGCGCCAGCCAGTCGGCACCGCCACCCCCTCGACTCGGCGAAAGGGCACCAGTCGCGATGTGTCGGGTCGCCCCGCCAGGTCTACGCCGGCCACCACGCTCCCTGTGGTGGGTTCCGGGCCACCGGTCAGGGCGGCGAACAGGGGCTCGCCCAGAGTGAACAACGCCAGGAGTGCAGCCAGCGGATTCCCCGGAAGGCCGATCAGCAGCCGTCCGTCCGGGAGGCGTGCAAGCAGGCTCGGTCCACCCGGGCGCATCCTGACCCCATCGATGAGAATCGGTGCACCCAACTGCGCGAGCGCCCCATGCAGGTGGTCCGCCCCCGAGCGGCCCGTTCCCCCCGTCGTGATCACCACGTCGGATACTGACGGGTTACGGCTGAGGGCAGCTGTCATAGCCGAGAGTGAATCGGAAATGTGGATCGAGTCCTTGGTTACCGCACCGAGCTGCCTGAGCAGCGGCGGCAGCACGGGCCCGAAACTGTCGCGCACCTCCCCATCGCGCGGAATCCCCCGCTCGACGACCTCGTCTCCCGTCGACACCAGAGCGATGCGCGGCCTGGCCGCCACGGCCAGCCGGTCATGGCCGGCGGCGGCAGCGAGTGCGATGTGCGCCGGATTCAGGATGCGTCCGGCCGCGATGAGTCGCTCACCGATGACCGCCTCGGTGCCGGCTGCGCGCAGGTGATCTCCCGGCCGGGGCTCGTCGGCACGGGCATCCGGCGTCGTTGTGAGGAGTTCACGTGACCCATCGGAGAATTGCACCGCATGCTCGCCGCGCAGGATGGCGGTCGCCCCTGCAGGAATCGCAGCACCCGTGACCGTCGCGATCGCCTGCGCGTCACCCAGGGGTGCCCGCGCGACGATCGTCCATGGCGCACTGCCGGCGACGGCCCAGCCATCCATCGCCGACGACGCGTAGTGCGGAAGATTGCACAGGGCGAGAAGATCGCCGCTCAGGCGCCGCCCGGTGGCGTCGGCGAGCGCCACGCTCTCGTCGGCCAGCGCAGTTGCAGCCTGGTAGCTGATCCGCCGAGCGCGTCCCCAGTCAGGGCGCAGGTCTTGGGTCACGGCGTCAGGGCGCAGCGGCGAAGTCGCCCGTTGCGGCGAGTGAGCGAGCGATCGCCGACGCTGTGGCGAAGGCATCCGCGGCGGGGGTGCCTCCGTGTGCGCGCCCGACCGCGAGCCCCACCAGGTAGGCGGTGAGCGGCGCGGCGGGCCGTACGACATCGTGCGCCACTGCACCCGCAAGTGCGAGCACCTCGTCGATGTCGACCTCGACGCCCGACATGCCCAGCTGCCTCAGGAGCGCATCGCTCCACGCCGCGAGTTGATCGCGCTGCCCCGCGTCGGCTGATCTTTCGTTCATAGTCGCTCCAGTGTGCTCGCGGATAGGGGTTCAGGTCGCGCAGGGATGGCAATGCCGAACCGGTCGGTGTCCGCCGGGGTGTCGACGTCGTCGGTGCTCCCCACAGGCACGGTCAGCCGCTGGGCCTCCAGCGAATCGAGCAGGCCGCGCACCGACAGGTTTTCGAGGTCGCCACGTGTCCGATGACGACGGCATGACTGCAGGAGCAGGGCCGTCCGGTAGACGCCAGCCAACCATTGAACCTGCCCGTCCGGGGAGACGGCGACCGCACCGGGTCCATCCGCATCCAATCCGGCCAGGAGCATGGAGACCGCGTCCGCCACGCGGGGCATGTCGCAGGCCAGCACCAGAGTGAAGTCGGATGCCGTGGCGCTGATCCCGGCCAGATAGTCAAGACCGGCCGCGATCCCTGCAGCTGGGCCCGAAAACGGCGGGCTCTCACGAACGACGCTCGCCGAACTTGCCGGCGCCGCCAGGCAAACGACGCCTGCGTCGCCCACCACGACGAGGTCGCGTGCGATCGCTACCGCGTCGAGGGTGCGCTCCAGAAGGGTCTGCCCATCGAACACCAGCGCTGCCTTGGCGCTGCCGCCCAGCCGGGAGCTGTGCCCGCCCGCAAGTACCACCGCGTCGATAATCACCATCCCAGCCTATGTACCACCCGGCGGACTGTGCTGTGATGATGAGGTATGCAGAGAATTGCGATTCGCCGGCGGGTCACGCGCGTTTCGCTCGAGGCAGGATCCCGCTCGAGCGAAGACATGCTCGCGGCCGAGGAGCCGCTCGAGATCCGGGTCGGTGGAACGTCGCTCGCGATCACCATGCGAACGCCCGGCAACGACTTCGATCTCGCGGCCGGGTTTCTCGTCTCGGAGGGGGTCATCTCCGAGGCGGAGCAGTTCGCCGCCGTGCGCTACTGCGCCGGTGTGACCGAAGAGGGGCTCAACACCTACAACGTGCTCGATGTGACCCTGGGCCGCGGCGTCCCGGCTCCCGATCCGAGCCTGGAGCGCAACTTCTACACGACGTCATCGTGCGGGCTGTGCGGAAAAGCCAGCATCGACTCGGTGCGCACCCACTCACACTGGACGGTCGCCGACGACGACCTCGTGATTTCTGCCGCACTCCTGTCGACGTTTCCCGACCGGCTGCGCGAGCAGCAGGCCGTCTTCGACAAGACCGGCGGGCTGCACGCCGCGGCGCTGTTCGATGGCCGGACGGGCGAGTTGCTCGTGCTGCGCGAGGACGTCGGTCGCCACAATGCCGTCGATAAGGTGGTTGGCTGGGCGCTCACGCAGGGGCTTCTTCCCCTCCGCGGGACGGTGCTGATGGTCTCCGGCCGGTCATCCTTCGAGCTGACCCAGAAGGCGCTCATGGCGGGCATCCCGGTGCTGGCGGCAGTCTCCGCCCCGTCCTCGCTGGCGGCGGAGCTCGCGACCGAAGCCGGCATCACGCTCATCGGATTCCTTCGAGGCTCATCCATGGTCGTGTACTCCCGCCCCGGGCGGGTCGGTTCGGAGGCGGCAGGGCTGGCCGACGTTGCCAGCGGCACTCCCGTCGTCGGAAAGGTGGAGTAGCCATGGTGCGCAAACCCCCGATTGTCGACCCGAACTATGACGGGATGGTCGTGCATCCGCCCGAGAAGTGGGCCGTCGGGCTCCCCGCCATCGTCAACTCGCTCACCTACGCGCTCGATGAGCTGGGCCCGCTGCGGTCTCTCACCCTGTTGACCAAAATGAACCAGAAGGACGGCTTCGACTGCATGAGTTGCGCCTGGCCGGACCCCGACCATCGCAAGGTCGCGGAGTTCTGCGAAAACGGCGCCCGGGCGGTCGCGTGGGAGGCGACACCGGTCACCGTTCCGACAACGTTCTGGTCGGAGCACTCACTCACCGACCTGCTCGACAAGTCCGAATACTGGCTCGGCATGCAGGGGCGCCTGGTCGAACCGGTCTACAAGGCCGCGGACAGTGACCGCTATGTTCCGGTGAGCTGGGTCGACGCCTTCCGGATCATCGCGACCAAGCTGAAATCGCTCGAATCACCCGACCAGGCCGCCTTCTACACGAGCGGTCGAGCCGCGAATGAGACCGCCTTCGTGTACCAGCTCTTCGCGCGAGCCTTCGGTACCAACAACCTGCCCGACTGTTCCAACATGTGCCACGAGTCGACCGGCACAGCGATGAGTGCGACGGTCGGAATCGGCAAGTCGACCATCGCCTACGACGACTTCGAGCAGACCGACCTGATCATCGTGATGGGCCAAAATCCCGGAACAAATCATCCGCGAATGCTGACTGCACTCGAGGATGCCAAACGACAGGGTGCCGCGATCGTCGCGGTGAACCCGCTGCCGGAAGCCAGCCTCAAGCGTTACAAGAATCCGCAGACCGTCCGGGGCCTCATCGGGCGGGGAACCGACATGGCCGACCAGTTCCTGCAGATTCGCAGCGGCGGTGACATGGCGCTCCTGCAGTGGGTCTCGAAGCGGGTGCTGGAGGCCGAAGACCGCAACCCCGGCACGGTGCTCGACCACGACTTCCTGGAGCGCTACACCGAGGGGCTCGACGAGTTCCGCGCCCACCTCGAGGGCCTGGATGTGCAGGAGGTGCTGGATGCGACGGGCCTGACTATCGCCGAAATGGACGAACTCGCCCAGCGCTACATTGCCGCCGACCGGGTCATCATCACCTGGGCGATGGGAATCACCCAGCACCACAAAGGTGTGGACACGATCAAGGAGATCATCAACCTGCTGCTGCTTCGCGGCAACATCGGTAAGCCGGGGGCTGGCGCATCCCCCATCCGTGGCCACAGCAATGTGCAGGGCGACCGCACCATGGGAATCTGGGAGCAGATGCCCGACAGCTTCCTGGATGCCCTCGCCGCGGAGTTCTCCTTCGAGCCCCCGCGCAAACACGGCTTCGACGCCGTGCAGTCCATCCGTGCGCTGCAGCGAAACGAGATCAAGTTCTGGTTCGGCCTCGGCGGCAACCTGGTTGCGGCGATCTCCGATACCGCGGCGGCCGAGGCGGCAATGCGCGGTACGGACATGACGGTGCAGGTGTCGACCAAGCTGAACCGGTCGCACGTGGTTACCGGTGCGGAGGCGCTCATCCTTCCGACGCTGGGACGAACGGATGTCGACCTGCAGGAAAGCGGTCCCCAGTTTCTCTCGGTGGAGGACACCGTCTGTGCCGTGCACGCGACGCATGGGGCGGTAGCCCCCGTCTCACCCAACCTGCTGTCGGAGGTCGCCATCGTGACCCGGCTGGCCCGGGCGGTGCTCGGCGACGACGGGCCCATCGACTGGGCCGGATTCGAACGCGACTACGACACCATTCGCGAGTCGATTTCGCGGGTGGTCCCGGGCTTCGCCAACTTCAACGAGCAGGTGCGGCACAGGGGCGGCTTCGTGCTGCCGAACGGCCCGCGTGACTCGCGCACCTTTCCGACCAGAACCGGCAAGGCGATCATTACGGTCAACCACCTGGTGCCGGTCGAGCGACCGGCGGGACGCCTGATCCTGCAGACTCTGCGCTCGCACGACCAGTTCAACACCACCACCTACAGCCTCAATGACCGCTATCGCGGCATCAGGAATGGCCGGGATGTGATCTTCGTGAACCCGGAGGACCTCGTCGAGCTGGGGATCTCCGACGGCGATCGCGTCAACATCTTCAGCGAGTGGACGGGTGAACCGGATCGCGAGCTGCGCAACTACCGCGTGGTTTCCTACCCGACAGCGCGGGGATGTGCGGCCGCGTACTTTCCCGAGGCGAACGTGCTCGTACCGCTGGGCAGCACCGCACTCGGCAGCAACACACCCGTGTCGAAGGCCGTGATTGTGCGGCTCGAAAAAGCCGCGGCACCGGTAACCGTGTAGATAGGTTACAGGTGGTCAGTGCGTTGTGGACCGCACAAGCTCCGGTGTCCACCGCTCACGCCAGCTCGCAGAGGATTCCGCATCCTGTGCCGTCCCGTCGAGAAGATAGAGGCCCTGAACGGGCGCCGTCGCCCCAATCTCGACGAGCACCGGCTTGAGCAGCAGCTCGGGCGCCAGGGCATGACCGGGGCCCGCACCGAGCATGAGCGGCACCGCGAGCGTGCCAGCCAGACCGGTCGCCGTCTCAAACTGGTCGAGAAAGAGTTTGAGCACCCCGGTGTAGGTCGCCTTGTACGTGGGCGAGGCGAAGATCACCAGGTCGCTCGCCTTCACCGTCGCGACAGCCTCTGCGACATCCTTGTCACCCCAGCCGAGCAGGCCGGGCCCCAGGGTGATGACGTCGATCACGTGGTCGGGCGCTGCGCCGGTGATGAGCTCGGCGAGCAGCACCGCAGCGGAGAGGGTGCGGGAGTCCGGCTTGGGGTTACCGGCAACGACGGTCGTGGTCACGGGTCATAACGCTACCGAACGCGCGCTCGCATCCGCCTTGTGTTTCCGATTGGGACGACGGGCGTTGCTCCGCCGGGGTTTACGGGCGGCCATGAATGCACCAGCAAGAATCGCCGCAAGAGCAGCAGCGAGCAACCACCACGCGAACGGGACGCCGGTCGGCGCGAGCGCCGCCTGGAAGGTGAACGCGGCGGGGAAGAGGCGACTTGTCGCCTGGCCAGTAGTGGATCCCCCGTTGATCGATCCGGCGACTGTCACCGAGACCGTTCCGGATGAGTGCGCAGGAGTGATCACGGTCGTCACCCCGGGTGGGTCGACGAGCCCTGTGCCGCTCACGCCTCCGAAACTCACACTCGTGAGGGCCGCGTTGGCACCCAGGACGGGAGACATTTGCTGGGTGGTCGTGCCGTCGCCGAGATCGCCGTTGTTGTCGCCCCATCCGTAGACGTTTCCGTCATTGCCGAGCGCGATGGCGCTGTGATACCCGCCCGACACACTCGTGAAGGCAACGCCACTGGGCACCTCTCCCGCGGCGACGAGTACCGGGCTTGTGCTGCTCGAACCTGACCCGTTGCCAAGCTGTCCGTTGCCGCCGTTGCCCCACGAGTAGACGTTGCCATCACTGCCGACACCGTATCCGGTGGAGCTTCCGCCTGAGATCGCCGTTATCGTCACGCCGGCAGGGATCTGGCCGGCAGCAACCGCAACCGGAACACTGCTGTCGCTCCCGGTCCCGTCACCCAGGTCGCCGAACATGTTGGAACCCCAGGCATAGACGCTGCCGTTGTTGCCCAGCGCGTATCCGCCCTCCTGCCCGCCGGCCACCTGCGTTATCGCCACACCCGCGGGAATGGCCCCGGCCGAGATCGCCGCTGGAGAGTTCCGGTCACCGGTTCCGCCCGAGCCGAGAGCGCCGACCACATCGGAGCCCCAGGAGTACACGTGACCGTCGGTCCCGATGCCGAACGCGGTGATCTGCCCGGCCGCGACCTGAGTAAAGCCCACCCCCGCCGGCAGCCCCGCAGTTGAGACAACGACGGCGGCATGGTGGTCCGTATTGCTGCCGTCGCCGAGCTCTCCGTCGTGGTTGTAGCCCCAGGAGTAAATGTTGCCGTCGCTGCCGACGGCGTACGCGTCGAGGAAGCCGGCGGCCACCTGCGTAAGCCTGACTCCCGCCGGAATTCCACTCACGTCGACCGCGACAGGGACATTCCGCGCCGTCGTGGTGCCATCCCCCAGCTGCCCGTCGAAGTTGGCACCCCAGGCGTACACCTTGCCGTCGCTTCCCAGCGCGAAGCCGCTGAGCCAACCCGCAGCGATCTGCGTTATCGAAACTCCCGCCGGAATCGCGCCCTGGAGCACTTGTACGGGTGTGCTGCTCGCCGCGGTCGTCCCGTCACCCAGTTCGTCGCTGCTGTTGGCGCCCCAGGAATAGACATGCCCGTCCCCGCTCAGCCCGTACCCCATGTTCAGCCCCTGAGCGACCTGGGTGAAGCCGAGTGCCGCGGCCGCGACCGACACTGTCGTTCCGCCGGTAGTCGGTCCGAATGACGGCGAGATGAGAGGCGTCGCGGAGGCTGAACCGGCGGGAAGGATCACCGCGATTGCGGCCAATCCCGCTGCCGCCATCACCAACCGAGCAAACGCGAATCGACGCGACTTTGCCACCGGAACCCCCTCGAAGCCGTGCTTGTCACTGCGGGCTGGTTCGAAGCCTATCGGCCGCGTGCCGCTCCGAGGGGCACCGAATCGATTACAACTCTTCTGCAGTGAAACTGCCCTCGAGTCGCAACGCCGCAGAGTTACAGTTGCTGCATGGGACCGCCGGCGTTCACCGATCCGGCTGCGATGTCGGTCTTCGACGGCTTGCTTGCGGTGTTTTTCGTGACTGAGGCCGTGATTCGATTCCGGTCGTATCGAAACCGGGGCAGCGAGAGCCACGAGACGGCCAGTCTGGTGACCATCGTGGTTGCGACAGTGGTGGCGATCTTCGGTGCGCTTCTCGTGGCGGCCGACCTGTCGGCGACGGCCATCCCTGTGGCGCGAGTGCCGCTGTTTGTCGTCGGCACGGTGATCATTGCGCTGGGAATCGCGCTGCGCATCTGGTCGGTAGTCGAGCTGGGCCGCTACTTCACGATCGACGTACGCGTTCGCGAGAACCAGCCGGTCGTTGATGGCGGACCGTACCGGCTGGTGCGGCACCCGTCGTATACCGGGCTTCTGGCTGTCTGCCTGGGAATCGGACTCGCGCTCGACAACTGGCTTTCCCTGGTGGTTGCAATCGTTCCGTCCACGATTTCGATCGTCATTCGCATCCGGGTGGAGGAGCGAGCGCTTCTCGAGGGGATTGGCGAGCCGTACCGGGTATTCGCGTCAACACGATCGCGGCTCATCCCGCACGTCTGGTAGCGGGAATCCCTCCACTCGGGTGAGCGGCGGTGAGACAATGCCGTATGGCCAGCGCCGAGATCGATGCCTACCTGGACGGCCTGCCCGAGCCGAAGCGAAGCACCCTCCAGCAACTACGGGCGCAGATCCTCGAGGAGCTTCCGGATGCCGAGGAATGCATCTCGTACACGTTTCCGGCGTTCCGCTGGCACGGCAAAGTTGTGGCAGGATTCGCTGCGTTCACCAACCACCTGAGCTACCTTCCGCACAGCGGCAGGGTGCTCGGCGCACTCGCCCCCGAGCTCGCCGGCTATGAGCGAACCACCGGGTCACTGCACTTCGCCATTGACAAGCCCCTGCCGCGTGAGCTGGTCGCGGCGCTCATCCGCACCCGACTGGAGGACATCGCCGAGCAGTAACGTCGCCCCCTCGCAAATCCACCCGCTCGGGACAATACCGCCCGCGCACGCTGGCGATCTCGTCTCGAACAGGCGAGATTGCACTGGGGGATCGTTTGGCGGCGGCATAGGATCGCGACAGGACCCGCTGTTCTGGCGGGCAAAGGAGCACCCGATGGCTCAGCGACTGCGTGTCGCGCTCACTCGCGTGGCGATGGCTTTGTGGATCCGATTCTCGGAAGATTCGTGGCGCGACTTTTCGAGACCCGCGGATGAGCCGCGCGTAGAAACGCCGGGGCCCGACCCGGTACGCATTGTGATTCTGGGCGGTGGCGCAAACCTCGGGTATGGGCTCAGCACTCACCAGATCTCGTTCGGCGGGAACCTCAGCCGCCAACTGGCCCGGCGGCTCGCCCGAGGGGTCGTCGTCGACATCATCGCCTCCCCGGAGTTGCCGCTGCGGAGCCTCAGCGACTTCCTGCCCACCCCCGACCGGAATGTCGACGTCATTGTCACGACCGTTGGATCGTTGGAGGCGTACCAACTGCAACGCGAAGATCGCTGGCGCGCCGACCTTGAGGCGTTCCTGGCGGACGTGAGCGCGCGGGACTCCCGAACGCTCACCTTTGTCGGCGGGATAGTCCCGCCAGGCTCTCTGGTTTCGGCGCCGAGGTTCGCTCGCACGTTGGTAGCCGAGCGAGTCGTGCTGCTCAACAGCGCGAGCCGGTCCGTATGCAAGGGCACTCCCCACGCGGTTTTCGTGCCATTCCCCAGCGACGGGATCGCCAGCAACCGTGACAAGCCCACCGAGCAGTACCGTGCCGGCGCGGCGGTCTTCACCGACGCGATCGCAGTGGCGCTCGCCAAGCGGGACCGCTGAACAATCCCTGCCCGGGTCGCGCCGTACCCGCGTCGAGTCGAGCCGTGACCAACGCGGATTCGGACCGACCTACAGGATGGCGGTTGTGATGCAGTGCAGCCCAGCATCCGTCAGTGAGGAATGGATGCCACCAGAGATGGGGCGGCCGATGTTTGAGGTCGGCACGCAGCGGAACTGCCCGGGTTCCCCGGTCACTTCCCACACCAGCCCGAGCGCCTGGCCGTCTGCGTTGAAGATCTGAAAATTCATGTCGTCGATTTTGGCCGCATAGCACCCGGCCGGACCAATCGAGATTTTGTCGACTTGATCGCTCACAGTTGGCAATCTAGCGGATATCGGTGGGAAGAGAGCAGGAACCCCCGGCCGGGAACCCCGGATTTACCCTGTTGAAGGACGCGGGTGCGCAATTCGTCAGGGTGACGAGCCGTAGGCGCGCGTCACAGGCTTACGCTCGCGCCCGTGGCCCGGTTTGTGCGCGACATCACAGGCCCGGCACAGCGACTGCCTCAGGCCAGATGGAATGTGAGAAATCCGCTGGACTGAGGTCGTTTAGCCTGTAATGAGGTGAAAGGAGCGCCCGGTATCGTGTCTGCCAGGTCAACTGCAGCGGTGGTTTTCAACCCCGCGAAGGTCGATGTTGCTGCCCTGCGTTCTGCGGTCGCCGCGGAGGAATCTCGAGGAGGCTGGGGCCCATCCCTCTGGTTTGAAACGAGCGCCGAGGATGACGGTCGTGCCGCAGCTGGTGCAGCCAGTGCCGCGTCACCCGACCTGGTGATCGTCGCCGGTGGTGATGGAACACTCCGCGCAACTGCGGAAGCGCTCGTGGACAGCGGAATTGCGCTCGGCTTGGTTCCTGCCGGGACGGGAAACCTTTTCGCTCGCGAACTCGGCCTCCCCCTCGCCAACCTGGGCGACTCGGTCTCGATTGCATTCACGGGCGACGACCGGCCCATTGACGTCGGTGTCATCGAGCTCGAACGGCCCGACGGTCACCAATCCCGCCACGCGTTCCTGGTGATGGCGGGAATTGGCGTCGACGCGCACATGGCAGCCCACACGAACGAACGCCTGAAACGGCGTATCGGCTGGCTCGCCTATTCGGATCCGATCGCCCGCAGTGTGTTTGGTAACCAGCAGTTTGAGCTGACCTATCGGCTGGATGATCGTGAAGAAGTCGCCACCAGGGCGCATACCGTCATTGTCGGCAACGCGGGCAGCCTCCCCGCCGGCCTCCTGCTTCTTCCCGATGCGCAGATCGACGACGGCCTGCTGGATGCCGTGCTTTTCCGGCCTGGCCGTGGTCCGGGATGGACCAACATCGGCTACCGTCTCACATTCAACCGGGTGCTGCATCGCACCCGCTTCGGGCGGGTCGTTGCCCGCCTGACGCCAGCGCCGAGGGCCATCCGGTGGGCCCAGGCGACCACGATGCACGGGCGGTTTGAAACGCCGCAGGAAATCCAGCTCGACGGCGACCCCCTCGGCGCCGTTATCGCCAGCACGCTCTCCGTTCACCATCACGGCATCACGATTCGTGTGCCGCACCAGCTCCCCGAGGTTCCTCCTCGGCCGGGCAGAGGGAGATCGCGGACTACGACTTCGACGCGCGCGACCTGAGCGTGCGGCGGCGGATCAGTCCGATGATCCCGGTCCCCAGGAACAGGATGATTCCGATAATCGCGATCCACACGAGACCTTTGATCGCGAATCCGACAACGGCGACGATCAGCCAGATGACGAGCAGCACCACAACGAGTATGACCATTCCACGAATCTAGCCTGCGCGACGCCCACTCAGGAGGGGTTGCGATCTCCTGATCGGCAATGCCGGCTGCGATTCGCTGGGACGGGCTAACATTTCCTCGTGCCTCGGACGCTGCAGCAAGTTCCCGGAACTGCTCGCGGTGAGCGCGTCCTGATCCTGTCCGCAGGAGTCGGTGCTGGGCACAACACCGCCGCGGAAGCAGTGCGGTCGGTGTGTGAGGCCCGCCCCGACATCGACGAAGTGCTCGTTCTCGACGTTCTGGAGCGAAGCAGCGTGCTCTACCGCGACCTGCTGGGGAAGGGCTACTTCGCGCTGGTGGACAGCGCTCCGTGGCTGGTGGACTGGGGCTATGACGTGAGTGACCAGCCCTTCCGCCGTCGGCTCCCGATCGATCCATGGACTCGAGCCAATGCCGTACCGACCATCGCCGAGATCAAAAGGTTCAGACCGACGGCGATCGTGTGCACTCACTTTCTTCCAGCACAACTCGTCGCCGCGCTGATGCTTCGTGGAACAGTCGATGCGAGGACAGCCGTCGTCACCACCGACTACGATTTCCAGGGCCTGTGGCTCACCAGCGCTTTCCACACCCTCTTCGTGGCGCGGGACGAAGGACGGATCCAACTGACCGCGCTGGGACTTCCGCCCGACCGGGTGATGGCCACCGGCATCCCCATCTCCGCGCGGGAAACGCAGGCACCAACGCGCGACCCGGCGCGGACGCCAATGCTGCTGGTCTCCGCTGGGGCATCGGGTGGGCACTATGCGACAGCGGTTGTCCGGCAGACGATGCACATGCGATCACCGACCACCGTGACGGTCGTTTGCGGTCGAAACGCTGAACTGAAGCACGAGATCGAGCAGGTTGTGGCGTCGGCGGGGGACCGGTACCGCGTGTTGGGGTTTACAACCCAGATGCACCAGTTGCTGCGCGAAGCCGACCTGTTCGTGGGAAAACCCGGAGGCCTCTCGGCTTCGGAGTGCATGGCGGCGGGACTCCCCATGGTGCTCGTGAACCCGATCCCCGGCCAGGAGGTGAGAAACGGTGACTACCTGATGGAGCAGGGTGCCGCTATCCGCTGCAACACCCCGCTGACAATCGGATGGAAGATCGACCAAATCCTGGGCGAGCCCGGTCGGCTCCAGCGGATGCAAGCGGCAGCGCACCGCATCGGCCGCCCGGATGCGGCCGAAAAGGTAGTGAACAGTCTTCTGGGAGGCCCCTCACGCCCACTGGTCGTGACTCGCGGCGCCCAGAAGTCGATCCTTGCTGCGAGCGAGCACCACCAGCTCGCCAGCGAATTGTCTGGCCCATCCGCACTGGTGCGCCTTGTGGATCCTGTCGAGAACAGCACGATCGCGCTCATCCAGGCAGAAGAGCTTGTCGACCTCGCGGGGCGCTACGAAGAGCCCGGTGGTGAGTTGGTGCTTCGGCAGGACGAATCGCGTCTGCCATTCCGGTGGGAGGCGCGACGTCTTCTTCGCAGTGTTCTGGGCGACGACCAGTCGCTCCCCGTTCGCGTGGAGGCGCTGGCGAGGACTGAGTCCGCCTGAGTGTCCGACCGGCTCAGGCGCTCTCGCGGAGGGGGCGCGCGTTTCGCCACGAGGATGGGCTGTGCTGGGCGGCGAGAAGCGCCCACTCGCCTGCCCGCGGGGACCAGGCACGCGTAACCGGGTCGCGACTTAAGGTGGGTCCGGCGTCCAGGGAGACCTCGATCACGGTCGAGTCGCGCGGCGGGAGGGTGACCTTTCGGAAGCCCAACAGCTGGGCCACCGGCCGAGCGAGAGCGAGGTTCGCCGCGTAAACCTGCACCACCGTCGAGCCCTCCCGGTCTCCGGTATTCGTCACGCGCACCTCTGCGCTGCCGCCAACCGAAGTGAGTCGGTGACTGAGCAGCTCACAGGTGAACGTCGTGTAGCTGAGGCCGAACCCGAACGGGAACGCCGCGACGTGTCCGTCGGCGTCAAGCTTGCGCTGGCCCCACCGGTCGTCATAGACGACCGTCTTCGCGGAACTGTCGAAGTCGGGCAGGTGGGACGCGTGGGTTGGGACGACGAACGGGAGGCGACCCGCCGGCTCTGCGGCCCCGGTCAGCACACGGGCCAGCGCGTGACCGCCCTCCATCCCCCCATACCAGGCCATGACGAGCGCCGGCACGTGCTCCCCCCAGCTCTCCGTGAGGATCGCGCTACCCCCGATCAGCACGACGATGGTGCGGGGGTTCGCGGCGGCAACCGCACGGATGAGGTCCACGTCAGTCGTGCGCAGCTCGAGCGAGTTGCGATCTCCGCCTCGCACGAAGCGGCTGGCCAGATGAATAAGACCCACCAGTGGCGCACGGAGAGGGCCAGACCGGAACGCCCCACCGAGAACGCTCACCTCGACGCCTCCGGTAACGACAGACTCTCCCTCATCGTGTTCGTCCAGTCCCACGACCACCACCGCTGCGTCGGCGGAGGCCGCCGCTCGAGCGGCCGCCGCCGCGCGTTTCCCGGAGTTGGTCGTGATGCGCGTCCCCGGTAACGCCTCGCGCAGGCCCCGCAGCGGCGACACCGTCGACGGGGGCCGCACGCGCGACGAACCGTGATCACCGAGGTTCGCCCGGGCGGCCAACCGTCCGATGACCGCGAGCCGCCGGATGTCCGGTGTGAGCGGCAGCACGGGTGTCTCGCCGACGGGTTCATTCTTCAACAGCACGATGGACTGCTCAGCGACTGTGCGAGCGAGTTCCCGATGTGCGGAAGAGGCAATCACCCTGGCGTCGGGGCTTGCAACGTCGCGGGTCGCCGCGTGCAGGATCATTGTTCGCAGGATCCGCTTCGCGGATCGCACGACGATCGCCCGGTCCAGGGCACCTGTGCGAAACGCGTTCGGAAGGGCGCGGGCACGCAGCAGTCGCAGGGGCATCTCCACATCCATCCCCGCAACCAGGCTCGCAACCGCGTGATGCGTGCCGAATACCCAGTCGCTGGTGACGAAACCCGGAAACCCCCACTCTTCCCGCAGCACCCCAGTGAGCAGGGCGCCGTTGACGTCCATGTACTCACCCCGAACCTTGTTGTAGGCGGTCATCACAGAATCAACGCCGGCTTGCACCACCGCCTTGAAGTGGGGCAGGTACACCTCGTGCAACGCATGGTCGTCGACCTGTACGTCGACCTCGAAGCGCTCGTTCTCCATCGAGTTCAGTGCGAAGTGTTTGACGCACGCCATCACGTTGACGCGCAGGCCCCGGGTCATCGCTGACCCCATCCTGCCCGTGAGCACCGGGTCTTCCCCGTAACACTCCTGCGCGCGCCCCCAGGCGGGGTGACGCAGCAGGTTGACGCACACGGACGCTGAATAGTTCGCGTTCCGCGCCCTCGTCTCCAGGCCGATGGCGTAGCCGACCTGTTCCTCGAGGGCCTCATCCCAGGTCGCGGCGCGCGCCATCGTCACGGGGAAGGCAGTTGACGACCCGATTACGACGCCCCGGGCGCCGTCGCTGAAGCGGATGCCAGGAATCCCCAGCCGCGCGACGGCGCCACTGACAAAGGGACGTCGCACCAGCAGCAGTGGGATGAGCGGCAGGAGCCGCCGGGGCGAGTCTCCGTCGAGCAGGCCCAGGAGCTCCGAATCGGTCAGCTCGGCGATGAGGTGGTCTGCGGCCGCATCCGGATCGATGTCGCCAGCTCGAACCGCACGAACGGCGTCACCGTATTCCGCGCCAGTTGGCGCTGGCGTCGACCCGCGCCCTGTCCCGCCCGCGGGCCGGTTGTGAACTCGAGGAGTCCGTAGTCGCGGGGGCGTCGCCATGACATAAATTCTGTACTCAATTGACGGTTTGGCGAATCAAGCCGTCCGGGCTACCGTCTTGCCGAGCAAACCTTGGTCAGTTCTGCGACTGCGGATGACCTGCATACTCGACCACCAAGGGAAGCCAAACCTGTTCGACGATCTCGACGAGAGCCTTGTCGGGTAGGGATGTGAGCGACATGATCGCCTCGTGTCGGTACAGGTCGTAGGGAAGCGCGATAACCCGCGCGGGAATCTCACCGGTACCGATGTCACCGCGAGCAACGGCCCGCTCGAGCGCGGCTTCGACAGCGTTGGCTCGGTTGTTGAAGAGCGCAGCTCGCAACTCTCGCGGTGTCGCTTCGACTTCGTCGAAGTGCGTTCCGATTAGCCCGCTGAAGATGGCGGTGAGATCGCCGATGCGACTGTTGGAGTTCCGCATCAGGGCGAGCACGTCGTCCCTCAGGGAGCCGGTGTCAACCTCCACCGCGGGCAGCGACGTGCCGTGATGTTCGAGGAGCGCGAAGAGTAATTCGCGTTTGGTTGGCCACCTCCGATAGATGACCTGCTTGGCTGTCTTGGCCTGTTGGGCCAATGCCTCGTAGGTGAGAGCGCCGTAGCCACGCTCGCTCAGGATGTCCCAGGCCGCATCAAGAACGGCACCCTCGAGTTCCGCTCCGCGCCGACGTGTGGCGGTCATCCTGCCTCCATAAGCACCGCTTGCGTTTCTTATTCTAGCTCCCTAATATAAGAGACGCATACGGTTCTTATTGGAGGTTGGGATGAGCGAGGCGACGACAACGACCAGGGCGCGAAGCACACCGACTGGCCGCCTGCTTGCGGCTCTTCTGGTTGGCGGCATCACCGCCATCCTGGACACGACCATTGTCGCCATCGGTCTCAAGACGATCGCGCACTCCCTACACACGACGATCGCGACGATCCAATGGGTCAGCACCGGGTACCTGCTCGCCCTCGCGGTTGCCATCCCGCTCGTCGGTTGGGCGCAGGCGCGCCTCGGAGGCAAGCGGCTCTGGATGATCGCACTCGGGTTGTTCCTCGTCGGATCGGCGCTGTGCGCAACGGCCTGGAACGCAGACTCGCTCATCGCCTTCCGCATCATCCAGGGCCTCGGTGGCGGCGCCATGCTCCCGCTCCTCACCACCCTCGCGATGCAGAACGTCGACCAGACGAAGATCGCCCGAACAATGTCGACCGTCACCGTGCCGATAGCGCTCGGCCCAATCCTCGGGCCGGTGCTCGGCGGGATCGTGCTGAACTACCTCAGCTGGCAGTGGCTGTTCCTGATCAACGTACCGATCGGCGCGGTCGGGCTCGTGCTCGCATTCCTGTGGCTTCCGAAGGATGCCCCAGCCGCAGGTACGGCGCGAGCCAGGCTCGACCTCGTCGGCCTGGCGCTCATCGCACCTGCGCTCGCCGCGCTGCTGTACGGGCTCTCCGAAGCCAGCGCCGATGGCGGGTTCGGCAATGACCACGTGTGGATCCCCGTGGTCGTCGGCGCCCTACTGCTTGTTGCGTTCATCCTCTGGGCCGCACGAAAGCGCAGAGCAGCGATCATCGATATTGCCCTGCTCAAGGTTCGGTCTGTGCGCTCCTCGTCCACGGTCCTCGTCTTCCTCGGTGCAGCACTGTTCGCGAGCTCATTCCTGCTCCCGCTCTTCTTCCAGATCCTTCGCGGAGACTCGGTGCTGGACGCCGGACTGCTGATGATCCCCCAGGGAGTCGGATCCCTCATCGCCCGTTTCTTTGCGGGACGCCTCGTCGATCGTTTCGGCGCGCGAACGGTCGCGATAACCTGCTTCCTTTTGGTGGCGCTGACGACCATCCCGTTCGCACTAGCGGACACGCAAACCAGTCTCTGGTACCTCGGCGGTGTGCTCTTCGTCCGCGGTATCGGCCTTGGCGCGGTGTTTATCCCCGTCATGGCGGTCGCATTCATCGACCTCCCACGCTCAGACATGCCTCACGCATCCGCCATCACCCGAATCGTGCAGCAGGTGGGTGGTGCCTTCGGAACGGCCCTCGTCGCCGTGGTTCTCGCCGGCGCGATCAGCTCGGGCGATCTGGTTCACGGATTCGATGTGGCGTTCTGGTGGACGATCGGCATCACGGTCGTGGCTGCGCTGGTCGCGATCCTGCTTCCCGCACGTGCCACGAGCGTGGTCGGCGCAGTGCAGGCCGCGGGCGCGCGGTGACGTACTGCTCGGGCGTCGCGACAAGTCATTTTGCACATGGTGAAGACCTGTAAGAAATAGGGCACTTTCTTACACGTGGGGTCCGGGCTCTCATGAGATCAGAATGAATTGACCACCGACAGTCGGAATGTCGTCAGTTTCTCGTCACAGGCCAGCGGGTCACGCGACGCGGCTCAGGCCCTTCTGCACACTGAGGAGGACGTGGTGTCCGACTAGTTCAGCTCCCACTGGACCTTGCAGTCCAGGGTTAAACGTCGCGTTTGTGGAAGACGATGGCTGCGACTCCGAGCAGGGCGACTGTTGATGCAGCGAGTACTCCGAGGCCAGGCCACGGCCCCAGGAGCTTGGGGTCGGGTTGGGTAGTGATCACCCGGCCGCCGGCTTCGGTGGGCCAGTATTTCACGAGAATATCCGAGAGCGGCTTGGGGAACGCGGGCGCGATTCCAGGCACGATTAGTTCAGTCCCAACGATTGTGGAGACCGCGGCGGCGGTCGACCGGGTCAGGGTACCGATGCCGAGTCCGAGCAAAGCGTCCGCGGTTGTGTGGAGGCTCCCGCCGATCACGGCGCGTGCAGAGCCCTTGCTGCGGAGGCTCACATGGGGGGCACCGGAGCGTGCGAGCATCGCTTGGCCAAGAAGGAAAGAACCCGTGTTCACGACCAGTCCGGTGGCGAGGCTGATTCCGGCAGTGGTGAGCGCTTTGGCGGCGAAGAGCCTGCCGCGGTTGGGGACGGCGGCGAGGGAGGGAACGATCGTGTCAGCTCCGTACTCGGAGGTCACCGCCATTGCGCCGAGGACCCCGACGACGACTTGGGTCAAAGATCTGACCCGGAGACTTGCGTTGGTCGGGTCGAAGGAGGCCTGCTCGGTTTCGGTGAGATCCGCGTAGCCCCGGGCTGTGGCACCGGACAAGAGCACGGTGCCCGCGATCCCGCCGATGATTGTGCCGATGACGGTGATCGGCCCCGTGCGGGTGCTTCGGAATTTCGTGAGTTCCGACAGGACAGTGTTTCGGAACCGGGTGGCAGGGCGCCCAGGTGCGACCGAAACCTCAGCGGAATGCTGCTCCGAACTTGCCGGATCAACGGCCGCGGCGATCGAAAGGGACGGAGTTGGCGTGTCGCGGATGGTGGGGGTGGTGAGTTCCATGAATGCGTCCTCGAGCGATCGGCGCACGGGCGCGAGTTCGTCGAGTTGAACGTTGGCGCCGAGGGCCAACGCGCCGATTGTCGGGCCGTCGAGTCCGGTGACGGCGAACGAGCTCGCGTCGAGATCCCGGATGCTGCCGCCGGTGCCGGTAATAAGGCGACGCAGGTTGTGCGGGTCGGATGTTCGGACACGGATCTCCTCGTGTTCGTGGTCTTTCTCGAAGACCGACATTTCGCTGTCGGCGAGGATCCGCCCCTCGCCGATGATGAGGAGGTGGTCGGCGGTGAGGGACATTTCGGTCATGAGGTGGCTGGACAGCAGGACGGTGTGACCCTCCGCCGCCATCCGGCGCATCAGGTCGCGGAACCAGATGATGCCTTCCGGGTCGAGCCCGTTCAGTGGCTCGTCCAGCACGAGGACTGGCGGGTCGCCGAGCAGCGCTGCGGCAAGCCCGAGACGTTGGAGCATCCCAAGCGAGAAGGTGCCGGCGTGTTTGCGTGCGACCTTGCCGAGCCCGACGATGTCGAGGACATCCCCGACGCGACTGCGGGGGATGCCGTTGCTTCGCGCCAGTGCGAGCAGGTGATCGCTGGCGGTGCTGCTGGGCTGGACGGCGCGTGCGTCGAGGAGCGAGCCCACGCGCCGTAAGGGGTCGACGAGATCAGCGTAATGTTGCCCGTCCACCGTCACTGTCCCGGACGTGGGTCGGTCGAGGCCCAGTATCATCCGCAACGTCGTGGTCTTGCCGGCACCGTTGCGCCCCAGAAACCCCGTGACTTCCCCGGAACGTACCGAAAAGGTGATGTTATCGACTGCGGTGCCGTGGCCGAAGCGTTTCGTGAGTGCGGTTGCCTCAATGACGCTCATGGGGGTTTCTCCGTCTAGTTTGCGTTGGTAGGGTGGTCAGCTACTCGCTGGCTGTCCGATGGTTGCCGGGGCCGCGGCCGATGCCTGTGGTTGTTTCGGTTTGCCCGGCAACACCAGTGAAAGTAGGACCGCAAGCGCGGTGAACCCAATGGACCACCAGAACGCTTGGTCGAAGCCAGCCGAGGCCGAACCGGGGCGTGTCGCGATTTGGGTGAGAGCGCCGTCGAGGATGACGGCGAGGACCGCGACGCCGAATGAGCCGCCGACCTGCCCGGCGATGCGGGTAATGATACTGGCGTGCGGTATTTCGAAACGTTGCAGTCCGATAAAGGCAGAGGTGTTGAGAGGGATGGTGACGGCGCCGAGTCCGAAGCCTCGGACAAGAAGGGCTCCCATCAGTACCCACTCGTTGGTGGTGGCTGTAGCGAAGGCGAAAGGGATAGTGGCGGCGCCGACGATTGCGAAGCCGATCAGTGTGACCAGTTTGGCGCCCATGGTGTCGGTCAGTCGCCCGGCGAGCGAGCGGCTGAAGAACGTGCCGATCCCCTGAGGGACGAGAAGAAGGCCGGCGCCGAGCGCGTCGACACCGCGGATGTCCTGGAAGTACAGCGGCATGAGCAGCATCGCCCCGTAGAGCGCTGCGCCGGAAAGGAAGAGCAGTGCTGACGCTGAAGCGACAGCACGATGAGCGAAGAGCCGAATGTCCACCAAGGCCCGCTCCCCCCGGCGCAGGGCGTAGAACACGAAGGTGAACAGAAGCGCGATGCCGACAAGCATCGGCGCGTACACGTCCCCTCGCGCGAACCCATTCGTTTTGCTGGCGTTGGAAAGCCCATAGAGGATTCCGACGATGCCCGGGGACAGCAGGACGAATCCCAGCAAGTCAAGCGGCTTTCGCGGCGTCTTCGGATCAGTGGGCAACATCTTCCAGGCGAGGAGGAACCCGACAACGCAGAACGGGATGTTGACGTAGAACAGCCACCGCCAGTCCAGCCAGTTCAGGATGATTCCCCCGATGACCGGGCCGAGGATTGGGCCGAGAACCGCGGGCAGGCTGACCACCGACATAGTACGGCCGAGGGATTTACCGGCAGCCGCTTGCATCACGAGTGTCGGCAACAGAGGCAACATCAGGCCGCCACCGACTCCCTGCAGGACCCGGAAGCCGATCAGGCTGCCCGCACTCCACGCCAGGCTCGAACCAATCGAACCGGCCAGAAAGACCACCAGGGCGAACATCCAGACCCGTTTACCGCCGAAGCGGTTCTGCGCCCAACCAACCAGCGGGATGGTCACCCCGAGTGCGAGCAGATAACCAGTGCTCACCCACTGGATGGTCGCGATGGATGTATGCAGCTGGACAGCGAGAGTGCGCAGGGCGACACTCACGATGGTGGTGTCAAAAACAACAGCAAGAGCACCCACGATGAGGATAATCGCGACCCTCATCACTTGCGGGTCGACCTTGTCCTTGACCGGTGCGGTGCTCATACCTAAACTCCTTCAAAGATACATAACTGTATCTTTGAAGGACGGTAGCACCGGGCAGTAAGATACACAAGTGAACTTAGACATCCCGGCGGCCGCGAAACGACGGCACGGCGTCGAATTGGAGAACGCGCTCCTGGACGCCGCATGGGAGCAGTTGGTTTCCGGCGGGTACAGCGCATTCACTTTCGATGCCATCGCGGAGCGAGCTGGGACGAGCAGGCCGGTGCTCTACCGGCGGTGGTCAACCCGCGAGGCACTGGTCCTGGCCGCGATGCAGCATTTCATGACGCAGGGTGCGCGGCCCGTGCCAGACAGTGGCAGCCTGCGCGGTGACCTCATCGCCCTGCTGACGCAAGCCAACGAGACCCGCTCCGTGGCTGCCGCTGTCATCAGCGTTCAGCTCGCTACCTACTACCAGGAGAACGAAACGACCCCAGATGAACTGCGCCGACACCTTCTTGGGGACCGCACTTCAGCCATGGAGGTCGTCATCCGCCGGGCTATCGATCGCGGAGAGCTCACCGATGCGCAGATCGCTCCGCGGATCCTCGCCCTACCGTTCGACTTGCTCCGCAACGAAGCGCTCATGACACTAAAGCCCGTCCCCGCCCCAACCATCATCGAGATCGTTGACCGGATCTTCCTCCCCCTCATCGGGCAGGACGCCCCACCCGCAACTCGCTGAGGTCCGCTCGCACCGTAGCCTCCACATCTCGATCCCTCAACCAAAGGATCATGGCATGCAGCTCGTCACCTATGGCCGGGACTCAGCCGAATTCGATCGGGGCGTCTCATTCTTCGATGCGATCTATGGCTTCGCGATCACCCTGCTCATTACTGCGGTCGACGTGCCCCCGGCTAAGGCATGGCACAGCGTCCACGCGCTGCTCCAATCCGGGTTTGGTAACCAGATCGTTGGCTTTGCACTGAGTTTCGTGGTAATCGCGCTGTTCTGGCGCCTGAACTACCGTCTGATTGGAACCATGAACGGGATGACGCAGCGAATCATTATTTCGAACATTGTGTGCGTGTTCTTCATCATCCTGATTCCGTTCTCAACCCAAGCCCTGAATGCGCCAAATCTCAGCGGCCTTCCGCTTCCCGTCTCGTTGTATGCGGCGAATCTCGCTCTGGCGTCGTTGGCGCAGACGAGTATGTACACAATCGCCAAGCGCTCGAAGCTCACGATCCTGTCGCCACGGACCCGAGCCAGCGCCATCGCCGGGCAGGCTTCGGAGTACGTCCTGCCCTTTGTTTTCGGGCTTTCAATCGTGCTGGCCTTCACCGTCAGCGCCCGGACAGCCGAATATTCGTGGTTGTCACTGGTCGTGTTGATGCCGCTCGGCGGAGTGCTCGAGAAACGTCTAAACGGCAATGTGACGCCTTTCGCGATGAATCCGGGGGATTCGGCGAAGTGAGGGCGCGCGTGCGTGTTCGGAACGATGAAGAGGCGTAGCGAGCGCCACTTCCTATTTCTTCCCGTCATCACGCGGGCCGCCTTTATTTGACGACTCGTCTCTGTCCACATAATCGATGGCGACACGGACGCCGTCGACGCCCTCATCGAGGTCGCGACCGAGTCACCGGAGCAGTTCGCCCATGCGACCCAGCGTGCCTGCGACGAGAAGCGCCTCACCGCAATCAGGGAGAGGGCGACCGCCGAGCTGATCGAGCGTGGCTTCACCGTGCTCGACCACGAGCCGGGGTACTACGAAACCGACTGGACGCCCATCCGAGATCTCCTCACAAGGGACGGGGAGCGCGTCACGGAGGCGGACATCGCCGAGGTCGAGGGCCGGGCCGCCTATGTGCGCGTGTACTACACGTCCGAGGAAGCGACCATCCTCTACTACCTCGCCGACCCGAAGGCGGCAGGGTTCCATAAGGATCGCGGCAACGCCCCGTCCGGCCCGATGAGCGATGAGCAGAAGGAAGAACGGAAGGCCCTGATCGCCAACAACAAGCGTGGGTTCGCGACGAAGCGGGAAGCTGAACAGTATCTAGCGTCAATCGAAGTGGCAATGATGCGCGGGGAATGGCTAGACCCGACTCGATCCCGTGCCACCGTTTCGATGCTTGCGGGCGAGTGGTTCGCGGCTCAAGTTCAAATAAAGCCGACCACACGCTCGGGATACCGCTATGCCCTAGATAAGCACATATTGCCAAAATGGGGCGAACGGCGTCTTAACGATGTCGGTCACGGAGAAATACAAGCTTGGGTGAATGCTCTCACCAGCACTCTCGGTCCTTCGCAAGTCAGGCAGGTTTACCTAGTGCTCGCCGGTGTAATGCGCTTTGCCATCAGGGATGGGCGATTGCAAAAGAATCCTTGCGACAGCATCCAGCTTCCGAGGCTCGTGAAGAAGCGACGTGGCTACCTTACTCATGCCCAGGTGCGACTCCTCGCGAAGGAATGCGGCGACTGGTCTGACGTCGTTTATTTCCTCGCGTACACCGGCCTGCGATGGGGCGAAATGGCGGGAATTCGAGTCGGGCGAGTTGATCTCTCGCGCCGACGAGTTGACATTGCTGAGGCAGTCTCCGAGCCTCGTGGGGTGATCATCTGGGGAACCCCGAAGAACCATAGTCGTCGGTCGGTGCCGTTTCCGGAGTTCCTTGAGCCCATGGTCAAAGCTCGATCGGAAGGCAAAGGCGTGGAGGACGTCCTCTTCGTCGGTCCTGATGGTGGAGTGCTTCGCGCCGGTAACTTCAGAGCCCGCGTCTTCAAACCGGCAGTCGATCGCGCCAAGACGAAGGATCCGACCTTCCCCACGATCAGCATTCACGACCTTCGGCACACCGCAGCCTCGCTTGCCGTGTCGGCTGGTGCAAACGTGAAGGCAGTTCAACGCATGCTTGGCCACGCGTCCGCCGCAATGACACTGGACGTGTACGCCGACCTTTTCGATGACGACCTGGATGCTGTTGCGACCGCCATGAACAGGGGTGCAATCGAATAATTGTGGTCAAAATGTGGTCAGACCATGATTTCCTGAAGCGCCCAAATCGTCAAAAAGAAGTCCCGCTCCCAGTAGAAGCCTGGAAACGGGACAGTGGCTCCGACGGGCGTCGATCCCGTGACCTCTCGATTTTCAGTCGAACGCTCTACCAACTGAGCTACAGAGCCCTACGCAACCGAAGTTACATAGAAGGCACGACTGCCTGGCGAGAGGCAATCGTGCCTTGCGACCCTGACCGGACTTGAACCGGCGACCTCCGCCGTGACAGGGCGGCGCGCTAACCAACTGCGCTACAGGGCCTTGCTATTTAGTTCTCCAACAACCTCACGTGATGCTGTTGTTGTTTCGTGACCCCAACGGGATTCGAACCCGTGTTAACGCCGTGAAAGGGCGCCGTCCTAGGCCACTAAACGATGGGGCCATGGTGTTCAGAACTCCATAGCAACCGAGGGACAAGCATACGGGGGCGCCGAGGCAAAAGCCAAACGCGTCAATCCGTCCTGAATTGCTCAGCGGCCGCTCGCAACCATCCGCAATCCGACCAGTCCCAACTCGCGGGGAAGCCTGACGCGGGACCTAGTGTGCGGCGCTCGTCTCGGGCACCACTGGGCAAATCGGCCTCCCGTTGTTACTGTTGGCAGTGTTGACAGTGTTACTGACGTGACTTGGGGGTCGCCAGGACACGATTTGGGGATTCAGATGAGCACCACACAATTGGCGGGGGAGCCGGGTCGCATGGTCGTTCGCGCAAGCGGCAGCTGGCCTGCCAGGCACCGAATTGTGGATGTGCGCTGATGCGCCGCCCCTACAGGCGCCTCGCGGGGGCGCTGTCACTCGCCGTCGCTGTCGGCATGCTGATCGGCGTCAGCACAGCGACCGCGTCCGCTGACGATCCAACCTTTCCAACCTGGGCGCAGGTGCAGGCGGCGAAGGCGAACGCGGCGACCAAAGCCGCAGAGGTTGCGAAGCTCGCCGGACTGATCTCGACACTGCAGGCTCAGGCAGCCGCCTCGGGGAAGGTCGCGCTCCAGGCAGGAGAGGCGTATCTCGAGGCGAACAACGCCCTCACGACGGCGACGGCAACCGCGAACAAGCTGGCGTCGCAAGCCAAGGTCGCCAAGTCGAAGGCGGCCGCATCGTCCCGCGAGGCCGGACAGCTTGCCGCGCAGCTGGCGCGAGCGGGACACGGCAACATCACACTGGACCTGCTGCTCAACGAGCACTCCTCCGGAAACTTCCTGGACGTGCTGGGCACCATGAGCAAACTCAGCGAGGCCTCGGCGCGCATCTTCGCGACAGCCGAAATCGACAGCAGAACGGCGGATGCGCTCGATGCGCAGGCATCGCTCGCCAAATCGGTGCGGGCCAGCAAAGCGAAGCAGGCGAACGCCGACCTGCTGGCGGCCAATGCGGCGGCGGCCGCCGCGACGGCGAAAGTGAACTCGCAGACCTCGCAGCAGGCTGTTCTGACGGCCCAGCTGGCTTCGCTGAACGGAACGTCCGCCTCGACCGAAGCCGCCTACTACGCCGGCATCGCCTGGGAGGCCAAGCAGGCAGCCCAGAAGACTCCGCCACCGGATGTGACCCCTCCCGGTCCTGAGCCCGGCGCGCCGGTCAGTTCAGCGGTCGCGGTCGCAATCGCGTTCGCGGAGGCGCAGCTCGGAAAGCCGTACGTGCTCGGCGGCGCCGGCCCCAACACCTGGGACTGTTCCGGGCTGACCCTGAAGGCGTACGCCGCCGCGGGCGTCTACATCGGCATCCACGGATCGAACAGCCAATACAACACGATGGCTTCGGAGAACCGCTTGCTGCCGCTCAGCGCTCGCCAACCCGGCGACCTGCTGTTCTACTCGAACGGTGGATCGCTCACGGCGAGCAAGTACCACGTCGCGATCTACATCGGCAACAACCAGATGATCGAGGCGCCGTACCCGGGAGTGAACGTGCGCATCGCGGCGCTGCGCTACGGCGACCTGGTTCCGCTGGTCGGTCGGCCGACCGGATAGGTTGGCGCCCGGTAAGGCTGACTGCTGCCTCCCGCTGGGTGCAGCGGCGCGACCGAGTAGGCCCTACGGCTTGTAGGCGGCGACCCCGGCGGCGATGATCTCTTCCGCCTCGGCCGCATTGCCCCAACCCTCAGTCTTGACCCACTTGCCGGGCTCAAGGTCTTTGTAGTGCTCGAAGAAGTGCTCAATTTCTTTGCGGGTGAACTCGGGGATGTCATCGACATCCTGGATCCACGTCCAGCGCGGATCCTTCGCCTGCACGGCAATGACCTTCGCGTCTGAGCCGCCATCATCCGTCATCTTGAACACGCCGACCGGGCGAACGCTCACACCGACGCCGGGAAAGAGCGGATAGTCGAGCAGGACCAGCACGTCGACCGGGTCGCCGTCGAGGCCGAGAGTGTGCTCGATGAAACCGTAGTCGGTGGGGTAAACGAACCCCGTGAAAAGCACCCGGTCGAGGAATACCCGACCGGTTTCGTGGTCGACCTCGTACTTGTTGCGGCTCCCCTTCGGGATTTCAATGATGGCGTCGTACGCAGCCATGACTTACTCCTCAAGCTTCATCGGTGAACTGCAATAACGTTACTGGATGCACCCCCAGAGCCGACCGCGTCTCACGCCCGCCGTGGCCGACGTGCGGCGCGCGGTGCGCTTAGCCCTCGGGGCAGTCGAAAATGGCGCCGTCAAAAATGGGGCTGTTGATAGTGGCGCTGTCGAAAATTCAGGCCATCCGTCCGTGCGCGCGGCGGATCCGGCCGCACCACACGGCGCGGTAAACCGAACTCCTGAATTTTCGACGGGAGCACTGGTGTTGGTCGCGCTCAGCGGCGGCCCGGACTCGCTGGCGCTCGCCGCAGCGACCGCATTCGAGGCACCGCGGGCTTCCCTGCGGGCCGGAGCGGTAATTGTGGACCACGCGCTACAGGCCGGGTCCGCAGAGGTCGCCGCGGCTGCGGCCGCGCAGGCACGCGAATTGGGACTGGATCCCGTCATCGTGCGTGCGGTCGCCGTGGGCACGGATGGCGGCCCTGAGGCCGCGGCCCGCAGTGTGCGATACGCGGCGCTCGAGGCCGCGGCAGTCGAGACGGGGGCGTCGCTGGTGCTTCTCGGCCACACGCTCGATGACCAGGCCGAAACCGTTCTGCTCGGCCTGGCCCGTGGGAGCGGCGCCAATAGTCTCCACGGGATGGCCGAGTCGACCGCGGCGAGCGCCGGCGTCGCCTACGCGCGGCCGCTGCTGGGCATCCGCCGGGCGACGACCCTGCAGTTCTGCGCCGATTCAGGCATTACCCCGTGGACCGACCCACAGAACGCCGACCCGGCGTTCGCGCGGGTTCGGGTACGCACAACCGTGCTGCCGATGCTGGAGCGGGAGCTCGGTCCCGGCATTGCCGAGGCCCTCGCGCGAACGGCCGACCAGCTTCGGGAAGACAGCGACGCGCTGGACCATTTCGCTGAAGAGATCGCCGAGGAACTCGCCGACCTCGCCGAATCGGGCATCTCGCTGCCCGTGCGCGCGCTCGCGTCAAACCCGCCTGCGTTGCGGCAGCGACTCATCCGGCTTGCCGTGCAGAGCGAGTTCCACGTATCCCTGAGCCGCTCGCAGACCCTCGAGGTCGCACGGCTGGTCACCGACTGGCACGGGCAGAAACCCCTCGACCTGCCGGGAGTTAGGGTTGAACGGCAGGGAGGGCTGCTCATCTTCAGCGCTAGGGAATAGGTGTCCATGGAAGCCAGCGACGTTTCTGCCGATCTCACTCGCGTACTCGTCTCCGAGGCGGAGATCCGCGCGAAACTCGCGCAGCTGGCTCGTCGAATCGAGGTCGACTACGCCGACGATCGTCCCCTGCTTGTCGGCGTATTGAAGGGCGCGGTCATGGTGATGGCCGACCTTGCTCGCGAGTTGCGCATCCACATCGACATGGACTGGATGGCCGTCTCGTCGTACGGGGCCGGAACGCAGTCCAGTGGTGTGGTGCGCATCCTGAAGGATCTCGATACCGATCTCACTGATCGTCGCGTGCTGATCGTCGAGGACATCATCGATTCGGGCCTCACGCTCTCCTGGCTGAAGGAGAACCTGTCGCTGCGCGGAGCGAAGTCGGTGGAGATCTGCGCGCTGCTGCGCAAGCCTGATGCCGCAAAGGTCGATGTGGATGTGACGTACCTCGGCTTCGACATCCCCAACGAATTCGTCGTGGGCTACGGCCTCGACTATGCGGACGCCTACCGCAACCTGCGAGACGTCGCCATCCTCGCCCCCCATATCTACTCTTTTCAGGAGGATGTGTGATCGGAGTGACTGCTGTTATCGGTGGGCCACTCATCTCTAACACCAGCATCACAAACTCCTGAAAAAGGTAGGACAGGGATGGCCCACAGATTGGGGTTACGCCCGGAGCAAACATCCAGCGGGCACCAAGCGACGGCGGGGTAACCTTCTAAGCACGTTCGAAAAGGAAGGTGAAGGGCCGCTCGAGCCTGATCATCATGGATATTAAGCGCTTGGTTCGTGGCCCCATCCTGTGGATTGTTGTCGTCGGCATCCTGTTGTGGGTGGCGGCATCATTCCTTCTCGTGCCCGGATACCACTCCGTCTCCACCCAGGAGGGCCTGAACCTCCTCAAGGGCAATACGGTCACGAAGGCCGTCACGCATGACCCCGACCAGTTCGTCGACCTCACCCTGTCGACGCCCTACAAGGGCAGCAAGCTCGTGCAGTTCTACTACGTCACCCCACGCGGCCCCGAGGTCATCGCCGACATCACCAAGTCCGGTGTCCCGTACGACGACGCTGTCGACCAGTCGAGCATCTGGTCCACGATCGGCGGTCTTATCCTTCCGCTGCTGCTGTTCGGCGTGGTCGTGTTCTTCCTGTTCCGTGGGATGCAGGGCGGCGGAAACCGTGTCATGCAGTTCGGCAAGTCGAAGGCTCGACTGATCGGCAAGGATGCCGCCAAGGTGACGTTCGCGGATGTCGCCGGTGCGGATGAGGCGATCGAAGAACTCGAAGAGATCAAGGACTTCCTGAAGGACCCGGCACGCTTCCAGGCGGTCGGCGCCCGCATTCCGAAGGGCGTGCTGCTGTACGGCCCTCCCGGAACCGGCAAGACGCTCCTCGCGCGCGCTGTCGCCGGGGAGGCAGGCGTTCCTTTCTACTCGATCTCTGGTTCGGACTTCGTCGAGATGTTCGTGGGTGTTGGCGCAAGCCGCGTTCGCGACCTCTTCACCCAGGCCAAAGAGAATTCGCCATCGATCATCTTCGTCGATGAGATCGACGCTGTCGGTCGTCACCGTGGCGCCGGAATCGGCGGCGGAAACGATGAGCGCGAGCAGACCCTCAACCAGCTGCTCGTCGAGATGGACGGCTTCGACGTCAAGACCAACGTGATCCTGATTGCGGCGACCAACCGTCCTGATGTGCTCGACCCCGCACTCCTGCGCCCGGGCCGGTTCGACCGGCAGATCGGCGTCGATGCTCCCGACCTGAAGGGACGCCAGCGCATTCTCGAGGTTCACGGGCGCGGCAAGCCGCTCGCGGCTGGCGTCAACCTCGAGGTTCTCGCGCGAAAGACTCCCGGCTTCACCGGCGCCGACCTGGCGAACGTGCTCAACGAGGCTGCCCTGCTGACCGCGCGTTCACACGCGCAGCTCATCGACAACCGCGCCCTTGACGAGGCCGTCGACCGCGTGATGGCCGGCCCGCAGCGCCGTTCACGCATCATGGCCGACAAGGAAAAGCTCATCACCGCGTACCACGAGGGCGGCCACGCCCTTGCGGCAGCCGCGATGCGCCACACGGACCCGGTCACGAAGATCACAATCCTGCCCCGCGGCCGTGCGCTCGGCTACACCATGGTGCTTCCGCTGCAAGACAAATACTCCGTCACGCGCAACGAGCTGCTCGACCAGCTCGCCTACGCCATGGGTGGGCGCGTCGCCGAGGAGATCGTGTTCCACGACCCCACCAGCGGTGCATCAAACGACATCGAGAAGGCGACAGCGACCGCTCGCCGCATGGTCACCGAGTACGGCATGAGCGCCGCCATCGGTTCGGTCAAGCTGGGCAGCGCAGCCGGTGAGCCCCTCATGGGACGCGACTCGGGCGCACGGGACTACTCCGAGACGATCGCCGAGACGGTCGACTCCGAGGTTCGCGTGCTCATCGAGCAGGCGCACACCGAGGCGTGGCAGGTCATCAACGACAACCGGGACATCCTGGATCACCTGGCCACGGAACTGCTCGAGAAGGAGACCCTCGACCACGAACAACTGGCCGAAATCTTCAAGGACGTCAAGAAGCTGCCCGAGCGCCCACAGTGGCTCTCGAGCAAGGAGCGCCCGCTGTCCGACCTGCCTGCCGTGAAGGTGCCGTCGAAGGCGCCCATCGACGAAGGTGTTGTCGACGGCGGTGTGCAGTCCGGCGTCCCGTCGAAGCCGAGCCGTACTCCGCGCCCGCGCAAGTCTCCCGGCATCGCCACCGCATAGGCACGACGTGCCCCCCATCGACACCGGGCGCGTCGAGGCTGCCGTCGCCGAAATCCTCGCCGCCATCGGTGAAGATTCGGCACGACCGGGGCTCGCGACCACCCCGGCGCGGGTGGCGCAGTCCTACGCCGACTTCTTCGGCGGTCTCGACGTCGATCCTCTCGACCACCTGGCTGACGCGACAGAGCTTGACCTGCCGCCCGACCAGCTCGCCGAGCTCGTGCTCCTCCGCGACATCGACTTCCGTTCGATGTGCGAACACCACCTGCTCCCCTTCACCGGCGTCGCCCACGTCGCTTATATCCCTTCCCGAAGAATCGTGGGACTTGGCAAGATACCTCGTGTGGTAGAAACTCTCGCCTCGCGTCCCCAGCTGCAGGAGCGGCTGACCGAAGAGATCGCTGAAACCCTCAACGTGGGCCTCGAGCCGCGCGGGGTGCTTGTCGTTCTCGACGCCAGCCACGGATGCGTGACGGCTCGTGGTGTGCGGCAGACGAAGAGTACGACGGTGACGCTCGCAACGCGTGGGTCGCTGAGCGATCCGGTCGAACGATCGGGTGTGCTCGCCCTTGTTGGCAACGTGAGTGGAGGACTCGATGGCTAGTACGGTCGCACGCATCCGTCCGACGGCGCCCGCGCGGCGCCGCCCTGTCATCGTCGGGGTGCTGAACGTCACCCCGGACTCCTTCAGCGACGGCGGCAAATTCGTCGACATCGATGCTGCCGTCTCCCACGCCGTCGAGCTGCGTGCCTCCGGTGCAGACTTCATCGACGTCGGCGGTGAGTCGACACGGCCGGGCGCGCCCCGGCTCGACCCCAAGATCGAGCGCAAACGGGTCATGCCCGTGCTGAAGGCGCTGCTCGATCGGGACATCCCGGTCAGCATCGACACCATGAACTCCTCGACTGCGCTCGCCGCAGCGGATGCCGGTGTGTTGGTGGTGAATGACGTCTCGGGCGGTCTCGCCGACCCGGAAATGCTCCGCACGGTGGCTAAGACGGGCGTGCACTACATCGCATCCCACTGGCGCGGGCCCAGCGAAGACATGGACAGCCAGGCCGTCTACCGCAACGTCGTGTTCGAGGTGCGGGACTCGCTGAAGGCCCGCATCGCGGAAATGCTGGTCTGGGGAATCTCGCCCGACAAGATCGTGCTCGACCCGGGCCTCGGGTTCGCCAAGACTGCCGACCACAACTGGGCCCTGCTCAAGGCATTGCCGAGGCTGGAGTCGATCGGCTATCCGCTGCTGATCGGCGCCTCACGCAAGCGATTCCTCGCTCCCTTCGCCGCCGATGGCGCGCCGACAACCGATCGTGATTTCGCGACGGCCATCATCAGCGCGCTCGCCGCCCAGGCGGGTGTGTGGGGTGTTCGCGTGCACAACGTGGAGTCCACCGCCGCAGCCCTGGACGTGTGGGCGGCGTGGAGCGGCGGCGGAGTGCATGACTGACGACCACCTGACACTGACCGGCCTTCGGGCTACGGCCTACCACGGCGTGTTCGCCCATGAGAGGCAAAACGGCCAGGAGTTTGTCGTTGACGTGACGGTCTGGCTCGACACCAGGGATGCCGCGAGCGCGGACGACCTCGACCAGACCGTCGACTACGGTTCGCTGGCAAACGACGTTGTCGCTGCGGTCGAGACCGACCCGGTGGACCTGATTGAGACGGTCGCCGAGCGAATCGCCGGCGTCGCGCTCACGCGCGGCGCCGTGAACCGTGTGCGCGTGACCCTGCACAAGCCGTCTGCCCCGATCGAGGTCCCGTTCGACGATGTTTCGATCACGATCGAGCGGTCTCGCGCGTGAGCGCACCCGTCCTGGCGGTCCTCTCGCTGGGCAGCAACCTCGGCGATCGCGAGCGCAATCTTCGCGAGGCGGTGGCCGATCTTGCCGCCGTGCCGGGCGTGTCGATCGTTGCCACCTCCGGGCTGGTGGAGACCGCTGCGGTTAAGCCTGGCGGTGTGGATGAGGCTGCGCCCGCCTACCTGAACGCGATCGCCCAGATTTCGACGACCCTTTCCCCGTCCGCGCTGCTCGAGACCACGGGTGAGATCGAGCAGGGCCACGGACGGGTTCGCATCGAACGCTGGGGCGACCGAACCCTCGACATCGACATCGTGACCTTCGGCGACCTTCGGCAGGACGATCCGGTGCTCACCCTTCCGCATCCGCGCGCCGGCGAGCGGGCATTCGTGCTCGTTCCTTGGCTGCAGGTCGATCCGGACGCCACCCTGCCGGGAATCGGTCGCATCGACGCCCTTCCCGCAGCGGCGGAGGATGTGCGACGCTACCCTGCGGAGGCCCTTTCGTGAAACGCACCCGCCCGGCCCTGCTCGTGCTCCTCACCCTCATCGGTGCGGGCGCAGCATGGTTGCTTGAGGTCATCCTGACGGCGTCCGGTGCGGCGGTCGCATCCGTTCCGTTCACGCTTGCTCTCTCACTCGCTGTCATCGGTGTCCTCGTGCTGGTGTTCGCGGTCCCGGTGCGTCGTGCCGTGCGCGATCGCGAGAATCACAGCGTGGACCCGTTTTACGCGACACGCGTCGTCGTGCTGGCGAAGGCATCCAGCATCGCCGGGTCGCTGCTGTTCGGCGCGACGGTCTCGATCGTCGGATACCTGCTCACTCGCTCGGTCGTCGCGGAGGTAGGCTCGATCTTCTCGTCGGGGTCCTGCGTGATCGGCGCGGTCGTGCTCGTGGTGTGCGGGCTGGTTGCCGAGAACATGTGCAGCATCCCGCCCGACGACAAAGACAAGGGCGAGAAGGATCCCGCTTCCGTCCGGCCTCGCTAGTGCGGAACAGGTCGAGGACAGTACGGATGAGGGCAGTGCGGATGGCGGCAGTGCTGATGAGGTGCGTGTGACCGGTCGACTGGCCCTGCCCGGCGTGGACTGGAGGCGGGTCTCACCGCGGTACGTCTACGTCGACGTCATCTCGACGTCAGTTTTCACGGTCGGCCTGGTCGTACTGGCCAGTCTTCCCGCCTACTTCTCTGCGGTCGCACCCTGGTGGATCCTCCCTGCCGGGGTGCTCGTCATCATGCTGGTCGTGATCGCTTTCGTGCCGCGGCGAGTGCGTGCGATCGGCTACCAGCTGCGCGATGACGACCTGCTGTTCCGCAGGGGACTGCTGTTCCAGCGATTCGTTTCTGTTCCGTACGGTCGCATGCAACTCATCGACATCACCCGCGGTCCCGTATCGCGAGTGCTCGGGTTGAGTGACCTCCACTTCGTGACGGCCGCCGCCTCGAGCAGCGTCTCCATCCCTGGACTGCTCGTCGCCGACGCCGAAGACCTGAGGGATCGCCTGGTCGCGCTCGCCGAGACCCGTCGGGCCGGACTGTGACCGGGGAGCCCTTCGAGGGCGACCCCATCAAAGACCTGCTGCCGCCCGGCGCGGTCACCGCCACCCGCCTGGCCGACGGGGAGTGGCATCGGCTCCATCCGGCGACACCGCTGCTGCGTGGCGGGTTCGTGTTCATCTTCATCGCGGGTTCCTTCATCTCGTCGGCACGCCAGCAGCTCGTCGACCTTCTCTTCGGTGGCCCTCGCGCACGCGATGACGGGGACCCGTTGGTTTTCATCACAGCAAACGGGCAGCTGCCTCTCGCGCTCCTCGCGATTGCGGCGCTGCTCCTGCTGATCGTCGTGATCTTCTATTTCTCGTGGCGTGTGCACACGTTCCGGATCACCGACGAGGTCGTCGAGGTGCGCAGCGGGCTGATCCGCCGCAGCCTTCGCAAAGGGAGACTCGATCGAATCCAGGGCATCAACATCGTGCGGCCATTCTTCGCGCGCTTGTTCGGCGCGGCCCGACTCGAGATCGACGTCGCCGGCCACGACGCGAACGTGCGGCTCGACTACCTGTCGTCGGCAAACGCGGACGGCCTCCGCCGGGACATCCTGCGGCTCGCGTCCGGTACCCGGCAGCGCGAAGCCGCCAGCGCAGCCCCGGATTCACGCAGCTTTGTCGAGCAACGGTTAGCCGAGTTCATCGCGCCCGAGCTCGATCCGGACCTCGCCCCGCCCGAGTCGGTCGTCAAAGTGCACCTGGGCCGCCTGGTCGGCTCGATCCTGCTGCACGACACCACGTTCACGCTGCTCGTGCTGATCGCGGCCGCCTCGGTCGGGTCAGCCGTGACCGGCCGCCTGTTCGCCATCTATGCGCTGGTGCCGCTGGTCTTCGGCCTGGGGGGTTTCCTGTTCCGGCGTTTCACGAAGTCGCTGCGCTATTCGATCGCGGCGACACCGGATGGGGTTCGAGTCGGCTTCGGGCTGCTCACCCTCAGCAACGAAACGCTGCCGCCGGGGCGCATCCATTCGGTGCAGGTGCGCCAGCCGATCCTGTGGCGGCTTCCCGGCTGGTGGGAGATCAAGGTCAACCGGGCATCCAAGTCGAATGCGAAGGGCGCGGATGCCCAGCACAATACGACCATCCTTCCGGTCGGTAACCTCGACGATGTGCTGCGCGTTCTCGGGCTGCTCCTGCCAGGGACGACGGCCGAATCGGCGCAGGTGCTGCGCCGGGGCATCGTCGGTTCAGGGCCGGACGGCGGGTTTACGAACTCGCCGCGACGGGCGGCGATCATTCGCTGGTTCTCGGTTCGGCGCAACGGCTTCGCCGAAATTCCGGGCGTGGTCCTGCTGCGGCGAGGCGGTGTCTGGCGCAACCTCACCATGGTGCCTGAGGCGCGCGTGCAAAGCATCGGGATGACCCAGGGGCCGATCGATCGCGCGCTTCGGTTGGCGCGAGTGCATGTGCACACGGTGAACGGGCCCGTGCGAGCGGAGCTCGGCGCCCTCGATTTCGAGGTCGCCACCGGGTTCTTCACCGCGGTGTCGAACGAGGTCGTCGAGCAGGTGCGGTCGGATGCGACCCATCGCTGGCGCGCGAACGATTCGGCCGCCTGATGGAGCGCTCAGGCCGGCTCGGAATCGGCATCGTCGGAGCAGGCAGGGTCGGACCGGTTTTCGGCGCGGCGCTGGCCGGTGCGGGGCACGCCATCGTGGGCATCTCAGCAGTGTCGCAGCGCAGCCGGGACCGTGCGGAAGCGATGCTGCCGGGGGTGCCGATCCTCGACATCCCGACGATTCTCGAACGAAGCGAGCTGGTCATCCTTGCCGTCCCCGAGGATGAACTACCGACGCTCGTTGCGGGCCTCGCTGCTACCGGGGCCTGGCAGCCGGGCCAGCTCGTGCTGCACACAGCGCCGGGGCTCGGTACCGGGGTGCTGCAGCCCGCGCAGGCTTTGGGCGCGATCCCCCTTGCCGTCCACCCCGCCATGGCCTTTACGGGAACCAGTATTGACCTGCTGCGACTGCGTGAAAGCTACTGCGCGGTCACGGCGGCGACAGTTGTCCAGCCGATCGGCATGGCGCTCGTGGTCGAGATGGGTGCTGAACCGCTGCTGGTCGACGAAAAGGACCGCCCCGCCTACGCGGAGGCGATCGCAATCGCGACCGGATTCTCCTCCGCCATCGTCGCGCAGGCTACGGATGCTCTCGCGGTGATCGGTGTGGAGAATGCCGGACGGGTTCTCGCGCCGCTGGTGCGGTCCGCTGTCGAGAACGCACTCGCCACCGCGGCGCCCGATACGATCGACCTGTCCACTATTCGGGACAACCTGTTGGAGGACGATTCGTGACTACCGCACCGTCGCGGCCTCGCGTCGTCGAATCCATTGCGGAGATGCGCGAGGTTATCGCGGCGGAGAGGGCGGCGGGCCGCACCGTGTCGCTCACCCCGACGCTGGGGGCGCTTCACGCAGGTCATCTTGCCCACCTCGAGCGCGCTGCGGAGCTTGTCGACACCCGCGTCGTCTCGATCTTCGTCAACCCGCTCCAGTTCGGGCCGGGCGAAGACCTCGACCGCTACCCACGCACC
>Ga0302279_10000461_pt1 | contig 58970 bp, 52 predicted proteins | sample III_Bog_N3_3_FD_194541 | JGI IMG/M metagenome (GOLD analysis project Ga0302279, IMG submission 194541) | Peat permafrost microbial communities from Stordalen Mire near Abisko, Sweden - III_Bog_N3_3 | ecosystem: Environmental > Terrestrial > Soil > Wetlands > Peat | place: Sweden: Abisko... | reverse complement strand
GTGTGGCCATGCGCCCGGAACGCGGCGACGACGTCGTCGTACAGCCGCGGTATCTCCTTGCGCGGAGACCAGATGAAGCGCTCATTCTTCAAGTCGGCGATCCGCAGCGTGCGCCGGGTGGCCAGGCGATGGTGCTTCGACAACACCACGCCGATCCGATCGCGAAACAGTACCCGGGAGCGGACGAGCGGGTTGGAATCGGGCGAGTGGTACCCGTACCCCAGCGAGATGCTCCCATCGCGCAGCGCGGAGACCTGGTCGTCGCTCGGCAGAGAGACCAGGCGCACATCGACGCGCGGGTGCCTCGCCCGGAACGTGCCCACGATCTGGGGCAGGAGGCCGGTGTAGGCCAGGCCACCCTCGAATCCAATCACGACCGTCCCGATGCGGCCGTGTGCCGTGGCGCGGGCGTCCTCGACCGCCAGATCCGCGCGGGCCAGCGTGGCGCGTGCACCGTCGAGGAAGCTCCGGCCGGCGGGAGACAGCTTCACCCCCCGCCCCGAGGGCACGAAGAGCTGGGCTCCAATCTCCTCCTCGAGCTGGGCGATCTGCCGGCTCAGGGGGGACTGCGAGACGTGAAGCTGCTCGGCAGCCCGCCCGTAGTGCTCCGCCTCCGCGACGGCGATGAAGTACCGCAAGTGACGTAGCTCCATGACTCAGACCTACAGAGTCTAGCTCCGTTGCGATCAATGTCTTGGTCTCGGAGCACCCAGTTCGTATCTTGCGTGTCGTTGGGCTCGGCGAACTCAACGCTTTCAAGGAATCGCCGGGCAGCCCCCGCTGAAAGAAATCACGATGGCCAATCCAATCGCGATCATTGGCGCGGGCCTCGGGGGACTGACCCTCGCTCGCGTCCTGCGCGTCCACGGCATCGCCGCCACCGTCTACGAGGCCGAGGAGTCGGCCGAGGCGCGCACGCAGGGCGGCATGCTCGACATCCACGAGTACAACGGCCAGCTCGCGCTGAAGGCGGCCGGCCTGTTCGACCAGTTCCGCAAGATCATCCACGCCGGCGGCGAGGCGTCGCGGATACTCGACGTGCACGGCGCGGTCCTTCTCGACCAGCCCGACGACGGCGGCGGCGGTCGCCCCGAGGTGCTTCGCGGCGATCTGCGTCGCATCCTGCTCGACTCGCTGCCCGACGGCACCGTCGAGTGGGGACGCAAGGTCACCGCCACCCGCCGGCTCGGCAGCGGGCGGCACGAGCTGACGTTCGCGGATGGGTCGACTGTGATCACGAGCCTCGTGGTCGGTGCGGACGGTGCCTGGTCGAAGGTCCGGCCACTTCTATCCGACGTGAAGCCCGCGTACGTCGGCACCTCGTTCATCGAGACGTACCTGCTCGACGCCGACGCGCGCCACCCAGCCAGCGCCAAGGTCGTCGGAGACGGAGCGCTGTACGCCCTCGCGCCCGGCAAGGGGATCGTCGCCCACCGCGAAACCGATGGCGCCGTCCACACCTACGTCGCGCTCACCAAGCCGCAGGCGTGGATCGAGGGCATCGACTTCGCCAACCCCGAGGCGGCGAAGGCGCGTGTCGCGGCGGAGTTCGAAGGCTGGGCGTCGGCGCTCACCGCGCTGATCACCGACGGCGAGACCGCCCCCGTCCCTCGGGCAATCCACGCGCTCCCGATCGGGCATCGATGGAAGCGGGTGCCCGGCGTGACGCTCCTCGGCGACGCCGCGCATCTGGCTCCGCCCGACGGAGAGGGCGCCAACCTCGCGATGTACGACGGCGCCGAGCTCGGCAAGGCCATGGCGGCGCACCGGGACGACCTCGAAGCCGCGCTCGCCGAGTACGAGGAAGCCATGTTCACCAGGAGCGCGAAGGCCGGCGTCGAGGCCGTGGAGACCTTCGCGGTCTGCTTTGCCGACGGCAACGCGCCTCACGGGCTGATCGCCTTCATGACGGGCGGCTCCGCGCCGACCTCGTCGGCGCTGCCGCCAGCGGAGCGGGTGCCCTGATCGAAACTTCAACCTCGGAGGGCCGGAAGTGCAGACGCTCGATGACGGGTGGACGGTAGTCACCGCCGACGGCTCCCTGTCGGCACAATTCGAGCACACAGTGCTGGTAACGCGCGACGGGTTCGAGATCCTCACCCAGGCTCCACCCGAAGGGACGCACGTGTGCGACCGAGACGTGGTCGGGACTGAGACGGGTATGTAAGCGCTCTTCTGGCGACGTCCGGCCGGCTTCGTCTACGCTCGATGCGACAGGCCCCATGATCGGAAACGACATCGCCGTGCTGCTTGGCTTCCTGGCGGCCGCCATTGCACTGGCCGGGTTCGCGGGAATCGTCACGTCCATCGACCGGGGTGCGGCCGTTGCGTCCAACGAGGTCATCTCGTTTCGGGTGCGTAACCTCGTCACCTCGGCGGTGGCATCGGTCTTTCTGTCGCTCCTGCCGGTCCTCCTCGAAGCCCTCGAGCTCTTTCGGTCCCGTCTCTGGCAGCGGTGCTGTGTCGTCTCCGCGATCGCCATCGGCGCGCTCCTCTGCTCGCTCATGTCGGCGCGGCTCCGGATGAGGGACGGCAAGGACGCCGGGCTGTCGCGTTCGCTGTTTGCGACGAACATGACGCTCGGCGCGCTCGCCTTCGGTGTGCTGGTGGCCGGCGCGCTGGGAGCGGTTGCCGCGCGCGGCGCCTACTTCGCGGGGCTCTTTTACCTGCTGACCCTGATGTGCACGTTGTTCCATCGCATGGTCGCCATGGCCGACGCCTCCGCGAGCCACGCGGCGAAAAAGAAGCAGTGACGCAGGCCGTGCCACAATGAGGCGACGGAGCCCCTCACCATGACCGACGACAACGCCTCCCCCGACGACTTCGACGTCGTGCTCCCCTTTGCGCCGACAGACGACGCCGCGGGTTCTCGCGTCCTCCGGCTGCGCCCGGGAGGGGTCTCCACCGGCGAAGTACGGCCACTGGAGGAGGGCAAGCCGATGATGGGCGGGGAGCTCGTTCGTCTCGAGCGCCGCGAGGGCGCGCCCATGCTGTACGACGTGAAGGTCGAGTACAAGGCGCCCGCGCCCGCGGTGAAGGGTCCCGCGCAGGTCGCCACAGAAGCGTACCGGACGGCCTGGGACCGGACGTTTCGCACGCCGCCCTCGTGACCGCCAAGCGAAGGCGGCAGGCGGTGTCGCCGAGCGACGCGAGGCGAGCAATCTAGCTGTATAAGCTTCAGCTCCAGCTTGCCGAGGTAGGGCTCCACCGTCGTCTCGGTTGGATCGTCGAGAACACGCCCCCGGAGGTCGTGCCCACGGTCAAGTGCGCGGGGCACCGCCCTCGCGAGCCCTCACGCGTCGGCGGTCGGGACGAGCGCGCGGAGCCTCTGGTCGCGGAGGTAGAGGCCCAGCCAGGCGACGATGCCGACTAAGACCGGCACGGGGAACTTGCCATCGTCGGCGTGCACATGGGTCGCGACCGCACCCCCGAGGTAGGCGAGCATGACGAGCCCGCCCAGGTAACGCGTCTTCGGCACGAGGTAGAGGACGAACATCGTCAGCTCGATGATCCCGAGCGGCCGCGCGGCCCCCGCGGGGTACGACTTGGTCCACCCGTCGAGGAATCCCACGGGCTGCGCGATCTTGAAGTAGGCGCTAGGGAGAAACACGAGGGCGAGGATGCTCGAGAGCACCCAGCCGGTCACGAGCTGCCACTTGGGAATCGAGCCGCGAGATGTAGCCACGGTGGTCCTTTCGTCCCGAGCGCGCAGAGTCCGCCGCACGCGCTCCTTGTCCTGATTCGCCGGACGGTATGGTCACACAACGCCGGGAAAACCAAGAAAGTAGTTTCACCGTCGGCCGGTACCTTCCACCCCCGGCAACGCCCATCGCGTCGGCCACCGAAACAGTCTTCGATGGGGGCCTTCGCGGCGCCACGGTGCTCTGCGCCGCGAGCACGGCGGACCGCTGACGCCCGATCTGCTGCGATAGCACGCGGTAGGAGCTCCTCCTCGGAACGCTCACCGATCCGACAGCGCCGAGGTCAGGATCTCGAACCGTCCCCCGTGACCGGCACCGCGTGCTGGAGCTGCGCCGACAGCAGGTGCGAACGGGCGGGCTAGCGCGACTTGGCGCAGCGCAAACCGATGCCGTAGCTCCGCGTCTTCGGCGCGTCTCGGTAGCGAAACGTCGGCCGCACCCAGGAAGGGTAGCCCCCGTTCCACGCCCCTCCCCGGATGACACGGGCTTCTCCGCGCTCGGGCCCCCTCGGGTCCGTCTGCTGCTCCTGCTGGTCTTCGGCGTACGGCGCGTACCAGTCTGCGACCCACTCCCAGACGTTGCCGACGACGTCCTCGACGCCGTAGCGCGACGCGCCCCGCGGGAAGCTCCCCACGGGCGCGGTCGTGGCCCAGCCGTCGTCCACCTCGAACATGGCCTGGACCTCCACCTTGTGCGCCTTGCCCCACGCGACGCACTCGCTCCCGCATGCGTTGAGCAAGCCCGCGGTCGGTGCCTCGTCTCCCCACGGGTACTTGCGGCCGTCCGGCCCCCTGGCGGCGAACTCCCACTCGGCTTCGGTGGGGAGCCTCCGGCCGCTCATGCTGCAGAAGTCCACAGCTTGCTGCCAGTCGATGCAGTTGATGGGGTGCTCCGCTCGCTCCTCGGGATTAAGCGCATTGCACTGCGAGTCGAAGCTCTCGTGGTCCTGGTCCGTGATCCCACGCCAGTCGTTGACGAGCCCCGCCCGCTTGCACTCGCCGGCGTCGCTGCAGGCGCGGTATGCGCGCGTCGTGACCTCGAAGCGATCGATGCAGAAGGGGGCGAGGGCGACCTTGTGCGCGGGCTTCTCATTGTCGACGGCGTCCTTGCTGTCGGACCCCATGAAGAACTTACCGCCAGGGATCGCCACCATCCCGTCTGGACACGTGGCGACCGGTGCCACGATGGCCGCGCTGGCGACGCGCGCAACCGTGGTCGCGGGCGAGGCCCCGCGCCGCGCCTCCGGAGGGCGACGCGCGTGGACCGTCACCGCCGCCGCGGTGGTCAGCGCGGCCGCGAGGGCGAAGGCCCCCACGGCCCACCGCCGTCCCTGACGTGGCGGCCGAAGCGTCATCACGGCCGAGGGCGGCGGAGGGTGAGGCGTCGACTCGGGCGCGATCCACGGGTGGCTCTGGTCTAGGTCGACGGCAGCGCGCAGGGCCGACCAGAACTCTCCCGCGGAGGCGTAGCGCTCCCTGGGGTTGACGGCCACGGCGCGGGCCAGGACGGCCTTCGCCGGCGTGGAGGCCACGCCGGGGCCGAGCGAGGGACGTAGCGAGATGCGCGTGGAGGCCACCTGGAGCTCCGCGAGGCTGTCTCCCGCGAGCGGCGCCAGCCCGCTGACGACCTCCATCAGGACAAGGGCGAGCCCGAATACGTCGGTCCAGGGGCCGGTGGGCCCGAGGTCCTTCGAGAACTGCTCCGGTGCCCCGTACGCCGGTGTGAACGAGGTGGCGCTGGCGCTCGTCTGGCGGAACCCCTGCTCGCCCTGCTTGAACTCGGCCACGACCTTCGCGATCCCGAAATCGAGCAGCTTGATCGAGACGTCGTCGGATCGCGGCGGGCCGACGACAAAGAGGTTGCTCGGCTTCACGTCGCGGTGAGCTATCCCGCGACGATGCGCGAGCGCGAGGGCGCGCGCGGCCGGATCGAGGAGCGCGATCGCCTCTGCTAGGGAGCGCTTGCGGACCCCCTCCGCTTGCTCGCGCTCGAGCACGGCCTCGAGCGTCGCCCCTTCGAGCCACTCGAGGACCAGGTAGGGAGTCCACTCCCCCGCCTTCGTGACCATGGTTCCGATGTCGCGCGCCTGGACGATCGCCGTGGTCTGCTCGGAAAGGACCGTGAGCAGCTGCCCTTCGCGCGCGAACTCCTCGAGGACCCCGGCCCGGCCGTGCGGCGGGATCTCGCTCAGGCTGCGAAACAGCTTGATCGCGACGGGCCGCTTCCACACCAGGTGCGTCGCGCGGTACACGACCGAGGTCCCACCGGTCCCGACCAGTGATTCGATCGCGTACTTGCCGTCGATGATCTCCCCCGCGAGAAGGAGAGGATCCCGGGCGCGTTCCTCGCCGGGTGGCAATGTGTCCGACTCGTCCATGGACCTCTTCGCGAGCTGCGCGCTGACGGGGGGCCTACGCTTCGCACGTGGGAGAGGTTGCGTCGGCGTGCCAAGTAAGTCGCGGGTCCTCTCACGCAGGCATACGCGGGATCACCTGTACAGGCGGCGCTTCGGAGCGCCGTCCTCCTCGAGATCCGCGCGAAGTGGCCCGGTGTGTCCGTCTCGAGGCGGAGGTCGCGGGTGGCGTGCGATCCGCCGCGCCGTCGGACGTGCGGATTGACGTGAAGGCGTTCTAGATGCCCACGTCCTTGGTCACGGTCGTGAACGGCGCAGCCGGGCACGGTCCGACGGTTGCCACGGTGGTCCCGCGTACTGTCTGACGGTGTCTCTCGGTCCCCACGATCGCTTTACCGCCGCCCCGGCGGACCCGCCGGTCGGCGCGGTCGCTGCTTGGCGGAGATGCTCTTGATGATGAGCCGACGACGCTGCTTCGGGTCGAGCGCCACTTTGGCACTGGCGAGCGCCAGATCGATGAGGGCGCGTACGTCGGGCTCGTCGAGGATCGCGACGGACTCGAGGACGATGTGGCGAACGACGTTCCCACTTCCGCGCAATCGCTTCGTTGGGTCTCGGAGCTTCGCACCCTGGAGAAAAAAGAGGCTCGCGTGGGGCGGGAAGAGCGCGATGGAGAAGATGCCGTCCCCCGCGCGCTCCGTCGGGCTGAAGCCGATCGCGAGGGCGTTGTAGTTGTCGTAGACGAGCTCGAGGGCGCCGGGCGCGAGCTTGCGCATCCGGGCGAGCGCCTTGCGGGCCAAGGCCGCCACCTCAGGGGTGAAGCGATCGATGAATTCGTCGAGCTGCTTCTTTGGTGTCATGGACGCACCATGGTTACCGGCGACCGCCTCGCGCACGCTCAGCACCCGCTGCCGGTCACGGCGTACAGAAAGTCCACGGGCTCCTGGGTGGAGACCGTGCTGAGCATCTTGATGGCGCCCTGGCCCGTGATGCCATCGGGGAAGGTGCCCTCGTAAATGCTCTGACCGAGCTGGAGATCAACCGTCATCCACCGATGCCCGAGTGGACCCATTGGAACGACCCTCCCTTCGCGCGAACGTCTCGCGGGGACCGAGTATAGCGCGAGTCGGTTTCCTCGAGCCGCTCCCGGCCCCTCGGGAGGGCCGGCTCAGCGCGCACGCGCTCATTGCGGACGCTGAAGGGCGCGCTAGCGTACGGGCGAGCGTGAATCCTCATCTTGGCCTCCTCGCGTACGTGGCCGGTGGTGTCGCCGCGGCGGCCGCGCTGGGGACGTTCCTTTACTTGCTGGTCTCGTTCGTGCTGATGGGGGCGCACGTCGCGCCACGCTCCGCCAGCACGACGCTCCGAGAGCTCGTCCGGGAGACGTTGTGGATCCTGCTCACGCAGCCCCTCGTCCCCCTCTATTACCTTCGCGGCCGAGCGATGGGAGGCGACGGGCCTGGCGACGCCATCGTGTTCGTGCACGGCTACCTGCAGAACCGGGCGAACTTTGTTGGGCTGGCGTGTGGGATACGGCAGGCGCACGTCGCTCCGATGTACGGCTTCAACTATCTCTGGAGCTCCCGCGTCGAGACGACCGCGGAGCGACTCGGCGATTTCGTCGAGAAGGTCTGCGCCGCGAGCGGCCGCGAACACGTTACCCTCGTGGCGCACTCGCTCGGGGGGCTCGTCGCGCTCGAGTACATGCACACCGTGCGGGGCGCCCGCCGCGTGCGCAAGTGCGTCACGATCGCGACGCCACACGCAGGCATCCAGTGGCGCGGCCCCCTGCTTGGCCCGGTCGGCAAGCAGATGCGCCGCGGTTCCGACTGGCTCGTCGATCGCGCGGGGCGCATGATCGAGGTTCCCACGCTGAGCATCTACTCGACGCACGACAACGTCGTGCATCCCTCCGCCACGAGCGAGCTTTCGGCGCGGGGCGGCCGAGACTACGCCGTCGAGGGGCCAGGGCACCTGGCGATCCTGTTCCATCCGGCCGTCGTGCGTCGGGTCGTCGAGTTCTTGCGCGCGTAGCCACGGAAGGGCCGCCGGCGGGATCGACTCATCGTCGAAGATGTGACGTCGCCTATCTTGCCATTGCCGCCGGGCCGACCGCGTAGATCACGCCCGCAAGGTCGTCGGAGACGAGAAATCCATCGGACCACCCGAGGACGTCGACGGGGCGTCCGTAGACCGTGCCTCCTTGCAGAAAGCCCGTCACGAAGTCCTCCGGCGGCATGCCCGTCCTCACCTGGACGAGGCGGTAACCGTGCGCGAGCGACTTCTTCGACGACCCGTGAAGCGCGACGACGAAACTCCCGCGCAAGGGAGCGAGCGCGGCTGCGGCGCCGAAGTGCTCGAAGCCGAGCGGCGCGGCGTGCGCAGGAAAGCGCACGAAGGGAGACGGCACCGTCGCGCAGTCGACCCCGGCGTCGGACGCTGCGAACTGCGGATCCGGCCGCACGACCGCATGGTCTTGGTAGCAGTAGGGCCAGCCGTAGTTCTTCCCTTCCGCGAGCGCGAACATCCTCTCATCGGGCGCATCGTCGCCGAACTGATCGGCCCCCATGTCCGTCGCGTACATCGCCCCGTCGGCCCACTTGAGCCCAACTGAGTTCCTGAGCCCTCGCGCGAAAAATCGCACGTCCTTGCCGTCCGGCGTCATGGTCTGCACCGTCGCCCGGACTTCTTCCTTCTCCACGCACGCGTTGCAGCTGCTGCCCGCCGCGACGTAGAGCCTGCCGTCGTCGCCGAAGGTCACCGTGCGCGTGAGGTGCCAGCCTCCATATTTGTAGTTGAGCCCATAATCCGGAAACGTCGCGAGCGTCTCGGGCGCGCCGGCCGGCGCGTCCGCCTCAGCCTTGTACGGGTAGCGTACGAGGCGGTCTGTGAGCGCGACGTAGATGAACGAGCCCCCCGCGTCCTCGTGGAAAGCGACGCTGTTCGGGTTATGGAGGCCGGTCAAGTACGGCACGCGCTTCCCGAACCTCCGCGTCGACGGGTCGTACGCGCTCAGCGCGTAGACGACGCCGCGCTTGTTGTCGGACATGTCGATGAGGTCCGTCACGAAGAGGCGCCCATCGGGGCTCCTCGCCATGAACCGCGCGCGCTTGAATCCCTCGAACGCCGGCGTGATCGCGAGCCCGGCGGGCAATTGCAGGTCGAAGCTGGCGCGACCGGCGAGCGTGACCGTCGTGGACCGCATCACGCTCGCGGGAGGTGCGGGCGGTGCGGCAGGGGCGCTCGCGCCGCTCACCGACGCAGATGGCGCCGCCGGTGACGCGTCCGCGATCGCGGTCGCGGGGGGCGCCACGCCCGTGGGTGACGGTTTGCCGAGATCGCCCTTGGAGCACGCCACGATCGTCCAGGCAAGGAGCAGGCCCCTCCCACCGCGAAACAAACGTTCGTTCATGGCGACCTGCCGGGAGCATCGCAGCGACCTGCGACGACGTGAAGCACGAAAGGCGCCCCCGGGACCGCGCCGAGCAACCGGCGGTGTCGAGCGATCCGGTCGGAAGTGTGCGCTAGACGCGGCGCCTGGCTCGCGGCGTGGTCGTGGTCGCCCGAGCAGCCGCGATCCGTCGTCAGCGGACGGCGCTCCACCAAAGCTCTGTCCCGGGCATGTGCCCTTCGATGCCTGCGCGCCGCCACTCGTGCGTTCGACGTGGCTCGTCGTACGTGTGCGTATATCCCAGCCGTTCGAGCGCGATGCCCGCGGCTTCGGGTGTGAGGCTCACCCATCGAAGGCCGAGCTCTTCGCGGCCGTCGCGGTACTTACGTTTCCACGCCTGCGTCGGCTCCCCGAACGGGAGCTCCTTGACGGGCCCGTAACCGCGGAGCTCCGCGACGAGCCGATCGCGGCCCTCGCGCGACGCGACGCCTTCGGTGCAGTAAATCAGCTTGATGAGCGGCTCGGACGGCGGGAGGAGCCGCGAGTTGAAGTCGCTCAGGGCGAAGACGAGGTGATCGGCGCGAACGGTGTTCGGCACGTTCCCGGGAATACCGTGGGCGGCGAGCAAAGTGTTCGTTTCGGTGACGATGCGCTCGCGAATCGTGGCGGGATACCCGATCTCGTGGCAGTGCTGCTGTGCCTCGCCTGCTCCGCTCCACGTCTCCTGGCGGAACACCCATGGCTCCTTGGGCTCGAAGCCGTCGAGCAAGGGATCGTCGGCGAAGAACGTCTCGCCGTTGCCGAGCGTCGCGGGCGAGGCGATCGCCGAGGGCGCTGGCGCCGGAATCTCGACGGTTTGCACGTTGACGCGCGGAGGGGTGGAAGTGCACGCGAGGAATAGCAGCGACGATGTTGCCGCGCGGCTTGTCGTGCGAGGGGGCATGCAGGTCCGTATTGTAGCTCACCTCTCACGAGGCTGGCGCAGAGGTGACCCCGAGCGCCTCGACTACTTCTTGCGAGTGCGCGTTGCGGATATTCATGCGTTCTATGAACTATGGAAGAGTCGAGGAGCCGCGTTCCTCACGAAACCGATACCGAAATACGGCGAGATATGCTCCTATATCCGCGACCCCGACGGCTACACCATCGAAGTCGGACAGAGCACCGACGTCACGCTCGGCCGGGACGGGATGCGGAGTCAACTCCCTGATCGACCGCCGCTTACGCCTACGGCGTCCTGGCGCAGCGGAACCCCAGGTCGAGGCCGCGGGAGGCTGGGGCTTGCCCGTGGCGGTCGGCGGCGCGCAGTGGGGACGCGGCGGGGAAGCCCCAGCCGCCGCCGCGGGTGACGCGAGCATAGGCATCGTAGTTGCTCGCCGTCCACTCGGAGACGTTCCCCGCCAGATCGTGGATCCCGCCCGGCGCGTCCCCCGTGAGATAGCTTCCCACCGCGCACGTCCCGTCCTGCCGGTTCCAGCATGCCCGCGAGCCCGGAGCGACGTACCCCCACGGGTAGGTCGTTCCCCGGCCCTGCCCCCGCGCCGCCCACTCCCACTCCTCCTCCGTCGGTAGGCGCTCTCCGGCCCACCGGCAGTACGCCGTCGCCTGGTTCCAGTCCACGTAGTTGATGGGGTGGGCTCCCTTGCCGGCGACGCCGTACGTCGCCTCTTCGCCCTCGAGGCCATCCGCCGTGCAGGCGCCCGCACGCACACAAGCGGCATATCCGTCCGCCGTCACCTCCGTCACGTCGAGCGCGAACGGCTGCACCGTCACCGTCTCCGCCCGTTCACCCATCTTGAACGTCCCTCCAGGCAGCGACACCAGGCGAGCCTGCGACGGCTCCGTCTGGCTTCCCGCCGCGTGCCCGGCTTCCGGTGCCTTCACGAGCTGGGACGCCGCGTTGCCCCGGTCGCACGAAGCGACAAGGAGCGGGAGGGCGAGACGAAGAGCGAAGGAGGGCAGTCGGTTCGGCATGAGCGCCACCGTAGCGTGCGGCTCTCCTCTCGGTACCGCGATCCGACACCGTGGACAGTCCTTCCCGGCGACCCACACCCCTACTTGGGCGCCCTCATCACAGTCCCCGTGCCGTACGACGTCCAGTAGACGCTCGTGGCATCCACCGCGAGGCGAACTCCGCTCGCCTCGTCACCGGTTGCGGCGCTTACGAGCGTGGCGTCCGGCCCGCCCGCTGCCGTGGCGACGTGGATGACGGAGGCCTCACCGGGAGTCTCCACCCAGTAGACGTGCGACGAGTCGACGGCGATGCCGGTTTGAACGTTGTCCTGCAAGCTCTGCGTCGTGGTGATGAGCTCCACCGCGCCCCCTCCCTTCGGAATCCGCGCGACCGCCGCGGGCTCCGGGAAGTAGACGTAGCCAGCGTCGATCGCGATCGCAAAGAAGCCCGCGACGTCCGCGCCGGACGTCATCCCAACGACGAGCGCATCGGTGGGGCCGCCCGTCTTCAGGCAGCTCGAGACGGCGCCGAAGATGCTGTCCCCGTTGGTGCTCGACCAGTAGACGTTCGTGGAATCGACCAGAAGAGTGTTGATGTTCCACTGCCCGGTCGCCAGCACGGTCACGCTTCCGCCACTCTTGGGGGCGCTGACGATCGTTCCATTTGCGAGGGTCGCTTCGTTGGCAGCGAAGTAGACGCTCGTATCGTCGACCGCGATCGGATCCTCTTGTTCGGGACCGACGTAGCCCGTCGTCGACGCGATTGCCCGGGTCGTTCCGCCGGCCTTGGGCACTGCCATGGCCGTGATGGGACCATCTCCCTGCGTTCCTCCGAGGTCGAGGAAGTAAACGTTCGTGTCGTCGATCGCGATCCCCGTGATCTTGTCCGTGGAGACCACGAGCGTCGTCACCGCCGTCCCGCAGAGGTCTGCGCTCATCACCTGCCGCGAGCCGGTATCGATCCAGTAGACCGCGCTGCTATCGACGGCGATCGCGGAGGGGGAGTCCTGGCCGGAAGCGAGGATCGTCGGCGACGCCGACGTACATCCGCCGGCCACCGGGACCGGGGCGGGAGGGTCCGGCTGGGGCGCGGGCTGGAGCTCGCCGGAGAGCGGGGTTCTTCCTCCGCACCCGAAGACACAGACCGCTGCGCAGAGAAGGGTCAGGTGCGCTCGCATACCGGCGTCGGCCTAAGCAATGATTGGGCCATGTGGCGCCCGAAGTCGTTGGACGATCTGCATCGTCAGGGCGCGCGTGCGCGCAGGTGGAGCGTGCGATGAGGCATGTCATTCGTGTCGCGATCTGGGCCGCGGGGTGTGCCAGCGATCGCGGACGCTCATCTACCTCCGGCCTGACGCCCGGCTTGAGCGCTAGTCCTCGTGCTCGGCCTTCAGATCGGGCATCCGGGCCCAGGGGTGCATCCGGGCCTCGTAGACGGCGACCGTCGGCGGCGGGAAGCTCGGATCGGCGAAAGCACCCACGGGAACGCCCACGGATCCAGGCATCCAGGTGCCCTCGTAGTAGACCGTCGCGCCGCAGACAGGACAGAAGTGCTGCGTTGCACGTCCACCCTCGTCGCCGGTGCGCACGAACTGCGTGGCGCGGCCTTCTACCGTCACCCGGCTGCGCTCGAAGCGCGCCTGGACTCCGAACGCGCTCCCCGTGCGCCGCTGGCACGCGAGGCAGTGGCAAATCGAGATGCGGACGGGCTCGCCCTCGCAGGTCAGGGTCAGCTGTCCGCAAGAACAGGACGCGCGACGGCTTCTCATGCCTCACCCATACCGCACGGCCCGTCTGAAGCTAGGGGCTACGGCGTCGCCAAGGTCCTGGTCGCGCCCGGCACTCTCGCTAACGGATCGTGACGGACCCTTTCGCCAACCCGTAGCTCGTGCGGGCATGCGCATCGACGTTGAAGCTCATACCCCACGAACCCTCGCCGGCGTCGATGCGCTCATACGCGTTCTCCTTGGAGTGGACGTCGTAGGTCCCGTCGCCTGGTTCGAGCAGTCCCAGCACTGCCGCAGGTACGACACCCGTGCCGGATGCCGCGGGGAAGATGCAGTAAACCTGCACCGACGCGGAGCTCACGTCGACCGCCACGTCGTCGAGCTCCGAGGGCGCGCTGTCGCTCGTCCACGATACCGTGAGGTCGTGATCGCGCACGACCGTGCTCGTCTCGGCGGCGAACGCGCTTCCCGCCACGAGCGCGACGTAGGGAGGCGTGGAGAGAACGATGCTGTCTCCGGGCTGGCCCGCGTTTCCTGGAAAGCGTGCCCACTCGAAGGTCACCGCGGAGCCCCCCGTCTCCCAGGGGAGCTGTCCCGCGACGGTTTCGGTGGCGTAGTTTCCATCGCTCTGCGGGGCGAGCGCGAGCGAGGTCGTCCCCACGCCGGCAAAGGTCACCTGGCCGGCGCTGGGTAGCGGCGTGTTCGCATTGCCCGAGCGCGAGGATTGGTAGCAAGGATTGACCGTGCACGCGCTCACCGTCTGGGTCGTGCACGACGGTTCGGTCGTGAACGAGACGGCGATCGAATACGACGCGGCCGTATCGCTGCCCGCGATCGGCCGGTCACTCGTGACCGAGAACTGCCCCGACCCTGGACCGCTCTCGCTCGAGCTCGAGCGGTCAGCTCCGCCGCAAGCGGCGGCGGCGGCGAGGAGGGGTAAGGCGAGGATCGGGAACGCACGGGATTGCATCACGGGACCTTTGGCGGGAGACGGCGACATCAGAGCGAGAACGAGACGGAAGACCGAGGAAGGATGCCGGGCGGCGGGTCCCCGGGGCGGAACACGCGTAGATCCATGCACGCCTTCTCGATGCCCCGCTCGCAGCCGTACCGCAGGAGCTTCGTCGCCTTCCCCAGATCCTGCGCCACTCCTTCTCCTAGCAAGTAGGTCGCGCCCAGGTTCGTGCACCCGTCGGCGCTGCCGTAGTCGCACGCGCGGCCAAACAGCTCGGCGGCCTTTCGCGCGTCGTGGCGCACGAGCGTGCCCTGGCGGTGCATGACGCCGAGCTCGTTGCACGCCGGAGCGTAGCTCGCCATCGTGCAGGCTCGCTCGAGCAGCTCGACCCCGCGGGGAATGTCCCGCGAGACGTGCTGCCCATCCCGGTACAGGAGCCCCAGCAAGTAGCAGCCGCTCGCGCCGTCGGCGTCGACGCGGACGGCGTTGCAGCTGACGTCGAGGAGGCTCGCGGCCCGCGCGACGTCGACCGGCGCGCCCCGCCCTGTCAGCAACAGCCGCCCGAGCTGGGCGCACGCGCCCGCGCTCCCCCGCTCGCAGGTCGCCTCGAGGAGCCGGAACCCCGCCGCCTCGTCGCGCGTCGTCCCGAAGCCGTCGACCAGCTGCGCGGCCGCACCCGCGCACGACGGCGCGTCTCCGAGCGCGCACCCTCTCTGGCGTCGCGCGAAGGCACGGGTGGCGTCGCGCGTCACCCCGAGACCGGTGCCGTAGACGAACCCGAGTCGCCGGCACGCGCGCGCCTGCCCGAGGGCGCATGCCCGTTCGTAGAGGTCCGTGCCGCGCACGACGTCGCGCGCGACGTGCATTGCGAAGGCGTACATGTCGCCAAGCTCGAAGCACGCGTTTGGCTCGTCCTTCTCGCAGGCCGACGCGAACAAGCGGAGCGTGCCCTTTCCGCCGTCGGGGTCTACCGCCTTGCCGTCCTTGTACTGGCGTCCGAGGTTCGTACAGCCCACGGGCAGCCCCGCCTCGCACGCCTTCTGGAAGAGCGCCGTCGCCCGCTCCGCGTCCGTGACCGCATGCTCCCGCGCCTGCGAAAGCACGCCGAGATCGTTGCAGCTTGCGCTGTCCCCCGCCTCGCACGAACGCGCGAGCAGAGGCGTCTCCCACGCGTCGATCGAAGGCGGCGGGTCCGCGCGCGCGACCGTGTAGCAAGGGCTCGCGAACGCCCCGACGCACACGTCGCGACCAGCTGCCGTGGCGGGAGCAAGCTCGGGGACACGGACGCGGTAGACGAGAGGAGCCGTGGCGCGGGCCGAGCCACCCGCAGGCGCCGCGGCGCATCCGGACGAACCCAGCGCGAGCGCGAAGGCGACTCCAAACCATTTGGGCGACAAGACCATCGGTGACCTCGGTGTCCGAGGGCCAGCCTCTCCGGCCCTCGACCGTGAAGAGTGGGACGCGAGCTCCCTCCGTCACGAAATCGACCGGACGGTGATCTTTCAGTGCGGGGGCGGTGCGGAGGCTGAAGGGGCGGCGGACGGCGCGAGCACCTGGTCGAGCGCCGCGAGCATGAGGCTGTGGGGGTAGGCCTCGCGGAAGCGGGCCGCGCGCTGCTTGGCCTGGTCGGTCGCGCCTGTCTGCACGAGCGCTTGCACCGCGAGCCACTCGCGCTCTTCGGCCAGGCGGCCTCGCGGAAACTCCTTCTCGTGCCGCCCGAGCGCCGCAAGCGCGGCTTCCCCCTCGCCGCGGGCCACCGCCGTGCGCGCCATGTCGATGAGCGCCCGCTCGGAGGCGAGCGCCGCGTCCTTGCCGCGATCGCCGCGCGAGTCGTCGGTGCGCGGCGCCGCGGGCGGCGCTGGGGGGGGGGCCGACGGAACGACCGTCCACGCCGGCTCCGGCGCGCTCGCAGTGGGCGCGGATTGCGGTGCCGCTGCCGCGCTCGTCGGCGTCGCCGCGGGCTGGGCGCTTCCCGCCCTGGTCGAAGAGACCACCGCTGCGTGGCCTGCGGCCCCGATGGCGACGCCGAGCAAAATCCCCCCGAGGCCGAACGATTCCTTCAGCGCCGCCCAGAGCCGCACCGCCCGCGCCGCATGCGCACCGCTCGGGCCGGGAGCGGCGGCCTTGGCTGCCGCCGCGGCGAGCCCCGCCGTTCCGAGCGCGGCCGCTTGCGCCATCACGACGGAAAGGACCGCGTCGCGCGCCTTCACGGGAGGCTCGGCGCCGGGGCGACCCTTGCGTAGCAGGCCCACGAGATCTGCGGATAGCGGATCGAGCTCTTCGATGGTCATGCATCACCTCGATCCAGGCCAGACCGGCGCGCGGCCGCTTGAAAGTCGCGCCTCGCCAGGCGAAGCCGCGAGTACGCCGTGTTCAGGGGGACGCCGAGCGCCTCGGCGACCTCGGGCATCGGGATCCCGTCCATGTCGTGGCTCACGAGGACGGCGCGCCGCTCGAAGTCGAGCGCGTCGAGGATGTTCGCCACCTGCGCCCAGCGCTCGTGCGAGGTGAGGCGCGCCTCGAGGTTCTTGGACGAGTCGGGCGCGTCGGGCACCTGGTCCGTGGTGACTTCACGCCGGTGGCGGGCGAGTTGCCGGTAGTTGGACGCGGCGTTGTGGCAGAGCGCGAAGAGCCAGGACCGCGTCCTTTGCGGAACCTCGCCCGCCGAAAGCAAGCGGTGGACCGTCAGGAAGACCTCCTGCCCGATGTCCTGCACGTCGTCGGGGCGCACGCCCAGATACCGCAGCGTGTTCCATACGTAACGGAACTCGCCGTCGAAGAGCGCGCGGAAGGCCAGCCCCACGAGGTCGATGGGCGGGCCGGAGCCCGCACGCCCGCCTGCGAGCGGTCGGTCGATCGGCGCGGCCGCCTGGACCGAAAGAGGCTTCACGCTTCAGAAGGGTGGGTGGGGAGTGACATCCGTCTCGCATAAGATCACGATCGGAGAGGGAGTCGGTCGATTTCGTGACGGATGGCGCGCGGGCAGCACCCAGCTATGGTGCGCCCCCGTGCCCTGGGCGCGTTCGTAGGAGTGAGCGATGCGGTTGCGAAGATTCATGATTCTGGTGGTGTTCTGTCTCCTTGGTTGCGATGACACCCTTCAACTCGGCACGAGCGACGGCGGGCCCATGTCCGCCGACGGCGGCGGTGGCGGGAGCGGGAGCGGGAGCGGGAGCGGGAGCGGGAGCGGACCGACTACTGGGGAGGCCCCCAGCGCCGCATGCCTTGGTGACATGGCGGGCTTCGGCTGCGTCAACGTGGACGGCGGCGTGGATCCCGATACCTGCACGTCCGAGTGCGAGGCCGCGGCCGTCGGCGGGTGCCACGTCGATTCCTTCACCGCTCAGTCCGACTGCAACACGCTCTGCCAAGGGTGCGATACCCAGACGCAAGTCACCTGCCTCCAGGGCACCTCGTGCTCCGCGCTGGTCAGCGCGCTGAACGGGCACGGCACCCTCTGCGGGTTTGCCAACGCCGGTGGAGCGTCGGTGGAGCCTGCCTGCTGCGCGCAGGTCTGCGAGCACGCTGCGGAGGTGGGATGCAACGTCGCTCAGAGCACCGCGGACTCGGAGTGCGTTACCCTGTGCGCGAGCTCTCCCAACTGGAGCCAGCTCAACTGTGTGCTTTCGGTGCCGTGTTCCATGCTCGTCGGCGCCCTCGGGGGTCAGGCCAGCATTTGCGGGATTGGCGGGTAGGGGAAGGAGCACGCAGCTCGAGCTCGAGCTCCAGCGGGCTGCGGCGCACGACGCTCCATAGACAATGCCGCTCCGCGGCGGGTATGAACACGCTCGCTCATGCCGCCCGCCCGCCGCCCGCGCGCCTGGAACCGAACGGCGCGAGCTGCCGGCCTGGCAACCAGCCTCGTCCTCCTCGCCCGTGGCGCCTCTGCAGCTCCGCGAGAGCACGCGGCAGTGCACCTCTCGTACACGCGCGCGACGGGCGCGGAGCAGTGTCCCGACGAGAGCGCTCTCCGTGAGGCGGTACTGGCGCGCCTCGGCTACGATCCCTTCGACGCTCGCGCGCCGCGCGTTCTCAGCGCCAAGGTACGTCGCGCGGGCGGGTCGTTCGTCGCTCACATCGAGCTTCGTGACGCGAGCGGGCAGGTGCAAGGGGAAAGGGATCTTCGCGCGGAAGGGAGCGACTGCGCGGAGCTCGCGACGGCGATCGCCCTCGCCGTCAGCCTGGGTATCGATCCACTCTCTGCAGCCGCCCCGCCGAATGCGCCGGCGCCCGCGACCGCCGTCGTCCCGACGCCGCCCGTGGAGAACGCGCAAAAGGCCCAGGTCGTGATCGTTCGGGCTCCCGCACCGCCTTCTGCACCGCCCCCCGCGCCCGCTCCACCCGGCATCCCGCTGCACCCCCGCTTCGGCGTTGGCGCGATGTTGTCGTGGGGGATCTCGCCCGCCATCCCGGCCTATGGGGCCACGGTGGACGCGGGGGTTCGCCGGGGCCTCTGGTCTCTTGACCTCGAGGGTGCGGGGAACTGGTCGAAGACCGCGACGGATGGCTCCATCGGTGTCCGCTCCTCTCTGGTGCTCGCGTCCCTGGCCCCGTGCGTTCACCTCGGGATCGCGATGGGTTGTGCTCTCGGCGGCATGGGGTCTCTGGCTGCGTCCGGCGTGACCAGCTCACCTCAATCGGCCCACGCGCTGTTCGCGGACGCCGGCGTTCGCCTCGGGGTAGAGGTACCACTTGGCAGGCGATTCTTCGCCCAGGTTCACGCGGACGGCCTCGCTACCTTCACGCACGTGACCTACCGCCTGGACGGGCAGACTGCATGGAACACGCCGCCATTCTCGGCGTCGCTCGGCGTCGCGGCAGGCTTCGAGCTCTGAGCCGCGTCGCGGACTGCGACCGTCGCCCTCGAAGAGCCGCGGACCGTCAGGGCATCGGAAGCGACGGGTCCGCCGCGAGCGCTGCGAGCGTCCTGGCGAGACCCTCCTTCATCGGCGCGGGGGCAGTGTCCCAATCGAGGTTCGCGATCGGTGACACGAAGAACCCTACTCCAGGCGTACGAGCAAAGCCCTCACCGTGGGTCACCGAGTAATCGCAGCTCCGGCGACCCGGAGCCGGACGATACCGGGGACACACGAGGTGGGGAGCATCGACGTCCCGACTCTCTCCGAAGCCGCCTTGGCCCACGCGAGCACTCGCTCGCGGCGCGCGTCGTTCGGCACGTCTACGAGGCCGAGCCCTTACGCGTGAACGAACGCGGGTGGCACGACGAGGAGCCGGTAGGCGACGGACCCCGCAGCCAGAGCTGCGACGATCGCCGCGATCGTGGGCGGCGGCCGCGGCGGCCGTCTCGCCGCGGCGGCGGCCACGACCAAGCAAGCAGCCATGAGCGCGATCACGAGGAACGGCTCGATCCAGGTCGACCACGACGGCATCGGATTAGCAGCGCTCGAACCATGCCTCGCGTCAAGCGCTCGGTGTCCTCAAGCGACCGGCCCTCGGACCGGCCTTGCGGCGGCGGTCGTGGCCAGCGCCGAACGCAAGCGGGCGGGCTCGTCGACATACAGAGCGATGCGGCGCACGCTCCGCGCGATCCCGACCGGTCCTTTGGCGAGGACAGGCTCGGCGAGCGTGAGGAGGAGGTCGGGCGCGACGCCAAAGGCGGCCCGGAGGACGCCGCGCGCTTCCTCCCCGCTCGGCGCGCCGGAGATCGGCTCGAGGGCGACGATGGTGACGCGCGGGACGTCGACGGTCCAGAGCAGGCTGGTGCGAACGAGCAGGCGATCGTCCGTGAGCGCGACGGGCCGGAGCCTCGCGGCCTGGGCGGCGGCGGCGAGCCAGACGAGGGCGTACGCGTTCGCAGCCGCGAGCACCCAGGCGGCGCGCGGGTGGAACGCGTGGAGGACGACATGGACGGCCAGGCCCTCCATCGTGAGCATGAGCCCGAGCGCGAAGAGGGTTGCGCCGGCGCCGCTCTCCTCGGTGTAACGGAACTCGTCCGCGCGGGCAGGGCGGCGTACGAACGGCCCCACGAACGCGTAGTAGACGGTGGCCAACTCCGCGCCGAGCAAGCGCAGCATGGGGTCCGTCAGCGCCCCGATGCGAAGGAGGAGATCTTCCTGGTCGGCTCCCCGCAGCTGGCCTGCAGCGACCCGCACGCGCCGGACGAGCAGCGCGAGTACGGCCAGCTCGGCGAAACCGCCGGCGACCCGCAGGAGCACCTTCGTCTCCGGCCGCGCACCGAGGAGCGTCGCCGCGAGGAGCGCGCCCAGCGCGAGCACGGGCGCGGCCCCGAGGAGCGGCCGCTGCGCCGGACGCAAGACGAGTAGGAAAAATGCGCCAGGCAAGACGATCACGAGATCGACCGCGACGGCGACCGGCACCGCGCCCCCGCGTGCAAGCGCGGCGGAGCGGGTCACCCACCACTCGACGCCCATCATCACGAGAGCGAGGCCGGCGAAGAGGGGGAGGCGATGATTTCGGTAGGACGTCATTGAGAGCTCCGCAGGGGGGTCGCCTAGAGCGTAGGGCCATCCCGATGTGAAGCCAGGCGGTGGCGCCCCGGTGGCGACGACCATCGCGAGGATGTCTCCAAGAGGGTCGCCAGGTTGTCAGACGCGAGCGGAGCGGAACGGCGAGAACACCGCGCCAGTCGGGTCCTGGACGACCGAGAAGGGGTGCGCGGCGACCTGGCCGAGCTGCTAGCTTGCCGCCTTGCATGACGGCGCGCCGGTCCATCTCTCCGACGCCCAGGCGCAAGGCAAGTGCGAGACTCTTCCTTGCCGGGCTCGCTATCCTGTCGTCGATGTCGGTCGCAGACTGCGGGAGCAGTAGCCCCTCGTCGCCACTGCATCCTGCGTTTCCCCAGGTCCCCACCAGGGAGGGCACTGTGATGAAGACGGTGACTCTGGTCACCGTCGTGACCGGGGGCGATCCTGCCGCCACCGAGCTCTTCGGTTTCTCGGACGCTCTGGTGGGAAGCTCCTGGTGGTCACAACTGGCGAGCGAATACGGCTTCGCCGCGACCTCGCAGAGCTACCACGTGACAGGCCCGGCGCTCGCGAGCTCCCCGTCGTTCACCCAGATACAGGACTACCTGCAGCAGAGCGGCACGAGCGCGGGACATCCCCCGAATGGGCAGACGCTCTACGTGCTCTATCTGCCGCCCGGAATGCAGCTCACGCTCGGCGACGCCGACGGGGACGGGAACGACTCGGACGAGAACGGGTACCACGACGCCTGTTGCAGCGGCCTCTCGTACCCCGGCGATGCGTTTGCGGTCGCGTCCGGCGTGATTCAGGATGGTGCCCTGGAATCGATATCCTCGGAATCGCTCACGCAGCAGCGGACACGCACCGCCTCCCACGAGATTGCAGAGGCGCTCACCGACCCTGCGACGGACCCGGAGACGGGGTACGTCATCTCGGTACCGGCGGGCGAGCACACATGGGCGAGCGTCTTTGCGCTCGCCGGAGGCGGAGAGCTCGCAGACCTGTGTCGCATCGGCAATCGCGTCGTGCTCCCAGGCGGCGAGTCGTATCTGGCGCAGCGGATCTGGTCGAACACCGCCGCGGCCGCGGGCGGTGATCCGTGCATTCCGGCGTCGAGCGATCCGTACTACAGCACGAGCATCCCGCAGGCGTGGTACCCGGCAGCGCCAGGCGCGACCGTCTCGATTCCGGTGCAAGGGTGGTCGACGGCCCCCATGGGTGACTGGACGATCGAGCGCAACGTACAGGCCTACGGCTGCGCCGGCACCCCGTGCGCCGCGCCGGTCGACGGCGAATGGAGCAATCTCAGCCTCGTCAGCTCCCTCGCGATGGAGAGTCCCGGCGGAGTGGCATGCACGCCCGCCGCAGGAATGCGCAGCGGCGCCACGGCCACGTTGCAAGTAGACGTCTCCGCCACTGCCGTTTCTGGCGACTACATCGTCCTTGGCGTGCTCAGCGCCCGGCAGTTCGCGGGCTGCGACACGCCGGTCACGTCGGACCTCTATCACCTGTGGCCGGTCGGCGTGTACGTGCCGTAGAAGCGCGGCGGACGGAGCGACCCGGATCTCGATCGCGCGAGCCGGGACCGCCGGCCCCGCGGTCGTCCGGCTCTCTCAGTTGCACTTGTCGGGCGAGAACGAGGCGAGCATTTTCTTGCACGAGTCAGCTGTCAGCACTGCGCCCATGCTCTTGATGTTTGCCTCGAAGAAGTGGGAAATGACCTGGGAGGCCATGGTTCCGTCCGGGTCGTCTCCGTACCTGGCCTTCCTGCACGCTCTGGATTTCGCGAGGTAGTCGTCGCAGTCCGTCATCCCCGTGGTGACGACGTCGGCTTTTGCGCCCAGGACCGCGCCCAGAGCTGGTGCGCTGCTCTGGCTCGTGATCTTGTTCTCCTCGTTGACCCTCTCGCACGCGCCCTTCACCTTGCGCATACGGCCCTCCTTGCAGGAGATCACGCACGCGGCCCAGTCGTTTTCGTCGAGCTTCTCGTGCGCGCCCGTCGTGCACCTCTCGCGGATGTTGCCGGTCATGGTGCCTACTGCTTCTTCCTGGGCGGCCGGGGTCAGCTTGGGTTCCGTCTTGGCGGCCTCGGCGAGGCACGACTTCCACACCGCGATGTAGTTGTCGCACGCCGTCACGCCATCGACGATGCGTGGGGCGTTGCTGGAGGCGCGCCCAGGAGCCGCGCCAGCGGCCCCACTCGTAGCGCTTGGGCCGCTCGCGCTGCTCCCTGCGCTTGGGCCGCTCGCGCTGCTCCCCGCGCTCCCCTGGTTGCAGGCGAAGAGGGCGATAGCGGACACCAGGCAGCACACCTTCATCGTTCGCTTCATGAATGCCCTCACGGATGCACCGGGGGCGCGCGATCGTCGCCGGTCCGCGTGCAACGACGACAGGGCATACTCCTCGCGACGGCACGAGGCAATTGGCTGACAGAGCAGCCGCCTACTTTGCTTTGGAAGGGGCTGCGGCCAGCTCGCTCGTGATCGTCTCGAGGTCGCGCGACCAGGCCTCGAGCTTGGCGTCGAGCTCCCGCTCCTCGCGATGGATCTCCTGGAGCGCTCGCTCGGGCAGCGGCTGGCCGAGGCGCGCCTTGCCATACAGCGTGTGAATGGACCGCTTTCGCGCCTTGCCGAGCGCGATGTCGGCCAGCACCCTGTCGCGCCGGAAAGGGAGCGCGGCTCTTCGGCTTCGCTCTATGTCTGGCCGCTCCGGCGACGACGACGGCGCCGGGGCAGAGGGCCCATCGTGCGGGAGCGCTGGCAGGTCGTCCATCGCGGCTTGGGGCTCGACGCGACGCTCCACCGGTCCGCGCTGGCGTTCGGGTGGCGCTTGCTTCCGGGCGACGAAGTCCGCGTAGCTCCCCGGGTAGAGGGTGATGGCCCCGTGGTCGACCTCGAGAATCCCGGTGGCGACGTCGTCCAGAAAACGCCGGTCGCAGGAGATGACGAGCGCTGTGCCCCGGTAGGCGACGAGGAACCGCCCGAGCCACGCGACGGACTCCGTATCGAGGTGATCCGTGGGCTCGTCCAGCAGCAGCACGTCACGACCGCCGACGAGCACTTGCGCCAAGAGAACGCGCATCTTGAGCTCCCGCGGCAGCGTCGACAGAGGCCTTCGATGCGAGCGCGGCTCGATGCCGAGCCCGGCGAGCACTTCGCTTGCGCGGGCCTCGAGGCTATGGCCATCGCTTGCCTCGAGCCTGCGCTCGAGGTCCGCGAGAGCGGTCGGGTCCCCCTCGCCGTATTCGAGGATGCCTTTCCGTGTCTGCAAATCTCGCCAGACCTCCAGCTCGCCCATCATCGCGAGGTGGACGATGAGCCGGTCGTCCTCGAGCTCGCGGTCGGGGCCGAGCAAGCCAACGCGCGCCGCTCCGGAGATCGAGACCTTCCCGCGCGACGCGGGCTCGAGGCCGGCCAGAATCTGGAGAAGAGTCGTCTTCCCCGAACCGTGTGGCCCGGCGACGCCGTACACGGTGCTCGCGTCGAGGCGGAGCGACACGTCCTCGAAGACGGTTCGAGCTCCGTACGACTTGGCGAGACCCGAGATGCCGATCACTGTCGCTTGGGTAGAGTTCTACCATGGGCGGGCTTCAGCGACGTCGGCCCGGAGGACGACGCCTCGGGTCGACCACCAAACCGAATCAGTCTCGGCGACCGCCCGGAGGACAAGTGAACGAGTCCGCGACGGCGTCGAGCTCCTTCACGGTTTGGTAGATCCTCGCGGCCAAGGGTGGATAGCCTGGATCGGCGACCAACGACTGGGCGATGGTCCGAAGTCGTCGTGTCAGCTCGGGCGGTAGTCCCGGCTTCGCCGCCGCGCTCTCCTTCTCCAGCTGCATCAACTCGGAACGTGCCTGCCGGACGAGCCTCGCCGCTCGTCCGCGGGTGCCCAGCGGAGCCCCCTTCGATTCTTCGAGGTGCGCCGCCGTCGTGAGCTCTGCCGAGATGCTGAACGTGCGGTCCCGGAGATCCTGGTAGGGATTGCTTCCGCGGGTGCATTCGGCGCGTGTCACGGTCGACCAGGCGACGGCGGCCGAGAGGACTCCGAGCCAGCCCACCACACGATAGGACATGCGACCTCCAAGGGAACGAAGCCCGACCCTATCGCGAGCCCAGGTGGACATGAAACTTTGGTGCCTTCGACAGGGTCAACCTGTCGCTCGCGAACAGCCTGGCTCCTGTCGAGCGTTAGATGAGCGCGGTGATCGATCGGCGCGGAAGCTTCGGCAACAATGCCGTGTTGCCATTCTGTGGATCCTACCGCGCGCGCCAAGCTCTCGCTCGAAGGCCTGTCGGTCGGAGACGCCTTCGGCGAGCGTTTCTTCGGGTTCGACGAAGAGGTCCTGCACCGGGTGGAGCGGCGCACGCCTCCTCGTGGTCGGTGGCGCTACACCGACGACACGGAGATGGCTCTATCGATCGTCGAGCTCCTGACGCTATCCGGGGGAATCGACCAGGACGCGCTGGCCGCGATGTTCGCGCAGCGCATGGACCCCGCGCGCGGCTACGGCATCGGCGCCTACCGCGTGCTGACCCAAATCCGCGAAGGCGTGAGCTGGCGGCGAGCGTCCTACGAGAACTTTCGCGGCCATGGCTCATTCGGTAATGGCGCTGCCATGCGGGCAGCCCCTTTGGGCGCCTTCTTCGCGGACGACGTCGAGCGGTGCCTGCGCGAGGCGCGGCTCTCGGCGGAGGTGACGCACGCGCACGAGGACGGTATCGCCGGAGCGATCGCAGTGGCTGGGGGCGCAGCGCTCGCGTGGGCCAGGCGAGGGCACGAGCTACCGCTCGGGCGGAGCTGGCTCAAGCAGGTGAGAGACGGCGTGCCGGCGGGCTTCGTTCGCGAAGGAATCGAGGCAGCTCTCGGCCTCGACGCGAAGACGAAGACCTCCCGCGCCGCGCTGGTCCTTGGAAGCGGGTCTGACGTGACCGCGCGCGACACCGTTCCCTTCTGCCTCTGGATCGCGTCCTGGTACTCGCACGATTTCACCGAGGCGATGTGGCAGACGGTTTCCGCCCTCGGGGACCGGGACACGACCTGCGCCATCGTCGGCGGGATCGTGAGCCTTCAGGTCGGCGAGGAGGGTATTCCCCGGGAGTGGCGCGACGCGCGCGAGCCTCTTCCCTGACGGGTCGCGCTCGCTCGCCGTGTACGGGGAAATCGACGACAGGGGACAGCGACTCCTCGCCCCCGACGCGGTCCTCCCGTGCCGAGACGCGCGAGGACCGGGGCGCGGGTCGAGCGGACCTTCCTCCACACGGATGCTCGCTCCTCCTCGCGCGCACCTCCCGGACTCTCCTCTGGCCGCCCCAGGCAGAAGCCGGGGCTGCTCTGCTTCCTCGTCGAGCCGCCAGTCGTGTAGTTCGAGCGCCCGCGTCCGTGCGCGGCGGTCGCGAGATTCCACGGGAATCCTCGCCGCGACTTCGCAGCGCCTCTCCGCCATTGCCTGGAGCCTCCCAGGTCACGCCGAGAGCGTCGCAAGTTTCGACAAGAGCCGCCCGAGCTTCGACGAGCGCCGCCCCCACGAGCGCCTGGAGCCGCCCGCGCCTTCGCACAGCGGCTTCGCGCATTCGTGGAGCGCCTGTTCTTGGGCAATCGGGCCGCGCTCGCCGGACCCCGAGAGGCGCCGCGGATTTGGCGCGCCGCTCCCCGACCGAGCTCGTCCTCTCTCTCATCCGCTCGAGCCGCTCAGGCTTCCTCGTTGCGCCGCCCTCCGCGCAGCGGGCGCCTCCCCGCCCGTTCCTCGAGCGTCTCCATTTCAAGACCACGGCCGCCGTCCCTGCTCGTCGAGCCGCTCTTCGAATGGAAGGAGCGCAGCGCTCGACTCCCTCGGCCGCCCGACGTGCCCCGAGGGCCGCCCCACCCGCTTCTTTCGCCTCTCTCCCCACTTCCCGTGCCTCTCCCGGTGCTCACGCGGACGCCCTCGCTCCGCTCGACGCGGATGTGATGTAAGGACGGCCAATGCAACTCGAGCCTTGACCCCGTCGCCGGATGCCCCCATCCGTTGGGCATGGCGCTTCCCCCCGGCCCTCGATACCCCGGCGTCATCGCGCTCGCTCGCTGGATGGCCCGCCCGGCCGAGTCGATGGAGGAGGATTTCCTCGAGTACGGCGATCTCTACACGATCAACAACCCGGTCTACGGACGGGAGGTCGTCGTCAGCGATCCGGAGCTCCTCAAGGCCATCTTCACGGGAGACCCCGACGTTTTTCACGGAGGCGAGCCAAACCAGACGCTGCGGCCGCTCCTCGGTGATCGCTCGGTCCTCGTCCTCGACGGCCCTGCGCATCACCGCGAGCGCAAGCTCCTCATGCCTCCGTTCCACGGCGACCGGCTGGGCGCCTACGCCGACGTCATGCGCGAGGCCACCGTGCGTGCGGTCGACGGCTGGCCCCGCGGCGAGCTCTTCTCGCTCCTTCCCAGCATGCAGAGCATCACGTTCGACGTGGTCATGCGGACCGTCTTCGGCGCGCGGCAGGGACCGGAGCTCGAGACGCTGCGCGCGCGCCTCCTCGCCGTCGTCGAGCGGGCGCAGTCGCCGCTCGGCATGCTCCTGCTCGTGCCGGCTCTCCAGCGCGATCTCGGGCCGCTGACGAGCTGGGCCTCGTTTCAACGCGAGATGCGCGCGGCCGACGAGTGCATCTACGCGCTCATCGGCCGGGCACGCGCGGCGCGGGCCAGCACGAGCGCGGGAGCTGTGCCGACAGGCGAGGCGCGGCCTGACGTGCTCTCGCTCCTCCTCGCCGCGGTGGACGACGCGGGCGAGGGAATGACCGACGCGCAGCTGCGCGACGAGCTCCTCACGTTGCTCATCGCGGGCTACGAGACGACCGCCACGGCGCTATGCTGGGCGATAGAAGAGATCCTCCCGCGGCCTGACGTGCTCGCGCGCATCCTCGATGAGGTCGCCCAGCCGGGCGGTGCATCCCTTTACCTGGACGCCACGATCAAGGAGGTGCTGCGCCTGCGGCCGCTCGTCCCGCTGCTCGTGCGCAAGGTGACGGCGCCGATCGCGCTGCGCGAGTACCGGATCCCCGCGGGGACCGTGCTTGTTCCGTGCGTTTATCTCGCGCAGCGCCACCCCGCGTACTGGTACGCCCCCGGCGAGTTCCGTCCCGAGCGCTTCCTCGCGGGCAAGCCCCACCCATTCGCCTGGGTCCCGTTCGGGGGAGGCGCGCGACGCTGCATCGGAATGGCGTTCGCGCTCTACGAGATGCGCGTCGTGCTGGCGACGCTGCTGCCACGGGCTTCGTTGCGCCTCACCGATGGGCCGGCGAAGGTCACGCTGCGAAGCTTCATCTTCGCGCCGTCCGCGGGAACCCGCGTCGTCGCTACCGCACCGCGCGCGGGAAAAGGACGTTGGCCCGCGGTGACGAGCCCGGGGCGCCACGTGCCCCTGGCCGACCTCGAGAAGAAGGTCGTCGGCGCCGACCGATTGGGCCCCTAGGGCGGAGGCCTCGTCCAGACGACGAGGCGGCTCGAAGAAGAGGAGGAAGCAACCACCTTCCAAAATTGGCCACGCAGCGACGAGCGGGCAATGCTCGGGCTCGATGCGCGCCGTGATCTGTCTCCAGCCCAACGATCAGCTGATCTGGAGGAAAGCTCTGGCGTGCGCCAAGCTGGACGGCGACGATATTCAACATATCTACGTGCCGAAGCATTTCAAGAAAACCATCTACCTGCGAGAGGGCAAGAAGAAACCCGTGTGGATCCCCGGTGGCGACGAGCTGAGCATCGTCCCGACGGACATGAACTGGGAGCAGCAAGAAGACGAGACGAACGGTAGAGGAGCTCTTTGATGCCGTCGGTCTCCACGGTCCGTCCCATCTGGGAGGCGGTGCGCGCGACCAGACCATCGGCTAGCTCGCAGTCCACGGGAGTGGCCGTCGCGTAGCCGACCCGCTCGAGCACCGCGGCGCCCGCCTCGCTTCCGATCTCGACGACGAAACGGTGCCCGCTCCCGTCGAGAAGCTCGGTCAGGGCCAGATCGAACCCCTTGGTCACATGCGGGCCCGTCCCCATCGACACGCAAAAACAGGTCCCGCCCGCGTGCCCGCAGTTGACCGCCACCACGAAGGTGCCGGGCGCGGCGCGCCCCGTACTCGAGGTCGGGCGCTGCGCCGTCCAGGAAAACCTTGTCCTGGATGGCAATGGCATGAAGGTCATACGAGCGCGCCGATCAGGGCCAGGCGAGGAACGGCTCTCGTCTTCTCGAGAACCACGAAACTTCCGTCTTGCCGCCGCGCGCGCCATAGCTGGAGGGTAGGGACGAAGAAGAATTGCTTCCAAGATTGCGGGCCGAGCGTGTAGCCGAAGAGGGCGCGATCCTCGCGGCGTCGCAGGCGGTAGGTTCCTGCCTCCTGGATCTCGGTCCAGCCCTCGGCAAGATCCTCGACGCCATCGATGGGGGCGTGAACGATGGCCCCGTCGCGCACGGTAGGCCCGACGAGCTGAAAGCCGTCCGCGCAGAGTGCGAGGAGCAGCTTCGCAAAGCTCGCGCGGGACAGGAGGACGCGATCTCCGGGTTGTGTGCGTGTTGTCATCGCGCGGTCCGCACACTTGGCTTCGCCAAACTGGCCTGTCAAGGCGCCGAGGCGACTCCGTCGCCGCTCGAGTCGCGATTCCCGAGCCCAAGCGCATACGCGAGTCCGTGAAGTTGGCAATGTCAGCCGCACGACGCAGAAGAGGACCGCCGTATCCGGACGGGTTCGAACGGTGCGTGAGGGGCCGCCTTGTCACCGGGCTCGAGGTACCCAAGATCGGTTCGTGGTCCCAGATTGGGCCGCGATGGCGGCGACGATGCGCATGTGCTGGTATTTGCACCTCAACGCAGCGACGATGCGGTCATGGTCTCGAGCAGACTGCGACCATTCGGTGTTGGCTTGTTCCTCGCCGGAGTCAGCAGCTGCGCGCTCGTGGCAAACCTCGGCAGCGACTACGAGCAGTCCGGAGGCGTGGAGGGTGGCGATGCCTCCGACGCCGGGGCCCAGGATTCGAGCCCCGACGATGCATCCAGCGCCGAGGGCGGAGGCGGCGGCTTCCTTGCCACGCTGACCGCCAACGGGACGCACGTCTGCGCGATCGTCGGAGGGGTGGTCTACGGCTGGGGGGCAGACGGGAACGGTCAGGTCGGCCCCTACGCGGACTGCGGCGCGTTGCAGTGCGCGGAACCGGCGGCGGTCACGTTCGACGGCGGGGCGGCGCCCGTGCAGGTCGCCGCAGGCGTCTCCCATTCGTGCGCCCTGTTCGGCGACCAATCGGCGCTCTGCTGGGGCGACAACGGCAGCGGCGAGCTGGGCGTAGGCCCCACCCCGCTCCTGGGTGGATTCGGGCGGGTCATGGGCGGCCCGTACGTCCAGATTTCCGCCGGCAACGCCGTCACGTGCGCTCTCGGTGCGGACGGCGGCGTCTTCTGCTGGGGAGACAATAGCGCGGGGTCGCTTGGGGCCGGCAATCTCGACGCGTCGGTCCAGGTGAGCGCCCCGGTCGTGAATCTCTCGGGGGCCGTGGAGATCGCCCTGGGCGTGCAGCTAGCCTGTGCCCGCCTCGAGGATGGGGGCGTCGACTGTTGGGGGACGAACGCGACACCCAGCGGCGACTTCCCGTGCGAAGCGGGCGCGATTTGCACGCCAGCGCCGCTGCCCGTCTCGTTGGGCGATGCCGGAAGGGCGACGCGGCTCTCCGTCGGCGGCAACCACGCATGCGCCGTCATGGAGGACACGACGGTGCGCTGCTGGGGGTACAACGCCAGCGGTCAGCTAGGCGACGGCACGACGACGAGCAGCTCGGACGCCGTATTGCCCCGGTTCGCGAACGGCTTCGGCTCCGTCACGGGCGCGGTGGACATCGGCTGCGGACTGACAGGGACCTGCGCCGTGCTTGGGGACGGCGGCGTCGCCTGCTGGGGCGATGTCTCCACGTTCCGGTTCGGCGAAACGGGGACCAGCCCGTTCCTCGTCGCCGCGCTGTCCAGCGTCCGCCACGCCTCGCTCAGCCCGTCCGACTCCACCTTCGCGTGCTTCCAGCTCGAGGACGGCGGCGTGTCGTGCGCCGGACACAACGAGCAGGGCGAGCAGGGTCGCGGGGTCTGCGAGCCGGCCGATACCAGCGAGAACTTCTGTGCTCTCGGCCCCGTCAGCTTCCCGTGACGCGGCCTCCGGCGGCCGGGATCGTGGCGCCAAACACGCAATACCCTGCCTGCGCAGTCCGGCGCGCAGCACGAACAAACGTGGGCAAAGTACGATCTAGTACGGCCGGCCGGAGCTTCGTTCCGGGTTCCGCTCGGCTCCGCCGAGCCCGTACTCGTGTGAGCGGAGCGCTGGTCCTAACGAGCGCTCTCGTGCAGGATCGCGAGCATGACGATCGATCCTCACGCGAAGGCAGGGCCCGAGGCCCCGACGCTCCTCGCGCCGACGGAGGACGCGCGCACGCACCTCGATCCCGGCGACTCCGACGCGGGACCCGTGCGACTCGCCCTCACCCTCGACGACGCAGCCCCGCGCTACGACGTCCTGCGCGAGCTGGGGCGCGGCGGGATGGGCGAGGTGCAGCTCTGCTTCGATCGGCGCATCGGGCGTCAGGTCGCGCTGAAGCGCAGCACCACCGCCGCCGCGCTCGAAGCGGGGTCCGACCGGTTCCTCCGCGAGATCTGCGTGCAGGGCCAGCTCGAGCACCCGACGATCGTGCCGCTCCACGATCTCGGCGTCGGGACGGACGGGCAGGTCTACTTCACGATGAAGCGCGTTCGCGGGCGCACGCTGAAGAACATCCTCGCGGCGCTCCGTCAGGGTGACGAGAAGACCCACGAGCAGTTTCCTCTCCGCAAGCTGCTCGGCGCCCTCGCCAACGTGTGCCTGGGCGTCGCGTTCGCGCACAGCCGCGGCGTCATTCACCGCGATCTCAAGCCGGACAACCTCATGCTCGGAGAGTTCGGCGAGGTCTACGTGCTCGACTGGGGCGTGGCGAAGGTCGTGAGCATGGGCGACCACGACGGCGAGCCGGTACACGTGCCCGAGCCCAGCACGAGCGCCGGCGGGACCGCGGCGGGGTCCCTCATCGGGACCCCCGGGTACATGTCCCCTGAACAGTGCACCGCGACCACGGACCGCATCGACGAGCGCACGGACGTGTACGCGCTAGGGGCCATCCTCTTCGAGGTTCTGGCCGGCACGCCGCTCCATGTGGGCTCCGCGCTCGACAAGATCCACACAACCGTGGAGGGCGTCGACGCGCGCGTGCACGTTCGCGCGCCGGAGCGGGACGCGCCTCCCGAGCTCGACGCCGTCTGTGTGAAGGCCACGGCGCTCGAGCCCGCCCGGCGGCTCGGGAGCGCGCGCGAGCTCTCCGACGAGATCGAGCGGTCCTTGAGCCATGATCGCAACGTCGAGCTGCGTCGGGATCTGGCAGCCGAGCACGCGCGGGCCGCGTCCGGCGCCGCAGACCGCGCGCTGGGCGCCGCGTCGGGGGCAGCGGGCGCGCCCCTGGACCGTCGCCGGGGACTGGCAGAGGCGGGGCGCGCGCTGGCGCTCGATCCGGGCAACGAGGAGGCCATGCGGGTCATGCTCCGCCTGTTGACCGAGCCGCCGCGCGAGATACCCGCCGAGGTGCTGGAGGAGGAGAAGGCCGACGCGCAGAAGCGGAGGCGAGAGGCGGCGAGGGGCGGCTCCATTGCCTTCGTGCCGTTCCTGCTCCTCATCCCCTTGAACGCGCTGCTCGGCGTGGCGAGCTGGCCCTGGTTCGCCGCGTACGTCGTGTCGTCGGCGGCCTTCGTCGCGCTGCTGCTCTACCTCCGTCGCGTGGAGCATCCGGGAGAGGGCCACGTGCTGCTGTCGATGTCGTTCGCGTCGGTTCCCCTGTACATGATGGCGGCCGCGACGGGTCCGCTGCTCGTCGCCCCCGGATTTGCGGCCCTGGGCCTCTTTGGCAACCTCCTCCTCCTGGAGCGCTACCGTGCGGTGGGCGTCGCCATCGGAAGCTCCCCGGTCGTCGTACCGCTCTTCCTGCAGTGGGTCGGTGTGCTACCGCCGTCGTACGCGTTCAGCGAGGCCGGGATGACCATCCTGCCCCGAGTCTTTCTCTTCCACGCGGTTCCGACCCTCGTCGTTCTCGCTGTGTCGGCCGTCGCCGTACTGGCGCTCGCCGTCTTGGCTGGCGTGTACATCCGGCGGTCCGTCGCCGACGCCGAGCGGAGCCTGAAGGTGCAGGCGTGGCAACTCCGGCAGCTCGTCCCCGCTTCGCCGCGGTCGACCTGACCGCTTGCGCCTTGCGGGGCCTACTCTCCCGCGGGGCGGCAGCGCTCGCTGCGAGCGGAGACGTGCGGTTCGCAAACAGGTTGCGTGACCGCCCGACGCCACAAACCCATCACCATCGACACGCATTACCTCCGCTTTCGCAGTCCGCCGTCGACGGCCACGTAGGTATCGAGCTCTTGCGACGTTCGCCTCAGGCCTCCGGTCTTCGTGATGCGGGCGACGGCGACGCTCTCGTCGCTATAGTCGATGTTTGCCCGGTAGTGGGTCCATGAGTGCGGGTCCGCGCCATCGACGCCGAGCGGTAACGTATCTCCGTCGCGCGGAATCTCCCCGAGTCGGCGAAGACCCGCGGAATCGAGCGACCAGACCGTGTCTGACGTGAACCCGCCGTGCCCGTCCTTGTCCCCCGAAGACTGCGTGATGAGGCCACGGCCGCCGGGGAAGGGTACGGGCTCAAGGAGCGTCTCGAGCCGACACCCGAGGTCGTCCGGAGCGACGCCCAGGATCCTGAGCTCTGGGCCGTTGACGTCGAACACGACGAGGACGCCAATAGGACCCGTGCAGTACCCCCGCTTGTGACCGAGGGCGACCCATGCGCCCGAGACGCCGTCGCGCAGGGGACGCCGAGCGAGGATATCGGGTCGAGCGTCGACACTGTCGAAACCTCCACGCCACCTCCCCAGGCAGTCCCTCACCTCGTAGTGGGGGTCCTCACCCTTCACCTGGCGTCCCCTCACGAACCCGGTCGCAGAGTCGAGGCCTGGTACCAGCGTTCGGAGGAGGTCTTCGTCGGAGACCTCCTCCCCTTTGCGCGGCGTCGACGCAAGCGCGAGACGGCACAACGGTGGCCCGTAGCCTTCCGGTGCTGGTGCGGCGTCGCCCGCGGTCGACCCGTCGACGGAAGACGCGTCCGAAGCAAACGCCTCGTTTGACCCACGCGGCGCGGAGCTTGGAGCGGCCAGGACGGGACACGGCCCGCTCGGCACGGTCGCGGCGTGCGGAACAACGGTCATCGCGCCCTTCAGGGCGGCGCCCAGCCCCATGCCGAGAGGGAGGGTCGCCAGACCGACGAGGGCGGGCGTTATCCGCGGATTCACGGCAATGATACGCCGGCGCACCTCTCTCCATTCCGCGTGCGATGGGCCGGCGCTCCGCCATCTGACGCTCCCGTGGTTCCGAGTGGCTACCTCATTGCCAGACGCGCACCCAGTCGACGTTGAGCGGCCAATCCTTGCCCGACCCCAGGATGAGAAACTGGTACATCCCTTCGAGGGAGAACTGCGTCTGATTCGTCCCGGTGTCGACCGTGTGATCGACCTGCGCACCGTCGAGGTAGAACAGCACCTGCCCGGTCCCCGTGCCCGTCGACGTCCACAGGCACCCGTACGTGTGCCAGTTGCTGTCGACGTGCTCGGTGTCGCCGTCGCTGGTCGTGTTGGCGGGCCACTGGTGCATCGTCGCCGTCCAGTCGCCGGGTTGATCGCTGAAGAGCTGATCGTAGGTCTCCATGAAGTCGATCTCGGTGTAGTTGGCCGTGCTGATGGCCGAGCTTCCGTAGCCGTAGCCCTTGAGCCCCTGCGCCGACCACGACCAGAAGGCCGGCCAGCCGTTCGACTCCTGGTTCACCGGGTCGCCGTCGATCTTGAACTGCAAGTACGCCTCGAAGTACGCGTGCGACCAGCACCCGTCCCCCTCGGCCGGCAACGTCGCGTGGCTGTCGTTGAGCGCACCGCCGGGGACCGTGATGAGCGCGTCGTTGGGGGCTCCGGGGCCGGTGATCGTGAGGATCCCGCCCGCGGGGCTCGCGTTCGCGCCGCCGCCGGTGTTGCCGTTCGAGATGCTGGCGGCCGTCGCCGTCGTGCTGACGGCCCAGGGCACGGGCGACGTGACGTCGTACGACCAGTACCACTTGTAGCCGGACGGCGCGGATGCGGTCGGCGCGATCGTGTCGGTCGTCGTGAAGTCGTCCTCGAAGACGATCTCCGTGAATCCGGCGGAGGCCGCGGGCGCGGGCACCGCGACTGAACCATCGGTCGGCGAGGTGGTGCCTGTATCCATCGTGCCCTGGGAGTCGCCGTCGCTCGCGTCGACGGAGGTCCCGCTGTCTCCCGCGCTGGCCGCACTGTCTTCGAATGCGTTCTGGGAGGTGTCGCCCGACGAGCCGCTGTCGCTCGCAGGGGTCGTCATGCTGCTGTCGGTCGCCGACGCGCCGCCGTCGCCTCCGCCGGCGCCGTTCGTCTTCGAGGAGCTCGAGCAGGCCGCCGACGCGAGCGCGCCGATCCCCAAGAGAACGCCCCAGAGAGGGGTCGATCGGAAACGAGGTATGCGCTCCACCGTGGCCAGAATAGCAGTGATCGTCCGTACGTGTGACACTGGGCCTCCACCTTGCGCCGCTCCACCCTGGTCCTCGCTTCTCTCGCACTGTCCGCGGCCTGCCATCCGAGCGCGCCCTCTACACCGCCCGGCGCGTGTCCAGCGGGGCCGATCCCCGCCGTCGCATCCCTCCCGTACACGCGAGAGCATGCGCCAGAGAGGTCGCGCCCCCTCGTCGTCGACGCCCACGTCGACACGCCCAATGCGTGGCTCAGGGCCCCGTTCGATCTGGCCACGCGCCGCGTGGGCGGTCACGGATTCGTCGACTTCCCGCGGATGAAGGAGGGTAGCGTCGACGTGGAGGGCTTCGCGGCATACGTCGACGACGCGTACGCCGAGCACGGCGGCGCGGCGCGGGCGCTCAAGGAGATCGACGCGATCCACCAGATGGTAGACCCGCACCCCGACCTCGCGGCGATCGCGCTGTCGGTGGACGACGTGCGCCGACTCGCGCGCGAAGGCCGCCGCGCCATCATCATCGGGGTCGAAGGGGGGCACGCGATCGAGGATTCACTCGCCGTCCTCGCGACGTTCCAGCGCCTCGGCGCGAGGTACATGACGCTCACCCACTTCGTCACGAACCACTGGGCGGATTCATCCATGGACGCGCCGAAGCACCACGGACTCACGAAGTTCGGCGAGGAGGTTGTGCGCTCGATGAACCGGCTCGGCATGCTCGTCGACGTCTCGCACGTGAGCGACGAGACGTTCTACGCCGTGGCGCGCATCTCCAAGGCGCCCGTCTTCGCGTCGCACTCCTCGGCGCGCGCGCTCTGCGATGTCCCCCGCAACATGACCGACGACATGCTCGCGACCGTCGGCAAGAGCAAGGGGGTCGTCATGACAAACTACATCCGTCCGAAAGCGTCCTTCGCTCTGGCCCTCGCCAGCGCTCTCACTTTTTTCTCCGGGTCGGGCGCCGCGTCGAGGCCGGACGCGGTGGAGATCGCATCGAGTCGCTGTCGGTCGAAGCTGGCCAGCGTGACCGTGCTCCTGGGAACGAACCGTCGGATCCACACGCGGCTGTATCGCTCGTGGAAGGCCTGTCGCTCGCGGAGCATGAGCCACCAGCCGATGACCGCAATCCCAGGCAAGGCGATCAGGCCCAGTTGCCCGTTGTGTGCAACGAAGTACGCTGTGTCCTGGAGCACGCCCACCAGCACCACGAAACCCCCGATCGCCACGAGCCCGACGACGTGCCACAGGATGCGGAGCCGCTTCGCGCGCTCGCCGCAGGTACGGCAGAACGGCGCCGGAAGCGTCAGCCGGATTCGACCTTGCTTGTCCTCGAGCTCGTAGCCAGCCATGGCCACGCCCCCACACTGCAGGCACGCTTCGGGAAACCTCGCGGCATCCCACCGGACCACCAGCTCATGGATCTTCTTCTTCCCGTTCATGCGCCCTCTTTCGCCGCCCACTCGAGACGACGAGCACACGATGCAATTTGGAGAGCTAGCAGACAGATCGCGGAGGAAGTCACCGTATCATTCTGGCATTGGCATGTAGGCGTCCTGTGTTGCGTGCCAGAACATCGGCGCGACGGGCTTCGGGCGACTTCGCACCACACCTCGCCCTTGGGGTCGGTGGAGTCGGAATCGAACCCACACCACACATGGCCTCACTTCGGCGCGCGCCACACGATGCTGTCGGATGTGACGTAAACGTAGGCGTCGTCGATCGAGATCCCGCCCGCCTCCTCGCAGCTCGAGAGGGTGACCGGGCCGCCAGCGGTCGGGATCTTCGCCTGCGAATAGAGATAGGGCGTGCCGCCGGGGTGGGCCGCGGCCCAGTAAAAACTGGTGTCATCCACCGCGAAGGCCTCGATGATGTCGTCCTCCAGGAAGAGCTCGATCGGCCCGCCGCCGCGGATGGGCGCGCGGTAGATCCGGTTGCGCACCGTCTGCGACTCGTTGCCTTGCCAGTAGACGTACGTTTCGTCCATCGCGATCCTCGCGAAGCCGAGGTCCGCTCCGAGGGCGACGTTCACGAGCTCCGTTGATCCGTCCAGAGATCCGGAGAGGATGCCGCCGTAGGGGTAGGCAGTGCCTACGACCCAGGCAAGGCTCTTGGAGTTGACTGCCAGCGCACCCGCACCGGCGCCGAGCCCGCCGACGGGCCGCGTGTAGATCGTCTTCGGCGCGCCTCCGTCGATCGCCACGACCAGCACGCTGGCGAGGCTTGGCGGGTTGCTCGAGAACGACGCGTAGATGCCGCCGGCATTGGTTGCCAGGCCGAGGATAGCGCCGCCGTCGGGGGAAAAAATATCTCGGACTCCGCCGTCGGTCCACGCGGCGAAGACCTGCCCGGGCCCGTAATCGTCCGGCCCTATGGTACCGAAGAAGACCGCGCCGCCGTACCCCGCGATCGGCTCCACGGCCATGAAGCCTGCATCCGCCATCCGGTCGTACGAAGCCAGCGTAGCCACGCTCCCGCCGCCCGCCTTGGGCGCCGATTGGACGGAATAGTCCAGAATGGCGGCGTCGCCCACGAGCCCATACCAATACACAGAGGTCTCGTCGACGACGGACCGGTTGTTCACGATCACGACGCCGTCGACCACCGTGTCCAGACAGCGTCCCGCCGAGCATAGGCCCGTGCAGCCCGACGCGCAGGGTGCATTGCACCCTGCGTAGTAGGTTGCGTTCAGGGATGCATCGCGGGGCGCATCGGTCGAGGTCGAGCTATCCGTGACCGCGGTGGCGTCGTCCGTCGGGACTGTGGCATCGGGCTGCGTGCCCGAGTCCCCCGTCTGCCCGAGTAGCGGGGGCAGCGACCCGCCGTTACCGCAGGCGTTCAGCAGACAGAATCCCACGCACGCGGCGGCGTGTCGCATGGGCACACCGTAACATCGATCCGCGAGCTGACTACGACTTGGCCTGTAGCCAGCAGGGACGCGCCTTTGGCTCGAGTTGTGCAAACCCTGCTAACTCTTGTCCAAGGAATACGCGATGCGCCCCCTCTTCTTAGCCACCGTTCTCCTCGTCTCTGCGTGCGGCGCCAAGGTCGCCACGACGAGCGCTGCCCCCGGGCCCGAAGCTGGACCGGACGCCGACGCGCCCCCCGCGGCGACCGGCCCTTCGTTCGGGACGATCTCCGCGGCGGTCTCGAACGCCGAATACGAGTCGGGCAGCGGTGGCAACGGCTACCCGTGCCTGTTCGGCGCCACGCTCTATCCCAAGCCTGCGGTGACGGTAAGCGCCTGCGCGGGCGCCACGGTGACTGCCGGGGCCTGTTGCTACGTGCCGGGAGCTCCGCCGGTCGACGCGGGCGCTTCGACGCTGCCCGCGGGCGAGAGCGCCGACGGTGGGCCCGACTTCGTGATGCTGAACGTCGGAACACTCACCCTCGACGACGCGACCTCGACGAAGACGCTGGGTTCACTGCAGTACATGCCGCTCATCGAAGGCTTCGGGTACGCCGAGGGCTACGCGGACGACGATCTAGGGCCGAGCGCCTGGAGCGCGGGGGACCTGCTCACGGTCAGCGTATCGGGCGGCGTGCTGGGCAGCTTCACGGCCCAGGCGCACGACGTCTCCATGCCCGACACGCCGGCGCCCGCGTCGATCACGCGCAGCCAGGGCCTCACGCTCGCGTGGACGCCCGACCCCAACGCGCACGCGATGGCCGTCAGCCTCGCCGCGTACTCCGCCAAGTCGGTGAGCCACGGGACGGTCACGTGCACGCCCGAGGACTCCGCCAAGACGATCACCATCGCGCCGGACCTGCTCGCGGGCTTCGAGTCGGGCGACCAGTGCTGGGGATCGCTGACACGCAAGAGCCAGGAGACGGTCGCGGTCACCGGGGGCCAGGTGACCTTCGAGACCTCGGGCTCGGATACATTCATCGTCCCGGTGAAGTAGCTCACTGCCCGGGCGCTCGCCCTGATCGCCGTGTCATCCCTGGCGCGGAATGGCCCACGGCGTGCCCGAGATCTCCAACGCGCGATGGGGTGGCGCTCGCTGAGGCAAGCTCACGGGCCGCGCGCATGATGACGGTGCCGCTCAGGGGCGCGGCGGGCTCAGGTTCTCCGCGTTCTCGAGTGCCTCCCGTGTCTCGCTGCTCACCATGTCGAGTGGGAAGGCGTGGGCGAGCCGCGCCTGCGGGTTGTCGAACGCGAGGGACACCTTGTAGATCTCGTAGCGCCCGTCGGCCGCCCGCGCGCGGCATCGTTCGCGCAGCGCGCTCATCGCGTCGCTCGTCATCGGCTCGAACCCGCGCGCCACGGCGAGGCTCGAGCGCAGGTGGTCGAGCGAAGGAATGCCATTGATGGTCGTCGCCACGGGGAGGCTCATCGCGTACCGGAGCATCTCTTCGGGAGACGCATCGCCCACTTCGATAGGCCTGGCCTTGCCCGTCATCGGCTTCATCCCGAGCACGGCGATGCCGCGCGCGTTCGCCACGGGAAGGACCGCTTGCTCGAAAGACCGCCACGTCGCGTCGAAGCAGTTGAGGGGCATCTGGACCGTGTCGAACGGATACCCCATCGAGATCAGGTTCAAATGGACCGCCGGGTCCCTGTGCCCGGTGAAGCCGACGAAGCGCACCTTGCCCGATCGCTTTGCCTGATCGAGTGCCTCGACGACTCCCCCCTTCGCCATGGCCAGCGCGGGGTCGTTGTCGAATACGACGCCGTGGATCTGCCATAGATCGAGGTAGTCGGTCCTCAGCCTCCGGAGCGATTCGTCGAGCATCTGGAGCGCCATCGTCGACGAGCGCCCGTGCGTGCAAACCTTCGTCATCACGAACACGTCGCGGCGCTTGTTCCCGGCGGCGAGCGCGCGTCCGAGCCACTCCTCGGACCGGCCGTTGTTGTACTCCCAGCAGTTGTCGAAGAACGTGATGCCCGCATCGATCGCCTCGTGGACGATTCGCTCGCACACGTCGTAGCTCGGCGCGGCGCCGAGGTGATGACCGCCGAGGCCCAGCGCCGAGACCTTCGCGCCTGTCTTTCCGAGCGGGCGCTGCGGGATCGCATTCATCGCCTTGTCTCCGTGGAGCTCAAAGCGGGAGCTCGTCGTGTGTTGGATAGCCGTGCTGTTCGCGACCCACCCTCGCGTCGTAGTACTTGGTGGTCTTGTACAGCTCGAAGTGGCCATCGCCTGCGACCGGAGCGACGCGCGCGCGAAGCGCATCCATCTGCTCGGGGGTCATCGGCGTGAAGCCGCGCGCGACGGCGATGTTCTGGTGGAGGACGTCGAGCGAATCGATCCCACTCACGGTCACCGTCACGCCGGGAACGCTCATCGCGTAGCGGAGCGATTCCTCGGGGCTCACGACGCCGGCGGTCACGGCTTGCCCGTGTCCGCCCATGCTCTTCATTCCGATCACGGCCATGCCGCGCTTGCGGGCTTCGGGGACGACGCGCTGCTCGAAGCTGTGGAAACTCGCGTCGAACGCGTTCAGGGGCATCTGCGCCGAGTCGAACGGGAACGGGTGCGCCAGCATCGCGAGGTGAATCTTCGGATCCTTGTGCCCCGTGAACCCGAGGTAGCGAACCTTCCCCTCCTTCTTCGCCCGCTCGAGCGCCTCGACGACACCGCCCTTGGCGAAGTGAAGCTCGGGATCGTCGTCGTAGACGCACTCGTGGATCTGCCAGAGGTCGAGGTGGTCGGTCCTCAGCCGGCGCAGCGACTCCTCGAGCTGCTGCATGCCTACCTTGGCATCACGGCCGTGGGTGCACACCTTGGTCATGAGGAACACGCCGTCGCGCTTGCCCTGCAGCGCGCGTCCGAGCACCTCCTCGCTCTTGCCGTCGTGGTACTCCCACGCGTTGTCGAAGAAGGTGACGCCCGCGTCGATCGCTTCGTGGACAATGCGGATGGCGTCCCCGGGATCTTTGACCTCGGCGAGGTGAGACCCGCCGACACCGATCGCCGAGACCTCGACCCCGGTGTGTCCGAAGGGTCGACGAGGGATGGTCCCGCTCGCCGGAACCGGCGAGCCGCCCTTGGCGGCCGTCAGCCCATACGACGAGACGGAGGCTGCGCCGGCGTGCGCACATCCGGTGACCGCGAGCGCAGCGCTCGTCGTCACGAACGAGAGGAGATCGCGCCGCGTCGTCGTCTTGCTCATCCAGATGCCCCCCCAGGCGATCGCGCGCCGTGCGAAGCAATCGGCATTCCCCTTTCGCGCGCGGTCCGCCGCGAACAAACGAGAGGTTACGCCCGCTCGGGTCGAGGCGAATTGACTCGCCGTGGCGTGCGCGCTCGTCGACGCCCACGACGGAGCGCGCTGAATTCGCAGAACTCCCTGACGACACGTCCGTAGTACAGCCGACGTTGTGGACGGCCGTCCGCTCTTCTGCGGCTTTCCGGTGCCTTGCAGCGTCGCTTCCTGTTCGACACGCACGCTCCCGGGGCTGTCGCCCCGCACTTCCAAGGTGAGTCGCCATGGCATCTCTGCGGGTTTTCTGGAACAACCGTGCCGTCGTGGTCGCGGGACTGGCTCTCGCGAGCTGCCTCGAGAATCGTCCCGACCCGTCTGTCCGCATGCCCGGTGACGCCGTCACGATCGACCCACTGGCAGCCGCTGACGGCGGGGTCGCCACGGCCGGAACGAGGGCGATCGTCCCACCCGTCGCTGCCGAGGTAGCCCCGCCCGCGTCGCCCCGGCTCGCGTCGCTGCCGGCCGCCGCCGAGCTGCGCGCGAAGATCGGCTCCTACTTCGAGGGCGCCGTCGCTCGCCGCGTCTACGTGCAGCTCGACAAGCCGCTCTACAAGCCGGGAGAGACCATCTGGATCAAGAGCTGGGACCTGCGTGCCCGGAGCCTCGACGCCCCCACCGGCCAGATGGCCACCTACCAGCTCGTGAGCCCCAAAGGAGCCGTCGTCCTCCAGAAGTTGGTCCAGGAGACCGGCGGAACGGCGACGAACGATCTCGAGATCCCGGCCGACTCTGCCGGCGGCGAATACACGCTCAAGGTCATCGCCTCCGACGGCGTGCAGGGCGAGCGGCCCGTCATCGTCAGCACGTACGAGGCGCCCAGGCTCAAGATGAAGCTCGAGTTCGTGCGCAAGGCATATGGCGAAGGCGACGAGGTGACGGCCACGTTCGAGCTCAAACGGAGCACCGGCGAGGCCCTGGCAAACCACCAGAGCGCGGCAGCCATCCGCGTCGACGGCCAGGATCTCCCGCGGGCGACGCTCACCACCGGCGCCGACGGCATGGGCCTCGTCCGCTTCAAGCTGCCGCCGAGGATCGAGGCGGGAGACGGACTGCTCACGGTGCTGGTGGAGGATGGCGGCGTCACCGAGTCGGTGAGCAAGCGAATCCCGATACTGGTGCACAGGCTTCAGCTCGCGACCTTCCCGGAGGGAGGCAAGTTGATCCGCTCGCTCCCCAACCGCGTGTACTTCGAGGCGAAGACCCCGCTGGGCAAGCCCGCGGACGTAGAGGGCCAGATCGTGGACGACCTCGGGAACGCCGTCGCCGCGTTCCAGAGCTACAAGGACGGGCTCGGGCGCGTCGACCTGACCCCTGCCACTGGCCGCACCTACCACGCCGTCATCACCAAACCCGCGGGGATCACCGAGCAGTACTCCCTCGCGGTCCCGGTGGCGGCTGGCTGCGTCCTCCGCGGCTTCGACGACCTCGATGGCCAGCTCGCGGCGCTGCGCGTGTCGGTCCGCTGCACCGAGACTAAGAAGGTGATCGTGACCGCCGTGCTCCGCGAGAACACGCTCGATACGGCCGCCGTCGCGGTGAAGGCGGGCGAGCCGGCCGTGGTCTACCTCGAGGCGAAGGACCCCGCCCTCTCCCGCGCGCAGGGGATCGCCCGCGTCACCATCTTCGACGACACCCTCGAGCCGCTGGCCGAGCGCCTCGTCTTCCGCAACCGGCGCGCCCGCCTCGGCGTGAAGATCACGCCCGATAAGGCGCGCTACTCGCCGCGGGCGCCGGTGACGCTCGACGTCGCGACCACCGATCCCTCCGGGGCTCCTGTGGCCGCGGAGCTCGCGCTCTCCGTCGTGGACGACACGGTCGTGAGCTTCGCCGACGACAAGACGGGGCACCTCCTGAGCCGCCTCCTGCTGGAGCCGGAGCTCCCCGGCACGGTGGAGGAGCCCAACGCCTTCCTCGATCTCGCCGAGCAGAAGAGCGCCCTCGCGCTCGACATGCTCATGGGTACGCGCGGCTGGCGCACGTTCGCTTGGCAGCCGGTCCTGCACCCGACGCCGCCGCTCAGCGCCATGCAGGCCCTCGCGTTACCGGCTGCGGTCCCCCCGCCGCCGGTCGTGCGGCCCATGCCCGTTGTCCCAGAGGTTGCGCGGCGGGCCGCGGTCGCGGGGGCCCGTCTCGCCCACGCGAAGAAGGCGGCTGCCCGGGTGATGGAGCCGCTCGCGCTCGCGCAGGGGGAACGCAATGCGCCGGCGAGGAATGCCGCACCTGGGCCTGCGGCGAGCGCCGTCGCGCAGCCGATGGGAGCCGTCGCCTTTGGGCGTCTGGCTCGGGCTCGCCACGCAGAAGCCGCGGCGGCCCCGCCGGCAGACCAGCGCATGGCCGACGAGTGGGCCGGCGCGGTGGCCACGCCGCTGGCGCTCGTCCGGGTCTTTCCGGTCCCCGTCTACTCGGGTGAGTCGGTGCCGGCTCGCACGGATTTTCGCGAGACGATCTTCTGGGCCCCGTCGGTCAGGACGGACGCCACGGGCCATGCCACGGTCTCGTTTCCGGCTTCGGACGCGGTTACCTCGTTTCGTGTCTTCAGCGAGGGCGTGGGGCAGGGCCTCGCGGGCCGCGACGAGAGCGTCATCGCCAGCAGCCTCCCCTTCAGCATGTCGATCAAGGTACCGGCGGAGGTGAGCGCGGGCGACGTCATCAATCTCCCGCTCACGCTCGCGAACGAGGAGGCCCGCGCGGCGGACGTCTCGGTCGACGGCTCGTTCGGCTCTCTCTTCAGGCTCGAGGGCGCTCGTGCGAAGGGGGGCGCGATCGCGGGTAACGCCCGCAAGAGCCTCTTCTTTCCGCTCGAGGTCACGGGGGACCAGGGCGAGAGTGAGGTTCGCTTCTCGGCTCGCGCGGGCGGGCTCGAAGACGACTTCGTCCGGCAGATCACCGTCACGCGCCTCGGCTTCCCGCAGACGATCTCCCGGAGCGGCACGGCCAGCGGCACCGTCACCGAATCGTTCGACCTCGGGGACGCCATCGCCGGCAGCGGCGACGTCACGCTGAAGCTCTACCCGAGCCCCGTTGCCTCGCTTGTGTCCGGGCTCGATGGAATGCTCCGCGAGCCGAGCGGCTGCTTCGAGCAAACCAGCAGCACGAACTATCCCAACGTGATGGTGATGGACTACCTGCGCTCGCACGACGTGGCCGATCCCGCGCTCATCGACCGGAGCAGCAAGCTGCTCGAGAGCGGCTACCGGCGCCTCACTGGCTACGAGAGCAAGAGCCAGGGCTACGAGTGGTTCGGCGGCGATCCGGGGCATGAGGCCCTCACCGCCTATGGGCTCCTGCAGTTCATGGACATGAAGCGCGTCTACGGCAACGTCGACGACGAGATGGTACGTCGCACGGTCCGGTGGCTCAAGGGGCGCCGGGACGGTCAGGGTGGGTACAGGCGCGACCCGAAGGCGCTAGATAGCTTCGGTCGGGCGTCGCCCGAGGTGACCGACGCCTACATCACGTACGCGCTCGTGAAGGCAGGGGAGACGGACCTTCGGCGCGAGATCGAGAAGACCACCACCCTCACGCAGTCGCGTGACGCCTACCTGCTCGCGCTCGCCGCCAACACGCTCCTGCGCGCCCCCGGTCACCGTGACGAGGGAATGGCCGCGGCGGCGCGCCTGGCGGGCCTCCAGGGTGCGGACGGCGCGTGGAAGAATGCCGCGGAAAGCATCACGCGATCGGGTGGCGACAACCTGTGGATCGAGACCACCGCGCTCTCGATGCTCGCGCTCTTGGAGGAGCATGGACACGAGGGTGAGCTTCGCAAGGCGGTAGAGTGGCTGCAGGCAAACCGCGGCGGATTCGGGCAGTGGGGCGCGACGCAAGCGACCGTGCTCGCCCTCCAGGCCATGACCGCGTACGACGAGTCGAACCGCCGCACGCCGTCGTCGGGCACGGTGAGCGTTCGGGTCAACGGGCAGGTGGCAGGCGAAGTGGCCTACGAGGCCGGACGGCGCGAGGCAATCAGCTTCTCCGGGCTCGCAAGCAAGCTCAGGGCCGGCAAGAACTCGATCGAGATCATCCAGACGGGTGGCACGGGTCTCCCGTACTCGATGGCGGTCGAGTTCCGGTCGCGCAAGCCTGCGACGAGCGCCGACGCCAAGGTCGATCTGCAGACGATGCTCGAGAAGACGTCGGTGAAGATGGGCGAGACCGTGCGCGTCGACGCGACTGTGACCAACAAGACCCCGAACGGGTTGCCCATGACGCTCGCGCGGGTGGGGTTCCCGGGCGGGCTGACGTTCCAGACGTGGCAGTTGAAGGAGCTTCGCGAGAAGGGGCTCATCGCCTTCTACGAGACACGCCCCCGAGAAGTGATCCTCTACCTCCGGGACATGAAACCGGGGGAGGTGAAGCACATCCCCCTCGATCTCGTCGCGGTCGTACCCGGGCGGTACACGGGGCCGGCATCCAGCGCGTACCTCTATTACAACGACCAGGCGAAGGCATGGACGGAGGCGCTCGCCGTCACGATCGACCCCTGAGCCCGGACCCGACGATCCAGCCGGCGCACTCAACTGCCGACCCCCGCTGCCTGACGACGTGGCCAGCGCTCAGCTGTCGTAGAGTGGAGCACCCATGCGTCGCTCTGCTCTCGCCGGTACCCTCGTCCTCGCCCTCGGCTGCACGCCATCACCCGCACAGCCACCTTCGACTGCCGCGACGCCGCCGCTCGCGCCTCCGGCGGCGAGCGTAGTCGTCGCTCCAAGTCCACCCGTCGCGCCGACCGTCAGCGAGCGCATCGCGCAGTTCGCCGCCGCGCGCGGGGGCCTCCATGGTGAGCCTGTACGCATGCCGTACCGGACGGCGAAGCTCGGGAAGGCGCCTTGCTGGCTGTTTTTCGTAGGGGGCGACGCCGCGCACGCCGCCTGGCTCGCGACGCCGTGGGATGCCGCATGGGGAGCGCCGAAGGACCACCTGCCGGGCGTCACCGCCGAGGTCTCGTACCCCACCCTCGTCGATGGGATCGTCTTCGAGCTCGTCGTCAACTGGCCGATGGCCTCGCGTGTGGTCCACACCACGGCAACGGCCGACGGGGTCGTCGTGGAGCTCCAGTCGCTCGCGGCCGTGAACCAGCCGGCGGGGATGCCGGGGTGGATGATCGTCAGCAGCGACCCCGCGACGGTCCCGAGGGCGGTGCCCCTCTGGACCGTGCAGCCCGCGCTGCTGGGCAGCGGCGCACGGGCGCTTGATCTCGCATCGCAGCCCGCGGTGACGATCACGAAGGACCGCTCCAAGGCCGCGAGCTTCGTGCATGCGGCCGCGGCCTCTCTGCCGGCGCTCTCGGCGGCGCTGGCCCCGGGGGGCGCAGACGTCGTGGAGGCGTGGCAAGGAGTCTTCCTCCACCCGGTCGGTCATGTCACGCCGCGCGACCTCGCGGCGTTCGAGGGGCGCGCAGCCGTGCTCGGAGCCGCGAGGAGCGCGGAGTACTGCGGCGAGGAAGGCGTCTGCGCCGCACCTCTCGAGGTGATTGACCAGGCGGTGAGCATCGTGGCCGACGCAAGCACGTTCCGCGTCGCAAAGGTGGTCGTGACGCCGCCCGCCCCCCCGGTGCACGAGCCTGCGCCGCAGCCCGTCGCTCCCGACGACGCGCTCGCTGCGCTTCGGATGCATGTCAGGACCGACGGGCCACTTCATACGGTGCTCTCGGCGGCCATCGGCGAGCGGCGCGTGCTGATCGTCGAGGACGACTCGGGCGGCGATTACCTGGTGGAGCGGGAGGGCCCGCTGTCCCGGGTGACGCCGATCTCGTTGCGCCGCTCTTCCGCCACCGGCGAGGCCCGTCTCGACGACGTGGACGGTGACGGAATCTACGACGTGGTCCTCTTCGCGAAGCTGCCGGCGCGAAATGCCGACGACCCTTACGAGGCGCGCACGCAAGCGCGCGTCGTCTTCCGGGCTGCGCAGATCGGCGTGGCCCCCGATCGCCGGCTCACAGGCGTCGAGCTCGAGATGATCGGCGCCACGGACCTCGAAGACGCGGTCCGGCGCGCGCACGCCCCGCCAGAGCGCGCAGCGGCCACGAAGGCGGAGGCGTGCGCTGCGCTGCAAGCCTCCGCGACGAAGGCGGGGCTCGTGCGCCACGCGGCGTCGGATGCGCACGTCGTCGAGTTCGACGAGCCCAAGGAGTACGCGAACATCGTTCGCAGCGTGCCTGTCGCTGCGGCGAGCGCCGACGACGCCTCGTCCGTGCCCCGGAGGTCGTGCACGAATGCGAAGCCGCTGGACGGCGAGGTGCTCGTGTGTCGTGCCGGCCTGTGCGGCGAGCTCGATTACCCGCTCGGGAGCATCTACACCTTCGTTCGGGAGCACGGCGTGCTCAAGCTCAAGACGGCGTTCATCTACCACGGCGCCTGATCCCGGTTACCGACTCTCGGGCGGCCCAGTGGGTCACGCCGAACGGGCCCGGGACCGTAAAGAGGGTGCCGAAGACTGGAGGCGCCCTGGTCACCGACCGCGTCGGGAGAGAGCGGCTATCCCGTGGGCGTCCTCGTCGACGACACGCGCGTCTACTGGGCCAACGCCGCCGGCGGCGTCTACACCACCCTGAAGTGAGTGAGCCTCGCTCACTCGGCCGGCCGGGCCTCCCGACGCATCTTCAAAGCGCCGACCCGCCCGCCTGTCGCCGCGCGAGGAGCGCTGGGACCGGCCCTGAACATCTATCGCAGAACACCGGCCGCTATCCCCTGGCCCATTGCCGTCAAGCCCCCATCCGCTGCTACGGACGCGGGAAACGCTTCGTACAGGACGAGCCCGCTGATGGGCGCAGCCACGACCGCCTTCACGCCGATCTCCACCCCTGCGTCGTTCAGAACACTCCAGCCCCGCGGGTTCTCGCTCGACCACGTGAGCCGTCCTGCAGCCTGCTCCAGGCCTTGCCACGCTTCCGTAGTCGCGCCCTGATCACCGTTCGCGTTGTGCGAGCCAAAGACGGCAAAGTAGCCGGGCAACCCCGGTGTCTCGGCGAGGACGAGCGAACCCGCGACCTTCTGCGCGTCCGGGCCCACGAGGTTTGGCGCGTACGAGAGCCCGGCCTTGACCTGCTGCGCGATGCTCTCGAGGTCGGTCGCGCCCAGCCCTGACTCGTTGAAGGCGCCGAGAAAGTCTGGCCGAAACTGGTTGGCGTACGCGACGACCCAGCCCGCGAACTGTGCGTTGCTCATGCCAAAGGTCCCCGTGCCGAGCGGGTTGGCATATACGCTGAGCCCGAGGCTCCGCACGTACTCGAGCACGTCGGTATAGAGGGATGGGTAGCTCGTCGGATCTGCGATGTCGGGATCGATGTAGATTCGAACCCCATTGCATCCGAGGCCGCTCTTCAATCCGTTCACAATCACTTGGTAGTTGTTCTCGTCGAGGTTCATCGAGTCGACGCCCGCGAGCGGCCTCTTGATGTCACAAAAGAGGTACTGCAGGCCTCCGGCGTAGCTACCTCCCGCATCCCCCGCATCCCCCGCATCGCTCGCGGTGGCGGTCGTGGAATCGCCCTGCGCAGCGTCGAGGCTGCTGCCGGTCCCCGTGTCGACGCCGCCGTCACCGACGGGCAGGTGCGGTGCTGTTGTGCTGCTCGAGCACGCAACAAACGCGCACGGCAGAAGAACCCATACAATGGCGGACCGTCGCATACGGCGAGAGGGTAGCGCACGACGTAAGTGGACGGCACCGCGTCGATGGTGGATCTATTCTTACGGTCGCACACGAAGATCAGCTGTGAGGCGGTAGCATCGTGAACCATGACGTTCGCTTCCCTTGGCCTGTCGCCGCCGCTGGTCCGCGCCACGAGCGATATTGGCTACTCCGAGCCGACTCCGGCGCAGGCCGCGGCGATCCCCGCGATCGCGGCGGGCGGCGATGTATGGCTCTCCGCGCAGACCGGCTCGGGGAAGACGGCGGCGTTCGTGCTTCCGATCCTCGATCGGCTCAGTGGTATGGCGGCCGAGCGGGCGGGGCGAGTCCGCGTGTTGATCCTCGCCCCCACCCGCGAGCTCGCCGTTCAGACCGCGGGAGCGATCGAGAGCCTCGGCAGCCGTCTCCGTGCGCCGCCCAAGACCTGCATCGCGATCGGCGGCGTCTCGCTCAACCCGCAGATGATGGAGCTACGCGGGGGAGCGGACATCGTCGTGGCGACCCCGGGCCGCCTGCTCGACCTCGTGGAGAAGAACGCGCTTCGGCTCTCGTTCGTGGAGGTCCTGGTGGTCGACGAGGCCGATCGCCTCTTGTCGCTGGGCTTCGGCGACGAGCTTGCGCGTGTGCTCTCGCTGCTACCGGCTCGACGTCAGAACGTCCTCGTCTCTGCCACATTCCCGGCTGCGGTTCAGGAGCTGGCGGAGGGGTTTCTTGTCGGCCCTACGCGGCTCAACGTGGATGCCGGCACGATCCCCGCGGCACAATGCATCCTGCAGCGAGCGCTCGACGTCGACGCCGGGAGACGCACCATGCTCCTGCGCCACCTCCTGCAGACCGAGGCCTGGGCCCAGGTCCTCGTCTTCGTCGGTAGCCGCTACGGAGCGGATCAGGTCTCCATGAAGCTCACACGCGCGGGGTTCACGGCAACACCGTTGCACGGCGAGCTGAGCCAGGGGGCGCGTACGCGAGCGCTCTCGGACTTCAAGGCCGAGCGGGTGCGGGTCCTCGTCGCCACCGACGTCGCGGCGCGTGGCCTCGACATCGCAGGGCTCCCTGCGGTGGTGAATTTCGACCTGCCGCGCTCACCCGTCGACTACCTCCACCGCATCGGCCGCACCGGGAGAGGCGGGGAGGCGGGCGTCGCTGTCAGCTTCGTGAGCGCGGCTACCGAGTCGCACTTTCGCCTCATCGAGCGACGCCATCATTTGACCATCACGCGCGAACGCATCGCGGGGTTCGAGCCAGTGGACATAGACGTACCCGCTCGCCACCCGGACGGGGGTGTGAAGGGAAAGCGGAAGAGCAAGAAGGACAAGCTCCGCGAGGCTGCCGCCCGGGTCCAGCGTGGGTCGTGAATGTTCCTTACCGGACGCTCAGGGCTTCGCCGCGAAGCATCATGCCCCGCCGGCGTCTTCGATAGACCAGCGCTGCCGTTCGTGGCCTCCGCCTCCGTGCGAGGCTCCGCACGTCACGGTCGACATGGCGGCTAGTTACTAGCACTAGAGTGGCAAGGAGACTCGAGACTCTGCCCATGCGACAGCGCAGGAGCGCTCCCGAGACACTGGGTGGCCAATTACACAGGCCCGTCACTTCGGCAGCCGATAGATCTCGTTCTGCCCCGAAGCCCAGTACACGTACGTGTCATCAAGTGCGATCGCCACGCCGCCGCTCTGCGACACCGTCGTCGTCGCTCCGCCGTTCGTCGAGACCCTCTTGAGCGCCCCGGCGATCCCGGCAGTCCCGTTTCCCTCGAGCCAGTAGGCGTACTGTCCATCGACCGCGAGGGCGTTCATCTCGGCCGGTGCGAGCGCCAGTGCACCGGTCCCGTCCTTGTCGACCCGCATCAGGGTCGGTGGGTCGGCCTGGTAATAGATGTGGTGAGAGTCGATGACCATGAGGTCCGACACGTCGACCCCCGAAGGGACGAGAACCGTTACCGGCCCTCCCCCGATCGGCGCGCTCACGATCTGGCTGAGGAAGGTGTTCATCTGCGCGCTCAGGAAGACCTCCGTCTCGTCGACCGCGATGTCCTTGTAGTTTCCCAGGTCTGGGCTGAGCATCGTCTCGGGCCCGCCTGCGAGCGGCGCCCGCCAGACGTCCGTGTTGCTGGGAAAACCCGTCGAGCTCTGAAATCCGGTCGAATATGCGTAGTGCGCGTCGAGGGTGAACTGCACGCTCAGCTCGGCCACGCCCGTCGCCAGCGTCGTCGCGGGCCCGCCTGCGACCGGCGCGCGCTGGAGCTGCCCGATCGACGTTCCCGTGTTCGCGTTCCCGTTCGTCCCCCAGTACACGTAGCTGTCGTAGACCGCGATGGACGAAGGGCCGGTCTGGTTCGTCGCGATCGTCGTCACGCCCCCGCCGCAGCGCGAGACCCGGAAGACGGCCCCTTGCGCGCTCCCGAAGCCGGCCGGTTGGGCGGTCCAGTAGACATAGCCGGCGCGCGCGGCGATGGCCGTGCTGAAGACCGCCGGGGTCATCGTCGCGTCGAGAGAGGCGATCGTCGCCTGGCCTCCCGGGTCGCCCGGGCAAGCGGTCGCGCACGCGCAGGCGACAGCGTCCCAGGTCGACATGGGCGGGCAGGGAGCTTTGGTGCACGCGTCGAGCGGGGCGTCGGGGACCGTGCTTGGGTCAACTGCGGCGACCTCGTCGAGCGAGGTACGAGCGCCGCAGGCAGACACCAGGAGCGCCAACGCCAGCGCCGACAGGGCGCATTGACGCAGGCGCGCGATGTCGAACACGCACCAAAACGTACCAGACCTCCGCACGAGGCGACTGCCAGGGATGCGATGAGGGCCGCAAGCTCGACGAGCCGCGGGGCGGCGCCCCGTCGGATTCTCGACCGTCGTAGGGAGGCCGCCGCGGACGCGCCTCGACTCTTCCCTGCGCGTCACCAGTGCACGGTTCAGGGAAGGGTGGGCAGGCGCGCTACGTATGCTCATGGGATGAAGCTCTGGAGCGCGATTGTCCAAGGGTTCGGCTTCACCGTAGGCTCGCGTGCAGCGGACGATGCCATCGTCGAGGTGCGCGAGACCCTGGATCGTGCCGAGCTCGCCGCCGCCGAGCGGCAGAAGGCGGAGGCGCATCAAGCCAAGGTTCGCGCGAAGCAGCAAGCGCGGGAGTCCGGGGAGCGGCGACGCGCGGCCGAGCGGCGGGAGCGCGAGATTGAACGGGAGCTCCAAGCGCTGAAGGCCCGCATCAAGACGAAGTGACGCGAGGTTGCCGCCAGTCCGTAACCGGTGGCGGCTCGATCGCGCCATGACGCAGCGGCCTCGGTTGGCACACGGTGGCATAGCGAGACGAGGTCGAATCCCGCGGGAATCGCAAGGATGCACCTGGCACGATGCGTGCGGCGCGGCCGCACCGATGACCACCCGGATGAGCATCTCCATTGCCCGGCTGCTGCTCTCCCTGGGAGCATTGGCCTCGAGTGTTGCGTGCGGCGGAACCGTGCAACGCGTCCCCCCCGGCACCCAAGACGGGGGCCTCGAAAACGACTCGTCCACCGGCGACACCGGGTTGCATACGGAACCCGCCATCGATGCAGGGCTTCCTCCCGGCGCCTGCCGCGGTACGAGCGACTGCGCGAACAACCCAGCGGAGTACTGTGCGGGTCCCTACGACGGCCCATGCCAGGGCGGCTGTGCCCCACAGGTAGCGTGCACGTCCGATTCCCAGTGTGACGGCGGAGCGGTCTGCCGTCCGGGTCCCTTCCCGACCTGCGGGCAGATGCCGGGGGCGGAATCCTGCTTGCCTCCGTGCGGGGCAGACAGCGACTGCCCACCCACCGAAACATGTTCCGCGGGCCACTGTCAGCCGCGGTCGTGCTCCCAGTGCCCATCGTACTTCTCCTGCACCGGCGGAGTCTGCGCGCGCAAGGCATGCGCAAGCGACGGCGATTGTTCCGAGGGCTACTGCGTCAATGGCTCCTGCGGGGCCTCCTTCGGCACGTGCATGGGGGGGTGCGGATAGATCCACTCGTGGATTATTGTCGCGCCGCCTCGGCGTTCAGCGAGTCGAGGTACCTGCAGTACATCTCGGCGCTCGCTCTGGCCCACGTGTCGACGTCCGCCCGAGACCGACCCTGCTCTGTGATCTTCTCGGCCACGGCGGACATCGACGTCAAGAGGAAGTCCGCGGCGAACGTTCGCTGTGCCGTCGGCACGCCGGGGATCGCTTCGTCGATGAAGTCCCGGACCGTGCGTGTCGCACGGGTGAGGTGGGCGCGCGCCTCCGGCGCATCTCGAAAGAGGGCCCCCGCATCGTCGAGCGCGACGCGGAGCGCTGCCTCCTGCCGCTCGGAGCGGAAGAAGGCGAGCACGACCCGGCGGAGCCGATCCAGCGGTGCGTAGCGCCGGTCGCTCAGGATCTGTTCGAGGACGCTCCACGTCTCGTTCCACTCGTCTGCCTGAAGGCGGAAGAGAAGCGCGGCCTTGTTCGGGAAGTACTGGTAGAGCGACCCCACGCTCACGCCCGCCTCCTCCGCCACTCGCACCGTCGTGAACCGCCGGGCTCCTTGGCGGATCAGAACGCGAATGGCCGCCTCGACGATGGCGTCGACCAGCTGGCTCGACCGGGCCTGCGAGGGCGCCTTTCGAGGCGAAATGACGGTTCTCGTGCGCTTGGCCATGGGACGTCTCCGAACGCGAATCACGAATGCGAAGGAAGATTCGTATCCTAGGAACGAACCAACCGCGCGCAATCGCGCCTCCCGAGGTACTTCGCTCATGAGCAACTCGACACTCGACCGCCCGCCCGTGTCCACCCTCCTCGAGACTCTCTTCACGGAGGCCGAGGCGCGTGATGGATCCATTCGCAAGGACCTCGCTGCGCGATCGCCCGAGGAGCGGGCCGCGTTCATGGCGAGCGCCAGCACTGACTACCGAGACTTTTACGGGCGCGCGCGCGATCTGTTCCTCCCGGTCTCGCGAGAGACGGGGCGGTTGCTCTACCTGCTCGCACGCGCATCCAAGGCACGCTCGATCGTGGAGTACGGCACATCGTTCGGAATTTCCACTTTGCACCTCGCGGCCGCGTTGAGAGACAACGGGGGAGGGCTCCTCATAGGCAGCGACCTCGAGCCCGGAAAAGTCGCCCAGGCGCGCCGCAATGTCGCGGCCGCGGGGCTCGAGGACCTCGTCGAGATCCGGGAAGGCGACGCCCTGGAGACGCTCGCGCACGACCTACCCGTATCGATCGACCTCGTGCTCCTCGACGGCGCGAAGGTGCTGTACCCGCGAATCCTCGCGTTGCTCGAGCCGCGACTCGCGCGCGGCGCGCTCGTCCTCGCGGACAACGCCGATGACAGCCCGGAGTACCTGGCACGCGTCCGTGACGCGGGGCACGCCTATGTTTCGGTGCGCTTCGCAGACGACGTGGAGCTGTCGCTGAATGCCTGAGGTCGCCTCGACCGCCGCTCGTCGAGGCGCGCCGACTTTTGTGGTAGTTGGCCCGGCGGACGCGGAGACCTCGCGCACCTGCACGGTCATGCCCGGGAGCGCGATGGTGTCGCCGGCGCGCAGCGGGTCGTCGGCGCGCCGCACCAAGGCGGCGAAGTGCTGCCCGCCGTAGGAGGGGTCGAGCGGCGGCGGCTCGACGGTCGAGGTGCCGCGGGCGCCGGGAAAGGGGAGCATCCCGCCCTCGACGCGAACGGTGAGGGAGCGATCGTCGTCGCGGGTCGGACGTAGTCGTCGAGCGCGAAGCCCTGCCCGACTCCGGGCAGCGAGATCGCCGCGGCAAACGCCGCGAGCAGGAACGGAAACCGCCGGTGGGCCAGCACCCCCCCGGGCGCGCGCGAGCAGGCTCATGGAGCCGAGATAGGGGCGCGACCGCGATCTCGCAAGGGCGCAGGAAGCGGCTGACGTTCGTTCCCGAAGAGGAGCGCAGGATCTCCGCGCCCGAACCGCGCGCCTTGACCTCCGGGCTCGGCGACCGCATGGGAGCTGTGCTTAGAACCGTCCAGTCAGCCGGAACACGCGCCCCGAGCCAGGCCTGCCCTAGACGTGGACAAGCACGACACACGCCGTCGAAAGAAGCGCATGACCCCGCCCGACTCGATCATTTCGATCAAGAACGTCACCAAGACGTATGCCTCGGGCCAGCAGGCTTTGAAGAGCATCAACCTCGAGATCCGACGTGGAGAGATCTTCGCGCTGCTCGGGCCGAACGGCGCCGGCAAGACCACCCTCATCGGCGCCGTGTGCGGGATCGTCAACCTGACGTCGGGCCGCGTCCTCGCCGACGGCCACGACGTCGTCGTCGACTTCCGCGCGGCTCGCGCGAAGATCGGGCTCGTGCCCCAGGAGCTGTCGACCGACATGTTCGAGACGGTCTGGGACACGGTGACTTTCAGCCGCGGCCTGTTCGGCAAGCGCTCGAACCCCGCCCACATCGAGAAGGTGCTCCGGGGTCTCTCGCTCTGGGAGAAGCGGAGCAGCAAGATCATGACGCTCTCCGGCGGGATGAAGCGCCGCGTCCTCATCGCCAAGGCGCTCTCGCACGAGCCGCGCATCCTCTTCCTGGACGAGCCCACGGCCGGCGTCGACGTCGAGCTGCGACGCGACATGTGGTCGATGGTCCGCTCGCTGCGAGACACCGGCGTCACGATCATCCTGACGACGCACTACATTGAAGAGGCCGAGCATATGGCCGACCGCGTCGGCGTCATCAACAAGGGCGAGATCATCCTCGTCGATGACAAGAGCGCGCTCATGGAGAGGCTGGGCAAGAAGCAGCTCATTCTCGTCCTCGCGCGCCCGCTCGCGAGCATCCCGGAGGCGTTGGCGGCGTACGCCCTCGAGCTGGCGGACGGCGGCACGAAGCTCGTGTTCACCTTCCACGCGGAGCGCGAGCGCGCCCGCATCGCGGGCCTCCTCCGCGAGCTCTCGGAGCTCGCGATCGATTTCAAGGATCTCCAGACCCGGGAGAGCTCGCTCGAGGACATCTTCGTCCAGCTCGTGAGGCCGTCGTGAACGTTCATGCCATCCGCGCGATCTACCTGTTCGAGCTGGCCCGCGCGTGGCGCACGCTCATGCAGAGCCTCGCGGCCCCCGTCATCTCCACCTCGCTCTACTTCGTGGTGTTCGGGTCCGCGATTGGCTCGCGGATGACCCGGGTCGACGGAGTGTCTTACGCAGCGTTCATCATCCCTGGCCTCACGATGCTGTCGCTCCTGAACGAGAGCATCTCCAACGCATCTTTCGGCATCTACATGCCGCGCTTCTCCGGGACGATCTACGAGGTGCTCTCGGCACCGATCTCGTATGTCGAGATCGTCCTCGGCTACGTCGGGGCGGCGGCCACGAAGTCGATCGTCCTCGGAGCCGTCATCCTCATCACGGCGCGCATGTTCGTTCCCTACGAGATCGCGCACCCGTTCTGGATGGTGGCTTTCCTCTTGCTCACCGCGGTGACCTTCAGCCTCTTCGGGTTCATCATCGGGCTCTGGGCAGATGGGTTCCAGAAGCTACAGCTCGTCCCGATGCTGATCGTGACGCCGCTCACGTTCCTGGGTGGCAGCTTCTATTCGATCGGCATGCTCCCGCCCTTCTGGCAGAAGGTCACCCTCTTCAATCCGGTCGTCTACCTGGTCAGCGCTTTCCGGTGGAGCTTCTACGACGCGTCGGACGTCAACGTGTACGTGAGCGTCGGCATGACGTTGCTCTTCCTGTTCGTTTGCCTCGGGATCGTTCGCTGGCTTCTCCAGACAGGGTACCGCCTGAAGGCGTAGCGGACTTTCGCGCTTGACGAAGGCACTTCGAGCGTCAACGATGGGAGCTGGGTGGACGTCTAGCACCCGACCTCCTTTCGACCTGCCCCAGTCGGGTCGCTCGCGGAGGCAAAGGGGAGCAAATCCTCGGACGGTGGTCGCGTTGCCTGCTTTGCTCGTTCGACTGGGGAGCTCGCGCAAGGCTCGGAGGCGGCGATGACCAAGGAGAAGGACTTCAAGCGTGCTGTGCGTGACTACGCGCTTCGCACGGGTCGGTCCTACGCCAGCGCACGCCACCTCCTTCTCACACGCAGCCAGGGAGGCGCAGCCATGGAAACCATTTCGCTCAAGCTCATCACCAAGCCGGAGCCGGGATTCACCGTCGGAGTGCCCGAGGGTTGGTCGGAGTTCCCGCCAGTCCTCTCCAGCAGCGCGTACGAAGTCGCGCGCTTTGCCTACCGGGATGAGACGAATCACATGTGCATCGTCTTCCGAATGCCGGGGAGCCCCGGGCTCGACCCGCGGGGGACCGCAGAGCAGGCGCAGGTCCAGCAGAAGAAGCGCGGATACCAGAACTTCGCAATCGCCCAGGTCCAGATCGGCAGCCGTGCCGGCGTCTGCTTGACCTTCGACAAGACTACCGACCTCGGCTTGTGGGCGGCCCGCGAATACTTCGTGACCGCGGGCAGCCTCGTCTATTGTCTGGGCCTCGGATCGGGCGACCCAAAGGGCGACGCCGAGGTGTTCGACGCGATGGCGGCGAAGTTCGAGATCAAGAGCTGACCGCGTCCGTACTCCTCATGGCCTGCGCAACCTCACTTTCCCCGCGAAGGGATGCCGCTTGCGGTCGCGGCCGCCGCAGGAGGAAGTGAGGCTGCGCCATCGGGGGCCCCGGCTTCCGCAGGCCGGGCTATCCCGATGTGCACACGCGCGGAGCCGCTCCTCGGTTCGTCGGTACACGCCCACGCGACCGTGGCCTCGCCCGGGCCGAGTGTGGAGAACACCGCCCGGAACGTGCGGAAGGGCGTCGGGAAGTCGGGGAAGATGACGTTCTGCTTCTCGAGCCGGAGCAGGCCTTGGTCGGCGAACTTGATGCCTGCGCAGGGAGCCGAGATGCCGAGCCCGAAGCGCTCTCCGGGGCGCACGTAGACGTCGGCGTTGTCCGGGAACCACTCCACCGAGCTCCTCTTGCCTGCGGCGCGTCGGGCATGAGCGTCCCGACAGTCCGCCTCCGGCGGAGGGGTCCACGCGACGGGCCCAGGGGGGTGAATGCTCGCGATCGACTCCTGGACCCGCGGGGCATAGCGGCCGAAGTCCTCCGGCGGCGAGCGTAGCTCGAGGCGAGCAGGCCAAACCTCGTCGCCGGCGAGGTACGCCGACAGCTGGTCCTCCTTCGACGGCAGGATGGTTCCCTCGACGACCAGCACCCGTACCCCGTGGACGATCCGCGTCTCCGCGCTGCGCAGGGCGAAGTCCTTCGCGTCGCCGGCCCACCCGAACCACTCGTTGCCGAGCGCCCGGATCTCCGCGGCTTCGACGCGATGGGGTGGTCCGTCCAGCATGCAGCGGTAGAGCAGCTCGTCGTCGTCGCTGCCCGAAGACGGCTTGGAGGGCTCGAGCCTCAGGCGCGCGGAGCTGCCCGCATCGTCGAGCGGAGCGAACATGCTGCCGCGGGGGTTCATGCTGCCGGTGACCTTGCTCGTGGGCATCTCCTTCTGTGCCCATTCCGAAGGAATGCGCAGCGACACGTCGTGGTCGAGCGTGATCTCGGTGCCGGTCGCCTCCGGCGGACCGTTCTCGCGTTTACAGGCGCCAAGAGTCGACCCCACCGCGGCGGCGATGAGAGCGCAGATCGCGCTGCCTGCCGGCCGGGAGGAAGAGCCGAGTGACGGTCGTGAGAGCAACCCGGAAGGCTTTCGACGCTTCATCACCGCGCGTCAGTGCCACAATTTCGGGAGCCGGGCTAGGACGCCCGTCGATGTGGGCGGTCAGGGGATGAGCCCGATCGGCGAACCCCTCCAGCCGTCGAGCGTGGGCATCGCTGAGCAACTGCGGGGTCGACGGGGACGTAGGACTCGGCGACCCCGGCCAGATCGAGCGCCTTCAGCCAGGTCGTGCCGTCTTCGTCGACGAAGCTGCGACCGGCAGCCGCCACGACCGCGCGCCCCGCGTGCGCGACGTCGAGCCGCCGGCGGGCGTGACGAGGACCTTGCCCGAGCGCGTCCCGATCGCGACGGTCCTTCCGTCGTCCGAGCGTCGTGATGGTGGCCCTGCGCGATCACCCATGACTTCCGGCACCCCATCGACGCGGCCACGCGCTCGCA
>Ga0302279_10000460_pt1 | contig 59081 bp, 54 predicted proteins | sample III_Bog_N3_3_FD_194541 | JGI IMG/M metagenome (GOLD analysis project Ga0302279, IMG submission 194541) | Peat permafrost microbial communities from Stordalen Mire near Abisko, Sweden - III_Bog_N3_3 | ecosystem: Environmental > Terrestrial > Soil > Wetlands > Peat | place: Sweden: Abisko... | reverse complement strand
CGGCGCGCGGTCGAGGCGTTCCAGGCGACATGGGAACACGCCTACGGCCGGCCGATGACGATCGCTCCGCCGCAGTATGCCGAACCGATTCTGCTCGACACGGAAGCCTATCGCTGGCTGCCGCTGGCCGGCGCCCCGGGCGTCGAGGTAAAGCACTTCGGCACGTTCACGGAATGCGCGCTGCCGGCAGCGCGCTATCGGCTCGCGCCTGGCGCGACCTTGCGGGCCTACGGACGCGGCACGTTCCTCGTCCTCTCCGGCCGCGGAACGCTCGAAGATCAGCCGTATCGGCGGCTGACCGGGCTCTATCTCGACAGCGCGGAAGACGCCGTCTTCCACGCGATCGAAACGACCGACATCCTGCAGATCGGCTTACCCGACGTCGCGGCGATGCGCGAGCCGGCTGCGTATCAGGCCGGCGAAGCGAGCGCCGCGAGAACCTTGGCGGTCGCGGGCATACCGCGCTCGTAAAACGCGACGCGGCCCGCGCGATCGATGCCGACGACGGTGCGGTTGACGATCTTCAGCGGACCGAGGCCGAGCACGGCGTCGTACGCTTTGGCAACCGCGAGGCCCGGATCGGTCAAGAGCGGCATCGTCAGCCCGAATTTGGCGATGAAGCGCGCGTGCGAGGCCGCGTCGTCGCCGTTCACGCCGAACACCGCGGCGCCGGCGTTCTCGTATGCGGCGCGATCGTCGCGCGCGGTGCAGAGTTGCTTGGTGCAGCCCGGCGTTTGATCTTTCGGATAAAAGATCAGCACGACGTTCGCGCGCTCGCGAAACGTCGCCAGCGCGATGTCGGTCCCGTCGGAAGCGCGCAAGCTGAACGTGGGTGCGGAATCTCCGATCGCTAGCGGCATCGCGTCCTCGCCCTCACTGCGCGATGATTTCGGCGGCGGGAAACGAGCGCGCCAGTTGGCCGTACTTCACCGACGCGTCGATGACCGGCTGCAAGAGGGCGGGCGTGAGCGTCGTCCCGAGCACCGCGCGCGTCATCGTGCGGATCGTCTCGATCGCGATGCCCGAGAACTCCGCCAGTACCGGCGCCGTATCGGCGTGGTGGCGGTTTGCATACGCTGCCGTCGCTTCGACGATGCGCGCGAACGTCTGCGCGGCATCGGGATGCGCTTTGACCCAGTCCGTCGTCGTAAACCAGCCCGAGATCAGATACTCGGGCGCGAGCGCGCTATAGGGATCGCCCAGAACGTGCACCTTGCCGTCGGCCAGCGCCAGATCGACTTGCGGATGGACGATCAGCGCCGCCGCGATGCGGTGCGTCTCGACGGCAACGCCCGCTTCGGTTTGCGGCAGATCGATGAATTTCACGGTCGACGCGTCGCCGCCGTTGGCGTCGATCCACGCCGAGATCGTCACCGGATCGAGACTGCCGAGCGCCGCGACCGAAAGAATCTTGCCGTTGAGATCCTTGGCCGACGCGATACCGCTGTCGTTGGCGACGATCAAATGGCCGTACGCGGTGCGGCGGTCGGACAATCCGCCGGGCGCGATGAACACGAACGGAACGTTGCGCAGATGCGCGCTGAGGATCGAGGTCAGGCTCGATTTTCCGACGTCGTAGGCGCCGCCGACGATGCCCGCCGCGATCGCGGCGCCGCTGGTTTGCACCGAGATCTGGACGTCGAGACCGGCTTGACGGAAGCGCCCCGTCCGCTGCGCGTACACGACCGCCATCGACGCATCGTCGGGCGTCGTCGCGACCCGGATCGTCGTCGGCACTGCCGGCGCGTCGGCCGCGGCCGCGCGCAGCGGCGCGAGCGCGGGCCAGAACGTCGCCGCGGCGACGGCGGTAAGGGCGGTTCGGCGATCGGGCATCGGCAGCTCCTTCAGGGGCGGTCCATGAGCAGCCCGAGTCGCTCGGGCCGCGGGGCCGCTGCGGCGCGCAGCGTGGCCCAGAGGATCGACTGATTGCTCGTCACGACCGGTTTTCCCAGCCGCGCCTCGGCCGCTTCGATCACCGCGAAGCAGGCGATATTCGCGCAGCTGAGCACGTACGCGTCGGCATCGTCGCGGCGCGCCGCGAACAGCGCGGCCTCCCAGGTCGCGGCCGGAGCCGCGCAATACGCGTCGCTGCCGCCGAGCGCGGCTGCATGCATGCCGGTCACGGCGTAACCGGCCTGCGTAAAAAACGCCGCCTCGTGAGCGGTGACGGCCGCGGAGTAGGGCGTCACCAGCACGATGCGCCGGGCCCCAAACGCGTCGAGCGCCGCACGAATCGCGCCGGCCGTCGTCGTCACGGGCGCCGCACAGCCCGCGCGCAGCGCGTCGAGCAGTGCCGCTTCGCCGTCGAGACCGCCCGACGTTGAGTTCGCGGTGCAGTGGAAAGCGATCGCGTCGCAGTGCGCGTCGGCCAGCGTACCGGCGGCGAGCGTCACGTCGCCCACGAGCGCCTCGATCGGGCGCTCGTATGGCCCCGTCATGCGCAGCCGCGCGATGTGTGCCGTCACGCCGGGCGGCACCGCGCGCGCGAGTTCCTGTTCGACCATGCGGTTCGACGACGGTACGATCAGGCCGATACGCTGCATACCGGCTTACTAGCGCGCCGTACCCTGCGGACCTGCCGGGTTTGCAGACGATTGGAACTCGCCGCGCTCGACGACCCGCACGCAGGCCGCGACGACGCTCGCGTCGAGCTTGCTGCCGGCCAGCCGGCGGATCTCGCTCAGCGCGGCCTCAAGCCCGATCGGCCGGTGATAGGGCCGGAAGGACGACATCGATTCGACGATATCCGCAACGGTGAGGATGCGCGACTCGAACAGAATCTCGTCGCCGCGCAGCCCGCGCGGGTAACCCGTGCCGTCGAGATACTCGTGATGCTGCCGCACGATCTCCGCGATCCGCCACGGAAACGGGATCGGGCCCATGATCTCGTAGCCGACATCGGGATGCTGTTTGACGAAGGCGTATTCGATCGCCGTCAAACGCGTCGGTTTGGTCAGGATCTCGGCCGGAATCGCGATCTTGCCGATGTCGTGCACGAGCGAGGCCAGATACAGCCCGCGTGTGACTTCCGGGTCGAGGCCCAATTCGCTCGCGATAAGCAGCGCGAGGCCGGCGACGTTCCGTTCGTGACCGGCCGTGTAGGGGTCGCGCTTCTCGAGCGTCGCGGCCAGCGAGGCCAGCGCGCCTTCGAGCGCTTGCTCGACGTCGGCGGCGCGCGTGCGCTCGCGCTCTTCGGCCTGCACGCGCATCTCTACGTAGCGCTGACGCTCCGTAACGTCGCGCAAGGCGGCCAACGTGAGCGTTTTTTCTTCGATCTGAAACGTACCGCTGATCGAGATCTCGAGCGCTACCGGCCGGCCGTCTGCGCCGGCGATCGCGGCCGCGAGGTTCTGCACCGGAGTTCCCGCGCCGGCGCGAAACAGCGCCGCAACCCGGTCGTGCGCTTCGCGAGCGAACAGCGACGCGAAATGGTTACCGACCAGGTCGTCGCGGCCGCGCGCGAGGATCGCCTCGGCAAACGGATTCGCGTCGACGACCGTGCCGGTGGCGGCGTCGACGAGCAGCAAGCCGTCGGGCACGTGTTCCCACACGGCCGTCAAGGTCGCCGCCGCTCGCTCGGGCACCCAGTGATCGGCATGCGCGATGGACTCGACCTCGGCTGCCACGGTGCGGCCGGGCAGCCCGGCGGAACGGCGGACGGAACGCGGACCAGAAGCGGAACGGCCGGACATCACACCCTCTTACCGGCTATGGCCCCGACGTGGGGCCAGGGAGGGCACGCTTGCTCTCTCGATATGCGTACCACCTTCCGGCGAAGGCGGGAGGCCGGAGGGCTGGGACCGCTAGTCGGCCATCTCGACGTGCTGGCCGGTGTCGTCGAAATAGAACAGCGTCCGGAATTCGGCCGGTCCCTCGGCGTGTTCGTCGACGATACGCGAAACGATCGCGAGCCGGTGCATCATCAACCCGTTCCGGCGCACGGTGCCGCCGTAAAAGTACTGCACGAGCGGGACTTGATTCGGAACCAGCGGCGCGAGGCGGCCGCGGCGCACGAGTCCGCCCAGCAACCGGTTCTGCAACGCGACCGGCATCAGGCGATCCGCATCGTCGGCGCTCATGCGAACCATCTCGAGATCCGCTTGCGCTTTATTGCTCATCTCGTCGGCGGTCTCGCCCTTCGTCCAGCGCACGACCGCGTCCCAATCGTCGGCCGAGATGCTGACGAATTCGAGCCCGTAGCGAAAGGCTTTGGCGCCCTGCAACGTGCCCGGCAGCGAGCGCGCTTTTTTCACTCGCGTCGCGATGACGCGGTTGTCGAGCTTGATGCGCAGGATGAACTCATCGGGAACGATCTCGTCGCGCGCGAGGATGCCGACGCCGCTCGCGCTGACGTCGATGCCGATCACCCCGATCGGGGCAACGTCGGGCCCGGGCGTCCAATCGGCAGAGAACGCCTTCTCGCGGCGCAGGTGCCGGCGCTTATCTTTGTTCCGGTTTCCGAACAGTAACTGGAGCAAGCCGTCACTACCCCAACATCATCGCGTTCATCCGCTCCCGTACGTCCGGGGACGGACAGGACCGCAAAGCTTCGTGGCGCTTCCTCGCATGCCCCCTCCGGCGCGAACCGTTACGCATGCGCGGCCGCCCGCATCCCGGCCCGCTCGCCGGCCGCCCGTACATATTGCCGCGGCCACGCCGCCTCGACCCCGAGCGCCCGCGCGGCATAGAGCGGCCAGTACGGATCGCGCAACAGCTCGCGCGCGAGAAACACCAGATCCGCCCGCCCGCCGGCCACGATCGCTTCGGCGTCGGCCGGTTCGGCGATCAGGCCGACAGTGCCGGTCGCGATGCCGGCCGAGCGGCGAATCTCCTCGGCGAACGGCGTCTGGTAGAGCGGGCCGAGCGGAATCGTGTCCGGCGGCAACGGCGTCAACCCGGCCGACGACACGTCGATGAGATCGACGCCCTCCGGACCGAGCAGCTTGGCCAGCGCGACCGACTGCACGAGGTCCCAGCCGCCGGGAACGTAGTCGGTAGCGGAAAGACGCACGAACAGCGGCAGGCGTTCGGGCCAAACGCCGCGCACGGCGCGCACGATCTCGAGCGCGAAGCGCGCGCGGTTCTCGAACGAGCCGCCCCAGCGGTCGGTACGCCGGTTGGTCAGCGGCGAGAGAAACTGGTGGATCAGGTAGCCGTGCGCCGCATGCAGTTCGACGACGCTTCCCCCGGCCTCGCGCGTGCGCCGCGCGCCGGCGGCAAAGGCGGTGACGATGCGCGCGATGCCGGCCTCGTCGAGCGCCGCGGGCACCGGGTAGGCCGGTCCGAACGGCTCCGTCCCCGGTCCGACCGGCGTCCAGCCGCCGGCCTCCGCAGCCCCGCCGCCATCCCAGGGCGGCTTGGTCGAGCCTTTGCGCCCGGCGTGCGCGAGCTGCGTGCCCCACGCCGCGCCCTGGGCGGCGCAAAAGCGCGCGATGCGCGCCAGCTCGGCGACGTGGGCGTCCTCATAAATGCCGAGATCCTGCGGCGAAATGCGGCCTTCGGGCGTCACCGCGATCGCTTCCGTCAGCACGAGGCCCGCGCCGCCGACCGCGCGGCTACCGAGATGCACGAGGTGCCAGTCGTTCGCGAATCCGTCGACCGACGAGTACTCGCACATCGGCGAGACGACGATGCGGTTGCGCAGCGTTACGTCGCGAACGCGGTAGGGCGAAAACAACTGCGCCATTACCGGCTCCAATCGCCGGCCGCCGGCCGTGGTTTCGCCCCGCCTTCACGCGAGCTTCTCACCGCGCGAGTAGCTTCGAGCGATGGCGACCGTCTATAGCTCGCTCAAGGTTTTCGGTTATCCCGACCGCGCGGTCGCCTCCGGCGGCACGCCGGCTGCGCCGCTGCACGTCCGGATCAAGCCGGTCAACGCGTGCAACGAGCGCTGCTGGTACTGCGCCTACCGTCTCGACGACCTCTCGCTCGGTTCCGGCATGAATCTCCAGCACCGCATCCCGCGAGCGAAGATGGCCGAAATCACCGGCGATCTGATCGCGCTGGGCGTGAAGGCGGTGACGTTTTCCGGCGGCGGCGAGCCGCTGATCTACGGCCCGCTGGCGGAAACGGTCGTGCGCCTCGCCGGCGGCGGCATCAAGATCGGCTGCCTGACCAATGGGGTCGCGTTGCGCGGCGACGTCGCCGCGGCGCTGGCCGAACACGCCACCTGGGTGCGCGTTTCGATCGACGCCGCGGACCGGGTGTCGTATAGCCGCTCGCGCCGCGTGCCCGAGTCGTTCTTCGACCAAGTGCTCGACAACGTCGAGGCGTTCGTGGCGGCGAGTCGCGGCTGCACGGTCGGGTTCAGCTACATCGTCAACCGCGACAACGCCGCCTCGATCCACGACTTCTGCAACCTCGCGGCGTGGGCCGGCGCGAGCCACGTCAAGCTCAGCGCGTGCGTCGTCTCGAACGATGCCGCCGAGAACAACCGCTACCACGAACCGATCGCCGCGATCGTGCGCGAGCAGATCGACGCCGCGCGCGCGCTCGCAAGCGACCGCTTCGAGATCCTCGACCACTACCACGCGCTGCCCGAGCGCTTCGAGCGCCCGTATACCGCCTGCCCGATGCTGGAGTATCTCACCGTCATCGGCGCCGATTGCGCGGTGTATTCGTGTCAGGACAAGGCGTATACCGAATCGGGCCTGTTGGGTTCGATCGCCGAACGCTCGTTTCGCGACTTCTGGTTTTCGCCCGAGAACGCCGCGCGCATCCGCGGCTGGAACGCGGCCGAGAATTGCCGCCACCACTGCGTCTCGCACGCCAAGAACCTGCTCCTGACGGAATTCCGCGCGCTCGACCGCGAGCACGCCGCCTTCGTGTAGTTACCCGCGCTCGGTGAGATCGATCGTCGTCACGTCGTCGAGCGTATCGCCGAACCAACTCAACATCGCGGCGTCGCGCGTCCCGGCGTAGTGCGGCACGCCCGCCGCGTCGAGCGTCAGCGGCAGGTCGTGACCCGGCACGACGAGCGTGCCCGGACGGCGCCGCCACGCCGTATCGATCCAGCGCAACGTCTCGCCGCTGGCGCGCGCATCGAGCGGTCCGAAGGCGCGGTGCGAGCGCAGTTCGGCCCGGTTCTTCGCGGCATCGCCGGTGAACAGCACCGCGCCCTCCGCGGCGTCGAAGAGATAGCACAGGTGGCCGGGCGTATGTCCGGGCGCGTGGTGCGCGGTAAGATCCGGCAGCACCGTTTCGCCGTCGTCGAGGATGCGCAAGCGCGGATGCCGGGCCAGCGCGTCGACGTAGAGTTCGGGCAGCGGCGGGTCGTCGGGATGCGCAGCGGCCCACGCCAGTTCGATGCGTCCGATCGCGATCGTCGCCTGCCGGAAGAGCGTCCAGTTGATGCTGTGATCGTAATGCGCGTGGGTGAGCAGCACGTCGGTCACGTCGCCGGGCGCGATGCCGCGTTGCGCGAGCGCCTCGACGAGCATCCGCCGCGCGCCGAACGAGGCCACGTCGATGAGCGCGACGCGACCGGCGTGACGGACGAGGGCGACCGTACTCCAGCCGAGGCCCCCGTGGCAGCTGCTGCGGCCCGGATAGCCTTGGAGCAGGATCTCGACGGACGCCGGCAACACCGGCGTCATTCCGGCACGACCGGGGCACCGGTGGCGTCGATCATCACGAACGCGATGCGGCACGGACGGTTGCCGCGATTGACCCACGCGTGGTTGGTCCCTTGCTGCACGATCGCGTCGCCGGCGCGCAGATGCACGTCGACGTCGTCGAGCAGCATGTCGCACTCGCCCTCGAGGACGATCGCATAGTCGAGACTCTGCGTCGCATGCATCAAGGGATGCCGCGGCGGCCGCCGGCCGGGCAGCGGCGGCAACCCCATCTCGGCGAGCACACCGTGCTCGTCGGCGGCAGCACCGGCCGGATCGGCCGGCGGCAGCTCGACGATATGGAACACGCTGCCGCCTGCGGGCGCCGTCGGAGCGACGGGCAACGCGCCGCGATCGCGCGCGGAAAACGTCGCCGGCGTCGCATCCGTCGACCACAACACCGTGCGGGTCACGCCGGTGCGGCGCGTGGTCACGTGCGGCGGATCGCCGTCGAACGCAACGCCGGCGGTGCCTTCGCAGTCGTGGACCGTGACGACGCGCCGCATCAGGTGGCGAACTCTCCCATCACCGGGCGGCGTTTGGGCCGCCCTCCGGCGAACCCTGCGCCGAACGCTCGGCGAGCAAGTCGCCGGCCGCCATCTGCAGCGGCGCTCCGCGCCAGCGCACGTCGTGGCCCGTGAGTCCGCGCGCCCAAACGGCGAGACCGAAGGCGTCGCGCAGCGGGATCAGCCACAGTTCGGCCGGCGGCACGCCGAGCGCGCGCGCCGCGACGCGTTGCAGCGCGATGCGCGCGCTCACTGCCGCCGCGAGCAGCAGCGCGGCGGGAACGCGGCGCGTCGCGCCCGCGAACGCGAGGAGAGCGAGCGGCACCGGAAACGTGAGGAACATCCCGGCATAGCCGAGCGGTTGCAGGCCGCGAATCGTGCGATGCCAGCGTAGTTCGTGTTCCCATAGCGCCGCGAGCGTCGGGTCGGTCACCATCGTGCGAATGACGTACTTGGAGATGACGACGCGCAGCCCGCGGCGCGCGATGAAGTTCCCGAGCATGAAGTCGTCGGCCAGATGCGGCGCGAGCGCCTCGAAGCCGCCGATCGACTGCAGCACGGCGCTGCGAAACGCGTTGGTCGGACCGAAGCAATGGCGCAACGGCCCGAACAGCCGGTCGACCAGCGCGCTCGGGATGAACTGTTCGTTCATGAACATGGCACCGAGTTGCGCGGCGAAGCCGCCGGCCGGAACGCCCGCGAACAAACACGTCACGGCGCCGATCTCGGACTGCTGCAGCGGCGCCGTCACCGCGCGCACGTAGTCCGCGTCGACGCGCGTGTCGCTGTCGGCGAGGATCAACGTCGCGTGCCGCGCGAGACGCATCATCGAGAGCACGTTGGCGAGTTTCGGATTGCGCGCGCCCGGCGCTTCGCCGACGTCGATCTCGATGCGCCGGTACGGCAGCGCCGCCGCAACGCGTCGCGCGACCGGTAGGGCCGCGTCGTCCTCGCGCGCGACGCCGAGCACGACCTGAAGTTCGGGATAGTCCTGCTCGACGAAGGCGCGCAGGTTCTCCTCGAGCAGCGGCTCGGCTCCGTGCAGCGGCACCAGCAAGGTAACGGGCGGCGTGCGGTCGGCCTGCTCGGGCCCGCGCCGCGCGAAGTTGGCGCAAGCGGCGATCGCGGCCACCGTATATCCGAGCGACGCGACCGCGGCGACTTGGAGCGTCAGGGCCGCCGCGCGGCGCAACGTTCGTCCGAAGGGCATATGCCGGCAACGCTTCACCGGTCGTTGCAAGCGGGCCCGCTCGGCGGTTGCGCGAAAGCGGACACCAAGGAATGGAGAACTCGAGCACGCAGCGCTTCCGCCGCCGCGATCACTTGGCGGTCAACGCGCTCTGGGTCGGCGTCCACTTTCAAGACGCCGCGCTGATGGCGATCCTCGTCCCGGCGATGCTGCTCGTCCTGGCGCCGGCCAACCACACGAACGTGCTCGCCGTCCTGTCGACGCTGGCGGCGATCGCAACCGCGATCGTACCGCCGCTTGCCGGTGCCTTCTCCGATCGCGCGCGGCGGCTCGGCGGCGACCGGCGCGTGCAGACCGCGATTATTCTCGCGGTCGATACGCTGGCGCTCGTCCTCATGGCGCAGGTCACGACGGTCACGGCGCTCGGCGCGACGGTGGTCGTGGCGACGGTCGCGCTGATGAGCGGCTCGACGGTGTACCAAGTGCTCGTGCCCGAGATCGTTCCGCGCGCGCTGTGGGGCACGGCAGCCGGCTTTCGCGGCGCGATGACGCTCGTCGGCACGATCGTCGGCTTGGTGCTTGCGGCGGCGCTGCCCCCGCGCATGGCACTGCTCATCGATGCGGCCGGCGTTGCGGCGAGCGCCATGACGTTATTTTTCGTGCCGCCCTCGCCGGCTTTCGAGGCGACGGTGCCGCGCGCGGGCGCGACGGTCCGCGACCGGTGGGACATGTTCGTAACGATGATCGCGCGCGCGTGGATCGTGCTCGGCATGACCTTGCTCAACACCTACGTGCTGTTTTTCTTCACCGACGTGCTGGGTATCCGGAACGCTTCGCTCGACACCGGCATGGTCGCCGGCGCCGCGATGATCGGCGCGATCGCCTCGAGCGTCGCGGCGGGGGTGCTCTCCGACCGGCTCGATCGCCGGCTCGTCGTATGTTTGTCCGGTCTGCCGATGGCGCTCGCCGCGCTCGGCTTCGCACTCGTGCCGACGACGCAACTGATCTTTCTATTCGCCGCGATGTTCGGTTTGGGCTACGGCGGCGTGTTCTCGGTCGGCTGGGCACTGGCGATGGACTCGATTCCCGAACTCGGCGACGTCGCGCGCGATCTCGGCATCTGGGGCACGCTCTCGAACCTGCCGATGGTGATCGCGCCGGCGCTAGGCGCGCTGATCATCGCTCACGGCTCGGTACCCTCCGACGGCTACCGCTGGCTCTTCGCCACCGCCAGCGCGTGCTTTCTGCTGGGCTCGCTGAGCGTGCTGGCGGTGCGTCATCCGAACGGCGCGAACGCGTGAAGCCGAACGTCCCGCTGCTGATCCTTACGACCGGCGTACGCCGGCTCTACATTCCGTTCAAAATTCGCATCCGGCAGTGGGGAGCGTTGCCGTATCCGCGCGGGCCGGTGGTGCTGATCACCAACCACCAGCACGTCGATGAGGGCGAGACGGTCTTCGCGCGCACGTTCCTGCGTCACCCGAACGTGCCGATCGTCGCGGTGAACTCGCGCCGCACGTTCGAGACCGGGTTCTTCGCCGCACGGCTGCCCTGGACGAAATCGTTCACGCGCAACCTCAACCTCAGCCGCCTGTGGCTGAGCCTGAGCCTGCTGCCGATCGAGAACCATCTCTACTCGCGCCCACTGGCCAGCTTCGCGGGCGAAATTCGCGCCGCGCACGGCGATCTGCCGCTCGAGGAGTTCCTCGATGCCGGGACGCTGGCCGAACTGGACCTCGCCGGCCGCCGCATCTCCGACCTCTGGACCGCAGCGGATTTCACTCGCGGCCAGGCGTGGGTGAAGCTCGGGAGTTTGCGCCATCCGTACCGGCGTGAGGCGACCGCGAACTTTCGCCGCGTGATGGAAGCCGACATCGCAACGGTCGTCGAGCGCGTGCGCGCCGGCGCGACGTTTTATGTGACGCCCGAAGGCGATTTCAGCCACGACGGCACGCTGCACCCGCTGCGCAACGGGCTCACGAGCGCGGTGCTGCCGTACGCCGATCCGTGGCTGTGCGCGATCGGCTACGATCCGTTCCGCGGCACGCGGCTCTCGATGCTCTATCGCATCGTGCGCCCGGCGCGACTCGACGATCTCGACGCGTCGCTCGCCGCGGCGCGACCGGTCGTGACGAGCGCGCTGCTGGCGACGTTTCTGAGTCAAAGCGACGCCGCGTTCGCGGCCGCGGATGCCCGCAACGACGTACGCGCGCAAATCGCCGCGCTACCGGAGAACGTTTTCGCCGATCCGGAACTGCGGCGCGCGCCCGACGCTGCGGTCGACGAAGCGCTCGCGAACCTCGTCGCGCGCGGCACGCTCGCCGCGGAGGGTCCGCTCTACCGCCTGACCGGCCGGCGCGCCGACGTCCGCTTTCCGCACGTTACCGACATGGTCGCCTACCAGCGCAACATGCTGGCCGAAACGCTGGCGGCCGCCGCGAAATTACGAGCCGGCGGCTAGCGGTTCGGGGACGCGCGGCGGCAGCAGCCGCAGGCCCAGCAACGCGACGGTCGCGAGCGAGGGCACGATTTGCGGGCGCAGCAAGCGCCGGTCGATGCGCTCCATCATCGCGCGGTTCTCCGCCAGCGCGACTTCCAGAAACGTCTTGGGCGTCACGCCCTCGAGGATCGCTTGCGAACCGCCGCTGGTCAGATCGACCGGCGCCGGCGCGACGGCGGCACCTTGCGCGCCCTGCGCCGTGTGCGCGATCGCGCGGGCATGATAGCGCAACGCGCTCAGCGTGCGCGCCAGCCGGCTCGTTCCCGCCCGCGCTTCCTCGTAACGCCACCAGTTGATGAAGAACACGATATGCCGCGCTTCTTCGAAGAGGATCTGCTCGAAGATGTCGAGCAGCGCCGGCGGAAAGATCTGCTTGCGTCGCGCCAGCGCGAACCCGCCGAACCCGACGAACGAGTCGGTGCATTCGCTGAACCCGAACACGACGAAGTCGTCGCGCGTCACCGGCAAGTTCGTCAGCGGAACGCGCGGCACGTCGATCTCGTAGCGTTCGAGCATGTGGTTGAGCAGCCGCCCGTGGCGGCCTTCCTCGTACCCCTGCAGTTCGACGGCCGCGCGGATCGACGGATCGTCGAGCGTCTTCGAGAAGGTCGCGATCATCCGGTCCGCTTCTTGCTCCATACTGCGCGCAAAGCTCCAGAACGGAAACGCGCGCAGCAACTCGACGTACTGCGCGTCGAGTTGCGGCCACGGAAGCTGCTCCGGTTCGAACGGCCGGTGCGTTTCGACGAACGTCCGGCAGAACAGATCGCGGTGCTCGGGCGACCCGGTCCGCGGTTTCTTCAAGCCGTCGCGGCCTCGCTCCGGCGCCGGCCCGTCGAGTCCGCACGCCGTTGTAAGTACGTGAAGAACTCGCCGCCTTCGCGCAGCCGCCGGACCATCATCTGGCGGCTGGTGATCATCTCGCCGACGATCTTCGCGATCTTCTTGGGCCGGAAGTAGAATTCGCGGTACATGCGTTCGACCGCGTCTTCGATCTCGGCCGGCGAGAGGCTGTCGTAGCTTAAGGTCGAGGTCTGGATGCCGTTCGATCCCTCGACGAGGTCCTGACGCGCGAACCAGCCGTTGGCGAGGGCCTGATCGTAGAGCACGGTGCCGGGATAGGGCGACGCGATCGACACCTGGATCGTGTGCGGATCGAGTTCCTTCGCGAATTCGATCGTCTCGCGCACGGTCTCGGGCGTTTCGACCGGCAAGCCGATGATGAACGTGCCGTGGACCTTGATCCCGAGCTTGTGGCAGTTCTTCATGAACTCGCGCGCCATCGTGAGGTTGAGGCCCTTGCGGATCTTATGCAAGATCTCTTGGTTGCCCGACTCGAAGCCGACCAGCAGTACCCGCAGGCCGTTGTCGCGCAGCGTCTTGAGCGTGTCGTAGTCGACGTGGGCGCGCGCGTTGCAGGCCCAGCTGAGCTTGTGACGCTTCATGTGCTCGGAGAGGGCGATCGCGTACTCTTTCTCGCCCGTTAGGGTGTCGTCGTCGAACATCCACTCGGCGACGCGGTTGCCGAAAATGCCGACCGCTTCATCGATATCGCGGCCGACCGCCGCCGGCGTCTTGTGGACGAACTTGTGTCCGCCGATCGTGTGCGGCCACAGGCAGAACGTGCACTTCGCCACGCAGCCGCGGCCGGTGTACCACGAGACGTACGGATGCAGCAGATAGCCGTTGTAATACTTGCGGATGTCGAGGAACTTGTTGTAGACCGGCAGCACGCTCGGCATCGCGTCCCAGTCGGAGACGTCGGGACGCTCGGGGTTGGCGTGCAACTCGCCGTTCGCATCGCGATACGAGAGACCGAGGATCTCGTCCCACGGCCGCTCCTGCGAGAGCTCCAGACACGTGTAATCGAAATTGTTGCGGCAGACGAAGTCGATACCGGGGTTTTGCTTGAGCGTCTGGTCGGGCAGCACCGCGACGTGCGCGCCGATGAAGCCGACTTTGGCCCGCGGGTTCGCTTCTTTGATGCGCCGCGCGCATTCGACGTCGTTGGGCAGCGACGGGGTGCTGGTGTGCATCACGACCAGATCGTGGCCCTTCGCGATCGCCAGGACGTCATCGACGCCCAGGCCGTGCGGGGCGGCGTCGACCAGCGTGCTCCCGGGCACGAGCGCCGCGGGTTGCGCCAGCCACGTCGGATACCAGAACGACGTCACTTCGCGCTTCGCTTGGTAGCGAGCGCCCGCTCCACCGTCGAAGCCGTCGAACGACGGGGGGCTAAGAAACAGCGTCTTCATTAGGTGATCCTACTACTCTTACGCGCCCCGCCCTGCGCGTTCGCAGGATCGGGCCTCCGGCTGCGGCAACCGGGGCGGATGAAACTTTCTGCCGCGATGGCCCGCTGCCGGTTCTTGTGTGCGCTGGCGGCGGCGACGCTGCTTGCCGGTTCGCTCGCTCCCGCCCCGGCGGCCGCGGCCGACCCATACCAGATCGACGTCATTCTCTCGCTGAGCGGGCCCTTCGCGTTCCTCGGCACCGCCGAAGCGAAGTCGCTCCAGACGCTCGAGCCGCTGGTCAACGCCCAGGGCGGGATCGACGGGCGGCCGGTCCATTTCGCGATCGAAGACGACCAGTCGCAGCCGGCGGTTGCGGTCCAGCTCGCGAACGGCATCATCGCCAAGCACGGGCCGCTGATGCTCGGCCCGACGTATGCCGCGTCGTGTCTGGCCGTGATGCCGCTGGTGCGGATCGCCGGGCCGGTCGAGTACTGTTTCGCACCGACGATTCACCCGCAGGCCGGCACCTACACGTTTTCGGGCGGCGCCTCGAGCCGCGATCAAGCGATCGAGACGCTGACCTTCGCCCGGGCCAAGGGCTGGAAGCGGATCGGGCTCATCGCGACGACCGATGCGACCGGCCAGGATATCGAAACGCAGTTCCGCAGCGTCATCGCGGGCGGGCGCTTCCCGGGCCTCAGCATCGTCGACGGCGAGCATTTCAACGGCAGCGACGTCAGCATCGCCGCGCAACTGGCCAACATCAAGGCCGCGAATCCCGACGTCATCTTCGGCTGCACCGTCGGCACCGCGACCGGGTCGCTGTTGCGCAGCCTCAAAGACGCCGGGCTCGACGGCGTGCCGATGATGACGAACCTCGGCAACCTGACGAACACCGCGCTGAGCGAATTCGCCGCCGAGATGCCGCGCGAGATCTACTTCACCGCGCCGCGCGTCTACGCGCGCGACGTGTCGGGCCCCGGCCCCGTGCGCGACGCGCAACTGGCGTTCGCCAAGGCGTTCAACGCGCAAGGCATCGACCCCGACGTCGGCAACAACTTCCCGTGGGACCCGGCGCTCGTGCTGATCGCGGGACTGCGCAAACTCGGCCCCAACGCCGACGCCAAGTCGCTGCTCGACTACATGGAAAGCGAACACGGCTTCGCCGGTACCAACGGCATCTACGACTATCGCGGCGGCGACCAGCGCGGCCAAGGTTTGACCGCGCTGGTCATCGTGCGCTGGGATGCCGCGAAGAAGCACGTCTTCACGGTGAGCCGGCCCGGCGGCGCGCCGCTCTAGGACCTACTTCGCACTGAGGCGTACGCCGAGTTCGACCGTCCGCGGCTGCGCTTCGTGGTTGCCCTGCGCGTTCAGGTAGGTCACGAGGTACCGGTCGTTGAGCAGGTTCTGCACGCGCAACGTGAGCACGGCCCCGCTCGCGAGCGCGACGCCTTTCTCGGCATCGAACGTGAGATGCGGCGTGAACTTGCACGGGCCGCCCGCATTCGTCGCGTAGCCCGGGCCGGCACACGTGATGCCGCCGTTTGGGTTGAGACCGGTCGACAAACCGCTGCCGTACTCGCCGTCGACGGCGAACCAGCCGCCGCGCCGGTCGTTCGCGATCAGGCCCGACGTGATGTCGACGCGCTGGTCGTGGTCGGCCGGCGTCCAGTCGTTCGACTGACCGAAGCACGGCGCGAGCAATTGCGTCTCGCAGCCGCGGTTCACCGAATACGTATGCGTGAGCGAAGCATAGAACCGGCTCGCCCGCGCGAAGCCGAACTGGTAATACGCCGACTGCGTCGCGATCCGGCCTTGCGCGTAGTTGATGTCCTGGTGCAGATTCGTCACGCCGACTTGCGTGTCGTCGATCAGATCCGTCGCGTTCTTCTGCATGACGCGCAACCCGAGATCGCCGCGGCCCAGCGGCAGATGACCGCCGATCTCATAGACGGAATCGCGCTGCGGACGCAGGTCGAATTGGGCGACCGCCGTCTGCAAGGGCAGGTTGAGCGTATACGCCGCGATCGGCGAGACGTTCTCGAGCGAGAACGGCGTGAAGAAGCGGCCGTAGTACACGTACGCGCCGGCGCGCGGGCTGAAGGTGCGCGCGAACTTCAAGCGCGGACTGATCTGGCCGTACCCGACGCCGAACTGCGTCGAGGCGACGAGGAAGGTGTCGGAGCGCAGACCGTAGTCGAGTTGGTAGCGGCCCATCGTCCACGAATCCTGAACGTAGCTCGCCGCGAGGTGGCCGGCGTTGGGCGCGTTGTCGACGACCGTGTACGCCGCTCCCGGCGTGGCCGGGGTGAAGATCGGCGCGAGGAAGTTTCCCGGCTGCAACGTGATCGCGTAGTCCTTGTTGACGCTGGTCGCATCGTAGACGCCGCCGAAGCGGATGTCGTGCCGGTCGCTGCGGTTGTCGTAGTCCGCGACGCCGCCGACGTCGATCGCCGTACGATCGCCGAACAGCGAGAAGCCGCAACTGGCGTTGGAATACGCGACCGCCGGATTGGCAACCGGATTCGTGACGATACCGCCGGTGACGGGGCCGGCCGAACTCAGCGCTTGCGCGCAGTCGGTCGGGGCGCCGGGGTTGAGCGCCGCGCCGTACGCGAAGTCGTTTGCCGGATCGCCGAAGTCGCGAATGCGCGAACGCTTGTAGCTCGGGCCGAAGCTGAACGACCCTGCTGCCCCGACGGGCCGGCGATATTGCACCGAACCGAACAGATCGTCTTGGGATTCGTCGTCGTCGGTCGTTGCCGGCTCGCCGCCCGCGACGTCGTTCGGAATCTGGAACGTTTGATACGCGTGGGTCAACGTGAAATTGAGAAAATCGTTCCCGAGCGGTTGCGTGAAGCGCAAGAACTGGTTGGTCGTGCTGAAATTGTTATGCGGCGAGGTGGGGTTCGGCGGGTCGAGGCCGCGCGTGCTTTGCTCGTCGCGCGTCGCGACGATCAGCCAACCCGTCCCGAGCGCCGCGTGATAGGCCAGGTCGCCGTCGAGGTGCGTGTACGACGACGCGTCGAGTTGCGCCGCGAGTCCCGGCGCGCCGGCACCGCTACGCGTGTTGACGTTGATGACCGCTGCGAAGCGCTCGCCGTATTGCGCCGGATACGCCCCTTCGATCGCATCGAGGAACGCGATGTCGTTGGGATCGATTTCGGAGCCGATGTTGCGATTGAGCTCTTGCGGAATCGGCACGCCGTCGACGATGTAGTTCACGTCACCGTGATCGCCGTTGATGTGCACGACGCCGTTGGCACCGCGCGCCGCGCCCGGCAGTTGCAGGAGCAGCGCGGGCAGATTGCCGTTGGCGGGCGAGCGCGAAAGGATCTCGCTGTTGAGGTTGAGGTCGGTCCCCGATCCACGCTCCGGCGGGCGGACCGCGACCGACGTGCGGCCGATGATCTTCAGTTGCGAGAGCGCAACCGCGATCGTCGCGCCGGCCGCCGGCACGTCCACGCGCAACGAAGCGGTGGCGCCGCCACTGGCCGCGTCGAGGTTATAGGTGCCGCTGGGAATCGCCGCGACCGTGAACGCGCCCTGCGCGTCGGTCTTGACGTGGACGGTCAGGTTTGCGCCGGTCACGCTGACGTCGGCGCCCGAAACGGGTCGCCCGTCGAGCGTGACGGTCCCGGTCAGGAGGGTCGCCGTTTGCGCGGCCGCCGGCGCGAATGCGACCGCGGCGAGCGCAACGGCAAGGCAGAACGCCGGCACGCTGCGCGCCGCGCGTTGAAAGAAAAACACGTGAGTCGTCCCCTCTGGTGAGGTGCGTCGGGTGCGTTGGGATCAGCCGGGGGACGCGACCGGTGGGGGACGGTTGGGGACGAAGAGCGAGAACGCGGCGGACGCCGCGCGAGCGGGGACGACGATGCGGCGGACGGCGCGCGCGGCTCGTAGCCGCAGCCGTGGCCGGCGAACGGCCGCGGCGAGCGCCGTAGCGACGATCGAACGGCCCCAGAGAAAAACGACCAGCGCCGAGAGCAACGAGCCGAGCGCGGCGGCGATGACGCCCGTGCCGAGCGAGGCCGCGGCGATCGGTACGCCCTCGATGAGCTGGGTGATGCCGAAAAACGCAAAGTTCGCGAGCGCGAACGCGACGAGGGTCGATCCGCCGCCGGCCGAGCGCAGGCGCGCGCGAACGAGCGCGCAGCGGCGCACCATCTCGGCCCGCGGCCGGCCCAAGCCGACGGTGCGGGCGAACGACCAGAGCGCCAGCGCGAGCGGCACGCCGAGATAGGCGTGCCGCAGCACGAAATCAGGTCCGGCGGCGGCTGCGCCGAGCGCCAGCGCTTCGGCGACGAGATGCACGGCAATCGCCGAGGGCACGACGATCGCCGTAGCCCCGGCCAGCGTACGCAATGCGGCGAGCCGAACCCTCATGCCGCGATTCTCGCACAACGCATCGTGCGCAGATGTTTCGCGGAGGTTGCCGGCTTTCCGCTCAGTCGCTGCCGGCGTCGCCGGCGAGGCCGGCCGCCTCGATGCCCGCCAGCGCCGCGAGTTCGTCGTTGTCGGAAAGGTCGCCCGACACGCCGACCGCGCCCACGATCTCGCCGGCCGCATCCTTGATCAACACGCCGCCGGGCCCCGGAACGAGGCCGAGCGGCGTGAGCGCGCCGACCGCCAGCACGAACTGCGGCGCCTCGCGGCCGCGCTTGGCCAGCGAACGCGAACCGACGCCCATCGCGATCGCGCCGTTGGCTTTGCCCATCGCGACGTTCGCGCGAGCCAGCGTCGCGCCGTCTTCGGCCGCGTAGGCTTTGAGCGCGCCGCGTACGTCGAGCACGGCGACGCCCAGCGGCTTGAAGCCGTGTTGGCGCGCGTACGCGAGGGCGGTGGTCACGATCGTTTGTGCTTGGGCGAGTGTAACGGAATTCATCACATCAACTTTCCGGCATGTCCGGCGGAGGGTTAGAGATCGCCGATCCCATCGTCGTTGCCCGGGGCTTGCAAATCCTGGCGCAGCGACTTGAGCTTTTCGTAGGCGAGGTTCAAGAGCGGATCGAGCTTCAGCGCGACCTTCAGGCTACCGGGCGAATCCAGTTGATGCAAGAGCGCCTCTTCGCGCCGATCGAGCCGCCGCCGCAATTCGTTCTCGAACGCCAGCAACTGCTCGCGCCGCTTGACCAGCAACTCGCGGATCTCGACGTAATCTTTGGCGGAGCGCGCCGCGCGTTTGTAGGCCTTGTCGGCGCCGTAATACTCGCCGACGCGTTCGAGGCCGGCCGGCGGCTGGATCCACGTCTTCCCGACGCGGTGCGGCAAGATCTCGCCATAGGCGCGCGCGTCGCCGACTGCCGTCTCGTGGCGCGCGCGCGCGAGCAGGCGCAGATTATCGATCTCGGCCCGCAGCCGCTTGCGCTGGATCGTTGCGCGCTCGATGAGCGTCGAGATCTTGTCCGCGTCGAGGCTGCGAACGAAGCGCGTGCGCGCGTAGTCGAATTCGCCTTGGGCGATGGCCCGGTCGAATTCCGGCTGCCCCGGCAGCAGCTCGGAATCCCACGCTCCGTCCCCGCCTTTATCGGTCAAATCGGCCCCGTCACTTCATGCCCTCACGAATCGACGCGACGTGGGCCTGCGCTTGCAGCATGCGCGCGTGCGCGCGCCCGAGCAGCGGATCGCGCTTGAACGCCGCTTCGAGCCCGGCCGGCGTTTCGAGCTGCGCGATCAGATCGTGGCCGTATTTCTCGACCTGCTCGCGCATCTTCTTATCGACCTCGTCGAGGCTGTCGCGGCGCTTCTTGATGATCGCGTTGACCTCGTTGTATTCATCGGCCGCCTTGAGCGCCGCTTTGTAGAGCTTGTCGATCCCGCCGATCATCCGTTCCGTCGGCCCGGGCGCCTGCAAGCCCGCCGCCGTGACGCGGCTCGGAGCTTTGGCACCGTAGGCTTTGAGCGCGGTCTGGTAGGCGTCGAAGCGGGCGTGCGCCAGCGTCGTCAGATTCGTGATCTCTTCCATCAGCGGCGCGCGACGCTTGCCGATCGACTCCATCAACCGCTTCTCGACATCCGACGTTACCGTGCGAATGTAGCGCGCGCGTGAGGAATGATACTCGCTGACCGCCGCCTCGACTTCGCTCGCGGTTCTTCCATCGCTAGAATTCACGCTGAATCACCCCCGGCTCGCGCCCTTTCCGCAGCATACGCTTGAATCAAGCGCTGTTTCTCGACTTTGCCCATCGCGTTGCGGGGCAAGGCGTCGACCACCAGCACCGCCTTCGGCAATTTGAAGCTGGCCAGCCGTTCGCGCATCGCGCTCTGGAATCCGGCGACGTCGAATGCGGGATCGGCCTCCAGATATGCGACCGGGATCTCGCCCCGCGCGCTGTCGGCGACGCCGACGAGCGCCGCGTCGCGCACGCCCGGATGCAGCCGCATCTCGGCCTCGACTTCGAGCGGGTAGACGTTGAAGCCGCCGCTGATGATCAGTTCCTTCAGCCGCCCCATCACGACGTACACGCCGTCGTGCGGGTCGAAGCGCATCGAATCGCCCGAGCGGAACCAGCGCCGGCTATCGAAATCGACGAACGCTTCGGCCGTCGCTTCGGGACGTTCCCAGTAGCCCGCGCACACGTTGGGGCCCGACACGAGCAATTCGCCGACGTCGCCCGGCGCGACGCGCTCGATCGTCTTCGGCGCGACGATCGTGACCTCGACGCCCGGCATCGGCACGCCGACGCTGCCGACGACGCGCGGCCCGTCGTAGCGGTTGCCGAGCGGAAAGCCGAACTCGGTCGAGCCGTAGCGCTCGAGGATCGAGACGCCGAACTTTTCCTCGAACGCGCGATGCACGTCGGCCGGCAACGCGGCGGAACCCGAAACGAACAGCCGGACGTGCTCGAAACGCTGCGCCGGGACGTGCTCGATAAACCGCACGTACATCGTCGGCACGCCGAAGAACATCGTCACCGCGCCCGAGCGCAGCAGCGTGGCGGCATCGTTCACGTCGAAGCGCTCGCGCAGGATCGCGTGCGCGCCGGCGGCGAGCGTTCCGTTGAGTCCCGCGCCCAGACCGTGGACGTGGAAGAGCGGCAAGGTGATCAGCAGCGTATCGGCCGTCGTCCAGCGCCACGCGCTGCCGACTTGCGCTGCGATCGCCGAGAGGTTGCCGTGCGTGATCAGCGCGCCCTTCGCGCGTCCGGTCGTGCCGCTGGTGTAGATGATGATCGCGACATCGGTCGCGGCGACGGGCGCGTCGGCATGTTCGGCCGGGATCGTCGCGTCGACGGCCCAGGCTTCCACATCGGCCGCGTCGACGAAGGGCACCTCGGCCGGCACGTGCGGGCGCGTCTGCGCCGAACCGACGACCAAACACGGCGTCGCGTCGCTGAGGATGTTGCCGAGGTCGGCGGCGCGATAGAGCACGTTCGTCGGCACCGCGATCGCACCGAGGCGCAACAGCGCGAGATACGCGAGCACGAACCCGCGCCGGTTCTCCGCATAGATCGCGACCCGGTCGCCGCGGCCCACGGAGCGCTCGGCGAGGCGCCGCGCGACGCGCGCGGTTTGGCGCCACAGCTCGGCGTACGAGAGCTCGTCGAGCGCCGCCGCGTCGCCGCGGGCCGCCGCGACGCGGCGCACCACGTCGATGAACGGCTCGGCGCCGAGGGCTCCACCCGCCGCCGTCGACTCCAATGAGACGGACATTCGCTACGATTTGAGCGTGCGGCGGGGCGACGCCTTCAATCGGGCGCCGTGCTACCATGGACGGGATGCGCGACGACATCGCCCGGCTCATCGCCGCTCACGGCCCGGTGCTCACGCAAGAGATGGTCGTGGCGACGCTGAGCGCCTACGCGCCGCTGCACGAAGCCGAGCCCTACGGCAACGTCGCCGTGACGCGCGATATCGCCTACGGCAAGCACGAGCGGCAGCGGCTCGACGTGTTCGCGCCGCCCGGGACGGCCCCGAAGCCGCGACCGGTCGTGCTCTTCGTCCACGGCGGCGGTTTCGTCGGCGGCGACAAGCGCCTGGGCGCGGGGCCCTACTACGACAACGCAGGCCTGTGGGCGGTGCGCAGCGGCTTCGTCGGCATCACGATGGCGTACCGGCTGGCGCCGGGGGCCGCCTACCCGGCCGCCGCGGCCGACATCGGCGCCGCGCTGCGCTGGGCGCTCGCCAACATCGCCACGTTCGGCGGCGATCCGGCCGGCATCGTGCTGCTCGGGCAATCGGCCGGCGCGACCCACGTCGCAACGTACGCGGCCTTAACGGCGGTGCACGCCCGCCCCGGCGGCGGCGTTCGCGGCGCGATCATGCTTTCGGGAATCTTCGATTTCAGCGCGTTCGGCGGGCTGGCGAACGCCGACGCCTATTCGGGCAGCGACCCCGAAGCGCGGGTGCGGGCCTCGGCGCTGCCGGCCCTCGCCCTGACCGGCATCCCGCTGCTGTTCACGGTCGCCGAACACGACCCGCCGGCGTTCCACGAACAGGCCGAGCTCCTCGCGAGGGCGCTCGAAGCCCGCCACGGCGAACCCGCTCCGCTGGTGCGTCTGCCCCGGCACAACCACGTCTCGCCGATCGCCGAGCTGAACGCTGCCGACGACGGCGACGGTCTGCTCCACGCCACGCTGACGGAGTTCATCCGGACGCGGACGGTCCACCACCGCTAGCGGGAACGAGCGCCGCCAGCGCCCGCCCGGCGCAGAGCACGTCCCAGACGCGCGCGCCCATCAGCCGGACCACGACCGCGCCGGCGGTCTCGCCGACGCCCGCGCGGACCGGGCCGCCGCCGGCGGCATAGGCGCCGGCGCGGGCCGCGAATGCCGCCCGCAAGCCGGCGTCGGCGGCGATCAGCGCGACCGTCCCGTACGCCTCCGGCCGCTCGCCGGCGAGCTCGACGGCGTCACGGAAGACCAGCCGGCCGTCGATGGTGGCGTGCGTGCGCAGCGCCAGCGTTGCCCGGCCGCGCAGCGCGAACGTCTCGGCCACCAGCGCGACGGCGTCGGCCTCGAGCGTGAACCGCGCGGCGGCGACGTGCGCGCTCCCCGGCTCGAGCAGCAGCGGTTCGCTCGCGACGTGCAGCCGCGCTCCGGCCGCGACGCTCCAGGTCGCATCGCTGCGCGACGGCGCATCCCCGGCGAAGACCGGCGTCGCCATCTGTCCGCCCGCGACCAGCGCCGCACCGGGTTCGACCGCGCCGTCGAGCGCGAACGCATCGCCCCCCAGCACGCCCGGACCGAGCGTGGCCAGCATCAACCGGATCGCGCCGGCCGGCTCGGCGAACGCGCGGCTCGACCGCGAAAGCCCCTCGCAGCGCAGCGCGCGCAGGCGCGTGCGCCCGCCCGCGGCCGCACATGCGAGGGCGATGCTGCCCGCAGCCCTCACGGGGCCGCGTCGAGCAATGCCGCGCGCGCCACGAAATCGACCAACGGTTCGAGCCCCGCGCCGTGGCGCAGATCGGTGAACAGGAACGGCCGTGGCCCGCGGGCCGCGCCGGCGTCGCGTCGCATGCGTTCCAGATCGGCGCCGACGTGCGGCGCGAGATCGATCTTGTTGATCACGAGCAAGTCGGCGTTGGTGATGCCGGGGCCGCCTTTGGCCGGAATCTTGTCGCCGCCGGCAACGTCGATCACGTAGATCGTCACGTCGGCGAGGTCGGGGCTGAACGTCGCCGCGAGGTTGTCGCCGCCGCTCTCGACGATCACGACGCGTAACTGCGGAAAGCGCGCCTCGAGTTCGGCGATCGCCTCGAGATTCATCGACGCGTCTTCGCGGATCGCCGTATGCGGGCAGCCGCCGGTCTCGACGCCGACGATGCGTTCCGGCGGCAGGCAACCGCTGCGCGTGAGGATCAGCGCGTCCTCGCGCGTGTAGATGTCGTTGGTCACGACGGCCAGATCGACGCGCGGATAGAGCGCGCGCGCCAGCCGTTCGACCAGCGCCGTCTTGCCCGCGCCGACCGGACCGCCGACCCCGATGCGAACGGCGCTCACGACGCGAACAACCGGGCGTCGAGCGCGTCGTGACGCATCGCGTCGATCTCGCAAGCGAAGGCACCGGCGCACAGATCGTCGACGCTCGCGGCCGCGCACGCCGCGCGCGCGCGATCCGCAATCTCGTCACGCAACGACCACAGCATCGCGCCCACATCGCGCTGGCCGAGCGGCACCACGCGCGCCGCGACCGCGGCCAGTGCCGCGACGGCGGCGCTCAGGTACGCGCACACCGCATCTTCGGCGCGCGCGCCGATGCTGCGATAACCGAGCATGCACGCCAGCGCTTGCTGGCCGGCGGCCGCTCCGGTGAGGATCGCATCGCGGTAGCCCGCGACGGCGGGGTCGGTGATTCCCATGGCAAGGTAGGCCTCCAGGGTGGCGCGCGCGAGCCGGCGATTCGCCGCCCGCACGTCGCGGGGAAAGATGCTCGCATCGAGCGCGGCGTCGAGTTCGGCCACGCTCGCCGCGCCGCGCATGCCCAGCGCGATCGCGCGACCGTCGAGCGTCGCCAGGCTCGCCGCCAGATACTCCGCGATCCAGGCGCGCACGTCCGCCGCCGAGGCGAGGCCGCGTTCGAGGATCGCCGTCTCGAGCCCGAACGATTGCGAGAACGCGCCGCTCGGGAACGCGCTGTCGCAAAGCTGGAGCAGCCGCGCGTCGATCATGCGTGCTCGTGCGGCGCGCCGGCGTGCACGAACGGCCGCTCGAGCACGCGCGCGACGCGCTCGTAGCGCACGCCGCTGCGCGCGATCAGGTCCTCGAGCGCCGCGGCGTAGCCGATCACGATCGCGTCGCCGTCGCGCTGCACCGGCACGTGCCGGTTGCCGAGCGCGTGCGCGAGCTCGACGGCCGCGCCGATCGTCGCCGGGTAGGCGACCAGCACTTCGTCGGCGATCACTTCGATCGCGATCACGCGCTCGCCGTCGGCGTAGAGCACGTCCCCGTCGCGCAGCCGGCGCTCGTCTTCGAACATCAGGCCGAGGTCGCCGGCGCTCGACGGTAGCCGGAGCACGCGGCGGCTCATCGCGCTGCTCGCGACCGGCACGCGCTCGAGCGCGCGCCCGCCAAGCGGAAAGTCGTCCAGGTTACCGAGCGGCGCGGCCATACGATGCAGCATCAGAAGAGCGCGTAGCGCTGCGCGAGCGGCAGCACCGATGCCGGCTCGCACGTCAGCAGCACGCCGTCGGCGCGCACGGCATACGTCTTCGGATCGACCTCGATGTGCGGGAGCGCGTCGTTGCGTACCATGTCGCGCTTCCCGATTGCGCGACAGTTGCCGACCGGCAGGAACGTGCGCCGCGAGCGCACCCGCTCGACCAGCCCGCATTCGAGGCCGCGGCGCGAAACGAACGTGAACGAACCGGCGGTCGGCGCAGCGCCGAACGCGCCCCACATCGGCAACATGCGCTCGGGCTGGGGGGTCGGGATCGACGCGGACGGATCGCCCATCGCGGCGTAGGCGATCGTACCGGCCTTGATCACGAGTTCCGGCCGGAAACCGAAGAACGCCGGCTTCCAGATGACGAGATCCGCGATCTTGCCCGCTTCGATCGAACCGACGTAGTTCGCGATCCCGTGCGCGATTGCCGGATTGATCGTGTACTTGGCAATGTAGCGCTTCACGCGCAGGTTATCGCTGCCGGCGTTCTCGCCCGCCAACGGTCCGCGCTGCACTCGCATCTTGTGCGCGGTCTGCCACGTCCGCGTGATCACTTCGTGCACGCGCCCCATCGCCTGCGAGTCCGACGACATCATGCTGATCGCGCCGAGATCCTGGAGGATATCCTCGGCGGCGATCGTCTCGCCCCGGATGCGCGAGTCGGCGAACGCGACGTCCTCCGGAATCGCCGGATCGAGGTGATGGCAGACCATCAGCATGTCGAGATGCTCGGCCAAGGTGTTGACGGTGTACGGTCGCGTCGGGTTGGTCGACGACGGCAAGACGTAGGGCTCGCCCGCGATGCGGATGATGTCGGGCGCGTGACCGCCGCCGGCGCCTTCGGTGTGGTAGGTGTGGATCGTGCGGCCGGCGATCGCGCGGATCGTCTCTTCGAGAAAACCCATCTCGTTGAGCGTGTCGGTGTGAATCGCGACCTGCACGTCGGTCTCATCGGCGACGGTCAGCGCGGCATCGATCGCGCGCGGCGTCGAGCCCCAATCTTCGTGCAGCTTGAGACCGAGCGCGCCGGCATCGATCTGCTCGCGCAGCGGCGCGAGTCCGGTCGCGTTCCCCTTGCCGAGAAAACCGACGTTGACCGGCAGCGATTCGGTCGCCAGCAGCATCTGATCGAGGTGCCACGAACCGGGCGTGCAGGTCGTCGCGTTCGTGCCCGAAGCCGGGCCGGTTCCGCCGCCGATCATCGTCGTGACGCCGCTGCCGATCGCCGCGGTCACTTGCTGCGGCGAGATGAAGTGGATGTGAGTGTCGATCGCGCCGGCCGTGACGATCAGGTTTTCGCCCGCGATCGCTTCGGTCGTCGCGCCGACGATCAGGCCCGGCGTGATACCGTCCATGATGTAGGGATTGCCGGCTTTCCCGACGCCGGCGATGCGGCCGTCGCGGATTCCGATGTCGGCTTTGTAGACGCCGCCGGCGTCGATCACGATCGCATTGGTGATCACGGTGTCGAGCGCGCCCTCGGCGCGCGAGATCGTCGGATGCTGACCCATCGCATCGCGGATCACCTTGCCGCCGCCGAAGCTCAACTCGTCGCCGTAGCCGGTGAGATCGCGTTCGATCTCGACGATCAGTTCGGTGTCGGCCAGCCGCAGCCGGTCGCCCACCGTGGGTCCGTAGAGCCGGGCGTACTGCTCGCGCGAGATCTTCATGCGAAGCGTCCTTCCCCGGCGACCGCGACGAGATCGACCGGCCGTTCGATGCCGGGCTCGAAGCGCACGGCCGTACCCGCGGGGATATCGAGGATCATGCCCTGCGCCGCGGCGCGATCGAACGCGAGCCCCCGATTCACATCGGCGAAGTGCGCGTGCGAGCCGACCTGCACCGGCCGGTCGCCGGTATTGCTGACGGTCACCGTGACGCGCCGCCGGCCGGCTTTGAGTTCCACCTCGCCGGGCCCGACGAATAATTCACCGGGAATCATGGAATCGGCTCGTGGATGGTAACGAGTTTCGTACCGTCGGGAAATGTGGCCTCGACTTGCACCGATTCGATCATCTCGGGAACGCCCTCCATCACATCGTCGCGCGCGAGCACGCCGCGCCCGGCCTGCATCAGGTCGGCGACGCTGCGCCCGTCGCGCGCGCCTTCGAGCACGAACGACGCCAGGATCGCGATCGCCTCGGGGTGGTTGAGCTTCACGCCGCGCTTGTGCCGCCGCCACGCTAGCTCGGCCGCGTAACTGAGCAGCAGTTTGTCGCGCTCGACGTCGGTCAGGTGCATGCTGACGGATTTTCGGCCGGGCCGCCGGGCGCCGTGCGCCATTCGTCGGGCAGCGGCGCGCGGCGATGATCCAAACGGGGGGAAGAGTGGAACGTCTGGTACCCGAACATACGGAGATGGTCGAGGTCTATCGTCGTCCCACCTCGCTGGCCGCGGCGCTGGCGGAACTTGCCGGCGCGCCGGCCGGTACGCGCTTGGTGGCGGGCGGCACCGATGTGATGGTCGAGCTGGGTCGCGGCACGAAGCCCGCGACCGGTCTGATCGATCTGACCGCGCTCGAGCCCGAGCTGCGCTTCATCACCGACGACGGCGACCGGCTGACGTTGGGAGCGCTGACGACCCACAACGACGTGCTGGCCTCGGAGCCGCTGCGGCGCGAGGCGCTGCCGCTCGTGCAAGCGTGCGCCGAAGTCGGCGCGCCGCAGATCCGCGCGCGCGGCACGGTCGCCGGGAACCTCGTCACGGCCTCGCCCGCCAACGACACGATCACCGCGCTCGTCGCGCTCGATGCCGAGATCGAACTGGCGAGCGCGCGCGGTCTCCGGCGCCTGGGCATCGCCGAGTTCTGCACCGGCTTCCGCGCGACGGCTCTGCAACCGGGCGAAATCGTGCGCTCGATCGCCGTGCGCAAGCTCGGAGCGGCACGGCGCGGCATCTTCATCAAACTCGGCTTGCGACGCGCGCAGGCGATCGCCGTGATCAACGTCGCGGTCGTCGTGACGTTCGACGGCGCGCGCGTTGCCGAAGCGCGCATCGCGCTGGGCTGCGTCGGACCGACGATCGTGCGCGCGCCGGAGGCCGAAGCGGCGCTTGTGGGCAGCACGCTCGAGCGCGCCGACCGGCTGCGCGCCGCCGAACTCGCCGCGGCCGCGATCGCGCCGATCGACGACGTCCGGGCCACGGCCGGCTATCGCCGCACGACGATCGCCGCGCTCGTCGAACGCGCGCTCGACCGCCTCGCCGACGGTACGGAAGCGCGCGATCTCCCGGTGCGCCCGGTGCTGCTCGAAACGCCGCAGCACGCGGCCACGCCGCCGCCCTTCGCCGGCACCGTCGAGACGACGATCAACGGCCGGCCCTACGAACTCGCGGATGTCGCGCACCTCTCGCTGCTCGACGCGCTGCGCGACGCGGCCGGTCTGACCGGCGCCAAAGAAGGCTGCGCCGAGGGCGAGTGCGGCGCGTGCACGGTGTGGCTCGACGGCCGCGCGGTCATGTCGTGCCTGGTGCCCGCGCCGCAAGCGCACGGCGCCGCGATCACGACGATCGAGGGACTGGCGCGCGGCGGCGAACTGCATCCCGTGCAGCAGGCCTTCGTCGATCATGGCGCGGTGCAGTGCGGCTTCTGCATCCCGGGCATGATCATGGCCGGCGCGAAGCTCGTCGACGAGCACGAGACGCCATCCATCGATGAGATTCGCAGCGCGATCAGCGGCAACATCTGCCGCTGCACGGGCTATGCGAAGATCCTCACCGCGATCGCCGAAGCGGCCGAACGCGAGGCCGAACCGCTGCGTGTCGAGGCCGGCGCATGACGCACATCGGGACCTCGCATCCGCGCCACGACGCGCTCGACAAAGTCACCGGCGCCGCGAACTACCCGGCCGATTTGATCGAGCCGGGAATGCTGCGCCTCAAGACGGTCTTCGCGCGCCGCGCGCACGCCCGCATCCACGCGATCGACGTCTCCGCGGCGCTGGCCGTTCCGGGCGTCGTGACCGTGCTGACGGCATACGACGTCCCGCATAACCGCTACGGGCTCGTCGACGCCGATCAACCCGTGCTCTGCGACGACGTCGTGCGCCACGAAGGCGACCGGGTCGCGCTCGTCGTGGCCGAAACCGACGCCGCCGCGGCACGCGGGGCGGCTCTCGTGCGCGTCGATTACGAAGACTTGCCGATCGTCACCGATCCGCGTGCCGCGATGGAGCCTGGCGCGCAGCGCGTGCACGCCGATCGCGACAACGTGCTGCTGCACCAGAAGGTGCGCCGCGGCGATGCCGCCGCCGCGCTCGCCGCGGCCGACGTCATCGTCGAGGGCACGTTCTCGACCTCGTGGCAGGAGCATGCCTACCTGCAGCCCGATGCCGGCATCGCGTACATCGATCCGCACGGCCGGCTGATCGTCGAAACGGCCGGCCAATGGCTGCACGAAGACCGCCGCCAGCTGGCGGAAATTTTGGAACTGCCCGAAGACCGCATCGTCGTGCGCTACGCGAAGATCGGCGGCGCGTTCGGCGGCCGCGAGGATCTTTCGGTGCAGTGCCTCGTGGCGCTCGCGGCCTGGAAGCTGCAACGTCCGTGCGCGATCCGCTGGAGCCGTGAAGAATCGATCATCGGCCACCACAAGCGCCATCCGTTCTTCATGACGGCAAAGTGGGGCGCTCAGCGCGACGGACGCATCGTCGCGGTCGAGACGACCCTGGTCGCCGACGGCGGCGCCTACGCCTCGACCAGCGTCGAGGTGCTCAAGGGTGCGATCTCGTTCGCGCACGGCCCCTACGATATTCCCAACGTCAGCGTCGACGGCATCGTCTGCTACACCAACAACGTGCCCAGCGGTGCGTTCCGCGGCTTCGGCGGACCCCAAGCGCACTTCGCGGCCGAATCGATGATCGCGCGCGTCGCGCACGCGCTCGGACTCGACCCGCTCGAGGTGCGGCGCGCGAACCTCTACCGTGAGGGCAGCCGCAATTCGTCGGGCAGCGTGATGCCGGCCGGCGTGAGCGCCGTGCCGGTGCTCGACCGTTGCATCGCCGAGGCCGCGCGGCTCCTGACGCCGGTCGTCAACGATCCGAACGCGCGTACGCGGCGCGGCGTCGGCTTCGCCTGCGGGATCAAGAACGTCGGCTACTCGTTCGGATTCCCCGATCAGGCGACGGCGACGGTCGAGCTCGTCGTGCTCGACGGCGTGCGCGCGGCGCGCGTGTACGTCGGTGCCGCCGACGTCGGTCAGGGCGCGCACTTGGTCCTGCGCCAGATCGCCGCCGAGGCGTTGGCGTTGCCGCTCGACGCCGTCAGCTTGATCGCCGAGGATTCCGCCGCCGCCCCGAACGCCGGCTCCGCCTCGGCCTCGCGCATGACCTTGATGGGCGGGCGCGCGGTGAAAGATGCGGCCGAGCGCGCGCTGCGCAATCTCGCGACCGGCGAGCGACCCGCCGCAACCGTGCAGTTCCGGCCCACCCCGACCACGCCGTACGACGCCGAGGGGCGCGGCACGCCCCACTATTGCTACGGCTACGTCGCGCAGGCGGTCGAGGTCGAGGTCGATGTGACGACCGGCGAGGTCGCCGTGCGCGAGGTGATCAGCGTCAACGATGTCGGGCGCGCGATCAACCGCCAGCAGGTCGAGGCGCAGATCGAAGGCTGCGTCGCGCAGGCCATCGGCTATGCGTTGACCGAGGATTTCCGCATCGTCGACGGCCGTATCCGCACGCCGCACTTCAGCTCGTACTTGTTGCCGACGGCGCTCGACGTGCCGGCGCAGATCCATTCGATCATCATGGAGACGCCCGATCCGCAGGGGCCGTTCGGCGCGCGCGGCATGTCGGAGATGCCGCTGGTGCCGTTCGGCGCGGCCGTCGCGAGCGCGATCCACGCCGCCACCGGCGCGTGGGTCTCCGACATGCCGTTCACGCCCGGCCGCGTGCTCGACGCGCTTGCAGCGCAACGCGCGGCCCAGGTGCAGGCGCTCGCTATCCGCTGACGAGGGCGCGCGCGAGCCGGTTGTGGCCGGCGACCACGCGCTCGATATCGATGAGCGTAAAATCGCCCTTGTCGATCAGGTGCTCGCCGTTGACGATGCTGTGATACACCCCGGCGGGCCGGCAGAACACGAGCGACGCCAACGGATCGTGCACGGCGCCGCCGGCAAGCGCGAGGTCGTCCAAGCGGAAGGCGATCAGGTCGGCCGCCATGCCGGGCGCGAGCGAGCCGATGTCGTCGCGTCCGAGCACCGCCGCCCCGCCGCGCGTCGCCAAGCGCAGCATCTCGCGGGCGGTGGCCGCCGCCGCGCCGCCGGCCACGCGCTGCAGCAGCATCGCATGCCGGACTTCGTCGAGCATGTGCGAGCAGTCGTTGGACGCCGATCCGTCGACGCCGAGACCGACGCGCGCGCCGGCGTCGACCAGCGCGCGAACCGGCGCGATGCCGCTGCCCAAGCGCATGTTCGAGGTCGGGCAGTGCGCGACGCCCGTCCGGGTCGCGCCAAGCCGCACGACCTCGGCGGCCGAGGGATGGACCATGTGCGCGTGCCACACGTCCGGCCCGACCCAGCCGAGCCGTTCGGCGAGTTCCACCGGGCGGCAACCGAACCGTTCGATGCAGTAGCGCTCTTCATCGAGCGTTTCGGCCAAGTGCGTGTGCGCGTGGACGCCGAAGGCGCGCGCCAGGGCGACGCTCTCGCGCATCAAGTCGGGCGAGACCGAAAACGGCGAGCACGGTGCGACGACGATGCGGGTCATGCCGAACCGTTCGGGACGGTGAAAACGCTCGATGGCGTCTTGCGTGTCGGCAAGGATCGCGGCCTCGTCTTCGACGACGGAATCCGGCGGCAGGCCGCCCTTGGACTGCCCCACCGACATCGAGCCGCGCGAAGCGTGAAAACGCATGCCGGTGCCGCGCGCCGCATCGACTTCGTCTTCGATGCGGCAGCCGTTCGGCCACAGGTAGGTGTGGTCGCTGGCCGTCGTGCACCCCGAGCGCAGCAGTTCCGCGCACGCGACGACGGTCGCGGAGCGCAAGGCCTCCGGCGTCAGGCGCGCCCAAATCGGATAGAGCGCGACCAGCCAATCGAACAGTTCCACGTCCTGCGTGCCGGGAACCGCGCGGGTCAACGTCTGATAGAAGTGATGATGCGTGTTCACGAAGCCCGGCAGGACGATGCAGCCGCGCGCGTCGATCGTGCGATCGGCCGGCGGCATGTCTACCGCGGGGCCGATCGCCGTGATCTCGCCGCCGTCGATCAGGATCGAGGCGTCGCGCAGCGAGCGCTCCGCAGCGTCGAACGTCTCGACGATCGCGGCGTCCCGAACCAGCGTTTTCATGCGGGCGACGTTCGATGACGACGATCGAACACCTCAATGCCGCGCCGCTCGATGTTTTCGTTGCGGAAATCGGCTTCGCGTTCGAGGACTCGCCGTGGATCGCGCGTGCGGCGGCCGCCGCGCGGCCATTCGCGGATCGCGTCGCGCTGCACGCCGCGATGGTCGGGATCGTCGCGGCCGCGAGCGAAGCCGAGCAGGTCGCGCTGATCGCGGCGCACCCCGATCTCGCCGGCCGCGTCGCGCGCGAAGGCCGGCTGACCGCGGCCTCGGCGGCGGAGCAGGCCGGCGCCGGCCTCGGCGCGCTCAGCCCGGATGAGATCGCGCGCTTCGATGCCGACAACGGCGCCTACCGCGCGCGCTTCGGCTTCCCGTTCGTCATCTGCGCGCGCGAAAACACCAAAGCGTCGATCCTCGACGCGCTCGCGCGCCGGCGCGCGAACGATCGCGCGACCGAGATCGCGACCGCGCTCGCCGAAATCGCGAAGATCGCCCGGCTGCGCATCGAAGACGCCGTGAACTGATGCAGGCCTACGTCCTCGACTGGCTCGGATTGCTCGTCCGCTGGTTTCATCTCACCGCCGGGATCGCGTGGATCGGGGCCTCGTTCTATTTCGTCTGGCTCGACGACAGCCTCAACCGCTCGATCAATGCCGAGCAACAGCGGCGCGGGGTCGCGGGCGAACTCTGGGGCGTGCACGGCGGCGGCTTCTACCACAGCGAGAAGTTTATGACCGGCCCCGCCGGCGAGCCGCTGAGCGACGATCTACACTGGTTTTACTGGGAAGCCTACTCGACATGGCTCAGCGGCATAGCGATGCTCGCGCTCGTGTACTGGGCCGGCGCGTCGTCGTTTCTGATCGATCCGAGCGTGCTCGCGCTCACGCCGCCGCAGGCGATCGGGATCAGCATCGCCTCGCTCGTCGTGAGCTGGTTCGTGTACGACGCGCTGTGCCGCGCGTTCGAAAAGCAGCCGGCGGTGCTGTGGACCTCGATCGGACTCTTCTTGCTGCTCGCGGATTGGGGCTTGTTCCACATCTTCGGCCCGCGCGCGGCGTTCATTCACGTCGGCGCGATCGTCGGGACGCTGATGGTCTGGAACGTGTTTTTCTACATCATCCCGGGCCAGCGCAAGATGGTCGCGCAACTGCGTGCCGGACAAGCGCCCGATCCGCGACCGGGCATCGTCGGCAAGCAGCGCTCGGTGCAGAACACCTACTTCACGTTGCCGGTGCTGTTCATCATGATCAGCAACCACTACCCGATGACCTACAGCGGGCCGTACGGGTGGCTCGTGCTCGCGGCGCTGGCGATCGCCGGCGTGCTGGTACGCCGCTTCTACGTGCTCACGCATTTCCGCAACTACGCCTACGCGCTGCTCGCCGCGGCCGTCGTCGTTCTGGCGGGCACCGCCTGGGCGCTCGCACCGCGCGCTCCGGCGGCCGCCGCGGCGGTGCCGTACGCGAGCGTCGCGCCGATCGTCGCGGCGCGCTGCGCGGCCTGCCACGCCGCGCATCCGACTTATCCCGGCTTTACGAGCGCGCCGGCGGGCGTGCTGCTCGATACGCCCGAACGGATCGTTGCGAACGCCGCGCTGATCCGCGCCCAAGCCGTCGCGACGCACGCCATGCCCCTGGGCAACCTCACCCACATTTCCGATGACGAACGCGCGACGCTCGGCGCCTGGATCGACTCCGGCGCGAAAGGTCCCTGATGCTCTCGACGCACGTGCTCGATACCTCAACCGGCCGGCCCGCGGCGGGCATCGCCGTCGGCTTGTTCGCGCTGGGCGACGGGGCGGTTGCGGTTGCGGCGGCGATCACCAACGCCGACGGCCGCACCGATGCGCCGCTCGCCGCGACGCTCGAGGCCGGCATCTACGAACTGCGCTTTGCGGTCGCACCGTATTTCGCCGCCCGCCGGGTTCCGGCGTTTTACGACGAAATCACCGTGCGCTTCCGCATCGACGCACCGGGCGAGAAGGTCCACGTGCCCCTCTTGCTCGCACCTTGGGGTTACTCGACGTATCGGGGCAGCTGACGTATCGTGGCAGCGAAGGAGTCAACCGCGTGACCATCGGACAAGTCAACGAGTTCTACCAGCGCGCCGATCTCGACGTCGCGACCGGCGACGAGGAGCCGTGCACCGGCTGCGACCAGAAGGTCGAACCGAAGGAAGAGTACTCGATCTACGCGCTGCGCGTCTCGCCGCCGCCGATCAAGGGGCTGCCCGAAACGATCGTGTTGTGCAAGGCGTGCACGTACCTGGTCATCGGCTCGCGGATGGCGTAAGCGCGGTCAGGTGATCGCGAGCAGGAGCGCGCTCGCGGGGGCGACGTTCACCGTGAGGGAGCTGCCGCTCACGGCGATCGGCTGCGCGGCAAGCGGCGACCACGTGCCGTCGTTCGCGACGCCGGCGCCGCCGAGGGTCGTGCCGCTCGTGGCGCTCAAGCCCGCGCCGGCCAGCACCAGCGGCTGAGCGCGCGTCGCGCTCGCGCCCAGCGCGATCGTGGCGGCCGCCGTCGTCGATGCGTCCTTGTTCACGATCGCAACGTAGGTCGTGCCGTCGCTTCCGGCGATCGCGTACGCACTGAGCGGTAACCTGGACCTGACCGTGGTGCGATACATCGCGCCACTCGGGATCTGCGCGACGAAGAGCATGCCGTAATAGACCGGCCGCACGTCGACCACCGCGCCGCCCGAATCGGCGATCGGCGTGTAGCCCGGGCCGTTGCCGCCGCCGTGAAAATCCACGCCCGCCGAACCGTTACGGGCGTTGAGCAGCAGAAAGTCGATCGCCCACAACGCCGTGCCGTAGGCGTCGCTCACGTTCGGCGCGCCGCCGTGGGAGAACGAGTTCGCTTCGGCCATCCGGTAGCCGCCCGCAATGCGGTTCGCGTTTGCGGCGGCGTGCAGTTGCGCGAGCTCGTCCGGCAGGTTCGGATCGCCCGCCAATAACTCCGCAATGGTCGACGTCTCGAGTTGGCCGTTGGCGCGATAATAGTGCTGCGTGAGCAGCGCGATGCTGTTCCCTTTGGCCGACGCGAAGGGGACCGTCCACGATGCGGCTCGGCCGGCCGAGGCCGGTCCCGTGAGCGGCGCGTTCGGCACGCTCGCGCGAATCGCGCTCGCATACGTCGACCACTCCGCTTCGAAATCGGCCAGCGTGTAGGTGCTCGGACGAATGCCGTTACCGTGGTAGAGATCGCACTCGTTGCCGATTTCGAACCCGTCGAGATTGCCGCCCAGCGCCGTCGCGACCGCGCTCGCCTCGGCGGCCGCGGCCGCCGGCGTATTGGTCGCGAGATTGATGCCGTAGATCACGCGCCAGCCCGCGCGCTGCGCGAACGCGGCGAGGCCGTCGATATCGGCCGGCGCGACGAGACCGGCCAACATTCCGGCGCCGCCGGGCGTCCACGTGGTTTGATCGACGCTATTACCGCCGATGCGGATGATGCTGGGCCGGAGCCGCCGCAAGCATCCGATCAGCGTGGAATTCGCGCCGTTGAAGAAGCCTGAGGAGAGCTTCCTCTTCTCGTAGCTGAGTCCCGCGAGCGCAGACGGCACCGCGCCGCTCGTCGATGTGCGCGCGATCGCGATGCTCGCGGGCAGCGTCGGACCCGCCGGCGTCGCGGCCGCCGCAGGCGTACCGGCAGCCAGCGCGGCGCAACCCGCCGCCTGCAGGAACGTCGAACGCGACCAGGGTCGTGCGCGCATCACGGCGAGCACCTTCCACGCAATATGCGCGCTTAACCTCGCACGGCGGCGAAGACGCGGCTCTTGCGGATGTCGTCCGCTTCGAGCAGCTTGAGCTGATCGGCCGACACCATGCCGCCGCGCGCGAAGAGCCGCGTCGCTTGCCGCAGCCGCGCGCGGTCGAGCGCGTTGCGGATGCTGCGCGCGTTGGCAAACTGCGGCTGATTCAGTCGCAAGTCGATGTATTCGGCAAACGCCGCACGCGCGCCGGGTGTGAACGCGTAATTCAGCCGCTCCAGCATGAGCAGCGCGATCTCCAGCAACTCGCCGGCGCTATAATCGGGAAAATCGACGTGGATCGCGACGCGCGAGCGCAGGCCGGGATTGCTCGCAAAGAACGTTTCCATGCGGTCTTTGTAGCCGGCGAAAATCACGACCAAGTCGGCGCGCTGATTCTCCATGACCTGCAGCAAGATCTCGATCGCCTCGGCACCGTAGTCGCGTTCGTTCTCCGGTTTGTAGAGGTAGTAGGCCTCGTCGATCAAGAGCACGCCGCCCATCGCGCGTTTGAGGACTTCTTTGGTTTTGGGTGCGGTGTGGCCGATGTACTGGCCGACCAGGTCGTCGCGCGTTGCGGTGACGAGATGTCCCTTGCGGATATAGCCCAGCCGGTGCAGGATCTCGGCCATGCGCGAGGCGACCGTCGTCTTCCCCGTCCCGGGCGGGCCGGTGAACGACATGTGCAGCGGCGGCGGTTCGGTGTTTAGGCCGACCTGCGCGCGCAGCTTGTCGATCAGGAGCAGGTCGGCGATCTCGCGGATGCGCGCTTTCACCGGCGCGAGGCCGATCAACTCGCGGTCGAGCTTCGCCAGCACCTCACCGACCTGGGAGTCGCGAAACGCGGCGTCGAGGTCGAGCAGCACCTCGTCGCCCGCCATCAGCGTGCGGCGGCGCGCCGCAAGGTGTAGCGAATGACGCGGTCGCTCTCGTCGGTGCGATCGAGGACGAAGCCCGGCTCGTTTGCCGGCCGCCCGATGATGAAGCTCAGCGCGGTCGTTTGGCGACCGAGGCGCGCGTCGTAGGCGTTGAGTTTGATGTACTCGTCCGGATGTGCCGTCCGTGCCGCGCGCACTTCACCGAGCACCGCGGCCGCGTCGTGCAGATCGAAGAACGGCAGGCCGACCATCTCCCAGTACGCGTTGCGCGGATGCGGGTCGTCCGTGCGTTCGAGCGAGATCGCCCAGCCGTTATCGAGTGCGTACTGGATCTGCGCGCCGATCTGCTCGTCGGTGAGATCGGGGAGATACGAAAAGGTTCCTTGGGTGATGCGCATGCGGCTGCTCCTCAGTACGACGCGGTCGGGGTGACGTCGGGCGTATCGGTCGAGGCGTAGTCGAACGAGACGTCTTTCCAGAGATCGAGCGCGCGGGCGAGCGGCGCGCAGGTGCGCGCGGCGGCGCGCAGGATGTCGGGGCCTTGGTTGAGATAATCGCGCCCCTCGTTGCGCGCCATGATCATCGCTTCGAGCGCGACGCGGTTGGCGGCGGCCCCGGCGGCGATGCCGTCCGGATGACCGATCGTTCCGCCGCCGAACTGCAGCACGACGTCCTCGCCGAGATAGTGCAGCAACTGGTGCATCTGACCCGCGTGGATGCCGCCCGACGCGACCGGCATCACCGGATTCAGCGCGGCCCAGTGCTGGTCGAAATACAGGCCCGTCAACGGATTGGCCGGCGTGAAGTCCTCGCGCAGCGTATCGTAGTAGCCTTTGGTCGTATTCGGATCGCCCTCGAGTTTGCCGACGACGGTCCCGGCGTGGATGTGGTCGACGCCGATCAAGCGTACCCACTTCGAGATCACGCGGAAGCTGACGCCGTGCGATTTCTGGCGCGTATACGTCGAGTGACCGGCGCGATGCAGATGGAGCAACACGCCGTTGCGGCGCGCCCATTTGGAGATCGACTGCATCGCGGTATAGCCGATCGTCAGATCGATCATGATGATGACGCTGCCGATCTCTTTGGCAAACTCGGCGCGCTCGTACATCTCTTCCATATCGCCGGCCGTGATGTTGAGGTAGTGGCCCTTGATCTCGCCGCTGGCGGCCTCGGCCTTCTTCACGCCCTCCATGCAGAACAGAAAGCGATCGCGCCAGCGCATGAACGGCTGGCTGTTGATGTTCTCGTCGTCCTTGGTGAAGTCGAGGCCGCCGCGCAGCGCTTCGTAGACGACGCGGCCGTAGTTGCGCGCCGAGAGACCGAGCTTCGGTTTGACGGTCGCGCCGAGCAGCGGCCGGCCGAATTTGTTGAGGTACTCACGCTCCATCACGATGCCGTGCGGCGGGCCCTGGAACGTCTTCACGTAGGCGACCGGGATGCGCATGTCTTCCAAGCGCAGCGCCTTGAGCGCCTTGAAGCCGAAGACGTTGCCGATGATCGACGACGTGAGGTTGGCGATCGAGCCTTCCTCGAACAAGTCGATGTCGTAGGCGATGTAGGCGATGAACTGTTCGGGGTTGCCCGGCACCGGATCGAGCCGGTACGCGCGCGCCCGGTAGTGGTCGTGCGCGGTGAGGCGATCCGTCCACACGATCGTCCAGGTGGCGGTTGACGATTCGCCCGCGACCGCGGCCGCCGCTTCGATCGGATCGACGCCCGGCTGCGGCGTGATGCGGAACGCGCACAGCACGTCGGTGTCCTTGGGCTCGTAGTCGGGCTCCCAGTACCCCATCGAGGCGTAGCTCGCGACGCCGGAGTGCGCGCGTTCGGGGGCGGACGCTTGGCCGTTGATCGTGCTGCTCATGGCACGATGCTCCCACGCTCAACCATAGACGTCAAATACCGTTTTCGCGTATATTGATAAGCATTAACTTATGATATCGCTGCATCAGCTCCGGACGTTCCTCGAAGTCGCGCGTGCCGGCTCGGTTCGTATCGCCGCCGAGCGGCTGGTCGTTTCGCAGCCGGCGGTCTCGGCGGCGCTGGCCGCGCTGCAACGCGATCTGGGTGTCGATGTGGTCGAACGGCGCGGCCGCGGCCTCGTGCTCACCGAGGCCGGCCGCGAGGTCGAAAGCCTCGGGCGGCGACTCTTCGGACTCGTCGAGGAGCTTGAAGGGCGCGCGCGCGCGGCCGCGCAGCAGGGCGCGGGCTGGCTCCGGCTGGGGGTGACGACCACCGCGGCCGAGCATCTCGTGCCGGCGCTGCTGGTCGCGTTCCGCGAACGCTACCCGGGGATCGGGGTCGACCTCGAAGTCGCAAACCGGGACCGCGTCTGGGACCGCCTGGCGCACGGCGAGATCGACCTCGCGATCGGCGGGCGCCCGCCGCTCGACCGCGATTTCATCTCGCTCGCCGTCAGTCCTAACGAGCTCGTCGTCGTCGCCGCTCCCGGGATGCCCGCCGATCCCGGTGCGCTGGCGCGGGCGACGTGGCTCTTACGCGAGGACGGTTCCGGCACGCGCGGCGCGATGGAAGAGTTCCTCGCACGGCTCGATGCTGCGCCGCCGCGGTTGACGATCGGCTCGAATGCGGCGATCCGGGAATGCGTGCGCGTCGGCCTCGGCGTGTCGCTGCTGCCGTACGACACGGTCGAGCGCGACGTCGCCGCCGGCGCGCTCGCGATCGTGCCGACATCGTTCACCCCGATCGCGCGGCCGTGGCACTTGGTCCGCGCGGCCGGCGAAGCGCCGTCGGCCGCGACCGCGCAGTTCGTCGAGCACGCATGCGCCACGTCCTTCGCAGTATCTTCATCAAGGCTTGGTAGCCGTACCGCATGCCCCACCGCCGGACCACGTTCAGCAAGTTCATCATCGAGCAGCAGCGCTCGGCCGACCCGATCGATTCGCAGCTGACCGCGCTGCTGAACGATATTCAGACGGCCTGCAAGTTTATCGCGCTCGCCGTTTCGCGCGGCACGCCGGCGAGAAACGCGCAGCTCGAGGCGACGGCCGGCGAGATCATCGTCGAAGAGTGTGCGCACGGCGGCACGCTCGCGGGCATGCTCTCGAAGAACCACGCCGCGCCGGCGCCGATTCCGGCCGGATTTCGCCGCGGTCCCTATCTGCTGGCCTATTCCGCACTCGACGGCGCGTCGAATCTCGACATAAACGTCACCGTCGGCTCGATCTTCTCCGTGCTCGATGCGCCCGCCGGCGAGCTCGAGCCGGCCGCATTTTTGCAACCCGGCCGGCGCCAGCGCGCCGCCGTTTTCGCGCTGCACGGTCCGTGCTCGATGCTCGTCGTCACCGTCGGCAGCGGCGTCCACGGCTTCACGCTCGACCGCGAGATCGGCGCGTACACGCTCACGCATCCGAACATGCAAATCGTCGCAGAAACGCACGAGTTCGCGATCAACGCTTCGAACGAACGCTTCTGGGAAGAGCCGGTGCGTCACTACGTCGCCGAATGCATCGCGGGCCGCGACGGCGAGCGCGACGCGGATTTCAACATGCGCTGGGTCGCCTCAATGGTCGCCGAAGTACTGCGCATCCTCGTCCGCGGCGGCATTTTCATCTACCCGGGCGACGATCGCGAAGCGACGCAGAGCGGGCATCTGCAACTGCTTTGCGAGGCAGCGCCGATGGCGCTGATCGTCGAGCAAGCCGGCGGCGTCGCGAGCACCGGACGCGAGCGCCTGCTCGACATCGTGCCGGCGCGCTTGCACGAACGCGTGCCGGTGATGCTCGGGTCGCGCGGCGAGGTCGAGCGCCTCGTCGATTACCATGCCGCCTACGACCGGGGCGAAGATCTCCGCTTCGACGCGCCGCTCTTCCACACGCGCTCGCTCTTCCGTTCGGCCTGATCGGAGTAGGCAAGACATGTCGGCCAAACATCCGATCATCGCCATCACGGGCTCTTCCGGCGCCGGGACGACGACCGTCAAGGGGACCTTCTTCCAGATCTTCCGGCGCGAGAAGCTCACCGCCGCGTTCGTCGAGGGCGATGCCTTCCATCGCTACGATCGCGCCCAGATGCGCGACTATCTCGCGAGCGAACAGGCGAAGGGGAACGGTCACGCGAGCCATTTCGGTCCTGACGCGAACCTGTTTGCGGAACTCGAAACGCTGTTCCGCACCTATGGCGAAGGGGGCGGCGGCCGAACGCGCCGCTACCTGCACACCGACGGCGAGGCGCGGCCCTATGGACAAGAGCCGGGCACGTTCACCCCGTGGGAGGACATGATCCCGGGGTCCGATCTGCTGTTCTACGAAGGGCTGCACGGCGCGGTGTGCACGCCCGACATCGATGTCGCGCAACATGTGGATTTTCTACTCGGCGTCGTACCCTCGATCAATCTCGAATGGATTCAGAAGCTGCACCGCGATAAGACGGCGCGCGGCCATTCGCACGATTCCGTGGTCGACACGATCCTGCGACGCATGCCGGATTACGTGAACTACATCGTACCGCAGTTCTCGCAGACCGACGTCAACATCCAGCGCGTGCCGATCGTCGATACGTCGAACCCGTTCATCGCGCGCGACATCCCGACACTCGACGAGAGCATGCTGGTCATCCGCTTCAAGGACCCCAAGGGCATCGATTTTCCCTACCTGACGGCGATGCTGAAAGACTCGTTCATGTCGCGCCCCAACACGCTCGTCTGTCCGGGCGGCAAAATGGAGTTGGCGATGCAACTGATGTTCACGCCGCTGATCCTGCAGATCATGGACCGCAAGCGGCGCGGCCGCAAGTAGAGCTCCCGCGCCCGCTCCAAGGGCGCGACCGGCGCCGCGTAGCAGGTAGGCCCGGTGAAGGTGAGATTGTTCTCGCTTGGGGCGTTCGCCCTGACCGGAATCTCGATGCTGTCTGCCTGCGGCCGCGCGGGAGGGAACGGGACCCTTCCCGGACCGGGGCTGACCCAGGTGCAGATCGCCCTGAAGGCGCCGGCCGTTCCGGCCGCCGCCCGGCGACGGGCGAAGTTCATCGCGCCATCGGTTCAGTCGGGCACGTTCAGCGTCAATGGCGGGACGCCCGCGATCGCCCCGCTCGTGGCCGGAGCGCCGGGCTGCGTCACGACCACGTCGGGGCTGACCTGCACGGTGACGCTCACGGTCCCCTTCGGCAACGACACGATTCGGGTCGCGCTCTACGATGCGGCCAACGCGACCGGGGCGCTGCTCGGAACGGGCACGGCCACGGCGACGATCGCACCGGGACCGATGACCACGGTCGGAATCACGATCGGCGGGGTCGTCGCATCGGTCAACCTCGCGCTTGGGACGACCGCTCCGCCCGGCGGCACGACGACGACGATCCCGCTAACCGTGACCGCGCTCGATGCGGACGGCAACATCATCATCGCCGACCCGTTCGCGACGCCGATCACGCTGACCGACAGCGATACGTCCGGGGCGACGCAGCTCTCGACGGCGTCGCTGGCCTCACCCGCGCAAGCGGTGAACGTCACCTATAGCGGCGTCCTGCTCGCGAACGCGACGTTTTCTGCGGCGGTGACCGGCGCGACGATCGCCGTGCAAAGCGCGGTGCTCACGCCGAAGACCGCCAGCACCACCGACTGGTCGACGTTCGGCTTCAACCCGCAGCGCACCGGCTACAACCCGAACGAAGCCCAATGTTGCACGAGCGCTCCGGCGCTTATCTGGTCGCGCACGCTGGCGCACAAGTACCTCACCGCCGAGCCGATCTTCGCAAGCAACATCTTCACGCCGCTGGTCGCCGGCGGCGCCTACGTCGATCTGTTGTTCGTCGCCGACAACCATTCGGATCTCTACGCGCTCAACGCCGCGACCGGCGCGATCGTCTGGCAGAAAGAGCTCGGCGAGCAGCACATCCAAGGCTGCAGCGACATGCCGGACAACTTCTTCGGCATCACGGGCACGCCGCTCTTCGACCGCGCCTCCAATCGCCTGTACGTCGTCGACGGAGCCGGCAAGCTCTGGGCGTTCGATCCTGCGACGGGCAGCACCGCCACCGGTTGGCCTGCCGGCGGCCTCAACGTCGTCACCACGCCGACGCTCGATCACGTCTACAGCGCGTTGAATCTCGATAGCGTGCACGGCATCATTCCGGTGCCGACCGCGAGTTACTGCGATAGCGGCCACTGGACGGGCGCCCTGCGCTTCGTCAACGTCAACTCGGCCACGGTCGCAAGCACGTTCATCTTCGGGCAGAATGGCGAGTGGGGCAGCGGTATGTGGGGCATGGACGGCACGGCAATCGATGCGAGCACCGGCGACATCTTCGGCGCATCGGGCAACGCCGAGCCGAGCGAAGTCTCGCTCTACAGCGATTCGCTCTTGCGCTGGACGACTGGCACGTTCGCCATCGCCGCATCGTCGGAATCGACCAACAATATCGTGGACGACGATTACGGCGCGGGGCCCAGCTTGTTCCCCGCACCCGACGGCTCGCAGTGTACCGGTGCGGAGAACAAGAGCGGCGTCCTCTTTGTCTACGAAGCCGACCAAATCGCGGCCGGGACGACGGCGAGCCCGCAACTGGGCGCGCCGAGCAGCGACGACTTCAATTCCGCGACGCCGACGTATTCGCCGCTCACCGGGATGATCTACATCACGACAGGCTTCACGGGCGGACCGCAGCCACCGGGCTTGTATGCCTACGCGGTGCTGTCGTCTTGCCGGCTCGGACCGGCTCCAACGTGGAGCCAGGCGATCGGTACCACGAACATCCTCTCACCGACGACGATCGCGAACGGCGTCGTCTTCGTCGCCGACGGCCGCAACGTGTACGGCTTCAACGCCGCGACGGGCGCGCAACTCTGGACGCTGACGGACGGCATTTCGTCGGTGTACGCCGGCATGACGGTCGCGAACGGGATGCTCTTCGTCGCGAACTGGGACGGTTCGGTCACCGCGTACGCAGCGCCGGGCGCCCAAGCGCTGGGTGGCGCGCGCCGTTAGGGCGCCGCCGCCATATAGGCTGCCCAGCCGCCGTAGTGCGAGATGTCGGGGTAGCCGCGCTCTTCGATCAGCGCGCGCGGGTAGATCATCGCGCTGACGCGCGTGCCGTCGCTCAGTTCGATCGGCGCTTCGTAGAGGTCGGGTGGTTCGGTCGAGATGAGGTGCGCGTGCTGCGCCTCCGTCATCTCGTAGATCTCGCCCCTGATCGAGATGCCGCCCTCGGCGACCTCGTAGATGCCGGGATGTTCGCCGCGCACGGAGTGCAACCGGTATTTGGGCGCGGTCTGCGCCTCGCCGGCGAAGCGCGCGTCGAGCAGGTTCTTGTTGTCGGGTTGGCCGCGCAGCGCCGAGCCGCAGATGAAGAATTTCACGTCGGTTCCTTCGTCAAGAGTGCGTCGATCGCCACGATCGACCGGGTGAGGGCGCGCACGCCCAGTTCGAGATCGGCCGGTTCGGTGAACTCATCGCCGACGTGGCTGCGCCCGCCGGCGCTGGGCACGAACAGCATGGCCGCAGGGGCGACCGCCGCGACGCACATCGCGTCGTGGCCCGCGCCGCTCGGCATGTCGATCGCCGCTTCGCCGAGTTCGGCTGCGGCGCCGGCAACGGCGGCGCGCAGACGCGGATCCATCGCAACGACGCGCCGCTCCTCGAGCAGCGCCGTCTCGACGGCGACGCCGCGCTGCGCCGCAACGCGTTCGCCGCACGCGACGATCGCGCCGCGAAGATCGGCGAGACGCGCTTCGTCGACGCTGCGCGCGTCGATGCGAAAGCTCACGCGCCCCGGAATAACGTTGGTCTGATTGGGAAACACGACCAGCCGCCCGACGGTCAGCACGACGTCGCCGATCTCGCGCGCCGCGGCCTCGAGCGCGAGCACGAGTTCGGCTGCAGCCGTGAGCGCATCGCGGCGCAGCGCCATCGGCACCGTCCCGGCATGGCCGGCCTCGCCGCTCACCTCGACCTCATAGCGCGCTTGGCCCGCGATCGCGGTGACGACGCCCAGCCGCACGCCGCGGTGCTCGAGCACCGGGCCCTGCTCGATGTGCAGTTCCACATAGCCTGCGGGTGCAGGAAAGCCGTCGCGCACCGGCACCCCCGGCAACAAGCCGCTGGCGGAGTCGCGCGCTTGCGCGAAGCTCGTGCCGTCCTCGTCGCATAACGCGTCGATCGTCGCGAGGGCGTTGAGCCCGGCGAACGCGCCGCTCCCCAAACAGCCCAGCGGAAAGCGGCTGCCCTCTTCGCCGGCCCATGCGACGGCTTCGAGCGGATGCTCGGTGACGATGCCGGCCGCCGCCAACGCTTCGAGCGCGCAGAGCGCGGCGACCGCGCCGTAGGCGCCATCGTAGGGTCCGCCGCTCGGTACCGTGTCGAGGTGCGAACCGCTCACGATCGCGGCGCCGTCGCGCCGGCCCGCGCGGCGCGCGAACACGTTCCCCGCGCGATCTTGCGTGACGTCGAAACCAGCGGCGCGCGCCCACGCGGCAAACTGCGCGCGCGCCTGCGCGTCGGCGGGAGAGAAGAGCCGCCGGTCGATCCCGTGCGGCGTCGCGCCGAACGCGGCGAGTTGCGCGAGCCGTTCGACGATCGGGGGCGCCGCTGCGTTCAGAGGTACTTCTCCGCGGGGTGGTGCTCGATCCAATGGCGCGCGATGTCGACGCGGCGCGCGATCCAGACGTGCTTCTTCTCGAGCACGTAGTCGAGGAAGCGGGCGAGCGCGGCGGCGCGGCCGGGGCGTCCGGCCAGGCGCGTGTGCAAGCCGACCGACATCATCTTGGGCGTCGCCTTACCTTCGGCATAGAGCACGTCGAACGCGTCCTTGAGGTATTCGTAGAAGCCGCGCCCCGACGAGAAGCCGGGCGGCACGGAAAATTTCATGTCGTTCGCGTCGAGCGTGTAGGGGATCACGAGATGCGGCCGCTCGCCGACGCGCACCCAGTACGGCAGATCGTCGTTGTAATCGTCGGAATCGTAGAGGAAGCCGCCCTCTTCGACGACGAGCCGGCGCGTGTTGACGCTCGGCGCGTACCGGCAGTACCAGCCCAGCGGCCGCGTGCCGATCGTGCGCTCGATCGACGCGACCGCGCGCCGCATCTCCGCGCGCTCTTGCTCTTCGTCCATATCTTGAAAGCCGACCCAGCGCCAACCGTGCGAGCAGACTTCGTGTCCGGCCGCGGCGATCGCGCGCGCCGCATCGGGGTTGCGTTCGAGCGCGAGCGCCGCGCCGAACACCGTGACGTCGATCTTGCGTTCGGCGAACATTCGCATCAGCCGCCAAAAGCCGGCGCGACTGCCGTACTCGTAGACCGACTCGACGATCAGGTCGCGCTTGCCCGGACCGACCGTCGCGCCGGGCACTTCGGTGAGATACATCTCCGAGTGACCGTCGCCGTCGGGGATCGAGTACTCCGAGCCTTCCTCGTAGTTCATCACGATCTGCAGCGCGATCCGCGCGCCGTCGGGCCAGGCCGCCTGCGGCGGGTGCGCGCCGTAGCCGATCATGTCGCGCGGATAGCCGTTCATGCGCGCCTTCTTAGGCGAGTGCGCCGGCGAATGCTTCCCATTCGCTGCGATACGCGGCCTTCTCGTCGTCGCTCAGGAAGGTGGCGTCGAGGGTCTGCAAGTTGAGCTGCCAGAGCTCGTCCCAACTGAAGCCCTGCTCCGCCAGCAGCGCGTACTGCGCGGCCAAGGTCGTGCTGAACATCGCCGGATCGTCGGAGTTGAGCGTGCAGCGCAAGCCGAGGTCGACCATCCGGCGAATCGGGTGCGGCAAACCCGGCGGCGTCGAGCCGATCGCGTAGTTGCTCACCGGGCAGACTTCGAAAACGATGCCGCGCTCGCGCAGTTCCGCCGCGTAGGCCGGGCTATCGACGATCCGGATGCCGTGCCCGATGCGCACCGCGTGCAGGTCGTCGACGGCGCCCTTGATGCTCTCCCAGCCGGCGGCCTCACCGGCGTGCGCGACAGCGTGCAGCCCGGCGGCGCGCGCCTTCGCGTAGGTCTCGCGAAAGAGGTGCGGCGGAAACTCCGCTTCGAGCCCGCCCAGGCCCAAGCCGACGATGAGCCCCCGGCGCTGCCCGCGCAATGCGAGGTCGAGTACGGCATCCTGCGTCTGCGGATCTTCGCGCGAGATGTCGGCGATGAACGCGACCCGAGCGTCGGAGACGGTCCGGCCGCGCTCGATCCCCTGCGCGAGCGCGTCGAGGATCTCGCTTGCCGAGAGGCGCCGCAGGTGCAGCGACATGCTGATGAAGCACTCCGAGTAGCGCACGTTCTGGCGGGCCTGATCGACGTAGAACTGCGCGACCATCAGGGCCAGGTCGTCGGTGGTGCGGATCGTGTCGACCGTATTGCGGTAGACGTCGATGAAATGCGGGAAGTCGCGAAACTCGAAGTAGCGGCGCCATTCCTCGAGCGAGTCGACCGGCAGCGGGACGCGGTTGCGGCGCGCGATCGCGTACGAGGCCTCGGGCGCGGTCGCGCCCTCGAGGTGCACGTGGATCTCCGCTTTGGGCATCGCCGCAAGGCGCTCGTCGAACATCGCCGGCTCCCTCGTGAAAATTGTTCGCGGTATCATCTCAGGTCGGCTGACGTCTGTCAAATGTCAGGGGGGAGAAAGGCCGCAGGCGGAGGAGTGGTCTGCATGATCGATCGCTACTTCGGCATAGCAGCGGCGGGCTCGACCATTCCCCGCGAACTCCGCGCCGGCCTCACGACGTTCCTCACGATGTCGTACGTCCTGCTCGTCAACCCCGAGGTGCTCGGCAACGCCATCGTGATCCCGGACGGCTTCGCGAAGCTGCTCGTGGTGACGGCGCTGGCGGCCGCCATCGGCAGCCTGCTGATGGGACTGGTCGCGCGCTACCCGTTCGCCCAGGCGCCGGGCATGGGGCTCAACGCCTACTTCGCCTACACCGTCGTGCTGGGGCAAAAGATTCCGTGGCAGACCGCGCTCGGTGCGGTCGCGATTTCGGGCACGATCTTCGTCCTGCTCTCCGTCCTGGGCGTGCGCCAAGCGATCGTACGCGCGATCCCCAACCACCTGAAGTATTCGGTCACGGCCGGCATCGGGATGTTCCTCGCCTTCATCGGCCTCAAGAACGCCGGCGCCGTGATCCCGAACCCCGCGACCTTCGTGACGCTCGGCAACCTGACGTCGGCGCCGGTGCTGATCGCGATCTTCGGCCTGATCGTCACCGCGGTGTTGCTCGTGCGGCGCGTGCCGGGCGCGATCCTGATCGGCATCGTCGCCTCGACCCTGGCCGCGATCGTTACGCGCGCGCCGGTCTACTTCGGGCCCAAGGATACGATGGTGCCGTTCGCCGGCTTCACGAGCGGCATCGTGCAACTGCCGATCGTGCCGACCGGCCTCGTCGGCGCGCTCGACCTGCACGCCGCGCTGGGCCTGGGCGTCGCGGTCGTCGTGTTCACGTTCTTCTTCGTCGACTTTTTCGATGCGACCGGAACGCTGGTCGCGCTCGCCAATAAGGCCGGCGCGCTCGACGCCGAGGGCAACATGCCGCGCGCGCGTCGCACCTTCGCCTGCGACGGCCTGGCCGCGGTGTGCGGCGCGTTCCTCGGCACCAGCACGACGACGGCGTACATCGAAAGCGCGAGCGGCATCGAAGAGGGCGGTCGTACGGGACTCGTCGCGACGACCGTCGCGGTGCTGTTCCTCATCTCGATGGTCTTCTGGCCGATCGCGGGCGCGATTCCGGCCGCGGCGACGGCGCCGGCGCTGATCGTCGTCGGCGCGCTGATGCTCGACGGTCTGCGCGCGATCGTGTGGGACGACTACGCGATCTTGATCTCGGCGTTCCTGGCCGTGATCATGATGCCGTTGACGTTTTCGATCGCCAACGGCGTCAGCTTCGGCGTGGTCAGCTACGCGCTGATCAAGCTGCTCAGCGGCAAGGGCCGCGACGTCGACCCGCTACTGTACCTGGTCGCCGCGGCGCTGATCGCACGCTACATCTGGCTCGCCGGCTAGTCGCGGATGGCGGCGGCGAGCCGCGTGATGCCTTCGACGATGCGTGCTTCGGGTGAGTTGCTGAAGCTCAAGCGCAACGTGTTGCGCACGTCGCGGTTCACCCAGAACGGCGCGCCGGGGACGAACGCGACCTCGTGCTCGAGCGCGCGTTTGAGCAGTTCCGTCGTATCGACGCCGGCAGGCGCGCGCAGCCACAGGAAGAGCCCGCCGTCGGGGTAGGCCCAGGTCCAGCCGGAGGGGAGGCGCGCGGTCAGTTCGGCGACCATCGCGTCGCGGCGCCCCCGATAGACCGGCACCATTTTGGCGACGTGCGCGTCGACGGCACCCGGCTGCTTTGCGTACGCGTAGACCGCGCGCTGCGCGAACGTCGAGGTGTGCAGGTCGGCGGACTGCTTGGCCATCACGACCTTGTCGTGCAATTCGCCGTCGGGCAACACGAGCCAAGCGATGCGCATGCCGGGCGCGATCGTTTTGCTGGCCGTTCCGGCGTAGATCACGCCGTCGCCGCAGGCGATCGCGGCGAGCGAAGGGATCGCTTCGCCCGAATACCGCAGCCGGCCGTACGGATCGTCCTCGAAGAGTGGGATACCGTGGTCGCGCGCGATCGCGACGATCGCCTTGCGACGCTCGAGCGACGTCGTGATCCCGGTTGGATTCGAGAAATTCGGGATCACGTAGATCAGCTTGGGCTTGCGCGGGGCGGTCGCGAGCACGCGCTCGAGATCGGCGGGGACCATGCCGGCGTCGTCGGTCGCGACGTCGAGATACGCGGCCTGATAGGCGTCGAAGGCCTGAATCGCACCAAGGTAGCTCGGGTTCTCGATCACGACGTAATCGCCGGGATCGAGCAGAACTTTGCTCACGAGATCCACGCCCTGCTGCGAGCCGCTGACGATCAGCACGCGGTCGGGCGTGGTTTCGAGCCCGTTCGACGCATAGAGATGGTCGCAGACCCACTGCCGCAGCGGCGGATAACCTTCGGTGGTCGAGTACTGCAGCGCGACCGGACCGTCGTCGCGCAACACTTCCGCGCACGCCTCGGCGAATTCGGCAACCGGAAACAATTCGGGCGCGGGCAGACCGCCGGCCAGCGAAATAACGCTGGGCCGCTCGGTGAGCTTCAGCAATTCGCGGATCGCACTGCTCTTGAGCCGATCCATCCGCTCCGCGTACCGGTAGGGCGTCGCCGCCATCATCTCCATGCCGCCCCGCTCCCTCCGGGGAACCGCCGAGGTTCGACGCCGGGTACGGCTATACCGTGTAGGTCGCGTCGTAGCGCGAGCGCAGGTACTCGGCGTACGTGATCGGCGGGTATTTCGGGAGTTCGCCGGGGGCGAGGACCGACGGCAGGCACGCCACCAGTGCGTCGGCGTTGGGGTCGCCGAAGAACGCGACGGAATAGCGTTCGCGGCCCGAGCGGTTCACGACGCGGTGCGGATTGGAGACGTAGCGGTCGTTGGTCCAGCGCATCAGGCAATCGCCGATGTTGCACACCAGCGTGCCCGGCGTGGGCGGCGCGACGACCCAGTCGCCGTCGCGCGTGCGCACTTCCAACCCGCCGGTTTCGTCCTGCGCGAGCAAGGTGAGATTACCGTAGTCGGTGTGCGCGCCCGCGCCGTAGACGTTGCCGTCGAACGATCCCGGATGCGGCGGGTAGTGCAGCAAACGCAGGATGCCGACCGCGTGCGTGAAGTAGCGGTCGAAGTAGTGTTCCTCGATCCCCAGATCGGTCGCGATCGCGCGATGCAACAGCACGACGAGCTCGAGCGCCGCACGCTGATAGGCGAGCAGTGCCGAACGGAAGCCCGGCAGTTCGGGCCATTGGTTGACGGCGTGGAACGGCTTCCCCGCCAGCACGTCGGGATCGCCGGGCGCGAGATCGGGACCGGCGTTAAAGCACTCCTTGACGTCGCCCGCGAGCGCCGGATCGAGCTTCTCCTCACCGAGCCGCACGTACCCGCGATAGCTCGTCGAGTTCGCCACCGACAGGCGCTCTTTGTCCGCAGACGGCAACGCAAAAAACGCCGCCGACTGTGCGAACACTTCGTCGACGGCGTCATCTGCAATGCCGTGATCCGCCACGGCGAAAAATCCGAGACCTTGCGCCGCCAGACCGATCTCGCGTCCGATGCGCTCGAGATCGGCCCGGCGGCCGGTCCGCAGTCCGGTCAGCGCGATGACCGGAATGGCGGGAGTCGAGGTCAATTCGACAGATGCACCTTCACTTGCAGGCGCGCGGTCCGCGTGACTGCGGGGATGAGGAAGCTGGGGTACGTTCCTTGCGAGACGGTCGTTCCGTTCGCGGTGTAGTCGGCGACCACCGGGACGCCGAGGTTCGGTGCCGGCAGATAGCTGAACGAGTTGGTGTTCAAGAGGTTCTGGACCGAGAATTGGACGTCGAAGATCTTGTGAACCGTCTTGCGCAGGGTGAGATCGAGGATCGCGAAGGGCGGCTGGTAGTAAGCGTTGTTCTTGCCCTCGTAATCGACGCCCAGCGCCGAGTACATGCCGCCGGGCGACGTATAGGTCACCTGACCGTAACCCTTGAGATACGGGATACACGTGGCGCTGCCGGGGGTGAAGAATCCGGTACCGCAGACCTGAACGCCGTTTGCGGGCAGGGTAAACGGAATCCCGTCCATATCGCTCGCGGGCACGCCGTTGGTGATGGAGCTGTCGGCGGTTGCTTGGATGTTGTAACCGAGGCCGATACGTGGAGCGTAGGCGTACTTGAGCGTCGCGATCTTCGTCACGAGACTCGCCACGTTGACCGGCGTGAACGTGCCCTCGCAAACGAACGGCGCGAAGCAAAACTCACCGCTGATCTGTTGGAACACGTTGTGGACGGTTGTATCCGAGAGGTCGAGGCTGAGGAGCGAACCGTTGGCGAAACGGTGATCCGCACCGATGCTGTAGGCGATGCTGTGTTCGGGGAGCAGGCCCGGGGTTTTAAACGTGTCCAAGCCCGCCGCGAAGCCGGCGGCCGGCGGCTGGAAGGCCGGTGCGCCGCTGAGGTCGCCGATGAACGGATAGGTCGTCGAGGTACCGAACGCGAGCCGTGCGGAATCGCTTGCGTGCGGGTGAAACACGAACGAGATGTGCGGGTCGACATACGACTGGCTGCGCTGCAGCCCGCAGGTGCTGTTGTCACCGGCCGTCCCGCCGGGACAGAGGTTGAGCAGCGGGTTGTTGTTGAGTACCGCGCCCGATGCCGTCCACGTCGTGTCGTAGATGCCGAAGAGCACCGAGAGGCTCTTGAGCGGAAGAATGTCGCCGGTGAGCGAGAACGTCGAGTAGCGTGCCGCCGAGTTTTGCGGCACGACGATGTTATCCGGCGAGTTGACGAACGCGAACGTACTGCCGCCGTGGTAATCGTAACTGAAATCGAGGAAGCCTTCCCCAACGGGATGGATGAACGAGATCGTCGAGCCGTACAGCGTGTCCAACTCGAAGGTGCTGTACGGGTACTGCGAGCAGAGTTGCTGGCCGCTGACCGTCGTCTCTTGACCGTTCGGGCCGACGACCGAGTAGGCTGCTGTCGACGTCAGCGCGCCGCACGCGTACGTCTCGAAGCTGTTGCCGCCGATGAGCGGCGCGCCGAAGTAGTTGTTGTTGGGCGGATTCGCAGGGACTTGGGTCCCCGGCGGATAGGTTTGCGGGCCCGCATAGCACGTCGCGACAGGGAACGTGCCCACCGGCGGGCAGGCCGGGTAGGTGTTGTTCGGGCTGTAGAAGGCGGGATAATACCACTCGCCGCCGGCGTCGTACGTCTCCGGCTGGATGGTGCCGATGTAGGGCCGGATCAGCAGCGTGTTGTCTTTGATCGACGTCCGCAACTGTGCCGTCCAGATCTGCTGGTTGTTGAAGATGTGCGTGCCGGGATACCAGAAGTATGCGTTGATCGTCTTCCCGACGAGCGCCGCGTCCGCAGGATTGGTGCACTGCTGGGTGCCCGGAATGCACTCTTCAACGACCATCGGCCCGAGCGCCTCGCCCCAATTCGAGTCTTGCGGGTTGTAGCCGCCGTAGGAGCCGACAAAGCCCATTTCGATCGAGGTCGATGGCGAGAAGTCGTAGCGGATCTTTTCGACTTCGCCCTTGTTGAAGAACGCGCTGCCGAATGAGCCGCAGAACGAAACGATGCTGGAGTAGCCCGACTGGTTCGCACCGGGCCCGTTGCCCGCGAACGTTGCGCTGGGCGAGGGCTCGTACGAGTCGCACGCGGACTTGTCGTGAAAGTAATCGTTCATACCCGAGTAGCCGCCGGCGAGCACGTAACTGAACTTGCTGCCGATCATGCCGCTGGCTTGACCCGTGTACGTCTGCGACTGCCAGTTGTCGTAGCCTTCGGTGAAGCTCGCGACCGTTTTGCGCGTGAAGCCCGGCGTCTGCAGGTTCGCCGTTCCGCCGACCGCGAGGTTGGCGTAGGGCGAGGTGTTGCCCGGACCCACTTGCGTTTCGACCGATCCGGTCAGGAACGACGGGAAGTACTGGCTGAACCAGATTCCGTACTGCCCGAGCGCGATCGGATGGCCGTCGATCAGGACTTGCGTCTCGTACGGCTGCATGCCGCCGACGACGATCGAGGTATCTTGCTGCGACGAGAGCTTCTGGATGGAGACATCCGGCAGATGCTGCAAGACGTCGTTGATTTGCGGCGCGGCGTAGTCCGCAAATTGCTGCGACGTGACGACGGATTGGCTCGCGCCGCCGGTGTTCATCGTAATCGCGCTCCGGCCGGAGGTCACCGAGCCGATCGTTCGCAAGGTCGAAAGATCGAGCGCCAGCAGGGTCACGGTCAGCGGGACGGTTTCGCCCGGGGCGACCGTCACCGAACCGATCGACGAGCCTTGAAATCCGCTGTGCCCGGCACTGAGGCTGTAGATACCGGCGGGCACCGTTACGCTGAAGGCGCCGTACACATCGCTCGAGACCGTGACTTTTTTCGGTCCGCTCACGGTGATCGTCGCGCCGCCGAGAACACCGCCTCCGCCCGTCGTTACGGTCCCGGAGATCGTCCCAGTCGGCGCTTCCGTCGCCGCGATCGTTACCTGGTCGCCGGCCCATGCCGGCGCTACCAGACCAACGGAAATAGCGAGAGCGGCGAAGCCTATGAGCAGGCTGCGACACCAATGCGAATACTGCAAGGAGCCCTCAATGACGAAAGAGCGCCGGCATTGAGCCGGTCGGGAAGATTATCGAATGATAAAATCGCGACGTTCGCGCGTCATTCTACATTTGTTGTGAAGGCGGTGGAATCGACGTCACTCGAAACCGCGCACCGGCAGCGCTGCGTCGCGTTGCAACCAATTTTCCGGTGCGTACGTCGCGCCGCCGTCGACCGCGTGCAACGTGTACGCATGCCGCGAGACGGCGGAACGATTGGGCGCGCTATAGTGCGGAAGCCGGCCGTGAAAGACGACCAACGTCCCGGCGTCGACTTCGAGCGGTTCGGCTTCGTCGTCGGCCGGCCACGGCGTCGCGTCGAGTTTGCGAATTTTGCCGACCCCGTGCTCGACGACGAAGCGCTCGCGCAGCGGTCCGCGATGACCGCCGCGCTGCACCCACAGGCAGCCGTTGGTGCGATCGGCACGTTCGAGCGCGAACCACAGCGTCAGAACGGTCTGCGGCTCGGTCGAGAAGTACGTCGCATCCTGGTGCCAGCGTACCTCGCCGCCGATGTACGGCTGCTTGAAGATGTACATCGACTGGTAGACCCGCGGATCGGCAAGCCCCGCCGCCCGGCCCAGCGCGGCGAGTTCCGGCCCGTGCGAGAACCGCTCGAAGACCGGATCGAGATCGTGCATCGCGTGCCCGATCTTGTTGATCGCGAGCGGTTTGGGGACGCGCAGCGTGCCGGCCGCGTCGACGGCCTCGGCCTCAAAGAAGCAGCGCACGACCGGGCCTGAGGTGAGGAAGTATGCGTCGGCCCGGTCTTCCTCGCCGCTTGCCGAGAAGATCCCGCCCTCGACGCGCGGGTCGAACGCCGCCACGATCTCGTCCGCCCGCGCCCGTAGTGCCGCGATCTCGAAAGTGGACTTAAAATCCGGGATCACGGCAAAGCCGTCGGCGTCCAAACGGTCGCGCAGCCCCTCGAGCGTCGTCACACCGCCTGCTTCGCCCTAACGCGGCGCCGGTCCGCGGCCGATACTGGTGATACATGCGCGAGTACCGGCTGCGCTGCACGGGTTGCGGCGCCACGTTCGAGGACGACGGCATTCGGCTTGATTGCTCGAACGATCATGCCCCGGCGCTGCTGCGCTCGGAATACGATGAGCGGCGGTTCGTGGTCGAGTCCGACCGTTCGATCCGGCGCTTCCGGCATTGGCTCCCCGGCGGCCGCGAGATCGCAACGGCGGCCGATACGGCCGTGTACCGCAGCACGGCGCTGGCCGCCCGGCTCGGCATCGACGAACTGTGGATCGCCTTCAACGGCTGGTGGCCCGAGCGGGGCGCCGCCCTGCGGACCGCCACTTTTAAGGAACTCGAAGCGTACGCCGTACTGGCCCGCATGGACCCCGACGAAACCCGCACCTTGGTCGTCGCGTCGGCCGGCAACACGGCCGCCGCCTTCGCCGACGCCTGCACGGTCAACGATCTGCCGCTGGTCGTGGTCGTGCCGGCGGCCGCATTCGCACGGGTCGCCGCGATCGCCCGGATCGGCCCCTCGGTCAAGATCGTGGCGCTCGAAGACGCCGAGTATGAGGAAGCGATCGCGTTCTCGCGCCAACTCGCGGCCGGCGGTGACTTCATCCTCGAAGGCGGCGTGCGCAACGTCGGCCGCCGCGACGGCCTGGGCATCGTGATGCTCGCCGCGGCCGAGGCCATCGGCGCGATCCCCGACTACTACGTGCAGGCCGTCGGCAGCGCCGCAGGCGCGCTCGGCGTGCGCGAAGCCGCGCACCGGCTGGTCGGCGACGGCCGCTACGGCGACCACGTCCCGCAGCTCTTGCTCGCGCAAAACGCCCCCTTCACCCCGCTGCACGACGCTTGGAGCGCCGGCGCACCGGTGCTGCTCGAACGCTCGCCGGCCGAAACGCGCTTGCAACTGGCCCAGATCGCGGCGCCCGTGCTCTCCAACCAGACGCCGCCCTACGCGATCGCGGGCGGCGTCCGCGAAGCGCTCGCCGAGAGCCACGGTATCGTCTACGCCGTCGAGAACGCCGAGATGGCCGACGCGATGATGCTCTTTGCGGAATGCGAGGGGATCGACATCGATCCCGAAGCCGGCATCGCGACCGCGGCCCTGGTGCGCGCGGCGCGCAGCGGCGCGCTCGAGGGCGGCCGGCGCGTCCTGCTCAACGTCACCGGCGGCGGCCGCAGCGGCCGCGCACGCGAGGCGAGCGGCGCGCGGCCGGCGTTGCAGCTCAGCCGCGCCGAAGTCGCCGCCGGCGCGACCGACGCGGTGCGCTCGCTGCTCTTTTCATCGCGCTTGTAACCGAGGAGTCCCCGCGGGGGTCTCGGAATAAGGAAACAAGTCCGGTTCTTGCAGGCGCAGGTGCGTCTCGACCCGGCGATCTCCTCGCATCGCACACGCGGCGATGCGCCTCCGTACGTGATAGGCCTGATGGCGATAAACGAGGCGGCAGTGGCTGAAGGGAATCAGCCGCGGCGCCGCACGGACCCGAATGGTGCCCGGCATACGCCGGCTGCGCCGAAGCTTCGTCCGTACCAAGTCGAGGCGCAGCAAGCGATCCTCGAACATCGCGCGCGCGGGATCCGCAGCCAGATCGTCTCCCTGGCGACGGGTTTGGGGAAGTGCGTCGATCCGCAGACGTGGGTTTGGTCGAACGGGCTGAGGCGCTTCGAAGATGCGTGGGGCAGCGATCGCATCGCGGGACCGCACACAACCGATGCGGTCGTCGCTTGGTACGACGACGGCGTTCGCGATGGGCGCCGCGTAACGACGGAAGCCGGGTTACACATCGACGGCACGCTCGCGCATCGCATCTGGATTCGTCGCGACGATGGCTTCGAGGGATGGTGCACCCTCGAAGATATCCGCGTTGGTGATTTCGTAGCGATCGGACGCGGCCACGCCGATTTCGGGAAAGCGCAGATCCCCGTTCACCAAGCGTACACGCTTGGACTAGCGATCGCCGACGGTTGCATGGTGCGAACGGGGCCGCAGGCCCATCGCCTGCAGATCGACGGAAGTCCGGAACTCGTTGCAAGCGTCTCCGGCGTCATGGAGTACTGGCGCGATAAATCGGGCGGCTACCGCGACGGCGCCGTGCGCGTCACGCAAAAGAGTCCGGATCATGCGTATGCCATCGTTCAGTCAAAGGGCCTGAAAGAATACATCGAGTCGACCTTCGGCGTGCGGTGGACGTACAGTCCCGAACGCGTCGTCCCGGATGCGATTCTATGCGGCGATCGCGATAGCGTGCAAGCCTTTTTGCGCGGTTACTTTGACGGTGACGGAACGGCCAATCCGATCGTCGCCTGCAACACGGCAAGCCGCACGCTGGCCGAGCAAATTCAACAGCTCCTCTTGGGCCTCGGCATCTTTTGCGGTCTGCGCACACGGACATCGACCGCAGGGCTGCCCTCGCACATGGTGTGCGTCTATGACATCGACGCGTTTGAGCGAGAAGTGGGCTTCACCCGCGTTGGGCGTGCCAAGGACCGATACTTCGACGCAGCGCTGGCCAAGAGGCGGAATCCAAACCTCGATGTGGTTCCCGGCGTCGGCGCGCTCGTACGAGAACTCGCAGCCCAGATCCCTGCCAAGTATCGTTCCGCCGATTTTCGCACGATGTCGGCCTATTACGATCGCACCGGCTGGCGCCGGCCTTCGTATCATCTGCTCCGCCGCTGGCTCGCCGCGGCACCCGACTGCGCGGCCGCGACCGAACTCCGGCGCGTCGTCGAGGAGCATCGGGCCTGGACGCCGGTAACGTCCATCGAATCTTCCACGATTCGACGGATCGACGCGCAGGTTGAGGAGAGCCACGCCTTTATCGGCAACGGCCTCATCAACCACAACACCGTCGTACTGGCGACGTTGCCGAAAGTGCTGTCGCTGCGGCCGGGTGACGTCACGCTGGTCGTCGCGCATCGCGATGAGTTGATCGAGCAGACCGTCGAGAAGATGCGCGCCGAGAATCCCGAGGCGAACATCGGGGTCGAGAAGGCCGAACGGCGCGCGCCGGAAGATTCGAACATCGTCGTCGCCACGGTGCAGACGCTCTCCGAGAAGCGGCTCGAGTCGTTCGTGCAGCGTTTCCACCGCCGCATCTCGCTCTTCATCATCGACGAAGCGCACCACGCGGCCGCACCGTCGTACCGCGCGATCGTCGATGCGATCCTCGCGCAGCGACCCGAAGCGATGGTCCTGGGTTTCACCGCCACGCCGAATCGCGGCGACGGCGTGCGGCTCGTCGACGTCTTCGAGAAGATCGTCTACTCGATGGACGCGCGCAAGGCGATCGACTCGGGCTATCTGGTCCCCGTCAAATCGTACGCGGTCGCGACGTCCACGAACCTCGACGACATCGCCTCACGCGGCGGCGATTTCGTGATCGGGCAACTCGCCGCCGCCGTTAACACGGTCGACCGCAACGCGCGCATCGTCGCTGCGTACAAGCAGCACACGCCCGGACTGAAGGCGCTGGTGTTCACGGCCTCGGTCGAACACGCGCGCGACGTCGCGGAAGAATTCGTCGCCAACGGCGTGCGCGCCGAGTGGGCCAGCGGCGAGACGCCCAAGGACGAACGCGAGAAGATCGTACGCGACTTCCGCGGCGGCGACTGCGACGTGCTCGTCAACTGCGGACTCTACCTCGAAGGCTTCGACGTGCCGTCGGTCCAGGTGATCCTCAACGCGCGGCCGACCAAATCGACGACGCTCTACACGCAGATCACCGGCCGCGCGCTGCGCCCGGTCGACGAGATCGCGAACCTGCTCTCTTCGACCGATTCGGCCCTGATGCGCCGCGAGCTCATCGAGAAGAGCCCCAAGCCTGCGGCCTTGATCATCGACTTCGTCGATCAGGCGCAGCGCCATCAACTCGTCACCTTGCCCTCGCTCTACGGGCTGCCGCCGCAGATCGACGCGCAGGGCCGCATGACCGCACAGGT